>Ga0265295_1001112_pt1 | contig 49221 bp, 38 predicted proteins | sample Munlansysbiofilm_FD_192503 | JGI IMG/M metagenome (GOLD analysis project Ga0265295, IMG submission 192503) | Leachate microbial communities from a municipal landfill in Southern Ontario, Canada - Methane capture system biofilm | ecosystem: Engineered > Solid waste > Landfill > Unclassified ...
GCGGTGGCGGCGCGTCTGGCAGCTGGTAAATGCACCCCGGCGCTACAGCGCAGCAAACAGCGCCTGGGCCATGGCACCGACCAGGGCCTCGCGACGGGCGTCCGGCACAGGATCCTCGCCGATCGATGACCATGCTGGATGGCCCCGGGCTTCGTCCAGCATGCGCTGCACATCCGGCGGCAGGCGCCGCAGGGGTTCGGGCGGGGTAGTAGCGGCGTCGGTCTCGGCGGCGGCCTGCCCCCCCTGATCCTGGGTCACATCCGGCCCGCTGTCACCCGTCCCTGACCCGGCAGGTTCAGGCCCTGGCGGCGTCAGCAGGTCACCGTCGATAGGCCGCATGGCCGCATGTCCCCGGCATTCCAATGCCCGCACCAGGGCCAATTGCCGCAATCCCAGCAGATGCAGGACCGGATCATCCACCGTCATTTCGGTATTGCCCGCCAGCCGGCCCACCAGGCGCTTGCCCCACTGGCTGGCGCCCTGCCAGGCGCCGCCGATGGCAGCACCCAGCAACGCAGCCGTCCCCAGGCTCAGCCCCCCGGTCAACACATCGATGGTGGCACCCGCCATGGCGCCTGTGGCCAGGCCTTTGCCAACCTGGATGCCGAACGTGCGCAGCGCCTGGGGATTGAACAGATCCATGCCCCAGCGTTCGCCTTCCAGCGGCAAAGGGTGGTGAGGAAACGTCATCTTGCTGAAACGGTAGCGTTTCAGCAGCGCATGCACGCAATCCTGTTCCCGGTCACGGGTACGCTTGCGCAATCCCAGGGTGATGGTGGCCATGTCGGTCGGATCTTGGGAACAGGGCAACCGCAGTGCGGCCGCATCCACCAGCAGTTCGGCGATCAGGCGCGTGGCATCCTGCAGCCGCCGCAGTCGCTGCTGGCCCAGATCGGCACGCAGGGCCTGCAAGGCGACGGCATGGTGGTCCAGCATCAAGGCCAGACGATCCAGCAACTGGCCCTCGCCATCCAGCGCAGGCGCGACGGTATCGAAATCTACCGTGGCATGCAGGCCCAGACGGGCCAGCGCATCGCGCCAGGCAGCCGTGTCCGACAACGCCGCGCGAGTGAAATTCAGCACTGGCAGAATGGGCCGGCCGCACGCGGCCAGCAACATCAATTCGTCGCGATGCTTGGGCAGGACCGGGTCCCGGGTATCGATGACGTACAGGGCCGCGTCGGTCTTCAGCACCGCATCCAGGACCCGGCATTCCTGCTCGAACCGGCCAGCGGCCTCGGGGCTGTCCAGCAGCGCGCGGATGCGTTCCGGGCCATCGTGCCGTTCCTGGGGCGGTGACAACTGATCCAGGTAATCCAGGACACCCATGGCGTCTTCCAGACCCGGCGTGTCTCGCAACACCAGGATGGCCTGGCCAGTCTCGGTCAGCAGCTGGGCGCTTTCGACATGGCGGGTAGTCCCGGGGCGGTCCGCGACTTCGCCAAAGGATTCATCACGCAGCAACGTGCGCAGCAACGAAGTCTTGCCGGTGTTGGTATGGCCGACGACCGCCAGGTCGATGGGTTTCGAAGCGTCAGTCATGGCGGGGGGGTTCCGATGTGTTCGAGCCAGCTGTCCAGGCTGACGGCCTGGGCAACGGCCTGTTGCGACAGGAGATCCTGCCAGGCCTGCACGCGCTGCGGTGATCCACCGAGGCACAGGACGCGCAGGTCGGGGCAGGATCGGCGCAATTCGTCCAGCCAGGCGGCAGCAGCCCGGTCCGGGGTCAGGCGCGCATCACACACGAGCAGCAAGTGCGCAGGCGGCGGGTTCAACAACCCACGGATGCGCGCGCGGTCTGCACGGCTGTTGCAGCGCCCCAGATCAGCCACCCCTGGCGGCAATCCATCCGGTGGCCAGGCCAGGTCGGGCCCCAGTTCGTAGGCCAGCACCGCTGACCGACCACCGTGCGCCGTGGGTGGCGGTACGGCAGGATCGGCTGCGCGCCCCTCGGCTGGCGCCGGACGGTCGATTCCCAGGCTGACATGAGTGGGCATCAGGCGCTCACGCAGATCCAGCCAACCCGGCAGACCCGGATCGACCGCCAGCCCGGCCAGACGGCGCCGCAGACACAGAATGCAGACGGCCAGCGCCAGCAGCCGCGGCAGCAGTCCCCAAGCGATGACGCTGCCGACCAGCCACAGGGACCAGTCGGCCTGAACGCCTGCGGCCAGTGGCTGGACACCCAGGCTGGCGGCGACCTGAGCATCATCGGGCGCCGGAAAACCCAGCAGCCCGGGCAGCCAACCCAGCGCCTGGGTCACACTCACGAATGCATCCGGCGAGAGCAGGGTGGTTTCCCAATGAAACGTGTATCGGCGTGCGCTCAACAGCAGCAGCAATGTGGGCACCGCCCCCAGGAAAGCGGCGGTCCAGGCACCGTGGCTGATCAGCCCGATGGCCATTTTCCAGGACCGCGCCCGGCCCAGCAAAGACAGGAATGCCTGGGCCGCCAGGGCGGCATCCGGCCCCCGGACCAGGCGCTGCGTCAACCAGAGCCACAACCGTGACAGCGCGGTTGAGTCAGGCAACCCCGGCAACCAGCCAGCCAGCCAGATCAGAAAGGTCAGCGCATGCAGGCCCAGCATCCCCAGCAGAGCCAGGGCCAGATTGACCTGCCCCGGCCCCAGGACGGCAGCCGCCGTGCCGATACCCGCCAGACACGCGCACAGCCACAGGATGGCCAGCGCCCAGCGAGCGCCGACTGACCACTGGATCAGGCGGTCGTGCAGTTCACCGTGTTCAGCCAGCCAGGCAGCCCGCGCCAGGATGCGGCCCTGGAGATCGGCCGGGAGACGCAGCGCCGCTTGGCAGGCAGCGCGATCTTCCAGTGGTCCCCAGTGGGCTTCCCGCAAACGCACGGCCTCGGCCTGCCAGTACTGAAGCAACGGACTGGCGGCGAGATCGGCAGTGGACAGGGGGCGACTCCTCATGGGGGCACAAGTGATTGAAAACAGGATGATACCGAGTTTTACCGGCTCCGGGCGCACTGGTGCGGAAAGGCGTTCAGCCATTCTGCCGGCGTGCCGCCGGCCCGTGCGCCTTGCGCATGCTGGCCGGCGGCACGCCCATGGCCTCGCGGTACTTGGCCACGGTACGCCGAGCGATCACCACCCCCTGGTCCGCCAGCAATTGCGCCAGGCGCATGTCGGACAGCGGCTTGCCAGCCGGTTCTGATTCCAGCAGCGTGCGCATCAACGCCTGCACGGCCAAGGCCGAGGTTTCCTCTCCCGAGCGGGTCTGCACCACGGTGCCGAAAAAGAATTTCAGTTCGTGTACCCCCCAGGGGGTCTGCGCGTATTTCAAGCGTGTGGCGCGAGAAATCGTCGATTCGTGGAGTTCGAGCGCCTGCGCGACCTCTCGCAGAGTAAGCGGCCGCAATGCTGCCACGCCAGACTCCAGAAAGCCCCGCTGGTGCCGGGCGATATATTCGGCCACCCGCAGGATCGTCTGCCGTCGCTGGTCCAGGCCATGGATCAAACTGCGCGCCTGGCGCACCCGGTCACGCAGATCGGGCGACAGATCCTGGCCCGCCAGGCCATCCACCAATTCCGGGTTCAGCCGGACACGGGGTTCGATGGCCGGATTCAGGCTGACCTGCCAACCGCCTGCCGTGCGATGGAACAGCACGTCGGGCACCACATAATGGATGGGACCTGTCTGCCAGGCGCCCGCAGGCCGGGGATCCAGGCGCCGCAGGGCACGGTGGGCGGCATCCAGCAATGCACGATCGCAGGCCAGTGTTTCGCACAGCCGCCCCCAACGGCCCGCGCCCAGGTCCTCCAGATGGTCCGTCAACCGACGGGCGCAGGCCAGCACGTCTGCTGGCCACTCGCCAGCGCGCGCGTCCAGCTGCAAGCGAAGACATTCCGACAGATCGCGCGCGCCCACCCCGGGGGGATCGAAAGACTGCAACAAGCGCAACGCCGTGTGCCATTCTGCGTCCTCGATGTCCAGTTCTGGGGGCAGGCCGGCCGCCAGGGCTGCCGGATCGAATTCCAGGTAGCCGCGTTCATCCAGTTCGCCCATCAGCCGGATCACCAGCAGGCAATCGCGTTCGGTGGCGCGGGTGGCATGCAGTTGCAGCAGCAGATGATCGACCAGGCTGGTGGGCTGGCCGGGTTCCGGCAAATCATCGGGCAGGGCGGCGCGCGCAGGTTGCGACCAGAGGCGGTCCAGCCGTTCTGCCTGGGCCGCCGATTCCGGATCCGGGTCGATGCGTTCAAGCAGCGGATTGTCAGCCAGCGCCTGGGCGATTTCCTGGTCCAGTTCCTGGGATGAGCATTGCAGCAAGGCCAGCGCCTGGCGCAACTGCGGCGTCAGCGCCAGGTGCTGATGCTGGCCCAGTTCCAGGGATGGTTGCACACGCATGTTCAACTTAAAATAAGGCTCATGAAACCAGAACGCAACGAATCCCCCAGCCGTCAGGACCACGCGCTGCTGCGCAAGGTTCTGCTCAAGCTCACCGCCACGTCCAGAATTCTTGCGGCGGTCCTAGTCGTGACGGTCGCCCTGATCTGGTATGACGCGCTGAACCGGCTGCTGGCGTTCGGCAACGGTATCGATTATGCCGGAAACCGTATCGTGGGGGCGGAAGCCACCGCCCTGCTGCAGCGCTACAACCCCTATTTCTGGGGCGCACTGGCCACACTCTGTTCCCTGCTGCTGGCCTATCTGACCTGGCTGGCCGTGCGCGCGATTCTGGTGCGCGCACGCCTGCGGCCTGTCGATGCCACGTCCTTTCAGCAGCTGTCCAGTCAGCTGTCGGGCGCTGCGCTGGACGTGCTGCTGTGGGCCTGGCAGACGCGCGACGAACCCCTGCGCGTGGGCGATCTGATGCTGACCCGGACCGAACTGTCCGCCGGCCGCGCCGCCCGCCTGCATCGGGCGGCCGAACAACTCGCTATCCTGGAAAACGCTCGCCAGCGATCCTAGCGGCGCGCAGGGCAGGGCTCAGACGGACGGACCCTCCACAGGGCCACTAAGGATATTAATGATAATAATTATCATAATCATTGATTGATTTGGCTGGTTCTTCTATAGTGTGGCTCCGCCAGAACGGCGGACACGCCTGCCATTCACCCACACATCCTTGCCACACACCATGACCGCATTCCGCCCGCCCTGTCACTGATCCATACAGGGAGCCTGAACAATGAACCATCCGATCACAGGCCGGGGGAAAGCACCCACCGCGCCGCGCGTTGGCACGCGCGCGCTGACGTTGGCATCCAGTCTGCTGCTGGCGGCTGGCGCCGCCAGCGCGCAGGACGCCAGCCCGCCACACACCACCTGGCTCGACACCATCACCGTGACGGGCACACGCACCGAGACATCCGTCATGCACAATCCCGCCTCGGTCTCGGTCGTTGGCCAGGATCAACTCGAACGCCAGGCCCCGGAAAGCATCGCCGATCTGGTGCGCGACGTGCCCGGGGTCGAAGTCGTCGACGCGTCCGCACCGGGCATGAAACGCCTGCGTATCCGGGGCGAGTCCTCGCACCGCGTGACCATTCTGGTGGACGGCCAGGAAATCACCGACCACAGCGACTACGGCACGCCCATCCTGGTGGACCCGGCCAATGTCGAACGCATCGACGTCATCCGCGGCCCTGCCTCGGTGCTGTACGGCGCCAAGGCCATCGGCGGCGTGGTCAACATCATCACCAAGCGCGGCGCACCCAGGCCGATCCAGCTGGAAACGGGCACCAGCTACTATTCCGGCACGCGTGGCTGGCAGGGCTGGGCCGCCGTATCCGGTACCGTGGGCGATTTCGACTATCGCCTGTCGGGCAGCGCCGACCGCCACCACGACCGCGCCGTGCCCAATGGCCGCTACACCCAGGACGGCCGCCTGGACGGGTCCAGCTACCGCGACAGCGACCTGGCGCTGCATCTGGGCTACACCTTCGGCACACACCGCAACCACTATCTGGCGCTGAAGGCCGAACAGCACATCCTGAGCACGGACAGCTGGACGGATCCAGGCTACCTGCAGGGACCGATCCGCGATTTCCGTATCGAACTGCCCAAGCGCGACCTGCGCAAGATCGGGCTGTACTACGACGCCAGGGACCTGAGCCCCGTGGTACGGAAGATCCACGTGGACGCCTACCGCCAGACCGTGGACCGGCTGTTCGAAAACCGGGTCGAGGTGCAGCCCGTCTTCTTCATGAACGTCAAGAACACCGCCACATCGGACGACCGCAACCTGAACTACGGCGGGACTGCACAGGTCGATCTGGCCCTGCACCCCGATCACTACACCATCGTCGGCGCGCAGTACCTGATGGACGACCTGGACACCCGCAAGAACAGCATCACGACCACCCGCCGGACGATTCCATTCCCTTCCACGACAGTAAAGAGACACCCAACGCATACCCGTGCCTCGATCCAGACGGCTTCGCTGTACGCCCAGGATGCGTGGTCCTTCGCCCAGGATTTCAAACTGACAGCGGGCCTGCGTTATTACCATGTGCGTTCAAGCCTGGACGAAACCACCAACACCGCATTGGCGGGCCAGGGCGACCGCACCACCGGTCGCCTGGTCAAGTCCCTGGGCCTGACCTGGAATGGCCTGGCGCACACGACGCTGCGCGCGCTGTATTCCGAAGGCTACACGACCCCCACCCTGATGCAGCTGTACAGCGACACCACGGCCGGCAGCGGCTCGCCGACCCGCGCGAATCCCGACCTGAAACCCGAGACCTCGCAGAACTACGAACTGGGCGCCCGCTACCAGCATGCCGGTGTGGTCCTGGATGCGGCGGTGTTCTACACCCAGGCCAAGGACTACATCAGCACCACATCATGCGTCTCGGCAGGCACCTGCCCGCCAGGCCACGCCGCCAGCGACCGCACCTACATCAACGCCGACCGCGCCGACACCCACGGCATCGAACTGGCCGCCGAATACGCGCTGCCCGGCACGGGTTTCACGCCCTATGTCTCCGGCGCCTGGACGCGACGGGAACTGAAATACGCCCGCTATTCGACCCGCGACAGCGGCGTGCCGGCCTTTTCGGGCCGCACGGGGGTGCGCTACGACACGACGCTGTACGGCGCCGATGTCTGGGCCGACCTGTTCGTGCGCGCCGCCACGGCGATCAGGCAGGCAGAAAACGCGACCCACAGCGAACGCCTGCCGGGCTGGGGCACGCTGAATCTGGCCTTCGGCGGCACGCATGGCAAGGACCGCAAGGTGCAGGTCAGCGTGCAGTTCAACAACATCCTGGACAAGGAATACCGTTCTGCGTTCGATTCCCTGCCGGGCACCGGCCGCAATGTGGAAGTCACCCTGCGCACCACATTCTGAGCCGGACTCCGCGCGCGGCCGCCAGCCCGGTCGGCCGTTGCGCCAGCGCCGCATCCGCGCGCGCCGGGTCGGCCTGCGACTGCGATCGCCCGGCGAAATATCCGTGAAAACTTGCCAAACGCCTCGAAATGTGTTTGACTTTCACCTATGAACGTCACGCACACCGCCTTTTTTGACACCCTGCAGCGCCCTGCTGCCGGGCGTGTGCGTGCGTCTTGCCTCCTCTCCCTGTCGGGCCTACTGCTGCTAACGATCGGTTGCCGGGCCTAGCGCCGCGTGGCAGTTCGGCAGCCTGTTTCGCCACATCCGTACATTTCCGCGCCCGTGATCCGGGCGCATCCGCCCAGACAGGTACCGACATGATCAAGAACCCCGCCGACAAATACGTCCCGTTCGTCCCGTTCACGCGCGACTTCGCCGAACGCACCTGGCCCAGCCGCCGCATCTCCGCCCCGCCGATCTGGATGAGCACCGACCTGCGTGACGGCAACCAGGCGCTGATCGAACCCATGAGCGTGGAACGCAAGCTGCGTTTCTTCGAACAACTGCTGAAGATCGGCTTCAAGGAAATCGAGGTCGGCTTCCCGTCCGCGTCCCAGACCGACTTCGACTTCGTGCGCAAGCTGGTCGACGAAAAACGCATCCCCGACGACGTCACCATCATCGCCCTGACCCAGTCCCGCGAAGACCTGATCCAGCGCACGGTCGAAGCCTGCGCGGGCGCGAAACACGCCATCGTCCACCTGTACAACGCCTGTGCGCCGGCCTTCCGCAAGATCGTCTTCCGCATGAGCCGCGACGAAGTCCGCACCATCGCCATCGAAGGCACCCGGATGGTCAAGGCTGCCATGGCCAAGCATCCGGAAACCCACTGGCGTTACGAATATTCACCAGAAGTCTTCAGCACCACTGAGCCCGATTTCGCGCTGGAAGTCTGCAATGCCGTGGTCGAGACCTGGCAGCCGACCGTCCAGGACAAGATCATCCTGAACCTGCCGGCCACCATCGAAGCCACCACGCCCAATCTGTACGCCGACCAGATCGAATGGATGCACAACAATCTGGCGCAACGCGACCGGATCATCCTCAGCGTCCACCCGCACAATGACCGGGGCACGGCCGTGGCCGCCGCCGAATTCGCCGTCATGGCCGGCGCCGACCGCATCGAAGGCTGCCTGTTCGGCAATGGCGAGCGCACCGGCAACGTGGACCTGGTCACTCTGGCGCTGAATCTGTACACCCAGGGCATCCACCCGGGCCTGGACTTCTCGGACATCGACGAAGTCCGCCGCTGCGCCGAATACTGCAACCAGTTGCCCGTGCACCCACGCCATCCCTATGCCGGCGATCTGGTCTTCACGGCCTTTTCCGGTTCGCACCAGGACGCCATCAAGAAAGGCTTCGCGGTGCGCCAGGAAGGCACCGTCTGGGAAGTCCCCTACCTGCCCATCGATCCGGCCGACCTGGGCCGCAGCTACGATGCCGTCATTCGCGTCAACAGCCAGTCCGGCAAGGGCGGGGTGTCCTTCCTGCTGGAACAGGAACACGGTCTGGTCCTGCCGCGCCGCCTGCAGATCGAATTCAGCCGGGCGATCCAGCGCGTCACCGACGAAACTGGCCGCGAGGTCACGCCCCAGGACGTGTTCGAGATCTTTTCCAGCGAATACCTGGATCGCGAAGCGCCGATGAAACTGATCCGGCACCGCATCACCGGCAGCCCCAAGACTACCGGCCAGAAGCAATTCATGATCGAGGTCGAACTGGAAGTCGACGGCCAGGTCCGCCACCTGTCGGGCCAGGGCGACGGCGCGATCTCGGCCTTCATCGCGGCCCTGGACATCGATGCGCGTGTGATGGACTACCAGGAACACGCCATCGGCACCGGCACCGATACCCGCGCGGCGTCCTACATCGAAATGCGCATCCAGGATTCTGCCAGCGGCTACGGCGTCGGCATCCACGAGGACATCGTGACCTCGTCTTTCCTGGCCATCCTGAGCGCGGTCAACCGCCACGCGGCGGCAGGCGGCAGCATCCAGCCCCGCGCCTCGGCCGCAGCCTGATCCAGAACGCAGCAACGCACATCCCGCATGGGGTGTGCGTCATGCGACATCTCAGCGCCAGCGGGCAGCGCTGTCCCCCTATCCCGGGGTTTCATGGCACCACAAGCGCCCGCCTCACCGAACCTCGTCCTACCGGGCGGGGTTTTTTCAATACACGATCGCCAGCCCCGGCAGATCCACCGTCACGCGGGGTTTTTCCAGCGCCTGGATGGCATGGCCGGCAAATTCCTGGGCCAGTTCCGGCTGCGAGGACAAACGGCTGTAGCCCAGGCTGTCGGCCACGCCCAGGATCTTGTCCAGCAGCAGCACCTTGCCGCTGACCCGCAGGGGCTCGCATCCCATGGATTCCCAGGTCTGCTCGAACCATTCACGGGCGGCATGGGCCCGCTCGGCATCCACCGGCGCATCAACGGTCAGTTCCAGTGAGCGATGGGCATCGAAAATCACGATCACGTGTCCCTGCATGGGGTGTCTCCAAGAGTGAAAGGCGTGAATTTACCAGGATGGGGCGGGTTCCCAAGTGACATCCTCGCCCTTTTCACGGGCCAGGCGCAGCATGGTCAACAACGGCCAGGCCCGACGACGCATGCCGACCGGCTGGGCAATGGGATGTTCGGCCGTGTCGTCGTGATCCCCGGAAGGATCGTCATGCCCGGGATCGGCGGCGACCAGCGCCTCGATGCCGGCGATGGCGGCGTCCAGTTGTTCCCGGGTGATGACGCCGCGTTCCGGCACGCCGGGCGCATCGAACGTCTTGCCGGCGGCCAGCAGAATGGGCCGGGCATGCTGGGCAAACATCAGGACTTCCGCTGCAGATTTCGACTGGAACAAAATGAGCATGATGGACTTCCCGCAATGGACACATTCATACACTAACCGATCTTCAACCTCCCTGCCAAGCGACACAATGAGCGTCCCGACAGGAGGTTCTCATGCCCGCAACCCGTGCCCGGCACCGCTGGCCGGCCCGACTGGCCAGCCTGCTGCTGACGCTCTCGTCCTGGTCCCTGCCGCCGTGCGCGCTGGCCGCCAACCTGAGCTGTCCCGTGCCACAGATTCAGACGCCCTGCGGCGCAGGGCCGGCCCGCGGACCGGGAGCGGAACCCGCCCCCGATTCGGGCCTGACCAACCCCGTGCATCTGGCGACCGGCGAGAAATTCCTGCGGGAAACCGATCTGCCCGCACCATTCACGGACAGCCACCCATCCTTCATCCGCCTGTACCGCTCGGGATCCACCGTAGACGGGCCGCTGGGTCGGGGCTGGACCAGCGAATACGACATCCGCCTGCATCCCATCCAGACAGGCTGGCGCCTGGACCTGCCCGACGGCCGCCGCGTGCATTTCGACCCACGGGGTCGGGGCGCCAGTCCCGCCGATGGCCGCATCCTGGCGCCGGCCTCGAAACAGGACGCACCTCTGGCGTGGCAGGGCACCGACGGAGGGCAGCTGCGTTTTGACGCACAGGGCCAGCTGCAGACCATCACGACACCCGGACGGCCCGATATCGTCATCGAGCGCTACATCAACGGCCCGCTGGCCGGCCTGATCCAGGAAATCCGCCGCGGCACGGCCGCACTGCGCCTGGACTACGACACCGCACCACCCCGCCCCCGCCTGCGCGCGCTGGACACGCCGCTGGGCATATTCCGATACACGTATGCGCCCGCCAGCGACACTGGGGCAGCGCACGCCGCCCCAGCCACCCCATGGATGCAGCTGATTGCCGTGCAACGCCCCGACGGCATGCGCCGCCGTTATCACTATGAACCCGAGCGGCAGTCAGGCCACCAGGCCGCAATCACCGGCATCACGCTGCAAGCCGCCGATGGCCGGCGCTGGCGCGCCCGCAGCTGGACCTACGACACCCTGGGTCGCGTCATCCAGGCCATTCCCGGCGCCCCAGGCACAACGACAGGCCAACTGGATCTCCGCTACCCGAACGATCCATCCGGCACCGGCGCGACCCGGATTCAGTCGCTGGCCGGCATGGTCGAGGTCGAGCACAGAGTGCATGGCCATCGGACCGTGCCGCACACCGTCCGCTCGACCGCCTGCGCCGCCTGCCCGGAGACCATCCGGCACATCGGGTACGACACGCAAGGCCGGCTGAGCGCCATTGAAGGCCTGCGCATCCACCGCACACCAGACGGTTCGATCCGCGCACTGGAACAAACGCACGGCGGCTGGCCCGACCTGCGCCTGGACTACCGGCCCGACGGCCGCCTGGCGCGCTGGTCCAGCCGGCTGAGCGGTACGACCCGGCTGGCACATGATGCGCAAGGCCGCCTGGCGCTCATGCGCCTGGCCGATGGCAGGCGCCTGGACATCCAGCGCGACAGCATTGGCCGCCCCGTGCGGCTGCTGCACACCATGCCGGGGCAGCCGCCACTGGATATCGGCCTGCGCTGGCGAGGCGACCACCCCATCCGGCTGACACACCCCGCCGAATCCGAGTCCCTGACGCATGATGAACACGGCCGGGTGACGGCCCGGGCCATCACCCGACCCCACCCACAGGGCACGCTGGACTATCGGGAACAGTTCAGCTACGACATGCACGGGCGACTGGTGCGCCATGATCTGCCCGAAGGCGGTGCGCTGCACTACGCCTGGTCCGCCTCGGGACGCTTGGCCCGGCTGGACTGGGAAGCAGCCGACGGCACGCGCCGTACCGTCATCGACTCGGTCCCGGGCAGTGCCGGCTACCGCTACGGCAACGGCCTGTGGCTGAGCACGGCCACCGGGACAGACGAGCGGGCCGATACGCTGGTCCTGGCCGACGGGCCGCGCATCCTGTGGGGCGAACGGCGGCACCACGACGCACGTGGCCGGGTCACGCGCCAGACCACCTGGCTGGCGTCTGGACACTGGCAGCAGCAGCGCCTGGCCCACGACGCACAGGATCGCCTGATCGGATTCCAGGATGACACGACCCGGACCTGGCTGGCCTGGCACGAAGACGGCAGCCTGGCCGCCCGCCACGACCAATCCACCCGGACTGGCACCGCCCCCGGCCCACTGCCCGCCATCCCCCGCAACACGGCTGGCCGGCCCTTGGCCGTCGGCGCCAGGACGCTGCGTCACCAGGCCCAGGGCAGGGTGGCCGAGGTCCTGGAAAACGGCCGGCCCCTGGCCCGTTATGTCTACAACGCCCGGGGGCAGCGCATCCGCACCATCCAGGATGGCCAGGAGACGGAACGCTATTACCTGGACAACCGCCTGGCGGCGATCTGGCGGCGGCCTGCCTCGGCGCCGCCGCACGCGCCGTCCTTTGGCGTCACCCAGCGCTATCTGTACGCCAATGAGGTCCCGGTCGGCCTGCTGCAGACTGACGCAGACGGGCGCACGCACCTGATCTACCTGCACGCCGACCTGCTGGGCGCCCCCGTTCTGGCCACCGACGATGACCGCGCAATCCGCTGGGCGGCCCGCTACGACGCGCTGGGCCGCGCAACCCGCCTGGACGGCGACCTGGATCTGCCGCTGCGCCGGCCCGGCCAGGACGAAGACCCGGCAACCGGCTGGCACGACAATGTCTTCCGTACCTTCCTGCCCGGGCGCGGCCACTATCTGGAACCCGACCCCCTGGGGCCGCTGCCCGGCCAGCAGGCCCTGGGCTACGCGGCCCAGCAGCCCTTGCGCCACGTCGATCCCCTGGGCCTGATCCTGCTGGCCTTCGACGGCACACGCTACGGCCCGCGCAATCAAGGCAACGTCTGGAAGCTGGCCCAGATCTATGAAGACGGCCCGGCCTACTACCACGCCGGGCCGGGCAACAGCTACTACATCGACTGGGATGCGATCACGGCCGCCAGCAGCCGCCAGATTCTGAAAAACCAATGGCAATCCCTGCTGAACGCCCTGGACCGGGCGCAGGGCAGCGCCACCCCGGTACCCATCGACATCCTGGGCTATTCGCGCGGCGCTGCCCTGGCCCGCGATTTCGCCAACCGCATCGCACGCCATACTCGCAACGGCTGGTTTTCCTACGACGACCCGCTGCGCGGGACCATCGGCCTGTGCGTCGACCTGCGCTTCCTGGGCCTGTTCGACACCGTGGCGCAGTTCGGACTGCTGGGCGCAGCCAACGCCGGCTTCGACCTAGGCATCGGCGGTGCCTGGCACTGGGTGGCGCATGCGGTGGCGCTGCACGAACTGCGCGCCCTGTTCCCTCTGGTCTCGGCTGCCGGGAACACCGGCAATACCGTCGAAGCCCCCTTCATCGGCGCCCACGCCGACATCGGCGGCGGTCTGCTGCTGGACGAACAGATGCAGCCCATCGCAGACGGCGACCTGTCGGACGTGGCCCTGAACTGGATGCGCTGGCAGGCCCTGGCCGCTCTGGTGCCCCTGGCGGAACTGGCGCCAGAGGATCGAACCGTGACTCACCCGCTGCTGCACGACGAACGCAGCCCCGCGCTGCGCCTGCTGAAAGGGGACCGACCCCTGCAGGATGCTGCTACGCAGACAATCGGCCCGCAGGGTGCGGACCCGCGTCTGGGGGATGCCCAGCGGCGCATCGTCGAAGCCTTCATCCGCCGCGCCGACGGCGCGGATGGCAACCCAGGATCGGTGGCCGGCACGGTCGACATGACAGCTTACGGCGCCTGGCTGGAAGCCGAACTGGGGCTGCCCATGATGTGAAATCGGGCTATCATTTCGCGATACCCTCAGATACGGACACCATGCTACCCGAGCACCACACCCGGCTCAGTGCCATCCTGCGCTCCGTCCTGGACACGCTGATCCCCGGCCAGATCCCGGACATCACCCTCGAACGCCCCAAGGTCGCCGCCCATGGCGACGTGGCCAGCAACGTCGCCATGCAGGCCGCTCGCGCGGCGCGGCGCAACCCACGCGAACTGGCCCAGGCCGTCGTGGCCGGCGTCCTGGCGCACCCGGACGCCACCGGCCTGATCGCCTCGGCCGAGGTCGCGGGGCCAGGCTTCATCAATTTCCGCCTGTCGGCTGCGGCCCACCAGGCTGTCCTGAAGACCATCCAGGCCCAGGGCGAACGCTATGGCCATCGCCCCCAGAATACCGACCGCGTGCTGGTGGAATTCGTCTCTGCCAATCCGACCGGGCCGCTGCACGTGGGCCACGCCCGCCAGGCAGCGCTGGGGGATTCCATCTGCCGCCTGTTCGCCACGCAGGGCGCCCAGGTCTCGCGCGAGTTCTACTACAACGACGCCGGCAATCAGATCCACAACCTGGCCATCAGCGTCCAGGCGCGGGCGCGCGGCATCGAACCCGACGACCCGCGCTTTCCGGCCGATGGCTACCGAGGCGAATACATCCAGGACATCGCCCGCGACTACCTGGCCCGCGCCACGGTCCAGGCCAGTGACGGCGACCCGGTCCAGGCGACCGGCGATCTCGACGATCTGGACGCCATCCGGCGCTTTGCCGTCGCCTACCTGCGCCGTGAACAGGACCTGGACCTGCAGGCCTTCGACCTGCGCTTCGACCACTACTACCTGGAAAGCTCGCTTTACACCAGCGGCCGTGTCGACCGCACGGTCCAGGCCCTGATCGACGCCGGCCATACCTACGAACAGGACGGCGCGCTGTGGCTGCGCACCACCGAATTGGGTACGGGCGACGACAAGGATCGCGTCATGCGCAAGTCCGAAGGCGGCTACACCTATTTCGTGCCGGACGTGGCCTACCACGTCACCAAATGGGAACGCGGCTTCCATCACGCCATCAACATCCAGGGCACCGACCACCACGGCACCATTGCCCGCGTGCGCGCCGGCCTGCAGGGCCTGGGCCTGGGCATCCCGGTCGACTACCCGGCCTATGTGCTGCACAAGATGGTGCGCGTCATGCGGGACGGCGCCGAGGTCAAGATCTCCAAACGCGCCGGCAGCTACGTCACGCTGCGCGACCTGATCGACTGGGTCGGTCGTGACGCGGTGCGGTTTTTCCTGGCCCAGCGCCGCGCCGACTCCGAATTCGTGTTCGACATCGATCTGGCGCTGTCGCACAGCGAGGAAAACCCGGTCTACTACATCCAGTATGCGCACGCCCGCATCCATTCCCTGCTGCGCCAGCACGACGCCGGCGGCCAGGGTGCAGCCGCAGATCCATCCCTGCTGACTGCCCCCACCGAAATCGCGCTGCTGCAGCGCCTGGCCGAATACCCCAGCGTGCTGACACAGGCCGCCCACGAACTGGCCCCGCACCAGCTGGCCTTCTGGCTGCGCGACTGTGCAGCCGATTTCCATGCCTGGTACAACGCGGAACGCATCCTGGTCGACGACCCCGCCCTGGGGGCCGCCCGCCTGCGCCTGGCGCGCGCCACCGCCCAGGTGATCGCCAACGGCCTGGGCCTGCTGGGGGTCAGCGCCCCCGAACGCATGTAACGCCATGGCTACCCGCAAGAAATCCTCCTCGCGGTCCGGCAGCGCCTGGTTCGGCCTGATTCTGGGCATGGTTCTGGGCGTTGCGGCCGCCGTGGCCGTGGCCCTGTTCGTCACCAAGGCTCCCATGCCCTTCAAGGACAAGGCCAGCCGCAACGCCCCGACCACCCTGCTGCCGGACGTCAAGAACGCCCCGGACCCGAACATCGCCCTGTACGGCAAGGACGGTCCGGCTGGCACCCGTTCGACCGCCCAGGGCGGCAGCGCCATCAATCCGCCAGCGCCGGCTCCTGAACCCGGCACGGCCCCCGACAACCCCCTGTCCGACGCCATCGGTCAGATCATCGCCGGGCTGGACAAACCCGAATCCAAGCCCCTGCAGGCCCCGGCCCGCACCCCGGCTGCACCCCAGGCCAGCCAGCCCATTCCGCCCCCACCGCCACCGCCGCCCGCTGCCCGGCCTGCGCCTGGCACGCAGACCACCTATTACCTGCAGACCGGCGCGTTCCGATCCCAAAAAGAAGCCCAGGCCATGCTGGCCCGGGTCGTGCTGCTGGGCCTGCCGGTACGCATCGAAACCGGCGAATCCAACGGTGCCCCCATCAACCGCGTGCGCGTCGGTCCATTCAAGGGCATCGACGAAATGAACCGCGCCCGAACCCGCCTGGGCGACGAAAAGATCGAATCGACGGTCGTCCGCCCCTGACCCATCTTTCAAAGGACCCTCTCATGCAGACCTCCTTGTTTTCCCGACTGATCTCGGGCCTGGTCCTGGGCCTGGCCGCACTGGCCATGGCCCCTGCCCAGGCAGCCCCCTATGACACCCTGGATCCGGTCCAGCCGTCGGACACCCCGGGCAAGATCGAAGTCCTGGAATTCTTTTTCTACACCTGCCCGCACTGCCATCAGATCGAGCCACTGATCGAACAATGGCGCAAGACCCTGCCGGAAGGGGTGGCCTTCAAGAGCGTGCCGGTCGCCTTCAACGCCGGCATGCGCGACATGCAGAAGCTGTACTACACCCTGGAAGCCCTGGATCGCCTGGACCTGCAACCGGCGGTCTTCAAGGCCATTCACGAAGACAACCAGGATCTGACCCAGGCCCGGAACATCATCGACTGGGCCGTCGCCCAGGGGCTGGATCGCCAGACCTTCACCGACACCTTCAATTCCTTCGGGGTGCAGACCAAGGTCACCCGGGCCGACGAACTGACCAGGTCCTACCATGTCGAAGGCACACCCGCGATCGCCATCGGCGGCCGCTACCGGACATCCCCCGCGCAAACCGGCACCTACCAGGGCGCCATCGACGAAGCGGACAAGCTGGTCAAACAGTTGCTGGCGGGAAAACAATAAGACTGGCCAGGACCACTCTGCCCTGCCTATTTTGTCCGGCTCCACATGGAGCCGGAATTCGCTCGCCGGTACAATCGGTTTGATGTGAGGCCCTGTTTGAGAGCGCTCCGAACAAACCCAGGCGATCCGCAATATGCCCGTCAATCTTGACAAGCCGCACCTTTGGAAGACTGATGTGGCGGCGTCGGTCGACATGTACAACCGCTGGTTCATGGATTTTGCGCCGGTCGTTTTTCGCGACACGCGCGTCCAAACCACGCAAAGCGTGAAAGATGCGCTTCGCGCCACTGCCCATCTGACCGATGTTCAACCAGCACTGCTGCGTCAGCACCCCGGGATCCTGCCGACACTCCGAATGTCGATGTGCCCTCCGCTCGCTGTAGACCGGCTCATCGGCTTATCTGGCGTCTCGCCGAATCTCGTCAAATGCATGGAGAAAGAACAACGGCTGCCGGTGCGAATGTCCAGCGCCAAAGCAGATCATGAGCTTGGCAAGATCGCCGCCGTGATCGAACGCCTGGCCGACCCGGATATCTTCGTCTGGCTCGCTCGCGAGGCACCGGCTACCAACGCCGAAATTCATCGGGCAGCAACCATCATCGCCGACAGACTGTGCGGCGCCGTGACGAACCCGATCATTCGCAACGCACAGGAGCAACGGCAACTTACCGTGATCCAGACCTATCTGGAGCAACACGGCTACAGGCGGCTTCCTCCCGGAGATGGCGCCAAATTCGACACCATGCCTCCCGGGACGTTCAGCTTCCGAATGAACGTCCCAATCAGACAAACGACCGGCACGCAAACTATCAACATCCCTGTTGATGCGGTCATCATGCCGAAGACGGCAAAGCACGGAAATCTACCGCTGTTCTTCGAGGCAAAATCCGCAGGCGACTTCGCCAACACCAACAAGCGGCGCAAGGAAGAAGCGGTCAAGATGGCCCAGCTTCGCCATACCTATGGCCCCAACGTACGCTTCAACCTGTTCCTGTGCGGCTATTTCGATAGCGGTTATCTGGGCTACGAGGCTGCGGAAGGCATCGACTGGGCGTGGGAACATCGCATCGATGATCTGTCATTGTTCGGGATATGACCATGATTCGCAAGACCGAGACAAGCGACTCCGTGGAGAAACGGCGCCTGACCCTCCAGGCGGAACTCGACGGCAGCAAGACGCAGGCCGAACGAAACAGGCTTGGTCAATTCGCCACACCCACCCGGCTTGCTCACGACATACTCGCCTACGGCTTGCATCTGCTGCCCAAAACCGAAGCCGTGCGCTTCCTCGACCCCGCCATCGGTACAGGCTCCTTCTACTCGGCCTTGCGCTCGACTCGCGGACGATATTCTGTCGCCTGGGCGCGTGGTTTTGAAATTGATCCTCACTACGGCAATCCTGCCCAGAAGTTCTGGCGAGACACTCCGCTCGACATTTCTCTCTCGGACTTCACCCAGGAAAAGCCCCCATCGCACAATGCAGACAAGTCGAACCTGCTCATCTGCAATCCCCCCTATGTGCGGCACCATCACATCGGCAGCGACGACAAGCGCCGCCTGCAAAACGCTGCACGAGAGGCCGCCAACATCGAAGCCTCTGGGCTATCAGGGCTTTATTGCTATTTCCTGGCGTTGTCACATCGCTGGATGAGCGAAGGCGGCATCGCCGGATGGCTCATCCCCAGCGAATTCATGGACGTGAACTATGGCAAAGCCCTCAAGGCGTACCTGCTGCGGGAAGTCACGTTGCTGCATATCCATCGGTTTGATCCCAACGACGTGCAATTCGACGACGCGCAGGTGTCTTCCGCCGTCGTATGGTTCAAGAAACAAAACCCGCCCCCAGGCCACCAGGTCACCTTTTCCTTTGGTGGCACACTGCAAAAACCCTCACTGGTGAAAAAAGTAGCGATCAATGAACTGAAAGCCACAAGCAAATGGACTCGGTTCCCCCATCAAAACACTGAGCTCACGCAGGAGGGCTACCGGCTCGGTGACCTTTTTTCGATCAAGCGAGGCCTCGCCACAGGAGACAATGACTTCTTCATCCTGGACGAAGACCGGGCCATTGCGCTCGATATTCCATCCCAGTTTCTACGACCTATCCTACCGAGCACCCGGTACGTCAGAGACAACGAAATCATGGCGGATGAACACGGAATCCCTTTACTCGAAAAGCGCCTGTTCCTGCTCGACTGCAACCTGCCGGAACATGAAGTGCAGCGCAAGCATCCAACGCTATGGGCCTATCTTCAAACCGGACGGGACCGTGTTGCGCAACGCTATCTCTGTCGATCACGGCGTCACTGGTATGCCCAGGAGCGCCGACCGGCCGCTCCCATTGTCTGCACCTACATTGGCCGTAGCGATCACGGCGGAAAGCCTTTCCGCTTCCTGCTGAACCACAGCAAAGCAACCGCGACGAATGTGTACCTCATGCTTTATCCGTCCCCCCTGTTGATGAGCAGGCTCCAGAACGCGCCTGCCACGCTGTATGCGCTATGGCATGCGCTCAACGCCATCGACAGCACTGTTCTGCTCGGCAACGGCCGTGTATACGGCGGAGGGATGCATAAACTGGAACCCAGAGAACTGGCCAATGTGCCAGCCAACGATCTTGCTGCGCTGGTGGGTCTCGACGAGAAACGCGCGGCAAGGCAGTTGGAACTCGAAGCGATGGCATTGCTCTGACAGCCTATCGAAACATCCACAGGCCCTAGGCGCGCCCGGCAACCTCGAACGCCTGGGCCAGATCTGCGATCAGATCGGCCGGATCTTCCAGGCCGATGTGCAGGCGCAGCACCGTGCCGGCCTTCATGCGTTCGTCGGCCAGCGACGTCCAGTAGCCGTGCGCGGCCAGGGCAGCAGGTTCGACCTGCGTGACCAGGCTTTCGTAGCCCCCCCAGGAATAGCCGATCCCGAACAGCCGCAGCCCGTCGATCAGGCGGCGTACCTGGGTAGTGTCAAAATCCACGGCCACGGACAGCAGGCCGTTGGACCCCGTTGCGTCACGCCGCCACAGGGCGTGGCCCGCGTCATCCGGCCACGCCGGGAAAAAGATCCGCGACACCTGTGGCTGGGCAGCCAGCCAGCGGCAGACTTCCAGCGCATGTTCCGCGCAGGCGCGCAGACGCACCCCCAGGGTGCGCGCCCCACGCAGGGCCAGCCAGGCATCATCGGCGCTGACAGTGCTGCCCAGGGCATAGTGGGTCTCATGCAGCCGGCCGATCAGGGCCGGATCGCGCGCCACGGCTGCGCCCAGCATCAGGTCGGAATGCCCGCCCACGTACTTGGTCGCCGCGATCACGGACACATCGGCTCCAAGCGCCAGGGGACGGTAGAGATAGCCCGAACCCCAGGTATTGTCCGCCACCACGGTCAGACCGTGTTCATGCGCCCAGCGCGTCAGGGCAGGCAGATCCAGCATTTCCATCAGCAGCGAACCCGGAGATTCCAGATACAGCACCCGGGTCTGGGGCCGCAGCGCAGCTTGCAGGCTGGCGAGATCGCCATGCACGAAGTCCATGGCCACGCCCATGCGCGACAGAACGGTCTTGTGGAAGTAGCGCACCGGCCCATACACGGAATCCACGACCAGCGCATGATCGCCCTGGCCCAGCAAGGCCATCAACGCCATGCTGATGGCCGCCATGCCCGACGGCGCCAGGAATGCCCGTTCACCGCCTTCCAGTTGGCACAGCAGGGTTTCCAGGGCCTCGTGGGTCTGCAGGCCGACCCGGCCATAGGTGGGCACGCGCTCGCCGCGCTGCTTGGCTGCCTGCGCACGGTCCAGCACGTCCATGGAGGCAAAACGCACCGTGCTGGTGCGATAGGACGGCAGGGCCACCGGCCCGGAACCCGTGGCGGGATCCAACGGGGCCTGGCCGATGTGCTGCAGCACAGTGTCGATACGATCGGAATCGTGGCTGTTCATGGCGTGGGGCAGAAGTCTTACACACGTTGAAAGCGGTACACCCCGTCCTCGCCCAGGCTGCGCCGCAATTTTCCCTGGAAGTATAGGGCGTGCAGATGAGCGATGGATTCCCCCATGGCAAAGGACAGCTGGTGCAGGTCGAGCTTGCGATGAAACAGCACAGGCAGCAGATCATGGGCGCTGCGCGGCTGGTCACAGGCGGCCAGGACCTCGGCCAGGCGTTCGGCATGGTGCGCCCGCTGCTGGGCGACGCGCTGATGCAGGCCCAGGAAAGGCCGGCCATGGGACGGCAACACCAGAACGTCCTCGGGCAGGGCATCGTAGGCGGACAGCGAATCCAGATACAAGCGCAGGGGATCGGCCTCGGGTTCCAGATCGAACACACTGACGTTGGTGGAAATGCGCGGCAGCACCATATCGCCCGAAATCAGCACCCCCGGATCCGGACACCACAGCGAGACATGCTCGGGCGCATGCCCATAGCCGACGATGACCTGCCAGTTGCGGCCACCGATGGGCACTGCCTGGCCGTGCATCAGACGATGGAAACGGGGCGGCACGTCAGGCACCAGGCGGGTGTAGTAGTCATGGCGCGCACGGATCAGGTCCTGCGCCTGGGGATCGACCAGGCCATGGCGGGCGAAGTGCCGCACGGCCGCGCCGCCGGCCGGGCCGCTGCCCTCGACCGAGGAGTCGGACACAGAAGTCCCCGCCCACTGCCGGGCCAGTGCGTAGTCGGTCATGGACATCCACAGTGGCACTTGCCAACGGGCGCACAACCAATGGGCCAGTCCGACATGGTCCGGATGCATGTGCGTGACCAGCACGCGCAGTACCGGCAGGCCGTCCAGCGCCTGCTTGAACACGGCTTCCCAGCAGTCCCGGACCTCGGCCCGATCGATGCCGCAATCCACGACCGTCCAGCCCTCGCGACCATCGATGCGGTCGCGCAACAGCCACAGATTGATGTGGTCCAGCGCGAAAGGCAGCGGCATGCGGATCCAGCGCACGCCATCGGCCACGTCACGCGCATGGCCAGGTTCGGGCAATGCATCGCCCCAGGGATAGTCCAGTTCGTTTTCCAACGGGTTCATTCCGTGTCTCCTTCAGGGAAGTCCCCGAGCATTATGTCAGAATTTTTTCTTTACGTTGACGTAAACGTCAGTCATAATGACGGCTGATTCCGCCATCCTTGATTCAGGCCACGAACGACCCATGAGCCAAACCACCTGGACCATTTCCGATCTGGCCCGAGAATTCGGCATCACGCCACGCACGATCCGCTTCTACGAAGACCAGGGCATCGTCAGCCCGACGCGCGCAGGCCGCAACCGCGTCTACGCCGCGCGCGACCGCACGCGGCTCAAACTGGCCCTGCGCGGCCGACGCCTGGGATTGCAACTGTCCGAAATCGTCACCCTGATCGATCTGTACGACCGCAGCAGCGCCAGCAATGACGCGCAGCTGCGTCAATACGCCGAAGTCCTCGCCAGCCACCGCGAAAAGCTCGAACAGCAGCGGCGCGACCTGGACGAGACCCTGAAAGAACTCCGTCGCCAGCAAGCCGATTGCGAGGCATTGCTGGCGGCCCGCCACCCCTAGGAGCCCGTCCATGAACCTGCCTGGCCTGAACTTCGACCTCGGATCCGACCTCGACATGCTGCGCGAAGCGGTCCGCAACTTCGCTCAAACCGAAATCGCCCCGCGTGCGGCTGCCGCCGACCGCGACGATCAATTTCCCATGGACTTGTGGCGCAAGTTCGGCGACCTGGGCCTGCTGGGCATCACGGTGGCCGAAACCTATGGTGGCGCCAACCTGGGATACCTGGCGCACATGATCGCCATGGAGGAAATCTCGCGCGCCAGCGCGGCCATCGCCCTGTCCTACGGGGCGCACTCCAATCTGTGCGTCAACCAGATCCATCGCAATGGCACCGAAGCCCAGAAACAGAAATACCTGCCTGGCCTGATCTCGGGCGAACAGATCGGCGCTCTGGCCATGAGCGAACCCGGCGCGGGATCGGACGTCGTCAGCATGCGCCTGCGTGCCGAAAGAAAGGGCGACCGCTATGTGCTCAATGGCACCAAGATGTGGATCACCAACGGCCCGGATGCCGACACCCTGGTGGTCTACGCCAAGACCACGCCCGAAGCCCACCAGCGCGGCATCACCGCCTTCATCATCGAAAAGTCCTTCCCCGGATTTTCCGTGGCGCAAAAACTCGACAAGCTGGGCATGCGCGGCTCGCACACCGGCGAACTGGTGTTCCAGGACTGCGAAGTCCCGGCCGAAAACGTGCTCGGCGAAGTCGACGGCGGCGTCAAGGTCCTGATGAGCGGCCTGGACTATGAACGCGCCGTGCTGGCGGCCGGCCCCCTGGGCATCATGCAGGCGGTGATGGACGTGGTCGTGCCCTATGTGCATGAACGCAAGCAGTTCGGCCAGTCCATCGGCGAGTTCCAGCTGATCCAGGGCAAGCTGGCCGATCTCTACACGACCCTGCAGGCCTGCCGCGCCTATTGCTACACGGTCGGCAAGAACCTGGACAGCCTGGGATCCGGCCACGCCCGCCAGGTGCGCAAGGACTGCGCCGGCGTCATCCTGTATTGCGCCGAGAAAGCCACCTGGATGGCCGGCGAAGGCATCCAGATCCTGGGCGGCAACGGTTACATCAACGACTACCCCACCGGCCGCCTGTGGCGCGACGCCAAGCTCTATGAAATCGGCGCGGGCACCAGCGAAATCCGCCGCATGCTGATCGGCCGCGAACTGTTCAACGAAACGGCCTGAGCCACGCCATGGACGATACTGGCGACCACCGCCGCATTGAACCCGTCCCGCCCCGGGGGCAATCCCCGGAGGCCGTGGCGCGCATGATCCTGGCCGGGTTCGACCGCCACTATGCTTTGTTCCGCTACAGCGCGCAGCGGGCCAAGTCGCTGTTCGAGTCGGGCGACTGGCACGGCATCCAGCAGCTCTCGCGCGAGCGCATCGAATACTACGACACCCGGGTGCGCGAATGCGCCGCCGCCCTGGACCAGGCCTTGCGCAACACCACCCGCGCCCAGGCGGCGCCGGACACGGCGCTGAGCAGTGAACAGATCGAATTCTGGCAGGCGGCCAAGACCAGCTACATCGGGCTGCTGGCCGGTCACCGCCAGCCCGAATGCGCAGAGACCTTCTTCAACTCGGTATCCTGCCGCATCCTGCACCGCAATTACTTCAACAACGATTTCCTGTTCGTGCGCCCTGCAGTGGCGACCGATTACATCGACGGCGAACATCCGTCCTACCGGGCCTACTACCCGCTGACCGAAGGCCTGCTGCCCAGCCTGACCCGCATGGCGGCCGACTACGGCCTGGCCGCGCCCTACCACGACCTGCCAGCAGACGTGAGGCGCATGGCCCGCATGGGTTTGCGCCACCTGCGCCACACCCTGCCGCGTGGCCTGGGCCGACGGCTGGCGCCCGATTGCCAGATCCAGGTGCTCAACACCCTGTTCTTTCGCAACAAGGGCGCCTATATCGTCGGCCGCCTGATCAACCAGACCACCATCCATCCATTTGCCGTCGCGCTGCTGCACACGCCTTCGGGCCACATCCGGTTCGACGCCCTGCTGCACACCAGCGACGACCTGAGCACGCTGTTCAGCTTCACGCGCGCCTATTTCCTGGTCGACATGGAAGCCCCGGCAGCCTATGTGGATTTCCTGTCTTCGCTGTTCCCGCGCAAGCCCAAGGCCGAGATCTACACGACCATCGGTCTGCAGAAACAGGGTAAGACCCTGTTCTATCGCGACTTCCTGCATCATCTGTCCCATTCACGGGATGCCTTCGACTATGCACCGGGGATCGAGGGTATGGTGATGACGGTGTTCACGCTGCCTTCCTATCCCTATGTGTTCAAGCTGATCCGCGACCGCATTGCCAAGGACGGCATGGATGAAGCCACCGTACGGCGCAAATACCAGATGGTCAAGAAACATGACCGCGTCGGACGCATGGCCGACACCTGGGAATATTCCCTGGTCGCCCTGCCGCGCAGCCGGTTCTCGCCGCGCCTGCTCGAAGGCCTGCGCCGCGAGGTCCCCAGCCTGCTCGAAGAAACCGGCGATCTGGTGGTGCTGCGCCACGTCTACATCGAACGCCGCATGACGCCGTTGAACATCTTCCTGGCCAATGCATCGGATGCCGCCCTGGAGGCCGCCGTACAACAATACGGCCAGGCCATCCGGGAACTGGCCGCCGCCAACATCTTCCCGGGCGACATGCTGTACAAGAACTTCGGCGTCACCCGGCTGGGTCGCGTGGTCTTCTATGACTACGATGAAATCCAGCGCATGACGGAAATGCAGTTCCGCCGCATTCCGCCCGCCCCCAACGAAGAAGCCGAACTGTCCGGCGAACCCTGGTACCCGGTGGGCGCCAACGATGTCTTCCCCGAGGAGTTCGAACGTTTCCTGCTGGGAGACCCTCGGGTACGAGCCGCTTTCCTCAAGCACCACGCACCGCTTTTGGATGCACAATGGTGGCAGGACTGCCGCACGCGCGCCGCCCAGGGTCGCATCGAGGACATCTTCCCCTATGACCAGGCCCGCAGGCTGCAGCCACCGGACGGCCACTGACGGCCTGCCCGGAGCGAATCTAGGGCTACCCCCTTAAAAAGGAGCTTCACTATGTCCGAATCCATCGTCATCGTATCCGCCGCCCGTACCCCCATGGGAGGCATGCTGGGCAGCCTGTCCGGCCTGGCCGCGCACGAACTGGGCGCTGTCGCGATCAAGGCGGCCGTCGAACGCGCAGGCATCGCCGGCGACGCCGTCCAGGAAGTCATCATGGGCAACGTGCTGCAGGCGGGCCAGGGCCAGGCGCCCGCCCGGCAGGCGGCCCTGGGCGCCGGTCTGCCGAAAAGCGTGGCCTGCAGCACGCTGCACAAGGTCTGCGGATCGGGCCTGAAGGCCGTCATGCTGGCCCACGACATCATCAAGGCCGGCTCTGCCGACGTGGTGGTGGCCGGTGGCCAGGAAAGCATGAGCAACGCCCCCTACCTGCTGCTCAAGGGCCGCCAGGGCTACCGCTACGGCCATTCCACGGTCTACGATCACATGGCCATGGACGGCCTGGAAGACGCCTACCAGCGCGGCACCGCCATGGGTGTGTTTGCCGAAGACTGCGCAGCAAAGTACAGCTTCACGCGCGAACAGCAGGATGCGTTCTCGCTCGAATCCCTGCGCCGCGCACGCCAGGCCATCGAGGACGGCAGCTTCAAGTGGGAAATCACCCCCGTCACGGTCAAGGGCCGCAAGGGCGACACCGTGATCGACACGGACGAAGCACCGCTCAAGGCCATGCCGGAAAAGATCCCGACGCTTCGCCCGGCCTTCAAAAAGGATGGCACGATCACGGCCGCCAATGCATCCTCGATCTCCGACGGCGCGTCCGCTCTGGTCGTGATGAGTGCATCCAAGGCCCAGGCACTCGGCGCCACGCCCCTGGCGCGCATCGTCGCGCATACCCAGTTCTCGCATGAACCAGAGTGGTTCACCACAGCCCCCGTTGGCGCGATCCAGAAACTGTTCGACAAGACCGGCTGGAAAGCCGGCGATGTCGATCTGTACGAAATCAACGAGGCCTTCGCCGTGGTGACCATGGCAGCCATGGCCGACCTGAATCTCCCGCATGATCGGGTCAATATCCATGGCGGCGCCACAGCCCTGGGCCATCCCATCGGCGCTTCCGGCGCGCGCTTGTTGACCACGCTGATCGGTGCCCTGCGCAAGACCGGCGGCAAACGTGGTATTGCCTCGCTGTGCATCGGCGGCGGCGAAGCCGTGGCCCTGGCCATCGAGATGCTGTAACGCCTGCAGTACGCCCCACGGAATGCGTCCAGGCGCCGAACAGTCTGCAAAGGCTGTCCGGTGCCTGGCGGATCGCAGCGCTCTCGCTGGTCTTTCTCTTTACTTCCAGGAACCGACATGCCGGTCATCGAGTCCCGCATCAACCCACGATCCCAGGAATTCCAGGACAACGCCCGCACCATGCGGGCGCTGGTCGACGATCTGCGCGAACGCATCGCCCACACGGCGCAGGGCGGCGACGATGCCGCCCGCGCACGGCATCTGGCGCGCGGCAAGCTGCTGCCACGAGAACGGGTCGAACGCCTGCTCGACCCCGGCACGCCCTTCCTGGAACTGTCTCCGCTGGCGGCACTCGACGTCTACGACAATGCCTCGCCCGGCGCGGGCCTGATCACCGGCATCGGCCGAGTAGGTGGCACCGAATGCGTGATCGTCTGCAATGACGCCACGGTCAAGGGCGGCACCTATTACCCGCTGACGGTCAAGAAACACCTGCGCGCCCAGGAAATCGCCCAGCAGAACCACCTGCCCTGCATTTACCTGGTCGATTCAGGCGGTGCCAACCTGCCCAACCAGGACGAGGTCTTTCCCGACCGCGACCACTTCGGACGCATCTTCTACAACCAGGCGGTCATGTCGTCCATGGGCATCGCGCAACTGGCCGTGGTGATGGGGTCCTGCACCGCCGGAGGGGCCTACGTGCCCGCCATGAGCGACGAATCCATCATCGTGCGCAACCAGGGCACGATCTTTCTGGGCGGACCGCCGCTGGTCAAGGCCGCCACCGGCGAGGAAGTCTCTGCAGAAGACCTGGGCGGCGGCGACGTGCACACCCGCTTGTCGGGCGTGGCCGATCACCTGGCCGAAAACGACACGCACGCACTGCGGCTGGCGCGCGACGCAATGGCCCGGCTGAACCGGCCCATCCCGCCCGGTGGCGCGCCCTGGACCGAGCCCGTGTACGACCCGGCCGAACTGGACGGCATCATCCCCCAGGACACGCGCAAGCCCTACGACGTGCGCGAAGTCATCGCCCGCATCGTGGACGGATCCGATTTCGAGGAATTCAAGGCGCGGTTCGGCACCACCCTGGTCACCGGCTTCGCACGGATCTACGGCATGCCGGTGGGCATCATCGCCAATAACGGCATTCTGTTTTCCGAGGCCGCCCAGAAAGGCACGCACTTCATCGAACTGTGCTGCCAACGGAACATCCCCCTGGTCTTTCTGCAGAACATCAGCGGTTTCATGGTAGGCCGCAAGTACGAAAACGAAGGCATCGCCCGCCACGGCGCGAAAATGGTCACGGCGGTATCCACCGCCTCGGTGCCGAAATTCACCGTGCTGATCGGCGGTTCCTTCGGCGCGGGCAACTACGGCATGTGTGGCCGCGCCTTCGGCCCGCGCCTGCTGTTCCTGTGGCCCAACGCACGCATCTCGGTCATGGGCGGGGAACAGGCCGCCAGTGTCCTGGCCACCGTGCGGCGCGACAGCATCGAACGCAAGGGCGGCGCCTGGTCCACCGCAGAAGAAGAAGCCTTCAAGGCGCCCATCCGCGCCCAGTACGAACACGAGGGCCATCCCTACTATTCCACCGCGCGGCTCTGGGACGACGGCATCATTGCGCCGTCGGATACCCGGCGGGTGCTGGGCCTGGGCCTGGCCGCCGCGCGCCACGCCCCGGCCGAAGCCACCCGCTTCGGCGTGTTCAGAATGTAAGGAAACCACCATGTTCGACACTCTCCTGATCGCGAACCGGGGCGAGATCGCCTGCCGCATCGCCGCCACGGCCCGCCGCATGGGCATCCGGACCGTCGCCGTCTATTCCGATGCCGACGCCGACGCCCGCCATGTCCACGCCTGTGACCGGGCCGTACACATCGGCGGCCCGGAACCCGCCGCCAGCTACCTGCGCGCCGACGCCATCCTGGATGCCGCCCGTCGCACGGGCGCCCAGGCCATCCATCCGGGCTACGGTTTCCTGTCCGAAAACGCCGACTTTGCGCGCGCCTGCGCCGACGCCGGCCTGGTCTTCGTCGGGCCGCCGGCAGACGCCATCGCCGCCATGGGCAGCAAATCCGCCGCCAAGACCCTGATGTCGGGCGCCGACGTGCCCCTGGTGCCGGGCTACCACGGCGAACGCCAGGAAGCCGATTTCCTGCAGGAACAGGCCCGCGCCATCGGCTACCCCGTGCTCATCAAGGCCAGCGCGGGCGGCGGCGGCAAGGGCATGCGCATCGTCCACACCGACGCCGAATTCCCGGCCGCCCTGGCGTCCTGCCAGCGCGAGGCCGCTGGCAGTTTCGGCAACCCCCAGGTCCTGGTCGAACGCTACCTGACCAAGCCGCGCCACATCGAAATCCAGGTCTTCGCCGACACGCATGGCCAATGCGTACACCTGTTCGAACGCGATTGCTCGGTGCAGCGACGCCACCAGAAGGTCATCGAAGAAGCCCCGGCGCCCGGCATGACGCCGGAACGCCGCGCAGCCATGGGCCGGGCTGCCGTGGCCGCCGCCCAGGCCGTCGGCTACGTCGGCGCCGGCACGGTGGAATTCATCGCCGAACCCGACGGACGCTTCTACTTCATGGAAATGAACACCCGGTTGCAGGTCGAACATCCGGTCACCGAAGCCATCACCGGCCAGGATCTGGTCGAATGGCAGCTGCGCGTGGCAGCCGGCCAGCCGCTGCCGCTGCGCCAGGACCAGCTGCGCATTCAAGGACACGCCCTGGAAGCCCGCATCTACGCCGAAAACCCGGACAAGGACTTCCTGCCCAGCATCGGCCGCCTGCATGCCCTGCACTGGCCGCCGCATGTCGTCTTTCAAGCCGGTCCCGTGCGCGTGGATGGCGGCGTGCGCGAAGGCGACACGATTTCCCCGCACTACGATCCGATGATCGCCAAGCTGATCGTCCACGGCCAAGACCGTGAACAAGCCCGCCAGCGGATGCTGCGCGCACTGGGTGCGGTACGCTGCACCGGCGTGCAGACCAATATCGCCTTTCTGGGCCGCCTGATGGACGATCCGGCCTTTGCCGCCGCCGACCTGGACACCGGCCTGATCGAACGCGAGCATGACCGCCTGTTCCCCGCACCCCAGGACTGCGCAGATACCGCCCTGGCCCTGGCTGCCGCAGCGCTGCTGCACGACGACGGACTGGCTCACCCCGATGCCACAGCGGGTACCGATCCCTGGCGCCAAGCCGACGGCTGGCGCATCGGCGGTCGCTACGAACGCACCCTGACCCTGCAGGACGCCGGCAACGAACGCGCCGTGCGCGTACACCGCGACGGTCGGCACTGGACCCTGGCGGTGGATGCAGGCCCGGCACAGGCTTTCCACTGGCAAGCCGAAGGCCACCATCCGACCCAGGTCCGCATCCGCCTGGGCGACTCGGAGATCCGCGGCGACGTCCACCGCGACGGCTCGCGGCTGGACATTTTCGCGGATGGCCGACGCCAGACCCTGGAATGGCGCGACCCACTCGCCCTGGCGACCGCCAGCGCCGATGACGCCGCCGGCGGATTGAGCGCTCCGATGCCGGGCAAGATCCTGTCGGTCGCCGTGGCGGCAGGCGACATCGTGACGCGTGGCACGCCCCTGATCGTCATGGAAGCCATGAAAATGGAACACACCATCGAAGCGCCCCACGATGGCACAGTCCGCGAGGTCTTCTATGCAGTCGGCGACCAGGTGACCGAAGGCGTGACGCTGATCGACCTGCAAGCCGCCGCATCCGACTGACCACAGGGCCATTCGCCCCTGGCCAACCCAGGCCGTCCCGCGCCGCACTTCTGGCGGCGCGGGACGGATGCGTTTCCAGAGGAATCCGGTAAACTGGCATGGCAACCATCCCACGAGCGCCATGTACGACATTCTGGTCTATCTGTTCGAAAACTACTACACACCCCAGGCCTGTCCGCGCGCCGAAGTCCTGGCCAGCAAGCTGGCAGCCGCCGGATTCGAACACGAAGACATCGACGATGCGCTGAACTGGCTGCGCGGCCTGGCCCGCACCACCGAACGCTGCCTGCCGCTGGCCGTCATGCGCGACACGCGGCGCGACGCCGCGCGCATCTACACCGATACGGAATATGCGGCCCTGGGCACGGAGGCCATCGGCTTCATCAGTTTTCTGGAACATTCCGGCAGCCTGCCCCCGGTCCTGCGCGAAATCCTGATCGAGGCGGCCCAGGCAGCGGATCATTCCCCCCTGTCCCTGGCCGAAATCAAGGTGCTCGCGCTGATGGTCCTCTGGAGCCAGGAGGCCGAAGTCGACCACCTGGTCTTCGAGGAACTGCTGACCGACGACGCAGACCGGCTGTCACACTAGGGACTGTCCGCCCCTGGCCAGGACATCCGCGTGCCCACCCCGAACACATCCGATCCCCGCCCCTATGTGGGCCGCTTCGCGCCCAGCCCCAGCGGCCCCCTGCACGCGGGTTCGCTGGTCGCCGCCCTGGCCAGCTATCTGGATGCCCGGGCGCACCGGGGCCGCTGGCTGCTGCGCATCGAAGACATCGACGAGCCCCGCACCGTGGCCGGCGCCGAGCGCGTCATCCTGGGACAACTCGAAGCGCTGGGCATGCACTGGGACGAAGCCCCGGTCCGGCAGACGGCTCGCCATCCCCTGTACGAACGCGCATTCGCCCGGCTGCGGGATGCCGGGCGCGTCTACGGTTGCGCCTGCATGCGGCGGGAACTGCCGCCTGGCCCGTACCCCGGCATCTGCCGGCCGCCAGCGGGCACGGGAAAGCGCCCGATCCGCAGCTGGCGCTTTCTCGTCGAACCTGGGGTGGAGATCTTCTCCGACCGCTGGCTGGGCCCCCAATCCCAGGACGTGGCGGCCGAAGTGGGGGATTTCATCATCCGCCGTGCAGACGGTCTGTGGGCCTACCAGTTGGTCGTGGTCGTCGACGACGGCGACCAGGGCATCACGGATGTAGTGCGCGGCGCCGACCTGCTGGATTCCACGGCGCGCCAGCGGCAGCTGGCCCGCGCCCTGGGCCTGCCCCTGCCCCGCGTCCTGCACGTGCCACTGGTCCTGGACAGCACCGGCCGCAAGCTGTCCAAACAGAACCATGCACCCGCGCTGGATGTCTCGCGCCCCCTGGACTGCCTGCAAGCCGCCTGGCAGGCCCTGGGGTTCCCCGAACCGGCTGCGGCCACACGGCAGGACTTCTGGTCCGAAGCCACGGCACGCTGGGCACGGCGCTTCGGGATCATGCCACCACCCGGCTGAAGCGCCAGATCGGGCGACGGCCTCGGACACCAGGGCCCGTTTGATATATTGGACCCACAAAAACCGGAAAATACCCGAAGCCCTGCTTCCGGAGCACACCAGCAGCGCCGTCAGGCCCGTGGCGCGCGCCCCTGCCGGGGCGTTGCGACTTGCATGCTAAGGTGCCCACTCGTATGATCCGCGCTATCGTGGTCGCAGAACGGCCACCACTGGAACCACATGACCAAGACTCTGATCATTGCCGAAAAACCCTCGGTCGCTCTGGACATTTCCCGGGCACTGGGCGGCTTCACCCGGGAAGGCGACTACTTCGAAAGCGAGCAGTACGTACTGTCCTCCAGTGTCGGCCACCTGCTCACGCTGGTGGCCCCCAACGACCCGGTGCGCGGCAAATGGAGTTTCGCCCACCTGCCCGTGATCCCGCCCCGGTTCGAACTGGGGCCGACCGACAAACGCTCCGCCGAGCGGCTGAAGCTGCTGGTCAAACTGCTCAAGCGCAAGGACGTCGGTGCCGTCATCAACGCCTGTGACGCGGGCCGCGAAGGCGAACTGATCTTTCGCTACATCATCCAGTATTCCGGGGTGAAAAAACCCCTTCAACGCCTGTGGCTGCGATCCATGACGCAGGCCGCCATCCGGGATGCGTTCGCCAATCTGCGCGACGACGAGGCCATGAAACCCCTGGAAGCCGCCGCCCGTTCCCGCGCCGAGGCCGACTGGCTGGTCGGCATCAACGGCACCCGTGCCATGACGGCCTTCAACAGCAAGGACGGCGGTTTCTTCAAGACCCCGGTGGGCCGCGTCCAGACGCCCACACTGGCGATCGTGATGAAACGCGAGGAACTCATCCGCAATTTCGTGTCGCGCGATTACTGGGAAGTCCACGCCACTTTCGTCGCCGCCGCCGGCCTGTACGAAGGCCGTTGGTTCGACCCCGGTTTCAAGAAGAACGAACAGGACCCCGATGCCCGCGATTCGCGCCTGTGGTCCGCAACGGCGGCCCAGAGCATCGTCGCCGCCTGCCGCGAACAGCCCGGCAGCGTGACCGAGGAATCCAAGCCCAGCACGCAGCTGTCCCCGGCCCTGTTCGATCTGACCACGCTGCAGCGCGAGGCCAATTCGCGCTTCGGCTTTTCGGCCAAGACTACGCTGTCCCTGGCCCAATCGCTGTACGAACGCCACAAGGCCCTGACCTACCCGCGTACCGATTCACGCTACCTGCCCCAGGATTACGTCGGCACCGTGCAGCAGACCATGCAGGTGCTGGCCGACAGTGATTCGAACGTCGCCCGCTCGGTCAAACCCCACGCCGCTCAGGTCGTGCAGCAAGGCTGGGTCAAGCCCAACCGGCGGGTCTTCGACGACAAAAAGATTTCCGATCACTTCGCCATCATCCCCACGCTGCAGGTGCCGCGCGAACTCAGCGACGCTGAATACAAAATCTACGAACTGGTGGCGCGCCGTTTCCTGGCGGTCTTTTTTCCCGCCGCCGAATTCCGTGTCACGACCCGCATCACCCAGGTCTCGGGCCACCACTTCAAGACCGAAGGCAAGGTGCTGGTGTCCCCCGGCTGGCTGGCCATCTACGGCCGCGACGCCCAGGAAGACAACGCATCGCTGGTGCCCGTGGCCGACGGCGAACACGTGCGCACCGAAGACATCGAAATGCGCGGCCTGGCCACCAAGCCGCCGGCGCGCTTCAACGAAGCCACGCTGCTGTCGGCCATGGAAGGCGCCGGCAAGCTGGTGGACGACGAGGCCCTGCGCGAGGCCATGTCAGAACGCGGCCTGGGCACCCCGGCGACCCGCGCGGCCATCATCGAAGGCCTGATCAACGAAACCTACCTGCGCCGCGAAGGCCGCGATCTGGTGCCCAGCGCCAAGGCGCGCCAGCTGATGACCCTGCTGTCGGGCCTGGGGGTCAATGAGCTGACCTCGCCGGAACTCACCGGCGAATGGGAACACCAGCTGAAACTGATCGAACAGCGCCAGCTGGACCGCGAATCCTTCATGCGCGAAATCGCCCAGATGACCCAGGTGATCGTCAAGCGTGCCAAGGAATACGAACGCGACACCGTGCCCGGCGACTATGCCACCCTGCAGACCCCCTGCCCGAAATGCGGCAGCGTGGTCAAGGAAAACTACCGTCGCTATGCCTGCACGGCCTGTGATTTTTCCATCGGCAAGCACCCGGGCGGACGCACCTTCGAAATCGCCGAGGTCGAAGAACTGCTGGCCCAGCGCACGCTGGGCCCATTGACCGGTTTCATCAGCAAGATGGGCAGGCCCTTTGCCGCCGTGCTGCGCATCACCGACGAATACAAGCTGGAATTCGACTTCGGCCAGCGCGACGAAGACGACGCCGAACCCGTGGATTTTTCCGGCCACACCCCGCTGGGCGCCTGCCCCAAATGCGGCAGCCGCGTCTTCGAGCACGGCATGAACTACGTCTGCGAACGCGCTGTCGGCCCGGAAAAAACCTGCGACTTCCGCAGTGGCAAGGTCATCCTGCAGCAGGAAATTCCTGCCGCGCAGATGAGCAAGCTGCTGGCCACCGGCAAGACCGATCTGCTCGAAGGCTTCGTCTCCAGCCGTACCAACCGCAAGTTCAAGGCCTTCCTGGTGCGCCAGGCCGACGGCAAGGTCGGCTTTGAATTCGAACCGCGCCCGGCCAAGGCGGGCGCCAGGAAAACCGCCAAGACCGCTACAAAGACCAGCGCGAAGACCGCCAGCAAGACTGCCGCAAAGACTGCGGCAAAGAGCGCCACGAAAACGGCCGCAAAAAAAACCGCTGCTGCGCGTAAAAAGGCCGCCGCGACCGAGCACGACGAGCCGGCATTCTAGACCCGCCAACCCGGTCGCGTTGCCTGCACAGGCGGACACCCGGCGGTGCAGGCATTTCCCGACGCCCAGGCCCTACCCGGACCTGATGCGTTGCTTCGAGTGCTTCATGACCCTGCTTACCGAGGAGACTACCCCGACATGTTCAGACTCTTGACCCGCAGTTCAGTGCGCCTGGTAGAACGCTATCTGCCCGACCCCTACATCTTCGTGCTGTTGCTGACCCTGGTCGCCGCCGTGGCCGCCATGCTGGGCGAACAACGCACTCCCATGGAAATCGCCCGCATGTGGGGCAACGGATTCTGGGGCCTGCTGTCCTTTGCCATGCAGATGCTGCTGGTGCTGCTCACCGGCCACATGCTGGCCAACACCCCGCTGGTCAAACGCTGGCTGACCGCACTGGCCTCGCTGGCCAAGTCGGCGGGCGGCGCCATCATCCTGGTCACCCTGGTCTCGCTGATCGCCAGTTGGATCAACTGGGGCTTTGGCCTGGTGGTGGGCGCCCTGTTCGCCAAGGAACTCGCCCGCCAGGTGCGCGTGGACTACCGCCTGCTGGTGGCCAGCGCCTATTCCGGCTTTCTGGTCTGGCATGGCGGCCTGGCGGGATCGATCCCCCTGACCATCGCCACCGAAGGCCACTTCGCTGCCGCCAAGATGGGCGTGATCCCCACCTCGGAAACCATTTTTTCGGTTTATAACCTGGCCATCGTCATTGCGCTGTTCATCGCCGTGCCGCTGATCAACCGCCTGATGCTGCCCAGCGAGCAGGAAAGCATCTACGTCGATCCGAAACTGCTGACCCCACCCGCCGATGAAGGCCACGACACGACCGATCGGCCCGCCGACCGGCTGGAAACCAGCCGCCTGCTGTCCTGGCTGATCGGCATCGGCGGCCTGGCCTATCTGTTCGACTACTACATCGTGCGAGGCGCCGGCCTGAACCTGAACGTGATCAACTTCACCTTCCTGTTCCTGGCCATCATCCTGCACGGCACCCCGCGCCGCCTGCTCAAAAGCCTGGACGAGGCCATCCGGGGCGGCGCCGGCATCGTGATCCAGTTCCCCTTCTATGCGGGCATCATGGCGATCATGATCGATTCCGGGCTGGCGGCCAGCCTGTCGGCCTGGTTCGTGTCCTTTTCCAGCGCCACCACACTGCCATTCTGGACTTTCATCAGCGCCGGCCTGGTCAATATCTTTGTGCCCTCTGGCGGCGGTCAATGGGCCGTGCAAAGCCCGGTGGTCATCTCCGCCGCCCAGGCGCTGGGCGCCGATCTGCCGCGCGTGGCCATGGCCGTGGCCTGGGGGGATGCCTGGACCAATATGCTGCAACCCTTCTGGGCGCTGCCCGTGCTGGCGATCGCCGGCCTGAAGGCCAAGGACATCATGGGCTTCTGCCTGATCCAGCTGTTCGTGTCCGGCATCCTGATTTCCATCGGCCTGACCTGGATGTAATCCAGCCTGCATCCGGCCATCCAAGGTTCAGGTATCGGCCTGGAGCCCCATCACGGGGCCCCAGGCCCTGAAACGGATCAGCGATACGCCAAGTCGCGGAAATACAGCGACAGATCCGGCCAGTAGGTGATCATCACCAGGCAGGCCAGCACCACGCCCACAAAAGGCAGCAAGGGCCGGATCAGCCGTTCGATGGGCACCTGGGCGACTGTGCAGGCAGCAAACAGGTTCACGCCGAAAGGCGGCGTCACCATGCCCAGGGCCAGATTCACCACCATGATGACCCCAAAGTGCGCCGGATCGATGCCGAACTGCACCGCCACGGGCAGTAGCAAAGGCGCCAGCACCACGATGGACGCCGACGTCTCGATGAACATGCCGATGCAGAACAGGGCGATGTTCACCCCCAGCAGGAACGAGATTTCACTGCCGAACAGCTGGCCGAGCCATTCGCCCAGCATCATCGGCACCCCGGCGCGATTCAGCAGGAATCCAAAGACCCCGGCGTTGGCGATGATGAACATGATGATCGCCGTGGAAATCACGGAACGGTGAAACGTGCGGCCCAGCGTGGCAAGCGTCAACCGGCGATAGATGAAGATACCCACGAACAGGGCATACACCACCGCCACGGCCGAGGCCTCGGTCGGCGTGAAGATGCCGCCATAGATCCCGCCCAGGATGATGACCGGCATCAACAAGGCCCACCAGGCCTTCCTGAAGGCCATCCAGACCGGCAGGCGGCCATCGCCATCGTGCCGTCCCAGGCCGTTGCGGCGTGCGTACCACCACACATAGATCATCAGCGCGGCAACGATCAACAGGCCCGGCCCGATGCCTGCGATGAAGACCTCGCCCACCGACGTGTCAGTGGACACGGCATACAGAATCATCGGGATGGACGGCGGGATGATGACGCCCAGTTCGGCGGCCGTCGCCTGCAGCGAGGCGGCGAAGGGCGCCGGATAACCGTGCCTGACCATGGCGGGAATCAGGATGGCACCCACCGCAAAAGTCGTGGCCACGCTGGATCCGGCCACTGCCGCGAAAATCATGCAGGTCAGCACGCAGGTGCAGGCCAGCCCCCCTTGCACACCGCCCACCACGCTCTTGGCGAACTCGACCATGCGTTCGGAAATACCGCCTTCTTCCATCAGGTTGCCAGCCAGGATGAAAAAAGGCACGGCCACCAGCGGATATTTGTCCAGCGCGGCGTAGATCTGCTGCGCGATCACCAGCCAGGTCATGTGGCCATCGAACGCGACCCCGGCCATGGCGGCCAGACCGATCGACACGGCCACCGGCACAGTCAGGCCGAAGAACAACAGCATGGAGATGACCATCAACTGCGACATGATGCAGCCGCTAGACGGTTTCGACGCGGGCGCGCCGCGGGCCTTCGGCCCAGCAGGCCAGTGCGGCCAACAGCGCCAGCAAGGCCCCTACGGGGATGGCCAGGTAGATCCACGAAATGGAAACCCCCAGGCTGGGTGTGGTCTGGAACCGCACACGCCAGGTCATGTCGGCCCCGATCCAGACCAGGAACCCCAGAAAGCCCACGGCGATCAGCAGGACCAGGTGTTCCAGCATCCGCGCCCAGCGCGGCGCAAGCAGGTTGTGCAGCAGGTCCACCCCCAGCATGGCGCCCTGGCGGAACGCCAGGGCAACCCCCAGCATCACCGCCCAGATGATGGCGGCCCGCGTCCAGGCCTCGGACCAGGCCGAGGGGGATTCAAGGACAAAGCGCGCCAGGACCTGGTAGAACCCCGCAGCCACAGCCGACCACAGCAGGCCCTGGGCGACCCAGGACACCAACCGGGCCAGTCCCCGGTCGAGCCGGCCGAGCACGCGCATGGGCCTACTGGGTATTGCGGATGGCATCGACCAGATCCTGGCCGAACTGCTTGTAGTACTGCGGATAGACCGGCTGGACCGCCTGGACAAAGGCCGCATGGTCCACCGGATTGACCTGCATGCCATTGGCTTTCAGGGTTTCGATGCCATCCAGCTCGACCTGATCAACATAGGCCCGCATGGCCTGGACGCCGGCAGTGGCCGCCTGCTTGAATTTTTCCTTGGCGGCATCATCGAGGCCGTCATACACGGCAGGCGCCATCAGAATCAGTGCCGGCCCATACACGTGCGCCGTCAGCGACAGGTATTTCTGCAGCTGCCACATCTTGACCGACACGATCACCGACAGGGGATTTTCCTGGCCATCGATGGTGCCCTGCTGCAGGGCGGTCGCCACCTCGGGCCAGGCCATGGGGGTGGCCAGCACGCCCAGTTCCTTGAAGGCGGCGATGTGGATCGGATTTTCCGTCGTGCGGATCTTCAGGCCCTTGATGTCGGCGGGTGCTTTCACCGGCCGCACGTTGTTGGTCAAGTGGCGAAAGCCCTGTTCGCCCCAGGCCAGGGCCACCAGGCCGCGCTTGGGAAATTCGGCCAGCATGTCCTGGCCGATCTTGCTGTCCAGGACCGCGCGCGCATGGGCCAGGTCACGGAACAGAAAAGGGATGTCGAACACCCCGGTCTGAGGCACGAAATTCAACGTGGCCCCCGTGGACACGATGGCCAGATCGATCGTGCCCAGTTGCAGGCCTTCGATGACCTCGCGTTCACCACCCAGCGCACTGTTGGGGAACTGCTGGATCCTGACGTCCGGTGCGCTGGTTTCCAGGGACTTGGCAAAGGCGGCGGCGCCCGCGCCATAGTGTGAACTTTCGGACAGCGCGTAGGCCATCTTCAGTGTGGTCTGCGCCAGCGCCGGCACGGATACCGTCATGCTGGCCAGGACTGCGGCCACGAGCCATCCTGACAATGTCTTCCATTGGAACATGTGTCGTCTCCCGAATCCAACCACGTCGTTGTCCAGCCCGCGCACCACTCGGCGCCATCCGCCGTCACGGCCATGCAACAAAACATCAAGGCCTTGGTGTTCTAACATGAACCCTGGCAGGGTCGCAATGGCAACCCTGCCAGGATGCGGGTTATCGCACGGGCCGTCATCGTCTGCCACTATCGACCTCGCTGCGCTTGCCCCAGTCCAGCAGCGTAGCCGGCACGCAACCGATCTGCGGCGCAATGAACTCGACGGCAGCCCACCACGAAAGTGGTGCCTCCTCAAAAACCAGGACTATTCAATAGCGTAGCAGCAGCGGTAAATAGGACGGGTTTTTCCTATGCATCCTATGCACCGTTTCCTCCCAGCAGTGATTCCAGCAACGCATGACGTGGAGAGGCGAAGGGATTCACGACCGTTACGCCGCCCCATGTGAAGCCGTCCTGTAGATCTTCGGACAGGAGCAACCGGCAACCGGCCTGCGCGGCAACGGCGAGGATAACCGCATCCCAGATGCTCAAATGGTGGTCGGTGGCGAGGTCGGCGGCCGTCAACATCACCTTGGGTGCGGTTTCGAAAACCGGAAAAGTATCACGCCAGCTCAGAAGGGCTTCGCGGGCTTCGGCCCGCGACCGCCCAGCTTTGCGCGTGAGAACGTTGAACAGTTCTCCAAGCACCTGAACGGGGACGATGGCTGACTCTTGCGGCAGGTTACGCACCAGTTCGAGGACGACGTCGCGCTTCTCAACGCCGTTGACGCCCTCCGCATAGGCAAGGATGTTGGTATCGAGCGCGACCTTCACCGCTCGTCCTCATAAAGCTCGTCGCGTGTCCAGCGCCCGGTATTGACGATGGGCTGGCGTTCAAGGCGCGACAGCAACGCCGCGCGTGCGCCGGACACCACGCTTTCGCGCTTGTCGGCGGGAACGATACGCGCAACGGGCCTGCCGTGACTCGTCACGACATAGCTGTGCCCCTCACGCACGCTGCGCAGGATGAGAGAGAATTTGCGGTTGGCATCCGCTGCGGAAACGGCTTCTTCCATCGCAACACCCAGTAAGTAGTTATATTAACTACAATAAGGGAAAAAGAGACATTTCGCAAGCGGGGATGACGGCGATCAACGCTGCCGACTACTGTGCCGTGCAGACCGCCGATGCATTCCGGAAGACATGGTCAATGCTATGACGATCTCACCGCCCCGTCGGGGGCCTATGCATTTCACCTGAAGCTCGGTTTTTGCTACGAGGGATATACCTTGATCCGATAGGTATGACAAATCCGTGCTGATGTCGATGGCTCAGCGCAATGAACTCGACGGCAGCCCACCAACATCGGCCATTCATTCTTCCACGTACCAGGTATCTTCCGACAGCATCACTTGCTGGTGCCCGTAGCCGGCCGGCATCATCGGAAAGCAGTTCTGCAGCGGCACCACCGCCACGTCCAGGAAGAACGGGCCGTCATGCGCCATGCAGGCATCCAGCGCGGCATCCAGGTCGCGCGGATGCTCGACCCGCGCCGCCCCCCAGCCAAACGCGCCCGCCAGCGCCACGAAATCCGGGATCGAAGCGTTGTAGCTGTGGCTGTAGCGGCCCTCGTGGATCAATTCCTGCCACTGGCGCACCATGCCCATGTGGCCGTTGTTGCACAGGATCAACTTGACCGGCGCACGGTGCTGCACGGCCGTGGCCAGTTCCTGGATGTTCATCAGCACGGATGCGTCGCCACTGACGCAGACCACCGGCTTGTCCGGATGTGCGATCTGCGCACCGATGGCGGCCGGCAACCCGTAGCCCATGGTGCCCGCCCCGCCCGAGGTCAGCCAGCGATTGGGCCGGTCGATGCCGATGTACTGGGCCGCCCACATCTGATGCTGCCCCACATCGGTAGATACGATGGCATCGCGCCCGGCCAGCAGCCGGTCGATGCGCTGCATCAGGTCCTGGGGCAGGATGCACGCATCCGAAGGCGGGAATTTCAGGCAGTCACGCGCCTGCCAGACGGCAATGCGCTGCCACCATTCTTCCAGGCGGCCGGGGTCCAGCGGATGCTGACCCAGTTCCTTGTGCAGGGCACGCAGCAGCGGATAGCAGTCGCCCACCAGCGCCACATCGGCGCGCACGACCTTGCCGATCGAAGCCGGATCGATGTCCAGATGGATCTTTTCGGCGTGCGGGCAGAAATCCGACAGCCGGCCGGTGATGCGGTCATCGAAACGCGCACCCACGCAGACGATCAGATCCGCGTGATGCATCGCCAGATTCGCCTGCAATGTGCCGTGCATGCCCAACATGCCCAGGAACTGCGCATCGCCCGCGGGATAGGCGCCCAGGCCCATCAGCGTCAGGGTGCAGGGCGCCCCGGTCACCTGCACCAGGCTGCGGAACGCATGGCAGGCATCGATGCCCGAATTGATCAGCCCGCCCCCGCCATAGAACACCGGGCGACGGGCGCGCGCGATCAAGGCGGCGGCACGCTTGAGCGCGGCCTCGGTCACCGGGGCCAACGGGCCGGTGGCAGCCTCGGGTTCTGCGACTGCGACGGCATGTTCCGGCGGCACGCGGGCCATCTGCAGGTCCTTGGGAAAATCCAGCAGCACCGGCCCGGGGCGGCCGGCCTGCGTCAGGCGCAGGGCCTTGGCCGCCAGGTCGGCAATGTCCTCGGCACGACGCACCTGGGCGTTCCATTTGGTGACCGGACGCGAAATGCCGACCGCATCGCATTCCTGGAACGCATCGGTGCCAATGGCGCCCGTGGCCACCTGGCCGCTGATGCACAGCACGGGGACCGAATCGCAGAGCGCATCGAGCAGGCCCGTGGTGGTGTTGGCCATGCCCGGCCCCGACGTCACAAAGACCACGCCGGGCCGGCCCGTGGATCGCGCATAGCCTTCGGCGGCATGCATGGCCGCCTGTTCGTGGCGCACCAGAATGTGGCGGATGCGCGGTTCGGCATACAGGGCATCGTACAGCGGCAGCACTGCGCCCCCCGGATAGCCGAACACCGTGTCCACGCCCAGAGCAATCAAGGTATCCAGCAGGACCTCGGCACCCTTGCGGTCGAGGACGGGGGCCGATGCGGCGGCATGGGCGGGGGCAGAAGCGTTCACGGGCATTCACCTGGAGTAAGGATCGGGGATGGCGCAACCGCCTCTCGCACGCACGGACCCCCGGCAGGATCACCGCCGGGACGAGTGGACTTGCATGGGACATCCCAAGGATAATGAGGGCCAGTTTATCCCTTTTCGATTGCGTCTCCCTTCAACCTCATCCCATGGCCACATCCCGCTCGCCCTGGCATGCCGTGCGTGTCTCGACCCTGCACGGCACGGGCGTTTTTGCCGCACGCGATATCCCGGCCGGCACCCGTATCCTGGACTACGCAGGGCGCCGCCTGTCGGCGGAGCAAGCCGATGCGCGCTGGCCGGTCAACCCGGACGACCCGTACCACACCTTTTATTTCGCGCTCAGCAGCGGTCAAGTGATCGACGGCGGCCAGCGGGGCAATGACGCCCGCTGGATCAACCACGGCTGCGCACCCAACTGCGAAGCGCGCGAAAATGCCGCCGGCACCCGGGTGGCCATCTATGCGCTGCAGGACATCCCCGAGGGCACCGAGCTGCTCTATGACTATGGCCTGGTGATCGATGAACCGCTGACGCGCACACTGAAACGCCATTACCGCTGCCGCTGCGGCGCGCCCAACTGCCGGGGTACGATGTTGGCGGTGCCTGACACTCCCTGATCCGGCGTCCGTACTCATCCCAACTGGCAATCATGCCATTTCGCAGTAGGATGCGGTGTTGCCATCTGGCCCTGCATCCGCTCCATCCGATTCATGCCTGACGATCCCGCTACCGATTCCACCGTTTCTCCCGACCCCGCATCACCTGCCGATCCCCCCCTGCGCGTTCCGCTGCGATTCGAGGACTGGCTGACCGTGCTGACCCTGGCCGCCCTGGCCTGCATCACCCTGGCCAACGTCATCGTCCGCTACCTGACGGCGGAATCCTTTGCCTGGACCGAGGAAATCTCCATCTTCCTGCTGATCGTGCTGACCCTGAGCGCCAGTTCATCGGCCTTCGTGCGGCGGCTGCACATCCGCATCGAACTGCTGGCCGACGGCGGCAGCCCCGTGCGACAGCGGCGCTTCGCACGGGTGACCGGCACCGTATCGCTGCTGTTCTTTGCCGGCCTGACCATCCTGCTGGGCCGCATGGCCCTGGACGAATACAACTGGGGCGATACATCCCCAGCCATCGGCGTGCCCACCTGGTGGTATTCCATGTGGCTGCCCGTACTGTCAGCAGTCATCACCCTGAGACTGGCAGGCGTCCTGCGGCGCACCTGGGGGCAAACCGCATGATCCCCACCCTGCTGTTCGGGCTCTTCATCGTCCTGCTGATCATTGGCGTGCCGGTAGGCATCGCCCTGGGGGCGGCCGGCACGCTGGCCATCGCCCTGGCCAACCCCGACACGCACTGGTTCGGCCTGATGGCGGTCTCGCAAAGCTTTTACGCCGGCCTGGCCAAATATCCCCTGCTGGCCATTCCCATGTTCGTGCTGGTGGGCTCGATCTTCGACCGCTCGGGCGTGGCCGCCAAACTGGTGCGCCTGGCCCAGTCCATCACCGGCAACGGCCCCGGCATGCTGGCCGTGGTTGCCATCACCGTCGCCATGTTCCTGGGGGGGATCTCCGGGTCCGGTCCGGCCTGCGCCGCCGCCGTGGGTGCCATCATGATCGGCGCCATGAACCGCGCCGGCTACCCTCGCGCCTATTCGGCCAGCGTCGTGGCCGCAGGCGCGGCCACCGACATCCTGATCCCGCCTTCGATCGCCATGATCGTCTATTCGGTCCTGGTGCCACAGGCCTCGGTGCCGGCGCTGTTTGCGGCCGGCCTGTTCCCGGGCATCCTGGCCGGCATCGGGCTGATCATCCCGGCCGTGTGGCTGGCGCGACGTCACCGGATGGGTGCCGCCGCCCGCGCCGAACCCCGTCCGCCTTTCTGGCGCAGCCTGTTCGAGGCCATCCCCGGCCTGGCCGCACCCGTCATCATCCTGGGCGGCATGCGCATGGGCTACTTCACACCCACCGAGGCCGCCGTGGTCGCCGTGTTCTACGGCCTGCTGATCGGCATGTGCGTGCATCGCTCCATCCACCTGCGCGATCTGTTCCCCATCCTGCGCGAAGCCGGCGAACTGTCCGCCGTCATCCTGCTGATCGTCACGCTGGCGGGGATCTTTGCCTGGTCGCTGTCCACCCTGTCGATCATCGATCCGATCACCAACGCCATCGTGCATTCCGGCCTGGGGTCCTACAGCGTCCTGGCGCTGCTGGTCCTGCTGCTGATCGTGGCGGGCATGTTCCTGGACGGCATCTCGATCTTCCTGATCTTCGTGCCGCTGATCCAGCCCGTCGCCCAGGCGTTCGGCTGGGATCTGGTGTGGCTGGGCGTCATGCTGACGCTGATGGTCGCCGTGGGCCAGTTCACGCCGCCGGTCGCCGTCAATCTGATGGTTTCCAGCAAGATCGCCCGCATCCCAATGGAAAGCACCACGCCCTGGGTGTTGTGGCTGCTGGCCGGCATGCTCGGCGTCCTGGTCCTGGTCGCGGCCTTTCCACAGATCGCGCTCTGGCTGCCGCATTATCTGGGATACTGACACGCGTTCGAACGGGCCCAAGGGCCCATTGGGGATTTTTCAAACAGGAGAAGACTGACATGCGCTTTCATCGACTCATCGGCGCCGCCGCCCTGGCCTTCACGGCCCTGGCCTGTGCCCTGCCGGCCCAGGCGGCCGACTACAAGTCCGAATACAAACTGTCCATCGTGGTGGGCACCAATTTCCCCTGGGGCCAGGGGGCGGTGATCTGGTCCGACCTGGTGCGTGAACGCACCAATGGCCGCATCAACATCAAAGTCTATCCCGGCACGTCCCTGGTCCAGGGCGACCAGACGCGAGAATTCACCGCCATCCGCCAGGGCGTGATCGACATGGCCATCGGTTCGACCATCAACTGGTCCCCGCAGGTCAAGGAACTGAACATTTTTTCCCTGCCCTTCCTGATGCCCGACTATTCCGCCGTCGACGCCCTGACGCAGGGCAAGGTCGGCGAACAGCTGTTCGACATCCTGTCCAAAAAGGGCGTGGTGCCGCTGGCCTGGGGCGAAAACGGCTACCGCCAGCTGTCCAACTCCGCCCGCGAGGTCAAGAACCCCGAGGACGTCAAGGGCATGAAACTGCGCGTGGTCGGCTCGCCGCTGTACATCGACACGTTCACCGCCCTGGGCGCCAACCCGACCCAGATGAGCTGGGCCGACGCCCAGCCGGCACTGGCCAGCGGCGCCGTCGATGGCCAGGAAAACCCGCTGTCCATCTATGCTGGGGCGAAACTCTACGATGTCGGCCAGAAATTCCTGAGCCTGTGGAACTACGTGGCCGACCCGCTGATCTTCGTGGTCAACCGGGACGTCTGGAATTCCTGGGCACCGGCTGATCAGCAGATCGTGCGCGAGGCCGCCATCGAGGCTGGCCGCCAGGAAATCCTCATCGCCCGCAAAGGCGTGACCAGCACTGACGATTCCCTGCTCAAAGAAATCGAAAGCCACGGCGTGAAAGTCACGGTGCTCTCGCCCGAGCAGATCGGCGCATTCGCCAAGGCCACCCAGCCGGTGTTCGACAAGTGGGCCAAGCAGATCGGCCCGGACCTGGTGAAACAGGCACAGGCCGACATCGCCAAGCGCTGATCGGCCCGCGCTCGCACGCGGTCCCGGCACCGCGCGCGAGCACCTTCGCAGCGGCGTATGATGCCGGCATGCGCCCACCCTCCGGCATCCCATGGAAATCACCTTCGACGTCGCTGCCCTGCTGTTCTTCGTTGCATTGCTGGCAGGCGTCGTGGACGCCATCGCTGGCGGCGGCGGCCTGATCACCATCCCGGCGTTGCTGGCCGTGGGCCTGCCGCCCGGGGCCGCCATTGCCACCAACAAGCTCGGCGGCATCGCCGGGTCCACCGCCGCCACCCTGCATTTTCTGCGCATGCGCCAGATCGACCTGAAACGCAGCCGCTGGATGATGCTGAGCACATTCCTGGGGGCGCTGGCCGGCGGCATCGCCCTGACCCGCATCGACAGCGGCGTGTTGCGCCAGGTGATTCCCTTTCTGCTGATCGGCTTCGCCCTGTATTTTCTGCTGTCGCCCCGTGTCGGCGCCGAAGACCGCGTCCAGCGGATCACGCCCGCCCTGTACGGCGCCACCCTGGCGCCGCTGATCGGCTTCTACGATGGTTTCTTCGGCCCGGGCACAGGCACGTTCCTGGCGATTTCCTGCGTCACGATGCTGGGCTTCAACCTGGTCAAGGCCACCGCGCATGCCAAGCTGCTGAACCTGTGCAGCAACCTGGCCTCTGTCCTGTTTTTCGCGGCCAGCGGCCATATCGCCTGGGCCTTCGGCCTGCCCATGCTGGCGGGCCAGTGGATCGGCGGCACCCTCGGCGCGCGCCTGGCCGTCACGCGCGGCCACCAACTGATCCGCATCCTGATGGTGACCATGGCCGTGATCGTGTCGGTGAAGATGCTGCTGGAATAGGGCGCCGGCCCCAGGCTGTGCTGTGGCCACAGGCCAGCACGGTCATTGTCCGCGATGTAGCGATCCACCTTGTAGACGGTGGATCTTAAGGCCATGGTGTCCGATTATTTGAACGCCGTCTCGATGAAGCTGCGCAGTTTGCGGGAATGCAGGCGCTCGCTGGGCATTTCGCGCAGATGTTCCAGCGCCCGGATGCCGATCTGCAGGTGCTGGTTGACCTGGGTGCGGTAAAAGGCGGTGGCCATGCCCGGCAGTTTCAGTTCGCCATGCAACGGCTTGTCCGACACGCACAGTAACGTGCCGTAGGGCACACGAAACCGGAAGCCGTTGGCCGCGATGGTGGCCGATTCCATGTCCAGGGCGATGGCGCGCGACTGCGACAGGCGCTGCACGGGTTCCTGCTGGTCACGCAGTTCCCAGTTGCGGTTGTCGATGGTGGCCACCGTGCCGGTGCGCATGATCCGCTTCAGTTCCCAGCCCGACAGGCCGGACACATCGGCCACGGCCTGCTCCAGCGCGACCTGGACTTCGGCCAGCGGCGGCACCGGCACCCACAGGGGCAGATCGTCATCCAGCACGTGGTCCTGGCGCACATAGCCATGGGCCAGCACGTAGTCCCCCAGCCGCTGGGTGGTGCGCAGGCCGGCGCAATGGCCCAGCATCAGCCAGGCCGACGGCCGCAGCACGGCCACATGATCGGTGATGGTCTTGGCATTGGACGGCCCCACGCCGATGTTGATCAGCGTGATGCCAGTGTGGCCGGGCCGTTTCAGGTGGTAGGACGGCATCTGCGGCAGCGGCGCCGGCCCTGCGCGGACCTCGTCCAGCGTATCCCGCGTGACGATGCGATTGCCCGGTTCGACCAGTTCCGTGTAGCCCCCCGTGCCGGCGGCCAGGGTTTCGCGTGCCCACTGAACGAACCCGTCCACGTAGAACTGATAATTGGTGAACAGCACGAAATCCTGGAAATGCCCTGGCGCCGTGGCAGTGTAATGCTGCAGCCGATGCAGGGAATAATCGATGCGCGGCGCGGTGAAGGGCGCCAGGGGCCGGGCCTGGTTGGCGCGGCCACGCCAGGTGCCGTTGACGATGGCATCATCGGTCACCGCCAGATCGGGCACGTCGAAATGGTCGCGCAGCGTGTGGCCGGGGACCTCGGAATATTCGCCCTCGACGTACTCGCCCTCCGGAAAGGCGAAGTGCAAGGGGATGGGCAGGTCGGATTCGCCGATCTCCACCGGCACGCCATGGTTGCGCAACAGCAGGCGCACCTGTTCGCGCAGATAGTCGTGGAACAGGGCTGGCTGGGTGACCGTGGTCATGTAGACACCGGGCTCGACCAGGTGGCCGTAGGACAGGCGGCTGTCGATTTCCTGGTAGGAATGCACCCGGATGCGGATCGCCGGATAGCAGGCGCGCACCCGCTGGCCGGTTTCCAGGCCATGGGTGCAGTATTCGCGAAAGGCGTCGCGGATGAAGGCCGTGTTGCGCCGGTAGATTGCCAGCAGCTGGTCCACCGCCGCGTCAGCGTCCTCGTAGCTGGAGAACGGGATCAGCGGCGGCAGCCGGGTCGGGCGCGCGGTATCGATGAATTTTTCCATGCGCCCGATTATGGCAGGTCTTGATGAAGACGGGATGGCTCACCCACGTCGATGCACTTCCCGTCCCGCCGCGTAGGTGGCGGCGATGGCGCGATCATCGCCCAGCATCGCCAAGGCGAACAGCAATTCCTCCAGCGAGTCGGCCAGGGCGCTGCGGCGCTCGAGCAGCGGCGTCGCCTTGGGGTCCAGGACGATGAAGTCGGCCTCGGCGCCGGGCTCCAGCGTGCCGATCCGGCCGGTCAGGCCCAGGTGCTTGGCCGCGCCCTGCGTCGCCTGCCAGAACATGCGCCGCGCCGTCAGGTAATGGCCCGACAGACGCGCCACCTTGTGCGCTTCGTTCATCGTCAGCAGCATGGAAAAAGACGAGCCGCCGCCCACGTCGGTGGCCAGGGCCACCGGCATGCCGAAACTCTTGGCGGCCGCGAAATCGAACAGGCCGCTGCCAAGGAACTGGTTGGACGTGGGGCAGTGGGCGGCGACCGCGCCGGCATCGCGCATCCGGCGGCGGTCGTCGTCGTCCAGCCAGACGCAGTGTCCGTAGACGGAACGGGGCCGCAACAGGCCGTACTGGTCGTAGATGTCCAGGTAGCTGCGATAGCCTGGGAACAGGCTCATGACCCATTTCACCTCGTCGCGGTTCTCGGACACATGCGACTGGATGAAGACGTCCTGGTAGCGCCTGGCCAGTTCGCCGCACAAGCCGAGCTGCTCGGGCGTGGAGGTCGGCGCAAAGCGCGGCGTCAGGGCATA
>Ga0265295_1001113_pt1 | contig 49088 bp, 49 predicted proteins | sample Munlansysbiofilm_FD_192503 | JGI IMG/M metagenome (GOLD analysis project Ga0265295, IMG submission 192503) | Leachate microbial communities from a municipal landfill in Southern Ontario, Canada - Methane capture system biofilm | ecosystem: Engineered > Solid waste > Landfill > Unclassified ...
TATATCGGACTTCTTCTTGCCGCTGAGTACGTCCGGGTGGATCTTCAGATAGACTCTAGCACCAGGGTTCTCCTCTATCGCAGCAGTGATCATCTCATCGGTCGTATACCCATCCGGCATCCCATACGCCAACGAAGCATCCCCCGCTGTCTGTGCGATGATGAGGACGCGATACACGTCATCCTGAACTCGCCCTTGCCCGTCATCCCGGACTCGATCCGGGATCTCCCCCGCCAATCCGTACTTGATACAAAATCCCTCATCCACATCCGGCGCACTGTTATACTTGGAAATATTGTGCTGCTTTATCAGCGCTATCGCTCTTCTGGCATCAGCCATCAAAGCCGTATCTGCAGCAAAGTCATAGCTGTTTAGAAGCTCCTCCAGTCTGGAAGGCACTGTAGCGTCGTAGTAGATCCCCACATCATCCTCTACGATGCTGAAGGAGGGAGACCCCTCCACTCCCAGACCGACGGAACGGATAAAGCCGTCTTCCAAAAGCACAAAAGAGGTACCGTGCTTTTTGGCGAGTTCTATTGCCTTAGCACCTGACTTTTTCCGACCCCAGCCGTAAAAGACACCTTTTTTTCCAAGAAGCTTATCTACAAATGTATAATGCTTGATATTAAAAAAACTAGTCGTATTTTGAATTAGTTTTCTTGAAGTACTATATAACATAAATTAAAGAATAATATACTAACTAACAAAATTTTATTTTATTCCTCTTATTAGTTTTAATTCTTCGATAGCATTAGAAATAGAATCAAACGACTTTACCTTTGCTAATTCTGAATCATCCAGTTCCCACCATTTTAATTCTAATAAATCTTTTATCCTATCTTTATCAAAACGATACCGAATTATTTGATTATAGCCTATGACTATTGCATAATCAGGTATACTTTTTGTGATTACACTATTTGCACCAATAATTACACCATTGCCTATATTAATTGTTGAATTAGGTTTAGAGTTATGACTAATTATTACATTTTGACCTATCCACACATCAGAGCCTATATTTATTTTTGTAGAAGAAATATATTTTTGAGGCATTATAGCCTCATATAATTTTGAATTAGGAAATTTAGTTAAATTGTCATATTGAAAGGTATGAGTTGATAACCAATCAGTAGGATGTGCACTTACCCCGATATGTACATTTTCTGCTATTGCACAAAATGATCCAATGCTAACATTTTTATAAATTTTTGAAAAAGGTCTAATATAAGTATATTTTCCAATTTGACAATTATCTTCAATTACTACGTTATTATAAATTTTGCATGGAGATTGTATTTGTGCTGATTCTGAAATTTCTTTCAACTAAGCTTTCCTTTTAAGTATTTTAATATCTTTTTAAGTATTTTAATATCTTTAAAAAACAATTGTGGATCTCTTTTTAACTTTCTTAGCTTTCTTTGAAAAGATGTTAGTTCACTACCTTGTTTGTTAATTTTCTTTTTTGCAGTTACTTTTTTATCATCAACTAAAGCAGCGGCACCTTCTCTCCACCAGCTATCTTGTAAATAATTTGTATAATTTAAGTTTGTAATTTTATTATAATTTATTTGATCTATTAAATACCTTTTAGCACGCCCACCAAATAAATCAACAAAAAATACATTTTTAAATATAGATGCGTCTCCCCTACCAGGTTGCTTTAGAAACTCAATATAGTTTCTTATGGCACGGTTAGCAGAAAAATTAATCATATTCATATTACCATTAATAATCTTTAAATACTCAATAGAAAAATCTAAAATTCCCTTATGTAAATCTTTCGCTAATTCCTTTCTTTTTGTTTCTTCAAGATCAACAAATTGAGGTTTTCCATTATTAAAATTAATAAATGTATCCTCATTAGGTAAAAATAAAAATTCAAACATTCCAATATTTTTACAATAAGGATGATATGAAATTTTATTATCTTCAAAGTTTGCTAAATAACCTTTTAAAACATTCCCCGCAGATGAAAGCTTTTTAGCTCCCTCAAAAGTCATAAAATAATAACCCGAAATTTTTCTATTTAACAGTTTTTGTAAATTTTCTTGCAAAGAACCATTATGACCTATGTCCACTATAGCTATCTTTTTCTTCGAATCCAAACCTTTTTCTTTTAAATATGTTAAAAGTTCATTACGTTCTTTTTCTGCAGTATTTAAAATTTCTGTTTCCAAATTCAATAATAATTGCTTAAACTTATCAAGATGCGATTCTTTTTTAATATTAATTTTAGTATTAACTTCAAAACCAGCATTAATAATTTTTTGCTTTATCACTTCCGTTATATCTAAATCAAACCTATTTTTTAATATATTATCTAATTTATCTTCAGAAAATGAAAGTTTCACACTGTTTAAAATATCATCTCTATTAAATAAACTAGGTGTCATATATGATCTACGAGAAGCCAATAAATATTCTGAATCAGGTAACGAATTATTAACTCGTTTTAACTCATCGTAAACTTGTTTAACAATTTTCCCATCTCGTGCCAAAAAATAAACTTTTTCTATTTTATCTTTTTCGAATTCTTCAGTTAACCATTTTGCAAAACCTAAGACAATAGTTCCACCAGCGGAATAACCTAGATTGTAAATATTTTTATTAAATCGTGATTTTTGCATTGCTTCTGGATTATCAAAAAACTTATTTGCTATGGTTCCATAAGTTATTGATTCTGAAATACACATTGTTTTAACTAATTTTTGATGTACTTTATTATGCTCAAATATCTCAAATGGCTGTAATATTCTTGCTGCTTCCCACCCTTTTTGTTTTGCCATAATATAATCAGAATAATAATTATCTCCTATATGCATTATTAGATTATCTGAATATATAGATGAAATTTCTGAAAATAAATTTCCTGTTTTTTTCAATGTTCTAGTCTCTGATGATACAAAAAGATTCGATACATATTTATTATCATACCCTGCTTTTTTAAGAAGTAACTCAATAAAGTCTTTTTCAAGATACATATCCGAGGTAAAAATGATTTTTTTATTCAAATTAACAGCATGTTGGAACAATTCTTGTCCTATTTTTCTAGGAGTAGAAATTCTTTTTTCAAATTCAAGTTCCAATTTTTTTAATTTTAATTCCTCTTCTTTTGAAATTCCAGTCAATAATCTTAATTCTCTATATGCTTCAGATAAGGTATATTCTTCATAACCTTTATTTTTTGCATTGTTATGTGCTCTTTTAGCAGCTTTTTTTCTTATATTAATAAAACCACCGTATATCATTGGCTCAATATTAAAAGACCTTAATAAAGTATTTGCTTCTTCTTCAATTAATTTAAATACATGTGAATGATGGTATACCTGTCTTGAAATCAAAGTATCAAACACATCAAAAGAAATAATATCTACATTGTTCATTTTTTCTTTTATTGTTTGAATATTTTGAAATTTTGAGTCATGCTTATGACTTAAAAAATTCTTTAAATTTTCAAAACTCTCTTTTTCTCTCATTGATTTAATATATAGATTTTTCATCTCACCTATACTTTCTTCATATATGTTTGTATAGAAATTATCTAAAAATTCTTTTTTAGATAAAGTCGAAAATTGTTTATACTTTTTTTCTAAAAAGTTACTGAACCACTTAGAATCATATAAATGATAATTCATATTGACATTATAATTAAACAGTAAAAACTTCAATATTTTCATTTTTTCTTTATTTGACTTAGGTTCAAATATACATTGTTTTAAAGTATTAATATCAGTATTTCCTTTATTATCAGAAATATATTTAAAACAATCACCATAAGATAGAAGAATTTTATCCCAAAAATATGCTTGTAGCGCAACTGATGAGGATACTGCAATTACTCCATCAATAAAAGGTAATAAATATTGTGATCCCCATTTTAATTTATCTAAATCATTAATAATAATTAAATTGGGAAATTTTTTCTTAAGTTCTGGATAGTTTTTTTCTGTAATAACATTAGTTTCAGCACCATGTTGAGTGATAATAACTCCAACATTACTTGGAATAGTTTTCAAGACATCAATCATTAATTCATATTGAGTAGAAATGTTAGAATTTTTTGGGACATTACCTGAAAATGCAAAATAGTTTGATACTTGCAAAGGTAATAATAAAACTTTTTCAAAATTTTTTCTGATTGTTTGATCAAAAGGTGTTTGTTGAATTATTGTATTCTTATAATAATTTTGTATCTCTAAAATATTTTCTTTTTCTTCTGTATTTAATTTTAAATTCTCAATGATATCTGGTAAAACTTTATTAATATAAGAATTTTTATATATTCCAGATGGGTCTAACGTACCCATTTCAGGATATGGTTCTCTAGAAAACATACCTAGCATAGAATTTAAGATCAATGCTTTTGGAAATAAAGATTTTAAAAAAGGTGCTGCAGACTCATAGACGATAATTACGTCAGGTTTATAATCACCTAAAGTCTTATTAACAAGCTTATTCATTTTTTCATTTATCTTTAAATTACTACATCTACCATCAAACCAATATAGTGAAGCAGTATGATAATCATTAAAGATATTCTTTAGATCTTTTTGTTTAATTGTAAATAGTTCTACATTAGATAAATCAAACCTTGCTTTTCCTTCTTTCGCAATCATTTCTGAAGTCAATAATGACACTTCAATTTTCCCACTTCTATTAAGTGTTTTAAATTCATGTTGTAAATGATTTTTAATACTTCCTAGTCTAAATAATGGATTATCTAATTCCATCCACGGTTCAAGCCAATATAGTACCTTTAACATTTATAAATCCCTTAAAATATTTTTAAATCCATCTAATCGAACCATATTACTCCCATCACTTAGCGCACAACTCGGATCAGGATGCACTTCAAAAAAGAACCCATCTACCCCGACAGCTGCCGCTGCCTTCGCAATATACGGTGCGTAATGCGGATTGCCTCCTGATGTCGCTCCTCCACCCGGGCGTTGTGTAGAGTGAGTAACATCCATACATACCGGGTAGCCGAACTCTTTCATATCTACGATCTGGGTGAAGTCCACGACAAGTCGTCCAAGTCCAAGTAACGTACCACGCTCAGTCAGTATGATCTTGTCATTGCCGGCTTCTTTGACTTTTTGTGCAGGATAGAACATATCTTTCCCATCCAAAAACTGTGCTTTTTTGATGTTGACTATCTTGTCTGTTTTTGCAGCTGCTACGAGCAGGTCCGTCTGACGGCAAAGAAATGCAGGGATCTGTAGCATGTCTGCTACTTCTGCTACCGGGGCAGCCTGGTATGATTCATGGATATCTGTCACGATAGGAAGTTCAAACTCTTTTTTGACTTTTTCCAAGATACGCAAACCCTCTTCCAGTCCTGGCCCACGAAAACTGCTTAATGAAGTTCTGTTAGCCTTGTCAAATGAAGATTTGAAGATATAGGTGATATCCAGCGCTTCGCTGATCTTCTTTACCTCTTCTGCAACCTGCATCACAAGCGCTTCACTCTCTATAGCACACGGCCCGGCCAAAAGAAACTTCTTCTCTTTCAGTTTCTGATATAGCTCATCATTATTTATCACATTTCACCCTTTGTATATTGTTTGATTATCGTATCCAGTAGATTTTGTTCTTTTAAGATCAAGTCCGCAAAATCTCTTAATGCCCCATGACCACCCAATGATGGCGACACATAATCTACATGCTCCTTAATATAGGTTCTCGCATCCTGCGGTGTGGCACTCAAACCGCATCTTGTCAGGATAGGAAGGTCAATGATATCATCACCCATGTATGCAATATGTTCGTCATCCAGCGCATAGTCCGCTTTTATCTTTTCATACTGCACCAGCTTGTCAGACGATCCATGATAATGAAAGTCAAGCTTTAGCTCTTCACATCGGTTTTTTACCACTTGAGAATCACGCCCCGTGATCGCTCCCACGATAAACCCGGATTTTTTCAGGTGTGCGATGATCTGCCCGTCTTTGACATTGAAGCGTTTGATCTCCATACCGGAATTATCATAGATGATACCCCCATCCGTCAAAACGCCGTCGACATCAAAGGCGATAAGCTTGATCGATCCTGTCTTATGCTTTATCGACATTGCATCAACTCCTTTACTCTCTCCAAATCCTCTAACGTATCCACACCGACAGGTTCATACTCAGTTTCAACCATTTTGATACTAAATCCGTTTTCCAAAACACGTAGCTGCTCAAGCTTTTCAAGTTTTTCCAAGTAGGTCTGCTCCAAATTCGCATACATCTTTAAAAAAGAGGTTGAGTACCCGTATATCCCTATATGTTTATAAAACCTTAGAGGTACCGGGATAGTTTCGTGATGGTTTAGCAATGCTTCCCAGTCATCTCTGTGATGAGGAATGATAGAACGTGAAAAGTAGAGTGCATACGATCTGTTGTCCACCGTGACCTTGACAGCATTTGGAGACTTTAACTCAGAGGTAGATAGGATCTTGTGCATTGCACTCACCATCTCTTCATCGGACGCCTGCATCTGCACAGCCAACGCATCAATGAGTTTGGGGTCTATAAGGGGTTCATCCCCTTGTACGTTGATGACACAGTCACAATCGATCTTTTCTATCGCCTCGGCAAGCCTGTCGGTACCGGATTCATGCACAGTGCTTGTCATGATGATCTTATCGGTAAAGGTACTGCACACATCTTTGACCTCTTCTGCATCCGTTGCGATATAGACATCGTCGATCTTCGTCGCTTTTCTCGCAGCTTCATAGACATGCTGTATCATCGGTTTCCCGCAGATATCCAACAGAACTTTCCCCGGCAGCCTGGAAGAACCAAGTCGCGCAGGAATGATCACTACGGTCCTCATGCAATACGTCCTGTATCATAGAGTTGAATGACACCAACCAGGTTATTGCCCTCGGTTACAAGAAGTTCATTGATCTTGTTTTGGAGCATATAGTGTTCTGCATCCGCTGCCATACTGTCGGCATCGATCGTTTTGGGGTCTTTGCTCATCACCTCACTTGCGATAAGATCAAAACGTGATTTATCGGTTCTCTCCAATGCACGTCTCAGGTCGCCATCTGTGATAATACCTTCTATATTCTCTTCATTCATGACAATACACAGCCCAAGCCTTCCATTTGTCATTGTTGTAATAATCTCCTGAAATGAACTTGCAGGATGAATAATAGGCAGTCTTTGTGACGACATGATATCTTTGACCCTTGTCAAAAGCTTTCGTCCAAGGCTGCCGCCGGGATGATAGAGTGCGAACTCTTCAGGCTGAAAATCTCTCATGTGCATCAACGCAACAGCCAGCGCATCCCCCATCGCCAAGGTTGCAGTAGTAGATGCTGTAGGGGCCAACTGTAAAGGACATGCTTCTTCTTCTACCGAAATATTTAAAAAACAGTCACTTGCCTTCGCCAATGTAGAAGAAGCATTACCTGCCATTCCAATCAGCTGAATACCCATACGCTGTACAATAGGAATGATTCGGACGATCTCTTCACTTTCACCGGAATTGGAAATTGCCAGCAAGATATCCTCTTTGGTCAACATCCCCAGATCACCGTGGATCGCTTCAGCGGGATGCATAAAGAAACTTGGCGTACCTGTACTTGCCAGGGTAGCTGAGATCTTGACACCGATATGCCCTGATTTTCCCATACCTGTGACAACTAACCGGCCTTTGGAGTTGATGATCATATCCACTGAATCTTCAAAGTTGCCATTTAAATGTTGTGAGAGATTTTTGATGGCTGCTGCCTCTATGTCAAAAACTTTTTTTGCCATTTGCGTAGGTGTCATTTTTTCTTTTTCCATATAATGATTCATTGTTATCCTGTTATTATTCTACTGTTACACTTTTTGCCAAGTTTCTTGGCATATCCACATCGTGTTGATTAAGTAATTGATTGTTTTCGATGATCCCGTTGTGTACGATATAGGTATATCTTCCGTTGTGCGGGTGGGCATTGGCTTCTGTCGGTTTGCCGTGGGTAGCCCAGCGTGTATGCCCGATGCCCAGTGAAAAGCCCTCGATCATTAAAGAGTTGCTCTTTTCTACCAAGTTGTGAAGTTTGCCTACTGCCTTGTAGGTATAGAAATGTCCTTGATGTAGCAGCGCAATGCCTGCTGAATCATATCCCCGATACTCGAGTTCCTGAAGACCGCTTAGAAGTATCTCTTTTGTTTTCTTTTTACCGATATGACCTACGATACCACACATATACTCATTGTCTCCTCTTCCCGCCCTCGGAATTATTGTAAATGGAATTATAATGGATATTCTCTTTTAGTGAGGTTGATAAATTGTTACATTTCCGTTACATTTTATATTTTGCCAAAGTATAAGAAAAACATTATTTATACCATTCAACTCCATTATCTCTGCAAAATAAGTCCTTTTGTACCCTCATCATTCAGCTATTTTTAGAAGCTGTGGATGTATATAAAAATATCGTAAAATATGGAGACAGTACTGAAGCAGAAATTTTTAAACAACTTTTTTGATAAAATATATAAACTTAATATATTTATTTTAATTATATTTTATCATAAAATATACACAGTAGGAAGTGGGAGAGATAAGTAAATCATTGAAAAAACTGTGATAAAAAAAGTGTTTTGGCTCCGAAAAAGGAGCCTTGTCGCCTACTCTTTGTGGTCTCTGATGATCGCGCCGAGCATCGATACGATACCATAGAGAAGAAGCGTCATAAACAGGAGCGTAATGAAGCTCTTCGGTTTGTCAGGATAGGTATAGCCGTCAGGCAGATTCGGCTGAGTGAGTATACTCAACGTTTTCGCCTCCTGCAGTACAGCAAGCTTTTTCGTCTCAAGCTGGATCAGGGCATTTTTATAGACCTCGATGTCAAACTCCAGCTGGAGTTTGAGCTTTTCATACCCGAAGAGTACCTTGTTGAGCCTGTCATCCGAAGTTCCCGTAAGCGATTTTCTCTCTTTGGTGATCGAGCGGCTGATCTCCTCTATCTCTTTTTGAAGTGCTTTGAGCTCATAGGTATCCTCTTTGAGATAGGAAGACATCGTTGCATACTCTATCTTCTTTTGCATCAAAGTGGCTTCCAGCTGTGCGATGATACCGCCGGAGGTCGTCGCTTCGGCATTGGGATCGAGCAGAAGGTGTCGGTTCTGATAGGCTTCCAGCTTTTGGGAAGAACCCTCCATCTTCTGCTTGGCTTTTTCATACTCCGTTTCGATAAACTCCAGCTGTTTACGCGCTTTTCGTCGGTTGAGCTCATTGATCTGCCCTTCAACCTGCTCCACAAGGAATGCCAGGATCTCCCGGGCTTTTGCCCTCTCCACATGAGCGAATGCGATGTTGAGTATACCGGAGGTTTCATCATAGGCGATGAGCAGATGTTTGTTGTAAAACTCCAACACCTCCTCTTGCGTGGCATCAGAGGATAATCTGCTGATAAAGTCAAGCGCACTGCTCTTGTAGTGTTCTGTGAGGTGGAACTTCCGGTCAACCGCCTGATAGACATCAAGCGATTTGAGGTAGGCTTCGACGATCATGCTGTCCTGAAGCTGGGAAGATGCGCCCACACCCAGCAGCGACAATCCGAGGTTGTCCGCAGGCGCGCTGCTCTGCAGGTCCTTGACGATCAGCGCGGTTTTTGACTCATAGAGTTCAGACTTGATCAAAAGGACATAAAAAGCGCTCAGGAGAAAAAATGCCATGAAAAGGAACCTGATCTTGAACTTTGCATAGCGTGCGTTGAGGATGCTTCGGGTCACATAGTCGTTTTTGATCTGGAGATACTCTTTGTCCACTCTCTCCCGCATCCCTGAGAGACCATGTTTTTTGAGACGTGCGAAGTTTTTACGGAATGTTCTGTGTTCTTCGTCTTTTTTTGTCTTCTCAAACCAGTAAAGCTCTATCAGTTTTTTTATCATGCTCTGTCTCTTTATCTATTTATTTGGTTGTATGTCTCGATCGCATCTTCGATCCTGTCGCAGTAGTGCAGCTGGCCGTTGTGTACGACGATCCCCACATCGCACATCTCTTTAAGCACCGGCATCGAGTGGCTGACCAGGAGGATATGACAGTTCTCTATCTTTTTGCGCAGTGCTTTTTTGGACTTTTCCTGAAAGTTTTTATCTCCCACGGAGAGGGTCTCATCGATGATGAGATAATCAAAGTCAAAGGAGAGGCTCATCCCGAAACTGAGCCGTGACTTCATCCCGCTCGAGTAGGTCTTGATCGGCATATCAAAATAGTCCCCCAACTCGGAGAACGCTTTGACCGACTCAATGACACTTTTGATCTCATACTCGCTTTTCCCGTAGATACGGCTGACAAACTGCACATTCTGCCGTCCGGTCATTGACCCCTGAAAACCGCCTGCGAGCCCCATCGGCCAGGAAAAGCTGTTGGGAGAGGAGATGTACCCTGAGTTGGGGAAGTCAATGCCTCCCAGCATACGAAGAAGCGTGGATTTGCCCGCACCGTTACGCCCCAGGATACCGACATTGACCCCTGAGGGGATCGTGAAGGTCACATTGTCCAGAATGTACTTTCTTTCATGCTTGGTCTGGTAGTACTTGGTGACGTTTCTCAGTTCGATCATGTGGAGAGGATCCTTTGCTCCCCTTTGACATAGAAGTAGAGCCCGATATAGAGGGGGATCAACGTCCAGTAGAGCATATACTCATAATCCACATACTTCGTATCGAGCGCGGCAAAGTAGAAACCGTGTATCATCTCCATGAAATGCACCAGCGGGTTGTAGAGGATGAGCTCCCTGAGGACCGGAGGCAAAGAGTCAACGGTATACATCAGGGCGGAGACGAACAGCAGCGGGGTCATAATGACATTGATGATCTTTCCAAAGGTCTCATAGAAATGTGCGAAGACCGCACTCATCAACCCGACACCGAAGCCAAAAAGGATCAACCAGACCACTGCCACCATGACCATGTTGAAGTCCTCAACCGCAATATCGAACCCAAAATAGAGTCCGATCACGATAAAGACCAGGGTCGCCATGGTACTTACGAGGATCTCAAGCAGCACCCTTGCGACAAGTGTATCAAAGGGTTTGACCTGCTTGTAGGCAAAGAGAGCCGAATTGGCACCAAATGCATCAATCGAACGGTTGACAATATCTTTCCATAAAAAAAACGCCAGAAACCCGCTGGCAAGAAATACCGGAAAGTCCACACCCGGCATCGCATTTTCGGCAATCGCCGCCTTCAGCCCCGCAAAGACAAGTACCATCAGCATCGCATCAAAGATCGCCCAGAAATAACCCAGCTTCTTTGTACCGAAGCGCGTCTGCACCTCACGCAAAAAGAGTGCGGTGATGACCGACTTGAAGATACTGAAGGAGCTTCTTCTTACCATAAATCCAGGCTACCTAAAATGATTTGAGCACGACCGCTGCACCCACGGCGACCTGATAGATGATCTGAGTAAGGTCTTTTGCCAAAAGCAGGTTCTTGGTATCGGTCTTGCCCAGAACGAGGATCGAGTCACCCGGTTGGACCGCTGCGCTGCTGTATTTCTCAACTTTCCCGTTGGATCTGATCAGAAGTACCTCTGAAGTGTCCGCTCTTTCTGTGTACCCTCCGCAAGCGTCGATGTAGTAACCTAAACCTTCGCCGCTTTTGTAGGTAAGCGTGTTGGGAATGTTGACCTCACCCTGGATCGTGACAAGGTTGCTTTTTCTGGGGATATAGATCCTGTCACCATCCTCAAGCAGTGTATTGCGAAGGTCTTCCTGTGCTGAAAGGATGATCTGCCCTTTGAACTCTACTGCCTTGGCACGTTTGATAAACTCCATCACCAGCTCTGCCTCTTTGTTGCGTATGAGCGCCTCTTCGGGTGTGGATGAACCTGAGGTAAAGACTTTGGCCTCCAGGTCTTTGAGGTTTGTCTCAAGCAGCTCTTTCTGTCTTTGTGCGACCGACTCTCTGAATAGCTGGATACTCTGTATGTGGGAGAGCGGCGTGTAGCTGAGCTGGTTGAGCAGACTGTAGAGCGATGTCCCTTTCGGGACAGAGATGTGTTTCACGCCTGAGTGCTCCCCTTCGATGGCTATACTGAAACTCTGAAGATGGCTGTTGCTCGTAAAGATGATCTTCTCTCCGCTCTTTACCGCCACATTAGCGGCCTGATCCAATGTGTAATCCTGGCTGACCTCTTTCATCCCGAGACGCTTGATATGCGTAAAGCGATTGACCCCGGGTTTGGGCAGCGCGTACTTCATCAGCCTGTTTACCGTGTCACGCTTCTCTTTGAGCTCGAAGATATAAGGCCGGCTGACATCCCCGTCCACTTCCACATAATGCTTCATCGGCTGCACCAGGATCGTATCTCCGTCTCTGAACGGGAAACTCTCCCTGTACCCATCGAGCAGGAACGCATAAAGATCGACCTTTTTCACCAGCCGGTTGTTGCGCAGGATATGAATATTCCTGTAGCTTCCTTCCCCCGAAACGATGCCGCCCGCCTTGTCCAGAAACTGAAGCACGGAATCCGTGGATACCCCGTCATAAAGCCCTACCTTTTTTACCGAACCCGAAACATAGACTGAAAGCTGCTGATAATCCCTGACGTTGGCATAGACAAATACATTGTCATTGAAAGTCTTCTGAAGGCTATTTTCCAATGTAGGCTGCAGTTCGGCGTTTTTGATCCCTTCGAGAGGCACAACACCTACCTGGGGGATAAAGATATTGCCCCTGCCGTCGATCGTGACATCGCCCTGGAACTCGCGCGCGCCCCAGATGTTGATATGGATGATATCCCCTACTTTCAGCACATACTCGGGATTCTCACGAAACTGGGACTTGTTCGTAAAGTGTCCATGAAAAAGCTGTTCTCCGAAATAGACTTTGTGCTTGTTGATACTCTCCAGCTTGCTTTGGTCTTTTATGACTTCCGGTTCGACCTCGATCGCCAAACCGAGTGTCAAGAACGCTGCCAGCAATAACAGATATCGGATAGTTCTACTCATGGTTTGCCTTCTGTTGATATGCGTATGCGATGGATTCCAGGCTATAGGCGTTCTCTGTATTGCTGTGGGCTGAATAGGGTTGAGGCTGATGTGTACAGCCTGTTATAAATAAAAGTGAAATAAATAAATAAAATCGAAACTTGGTCATCTCTTCCTTACCCTTGGTATTGAATGGTGAAATTATAGCATAGTCTATTTAGACAATGTTCTGCTGATCTGTGAACTCTTTTGGCATAAGGCCGTAGAAACTGCCGTTGAGTTGCGTATGCTCAATAAGATAGCCTCTAAACTTCCCATAAAGGTCAGGATCGGGTGCTTTATGGTGATACCAGAACCGGTGTAGGCTGGTTCCCTTGTTGGTCAATCCTTCGATATCATAGACCGCATTTCCCAGCGTCAGTGTCGGGATACCGTACCCGATAGCAGTCAGTCCGACGGTACTGTTGATCGTGACCGTCCCTATCGCATGTTGAAGGCATGTGGGAAGATAGACATCGTGAAATACCAGTATACGCTCTTTAACACCCAGCGACTCCGCTTGCTCCATGATGAAATCGTGGTAGTTTTTGCGCCCTCTGTCCACCGGATGGTGTTTAAATACAATGTAATGGTTCTTTGGCGCATGGTGCGCAAAAGACTCAAGCACCTCTATAATGAACTTCTCGATCGAACCGTAGTGCGAGTGCTGCAATATCTGAAAGTCATTGTGCGTCTGCAACGGAACAAAATAGTATTTTTTTGAAAGCGCATGCGTGATCAGCTTTTCATAGTCTCTTTCAGCGACTTTATAGAGTCCTTTCCTCCAGACATCCCTTATCCCGTAAAAGAACTCTTTCAGTGCCGAAAAGTCACGATGATGCAGATACTGGGGGTATTTGTACCAAAATAGATTGGAGAGCAGATAGTAGAGTACAGCACTTTTCACCATTTTGTATTTACTCTGTTTCGCATGTGCAGGCGTTGCACTATTGCTTTTCTCAAGGTTCAGGTAAAAGTTCGCTTCTCTGGGGAGAGTGCTGAAGCCATTGACACCGAACTTCTCCATCGTGATATAGTGCGGTCTCACATACCCCTCTTCAAAGACATACACATCGATAGCATTTTCATACGCTATCTTTCTGGTGATTTTTTGATAATAGCGGCAATCTCCAAAGAGAAAGATCTTGTCGATCTTTTTGGCAGCCAAAAAATCCTTTATGAACTCCGGCCACCCACTGGGTGACTCCTTGAAAGGGATATAGTTGTCTTTGTTGGAGTAGAAGTAGTCACCGAAGTTAAAACCGATCTTATAGGTAGTGGCACCCTCTTTTCTGAAAAGTGTGTCAAGATGCTTAAAAAAAGGCCCCATCGGACCTTGTAAAAACAGTATATTTTTATCTTTAAGATCCCCTATCTTGTTCATCATACTCCTTGCAGCTTTCCCCTCTAATAGACTTGAATAAGTAAAACAGAATTTTATCATTATTCTCTTTTATCATTGTTTGGATTGCCTCAAAATATGAGAAAAAAACTCGATTTGAAACTTTGTCTCTATACAATACAAGTGGGGAAATCTCTTTAGTAGTATTAATATTATATTATGATAATATATAATCTATAATTAATATAAAAAGAGGAGGGAAGTAAGATGTTTCGGATAAAACTATTCATCATTTTAATGACAACGCTATATGCTTCAATAGGCGTATATGCTGATGAGGCCAACAGGCGTATACTCTTCAGTGGTTTGAGTTTTCATGAAAAAGATTTAGATAACGGAACTAAATTGAATGAATACAATTTGGGACTGGGATATGAGCAAGACTATTTTACAGAGTATGGGAAGTTCTATAGTACCTATCATACTATGGCACTCAATGACTCGAACAGAAATTTCCAGATCTATGCTGCCGGAAGCAGATCGATCCGTTTTGAAAAACCTTTTAATCCCTGGTTTGATATCTCCGTAGGTCTTGCCGGGGTCATAAGCGTCAAGAAAATGCGTCAGGATAATGGAGAGTATCACTATAAACCGATAGCACTTGTGGCTCCTGTAAGTTCTTTTTATATTATACATTGAACTTCTCTTATATTCCCTCTTACTCTTTTACCAGTTATAAGACCATCGGTTTTTTATATGTCTATTTTGGATGGCAGTTTTAGCATATACATGCCAAAGCCTCCTAAAACTCATCTGCCACAGATTTTTCAAAATAGCCGTTGGCATAGAGCCACTTGTAGATATCTGCCGCGATCGGTCCGGCGGTACTTCCCCCGTGCCCGCCATGCTCCACGAGTACCGTGACGACATACTGGGGATCTTTATAGGGCGCATAGGTGGTGATCCATGCATGGGACCTGTGGTAATACTCCAGTTCTTCCTCTTTGAGACGCTTCATCGTGGACTGGGGGATAGAAGTGACCTGCGAGGTACCGGTCTTTCCCGCTACGACGACAGGGAGTTTGCTTAATGTACTGTATCCCGTACCTTTTCGTGTGTTGCACACCTCATACATCCCCTCCCTGATCGTCTGCAGATAGCGTTGGTGCAAAGTAACCGGTTTGCCCTCTTTTTCTACCTTTTTGCCGTCAATCACCTGCGCCAGTTTCGGCGTCACAAGCTTCCCGGTAGCAAGCAGAGAGGTATAGCGTGCTACCTGCAACGGTGTAACAAGGTCATACCCCTGTCCTATCGAAGCGATCACAGTCTCTCCCATATACCAGGGCTGCTTATAACGTTTTTGCTTCCACTCTTTGTCAGGCATGACACCTGCATACTCCTTGGGCAGATCGATGCCTGTCTTGACACCAAGGCCAAACTCTTTGATGTATTTTGACATGGCATTAATCCCCACTTTGAGGCTCTTGTTGTAGAAGTAGACATCACAACTCTCTCTGATCGCCTTCTTGAGATCGACCTTTCCGTGTCCCCAGCGCGACCAGCATCTGAACTTGTGTTTGCTTTTTCCCAGGGTGATATGCCCGGAACAATACTCTTCGGTATCCAGGATACCCTCTTTGGCTTTGGAAAAAGCCAGTGCCATCCCCATCTTGATCGTAGAGCCTGGAGGATAGGCGCCGTGTATCACCTTGTTAGTGAAAGGATTGTCCACATTTTCCTGAAGCTCACGCCACTCTTTATGGCTGATCCCCCCCACAAAAAGATTGGGATCAAAAGAGGGGTAGCTGACGGCGGCAAGGACCTCCCCGTTTGTACGCATCACAACTGCCACACCGGCATCCTCGCCAAAACGGTCGTGTATCATTTTCTGAAGATTGATATCGATATTGAGCTGGATGTTCCTATTGTCTTTTGGCGGAACTTTTTCGATCACATCGATCGCTTTGTTGGTCGCTGTCACTTTGCTGACAAGATGCCCCAGCTCACCCTGCAGTACATCGTTGTATTGCCGTTCAAGACCGCTCTTTCCGACCTTTCCTATCTCTTTGACCACAGAATCTTTATCATTCTCTTTCTGGTTTGATTTGCCGGTATAGCCGACGATATGGGCAGAGTAGACGCCATAGGGGTAGTAACGCTTTGTCTCCGCTTCAATCCTGATCTCCGGGTGCATGCTCAATGAAGGGTAGGCTCCCATCATATCAGGGTAATGGATAAAATCCACCACCTTGATATACTCATGGTTATAGGGGGAATCATGCTTGTCATAGACTTTCATCATCACCGTTTTGTTAAGATCGGGGAAGATATCTACGATCCTGTCGACAACCTCTTCCAGCTTTTCGGGTTGTCTTTTCAGGTGAGGGAGGATAGAGACCGAAAAACCCATCTGGTTCATCGCCAGTAGGTTGCCGTGTCTGTCGGTGATCTCTCCTCTTACCGGTTTGAGGAACTGTTTGCGCTCAATATTTTCCTGGGCCAACTCCTCGTAGTAGTAGTTTGATTTGATACTGAGGTGATAGAGCCTAGCTACCATAATAGCCCATACGGCGACAAAGAGGAGAAGGATAAATTTATATTTCATAATATCACCACTATTAACAGGTCAATCACCAGCGAATAAAGCAGTATATTATCCAGCATGATCGTCGTTTCCTGGAAGATAAAATCATAGACCATCAGTGAACCGAGATAGAAGAAATCCAACAGTATCACCGTAATGATCGGGGTACATACCTTGCATTGTCTAAAATGCAACAGCGACTGAAAAAAAAGTACATAGATCACCAGCGATGAAATGATCGTCAAAAAAAAGGGCAGCGAGAGGTTGATCTCCAGATTGACAAAGTAGACCAGCGCCATAAAGATATAGGATTTCTGCTCTTTTTCGATCCCAAGGATCAGAAGGTACCCCATCACCCCGATCAGGAGAGGCAAAAAGACATAGATAGAGATCAGCATCGGGTAGAAAATGATAAAAATAACCGCAAGTATCCATAGCAGATAGGGAAGTTTGAACGTGCGGGTGTACTTAGCCATCATTCTCCCATTCTGAAAGTTTGTAGATCAATGCCACCTCGTTGCATACCGGGAAGTGGATACATTTGATACAGTCCGCCCATATTTTATGTTCGGGGATCACCTCTTTGCTGATCTCTTTGAAACCGAGTTTCTGAAAAAAGCCGGGAAGATAGGTCAAGACCAGTACATCCTCCTCTACTTCGAGCATTTTTGCCTCGTCAAGTGTAAACTCAACCATTTTCTGTCCGATATGTTTTCCCCTGTAGGCTTCATCGACGATAAGGCTTCTTATCTCAGCCAATCTTCTGGAGTGAATATGCAGTGCAGTATACCCTACGACCTTTTCGCCCTCTTTGGCGAGTACATAGGAGCGGATATTGGTGGCGACTTCATCTTCGCTTCGATAGAGGATCGTACCCTCTTTCACCTCTTTTACCACCAGCGCCTGCATTTGGGGGATATCACTGAGTTTTGCTTTGACCAGTTCGATCATGATTCATCTCCGGATTCTTTGATATCAAAGATCGTTGTTAGTATCTCTTTGTGGACTCTCTCCTGTCCGTTTTTTTTGAGGTTGGAGATAGTAATGGCTCCGGGAAACTCTTTTTTGAGTTTGCTTCTCTCTTTCTGGTTAAGTTTGTCGATCTTCGTAAATACCGTCAGATAGCGCTGATCGGGACGGATAAACTCGGAGATATACGCTTCTACATCATCATCGATTTTCGCATGGGGGTGTCTCGCATCCCTCAGATGGATAAAGAGACGTATCGATACCCTCTCGTTGATGAACTCTACAAGGTTTTTCTGCCACACCTCTTTGAGTGACTTGGAAACCTTCGCATAGCCGAACCCTGGAAGGTCGACAAAACGTACCGGATAGCGCTCCTCTCCATATTTATAAAGCGTCTCAAAGAAGTTGATCAACTGTGTCTTTCCCGGGGTGGCAGAACTTTTCGCCAGATTCTTGCGGCCGGTTAGGAGGTTCAGCGTCGAACTTTTGCCAACATTGGAACGTCCCAGAAAAACGACTTCGCTCATATCTTCGGGAAGAGCGTCATGGATACTTTGTGCTGATTTTATAAATTCTGCTTCGATGATTCTTGGTGCTTCCACAGGCTAATGATCCTTTTTTATTTTATCTCTTCTGTTTCAAAAATGAACTTTACCGGTTCTTTTTTGCTTCCGGCCACATTCGCTAAACCTGAAACAAGATCAAGTTCTATATGCTCTCCGTTGATGTGGCGCTTGTTGATGACATCATCTATTGCGGCTTTGCCTCTGAGTATATACTTCGACTCCAGCGGTTCATAGGTCACTCTGTCGGCACTGCCTTTGTAGAAATGCTCCTCATTTTTGAACTCAAAACGCACACTCCCGCTGGCATCATATCTTTTGGTCTGGTTGTTCTCGTCAAAATAGACAACCACATGATCTCCGTGTATCCAGCTTTCGTTCTGTACAATTTTGACATTACCGATAAAATGTACTTCTTTTTTCGCCTCTTCGGCTTTCATCGCATCTGACGTGATCTCTACTTTATCGGCAAAAAGCAAAACCGACAAAAGAAAAAAAAGCATATACCTTAGCCTAAACATGAGCCACCTTTCAAGTTTCGTTATTATACATTATTTTTCCAGGGTGTAGAGTACCGCTTTGACCCTTTGGGCAGTCGCACTCTTTTCCTTCATATCATATACCAGATCTGTCCCTGTGATGATATTTTTGTTCAGCTGTGCTTCAAAAGAGGAATCTATCGTTAAAACCTGGCTCTTTTTATTGTAACTCGCCCTCTGTGCCATGTAGTCAAACCCCTCTTTCTGATTGAGCGTCACGTTGCCTTCAAGTTTGAGGTAGTCCCCCCGGTAGACAGCCTGCTCTGCACGTAAAAAGTTGATCCTGTCCGTATGGTAGACGATCTCATACAGTTTCAACTCTTTCTCGGCATATTCGCCATAACGGCTGTGCGCCAGCCCTAGTATCCTTTGGGTGTCTACTTCTATCAGCCGTGTATCCCCAAAAGCCAATTCCCTGGTGTTCCCGCTTTTTTCCCTGGATACCGGTTCTACTTTGATCAAGAAAAAACTCGTCACCACCAGAGCGATGAGAGCCGTAATGATATACTCCAGTCTTACACCCATAGCTGCAGATACTTCTCTTCTAGCCCTTCCTGTATGATCAGGCGCTCGATCATCTCGCGTACGGCACCATCACCGCCTTTTTTAGTGAGTACCACATCCGCTTCTTTGTCTACATATCGTGAAGCATCGCTCGGCACAAAAGAGAGCTGGACTGCGTTGAGCATTCTCAGGTCATTGAGGTCATCACCGATTGCAGCGACATTTTCCATCTTCAGGTCCAGTTTTTCCAGCAAAGACTCCAGGACCGCTCTTTTGTCTTTCACCCCTTGATAGAAATGTTCAATATGCAGCTCTTTGGCGCGTCTTTCGACGATTTTGGAGCTTCTGCCGGTAATGATCGCTACCTGTTTTCCCAATTTTCGCCATGAGGCAATCGCAAGACCGTCCTTTACATTGAAAGACTTGATCTCATCTCCCTCTTCACTGTAGGTGATACGGCTGTCTGTCATCGTGCCGTCAACATCTAAAACGATCAGTTCGATACTCATAGCACACCTTTGGTACTTGGGATGCCGGCATTTACATTGATCGTCACGGCCCGGCGCAGCGCAACAGCCAATGCTTTAAAGGCTGCTTCGATAATATGGTGTTTGTTTTTGCCGCGGTTGTAGATCAGGTGCAGCGTCAGCGGCAGGTTGAAAGTAAAAGCTCTGAAAAACTCCTCTACAAGCTCCACATCAAAGTTGCCGACCTTGCCGCCTATAGGCAGTTCAAAAACCAGGAATCCCCTGTTCGAGATATCCAGGTCACAGGTGATGCTCGCCTCATCCATCACCACAGTTGCATTGCCGTAGCGTTCAATGCTCTGCACCGGATAGATCGCCTTATGCAGCGCCTGGCCGATCGCGATACCCACATCTTCCACCGAGTGATGGTCATCAATATGCGTATCTCCCGTACACTTCACCTCAAGGTCGATATGGGAGTGTTTTGCAAATGCTTCAAGCATGTGATCAAAAAAACCGACCCCCGTATCTATCTTCGCTTCACCTTTACCGTATAGGTTCAATCTGACACTGATCTGTGTCTCTTTTGTCTCTCTGTTTACTTCGACCATTATTACTCCTCATACTGCAGGACTATTGCCTGATGATAAATGCATCTTCAAGATGGAAGGATGCGATAAAGTCCCTCGCTTCCTCTTCGGACCTGAATCCCATCAACCAGACCCTGTACAGCGGCGCACCATCGACGTTTTCAAAACGTTTAACAATCGGACGGTAGCGTCTGTCCAGCGACCCGTATCTATGCTTGTAGATTTGTGCTCCCTGATAGCGCCTGAATGCGCCCACCTGAACACCGAAATCGCTGATCATTACACGTTCCTGGGTATTGGTTCTCTGCTGATGGACAATCATCTCCTGAGGTGTGACCTTGCCGGCAAATCCAACCACCTGTATCTCTACACGGGCGATCCCCGTGCGGTCGAGCCCAAGCTTCTTCCCCGCTTCATAGCTGCAGTCGATGATACGCCCTTTCACAAACGGACCCCGGTCATTGATACGCACGATGGTGCTTTTGCCGTTGTCAAGGTTTTTTACCCTTACCATCGTATCCATCGGCCAGGTTTTATGCGCAGCGGTTTGCCCGTGCATATCATAGCGTTCGCCGTTACTTGTCTGTTTCCCGTGGAAGTTGGGGCCATACCAGCTGGAGATCCCCTTCATCCTGTCTCCGACTTCCACAAAAGTCGGATGATAACGTTTTCCAAGCACCGTATAGGAACGCATCGTTGCCTTATGACGTGCTTTGCTGGTATATTTGGTTGCTTCATAGCTGCCGCTTCTTTGGGAACATCCCGTAAAGAGGAAGATGAGTGAGAGCAAAACAACAATAGAAAAAAAAGAGATGATTTTTCGCATAGCAGTCCCGCTCTCAATATAGTAGTTCTTATTATCTCTTTATTTCACTTTATCCTAGCTTTTCCGTTCCGAAAATGCTCTCTTATTGTGACTGTCCACGTACCAATGATTCGAATTTCTCCTCCGTGACGGGGATGATCAGAAGACGCTCTGGCAGAAGGTTACTCTCCCGGAGATGGTTGGCGGCTCTGATCTCGGGGATACTCGTGCGATACTTCTCGGCAATCTTTTTGAGCGTCTCTCCCTCACTCACAATATGGGATACAAAGTGCTCCTTGCGATCAGCCACTTCCGCGGCTTCTTCCGGAACAGGATTATAGTGAAGATAGAAGCGTATCAGTTTTTCGTAGGGAATAGCAATCTTGTAGCTTCCCGGTCCGCCGGGTACCCTCCCCTTTTTGTACTGACTGTTCAGGCTAGCCAGCACTTCGGACTCCATCTTGAGCAATAAGGCGATATCCCGAAGATCCGTGCCTCCCTTGACCTCGACCTGAACGATCCCGCTCTCTTGGGATGTATTTATATTCCCAAAATCGATCGTTTCGCTCTCTCCTATCATCGCGACCAAAAGAAAACGTTTGATATATTCCCTTGTCTCCTTAGGCAGGTATTTTGCCCTTTCGTCTATCAGGGTGGAGAGCTCGTCAGAACCCGCTTTCCTTATGGCCTGGGAAACTCTCCCCTCCCCGCAGTTATAGGCCATGACAGCCAGATACCACTTTCCGAATTTACGGTAGAGTCTTTGGAGGTGAAGTACTGCTGCTTCGGTTGTATTGACCGGGTCACACCGCTCATCGTAACTGTGGCAGACGGTAAGGTTGTACTCTGTGGCGGTCGAGGGCATAAACTGCCATAGGCCTTTTGCCTTTTTTGGGGATTGTATATCGGTATGAAAGCCTGATTCGATCATTGGCAGATAGGCCAAAAGATCGGAGAGTCCGGCCTCTATCAGCTGCCGTTGTACCATTGGCAGCAAAAACTCTCCTCTTTGCTGTGAACGTTTGTAGAGCCGCTTGAACTGTATATCATGATGTTGTACAAACGTTTCAAAAACCCGGTCATAGGCATACGATGCATCGATATCAAATTCAGAAAGCACATAGGCATAAGAGGGGTATTTTTGCGGGATTGTCTCACCGGACAAAGAGAGCGTTCCCGACAAAAAACAGAGAAGAAACCATACTGCACTTTTCATGTTACAAATCAAAGAGCTGCATACAGTTGTCTGTCGTGAATTTTTCTATCTCCTCCCTGCTGATACCCGAAAGCTCTGCCATCTTGTCGGCAACCAGTGTCGTATAGGCAGGTTCGTTTCTCTCTCCGCGATGCGGATGAGGCGTCAGATAGGGTGCATCCGTCTCGATGAGAAGTTTATCGGTCGGGATTTTGGGATAGACATGGATCAGTTTGCGTGCATTTTTGAAGGTAAGTACGCCGCCGATTCCATAATAGAAGTTTTTCTCTGCCAGTTTCAGCAGCTGTTCATCGGCATTGTAACAGTGGAGTACCCCGCCTCTCTCTCCGGCATACTTTTCAAGGAGCTCCAGCGAATCAGCACCCGCATCACGGATATGCACGATGAGCGGTTTGTCGAGCTCTTTGGCCCATTTGATCTGATCGATAAAGACCTCCTTTTGGAGCATTTTTTCCGCTCCAATCGCTTCCTCGGACTCAGGCAGGCGGTAGTAGTCCAGTCCGCACTCTCCGATCGCGACGCATTTTGGGTGGTTTACATAGGGTTCCAGCACAGCCCTGTCATACGCTGCGGCATCATAGGGGTGTACTCCAACGGCGAAATAGACATCTTCATACTTTTCAGAAATCTCCACTGCCCTTGGCAGGCTTTTGGGATCGGCACCGGGTATGATAAACTTTTCCACGCCCTTTGCCTTCGCATTGGCAATCACGCTGTCCAGGTCTTCATTGTATCGTTTATCATCCAGGTGACAGTGGGTGTCAATGATCATAGATGCTCCAAAAAATTAAAATTTGATGTTATTTTATCAAAATAATGTTAGCGCAAAGAAAATTAGGGTAGAATGTTTCAGATGAAAGATGAGGTTAGAGATCATCATTCGTGTTTTATGTGTTACGTTAGACTATGCTGGACCCCGAAAGACTCCCCCTATTTTGATTCAACTAATAATATAACAAAGGTATAACAATGGCAGAACTAGTCCATGGCACAGTAAAATGGTTTAACGACGAAAAAGGTTACGGATTCTTAGCACAAGACAATGGTGGTCAAGATGTGTTCGTACACTTCCGCCAGGTAAATAACACAAGCGGCGGACGTGTATCGCTTCAGGAAGGTCAAGCTGTTACTTTCGAGATCGGCGAAGGACAAAAAGGTCCACAAGCAGAGAATGTAACACCTCTTTAATCTGTTACCGGCCGGTTAAGCCGGCTGACTCTTCTTTTCCTCTTCTTCAAACTCCCCTTTTATCAATCCCGCTTCATGTAGAAACTGCGAAGGTTTATAATCGGTTTTTTTCATCTTATCATATTTTGCCAGTGAGAGATAAAGCTTGTCTTTGGCACGTGTTACCGCCACATAGAACAATCTTCGTTCCTCTTCTATCGAACTCATCATTCTTCTGTTGGGAAAACGTCCGTCCACCAGGTCAACAACATACACTTCAGGGAATTCAAGCCCTTTACTGGCGTGTACCGTAAGGAGATTTACCCCCTCGCCTTCACTCAGTTCATTGCCTCCCAGTACCATCGCGTTGACAAACCGGCCGAGCTCTTTGTACTGTCTGGCCAGCTCCAAAAGCAGTCTTGCCTTGCGTTCTATTCGTTCTTTGGCCTGCGTCTTTTTGTCCGGATCGATCTCACCGGACTTAAGCCTTGCCCTTTGGTTGGAAAGGATATTGACGACCTTGTCATAGAGCTTTGAGCGCATCGCATGGCCCAGTATCTGTGCGGGGTTTTCCATTGCCTTAACCTCCAGGATATAACGGTAAAACTCCCGGAAAAACGTTACCCCGTCCTGCGTGAGCTTCGGATGCTTCAGCAGCGGGTGTGCCATGATCTCCTTCTCCAGCCCCATATGGGCGAACCGTGATGCACTTCCGATCTCCATATCATCATCAAAAAGCCCCAGTTGTACATTTTTGTTGGGCTTGAAGTTTGGCAGTTCCAAGATGCGCGGATGCAGAACCCCTTGCATGAGACTCCCCTCGCCAAAGTGGATGAAACACTGGAAGATCTCTTTGGAGAGCGCAGAACCGACACCCGAGGCATACTCAAAGATGTGGATGAACGCCATCATGTCCTTGGGATTGACCTGCAGAGAGAGCAGATCCAGCAGGAACTTCACCTCTTTGGTCTCAAAGAAGCTCGTACCTCCCTTCCGTTTGCAGGCAATACCGTACTCGCGCAGGCTCGCCTCTATCCCGTCCGCACTCGAGTTGTTACGAAAAATCACTGCGATCTGGTCATTGGGGACATGTGTTGTCTTGATAGAGTGTGCAATCGACTGGTACTGTTCAAAAAGATCGTTGTAGATCAGAAGTCTGGGCGGATGGGTTTTCCCCTGGCGCCCTACTTCCAGCTTCTTGGGATAGATCCTCTCATTGCGCTCTATTACACGGTTTGCCAGTGAGAGGATCGGTGCAGTAGAACGGTAATTGGTCTTGAGCGTATAGACCTGTGCATCCTGATAGCGCTTGGAAAAGGTAGCGATATTTTCGATATTCGCCCCGTTGAAGGCATAGATACTCTGATCATAATCCCCCACACAAAAGAGTGATTTGGGTTTGAGCTCATCGATCAGTGCGCTCTGAAGCGTATTGGTATCCTGATACTCATCGACCAGTACCTCTTCAAAACCGAGATCATGCGTCTGAAGGTGCGTCCTCATACGCAGGAGAAGATCGTTAAAGGAGGCAAAACCGTACTCCACTTTCTCTCTTTCAAACTCTTCGGTGATATCCACATAGGCATCCATCAGCGTCTCGTGCTCGGGATATTTTTCCAAAAACCATGCATCAAAACTCTCCAGAGAGGCATTCTGGTAAAGACTGTACATCTCATAAAGATAGGTTGCGGAAAAAGGCTGCGTCGAGATCGGCATACGTGCGAAGTTCCGCTTCTCATAGATACTTCTGAAGAGTGTCTTCAGCTCTCCCGGCTGCTTGAGGGCAAGAAGGGGATAGATCTGCTTGAGCCAGCGGTAGCTTACCGCATGAAAGGTACCCGATTCGATTTTAGAGACGACATTGGCGGGGAAATACTGCCCCAGACGGGAGAGCATCTCGCCGGCCGCCTTATTGGTAAAGGTAAGCAGGAGTATTTTGGAGGGATCGACACCGGATCTGAGAAGGTGCCCGATCCGTCCTACGATCGTGGAGGTTTTGCCTGTCCCCGCAGAGGCAATGATGAGATTGTGTCCCAGCGGTGCAGTTGCAGCACTGAGCTGCTCATCATTGAGTGTACTAAGCGGCATCGAGTGTTACTTGTGGCCGAGGATATAGTATGTAGGTTTACCTTCTACTTTTTCCAGAGCAATGCTGTGTTTGTCCGCCCAGTGTTCTACCATCTCCGTAAATGCAGCAAGATTATCTGCACTTGGATCTTCGTCACACTTGATCTTAAAATAGTCTTTTGAGTTGGACATCGCAATATACCCCTTCGCTACCGCCAGGGCATCGCTAAAAGTAACCAGGTGTTTCGAGATATGTTCAAAATCACCCGTATTGGCAATAATCCTTCTGATCTGTTCTATAGTATGTTCGTTTTGGGAGTACCCCAGTTGTCCAAGCAGTGCTTCAGGCGTCAATTCTAAATGCATTTTTCTATGGTTCCTTTCAAAATTTAAGAAACGCATTGTAGCAAAAATTAGATTACAACAACGCCTTTTTCAGGACTAGAATAGTCTATCCGGAGACTTGAGCTTGGCAATCAGTTCTTTATAATGTTCAACGTTCTGAAAAGCCTTTTCATAGCGCCATCTCAGGACAAACTCTATGATATTGTTCTTGCGTTCAGGCTGCAGGGCTTCCGCTTTGCCGAAATATCCCAGGGAGATGTTTTTTGCTTTTTTCTTGCCATTTTTATCCGACTCGTAGGTAATGGCAATGATCTGGATATATTTCCCTTCGCGTACCTCTCCGAAATCCTCCTCTTTGAGTCCGATCCCGCTTAGGTTCATTGCCTTGTAGATAAAGATTTTGTCAAAATCCGGTGATTTTTCATAGATACCGAGGATCATGTAGAGTGCTTTGAGACGTTTGATATTTTCAGTGCGTACACTCTCCGTCATCTCCGTCTCTGCAGGAGTATCCTGCCTTAGTTCAGGGGGTTGTTGATCTGAAGCGGTATCCCTCTTCACCTCTTTAGCGGCGTTTTTTTCCCGCTTTTTCTCCTCCAGCTTGCTGCTCAGTGCTTTGAGCCTGTCCAGACTATTTGACATATATTCCCTCCCATAGGATATATTTTAGTTCACAGTTTCTTTATACCATATATTAACTAATATTTTACTCATATTACTTAATAAAGAGATTAAATGATAGTTATAAATATAAATTTTTTTGATATTTACAAACGGACAAGATGCCATCTAAAACCATAAAAAGAAATTGGGAAAGGGTTTAACCAAGTTTTGGCTATAATTCCGCAAATTTACATGGAAGAAAACGTATGGATTATTTGGAAATCAAAGGGGGGAGACCGCTCTCCGGAGAAGTAACGATCAGCGGAGCCAAAAATGCGGCCCTGCCGATTATCGCAGCTACAATTCTCAGCGAAGAAGAAGTGACCCTGACCAATCTGCCCAATGTGGTAGACATCAGAACCTTGCTCAAGCTCTTGACGATGCTTGGCGGTACTGTAGAGCATCACGGCAACATCGCCAGGATCAACAACCGTACGATCTCCTCAACAAAAGCAGTCTACGAAATCGTCTCAAAAATGAGAGCTTCTATTTTGGTGCTCGGCCCGCTTCTGGCACGCTTTGGCGAGTGTGAAGTCTCTTTGCCTGGTGGATGTGCGATCGGACAGCGTCCGATAGATCTTCACCTGAAGGCCCTGGAAGCGATGGGGGCGAAGATAGAGATCAGAGGCGGATATGTCCATGCAGAAGCGCCAAACGGGCTGAAGGGTGCAAAGATCATTTTCGACAAGGTCACGGTCGGAGGGACGGAAAATATCCTCATGGCTGCGGCCCTGGCACACGGCACTACGAAGATCATCAATGCCGCAAGAGAACCTGAGGTTGAACAGCTCTGTGAAATGATCGCGAAAGCCGGAGTAAAAATAGAAGGGATCGGAAGCGATGAACTGACGATCGAGGGGACAGGAGGAAAACTTCTGGAGTTTGAAGAGACCGAAGTGATCCCTGACCGCATCGAGGCGGGAACCTACCTCTGTGCCGCTGCAATCACCCGCTCCTCTATCACACTCAATAAGGTCAATCCCGAGCATCTGACAGCTTCTATTGATAAACTGGAAGCAATGGGATGCAGTTTTGACATCAATAATGACCGTATCACGATCTATCCCGCCGAAGAGTTAAGGCCTGTGAATCTGACAACCCTGGAGTATCCGGGCTTCCCTACGGATATGCAGGCGCAGTTCATGGCGCTTACCGTATTTGCCAAGGGTGAAAGCATCATTGAAGAGCGTCTCTTCGAGAACCGCTTCATGCATGTAAGTGAGTTGAATCGTCTGGGTGCCGATATCTGGCTCAAAGGCAACATCGCAGCAGTCAGAGGAGTCGAACGCCTGAACGGTGCGGAGGTGATGGCAACAGACCTCAGGGCAAGTTCCGCGCTTGTACTTGCGGCCCTGGTGGCAGAGGGTACGACAAACATACACCGGATCTATCACCTTGACAGGGGATATGATGACCTGGAAGGAAAACTTTCCGCTTTAGGTGCAGAGATCACAAGAAAAAAAGCGGAGAAATAGTTCACGTTTCAGCACTACCGTATAGCGACTATTCTTGTCGCTATATTCTCTTTTTAAATATGGCAAGAGACCATACCGCTTCAATGATGGGCTGTAAATCAACCGAATGAAGATAAGGATCATAGCGATCTTAAATCACTCTTATCCTCTCTTCCCCCTTTAGTTTTCCAAAGGTCCGCCTCGCAGGACATCAAGCACATTTGTCGCATAGGAGCCTTTCGGCAGCGTAAAACTCAACTCATAGTGCGCTTTCTCTTCGACATATTTCCCCTTGACATCCGTGACCTGTATCCATGCGTACCTTCTCGCGCCGTAAAGGTTCATCTCTTCATCGAACTGAGACTCGATCACTCTGGCTACGCCTGAAGCCCTTTTTGTCTTGTTTCCGGGTACCAAACCTGTCGGAGCGATGTCTTTGCTCACAAAACGTTCAGCCTCTTCCTGCAGATTCTCCGCTTCAAACAACCGTCCGTAGGGATAGTGCATCATCACATCCCCCTGCAGCAGTTTATAGAACTGGGGTTGCTGCTTGGTCCCCTTCAGTGATCCTCCGGGAAGCTGCATCAACGCTTCTGTCTCCTCTTCGCTGAATTTTTCCAGCAGAAGGTTCAGCTCCATGCGCTTGGAGAGCCACCGGTTAAAAAGATAGGATTGGTAGGAGCCGATCAGAAACTCGCGTGTTTTCCTGTCCCGGATCTTCAGTTGTCCCTCCAGGATCTTTTTGCCGTCGATCCAGTTGGTCCCATCCGTGCCGAAACGCTGGTTTCCGAAGTAATTTGGCACGCCGTTGGTTTTGATCCACTTCAGTCCGGAGTCCAGCTTGTCCTTCTGCAACCCCAGTACCTTTTTGAGACGTATCTGAAAACGGTTGCCTTTGAGGTGCCCTACCCTGATCTTGTTGTTGTGCCTGATCATCTCAAGGATCTTGATCTGGGGATGTTCAAACGCGGCGATCTTCTCTTCGAACTTAGCGGGCAGGGAGATCGACTGAATCGTCATCGCATGTTTGTCTTTGAGTCCCGCATATCCGATCTCCTTGCGCTTAATGCCCAAAAAACCGGAAAAGATATCGATCATCTCCCAGGTAGTCAGCTCCTTTTTGCGTACCTTAACAACAAGATGTTCCCCCTCGCCCGTAAATTCATAGAGCGGTATCTCTTCGACGGTAAAGTCTCTGGGGGATGAGTTGAAGACAAATTCATTCTGGATATTCAGTGGATATAGCAATTTCATGATACTCTTTTTGGTCAATATTACGAAATGATAGCCTAACCTACCTCACAAGCCGTTTTGCATCTCTTCACTCTCTGCTCTTTTCGACAAATATTTCGGTGTAATCCTTTTAAATTATTTTTTATGATAATAGTTATTGAAATTATTTTATTTAGGTTTTTTTAATAATTAAATGATTAGTATAACGATTATCGAAATATAATAGATTTAAAAAACAGATAATAAAGGAAAAAGCATGAAAAAAACTCTACTCAGTATAAGTGCCTCGGCACTTTTGTCCCCGCTGATCTATGCGGAAACGCTCAAACTCCCAACGATCAATGTGATTGAGGAGAGTGAAGCCCTTCTCTCTCATATTCCCGGCTCTTCTACACTGATATCAAAAGAAAAACTCGAAGAGACCAAACCCCTCTCGCTTCAGGATGCACTGAAAAAAACACCGGGTGTTCATGCAGTGGAGACGGACGGATATGGATTTTACCCTCGTATTACGATTCGCGGTATTGGTTCGGACATGAGCAAAAAAGTTCTGCTTCTTGAAGATGGAGCCCCTATAGCACTTGGGCCGTATACCGATCCTGCTGCTTACTATCATCCGCCTGTAGAGCGTATGGAGCGGATAGAGATCCTCAAAGGAAGCGGATCTGTCGCACATGGCCCATCCAACATCGGCGGGGTTGTCAACTATGTAACCAAACAGCCTCAGGATGGGGCAAATATCGTCATGTCAGCAGGAAACTTCGGATATAAAAGTCTGCTTGGAGAGTATGGAGTCGTCGAAGACACCTATAGTTTCAGTATCAGCGCTTTAAAAAAAAGCGGCGACGGATGGCGGGATATGCCATTTGATGCACAGGATGCCGTCATCAAGGGTGCAGTCGTACTCAATGACAATCATACACTTGGTATCAAGCTGACACACTATGAGCATGATGCGTCACACACCTACCTGGGACTTACTCAAAAAGAGTACGAAGAGGATTATAAACAGAACAGAGCAAAACATGACAAGATGTTTCTTAAGAGAGACAGTGTAGACCTCACTCACGAGTATTTTAGCGATGGCGGTTTCGGGCTGAAAACACTTGCGTACTACAACAAAGCTTCAAGAGACTGGTGGAGACAGAACAACACATTCAATGCTCTAACCGGCTACAACGAGATGGGTGCCGATTCAGACGGAAGGCTCAGAGAGTTTGAAGTAATGGGGATCGACTCGCGCGCATTTTTCGAGTATCAGTTTTGGGGTATCGAAAACAGTGCCGAAGCCGGGGTAAAACTTCACAAAGAGACGATGGGCAACAAGCGTGGGCGTACGGCAGACCCCTATACCTATGCGATCGACACCTCTTATACCTCAGGAAACTACCTGAACGGTGTACGTGAAGATGACAGAAGAAAAGCCCAGGCTGTGACGCTTTTTGCACAAAATACTTTTTACCTTACTGATGCGACGACGATCACTCCGGGATTTAGAGTGGAGACCTATGAGCAGAAGCGGGAGATAAACTCCTGGAACGGTGACCCCACGCAACGTTCGACCAAAACCGACAATACAGAGTTTATCCCTGGAATCGGCATGACACATGAATTTTCCGGGGAGGCAACAGTGTTTGCCGGTGTCCACAAAGGGTTTGCACCTCCGAGAGTGGCAGATGCCATCAATACCGATGGAGATGCGATCGAGCTGGAAGCTGAACGCAGTACTAACTATGAGCTTGGGCTTCGGGGAAAGATCAAAAGGGCAGAATATGAGATCACCTATTTCCGACTGGACTTTGAAAACCAGATCGCACAATCTTCTGATTCGGGAGGACAACTGACCAATGCGGGAGAAACCCTCAACCAGGGTTTGGAGCTTAGCGGTGCGGTTGAGTTGGGAGCAGGATTTGGCATGGGCGGAAACTATACTTACCTTCATACTGCAGAGATCAAAAGCAACAATGAAGGAAGAGCAGGAAACCGTATGAGCTATACACCAAAACATCTGCTCAACCTCACAGCAGGCTATAAGGAAGAGTCCTGGGGTGCAGGTATAGGATATGCGTATGTGAGCGAACAGTTTTCTGATTTTGACGAGACTGTCGCCGGTTCGGATAATGGGAAAAAAGGGATCATCCCCTCTTATGGCCTATGGGATATTAACGGATGGTACAGGATCAACAAAAATGCGAAGATCGATTTTGCGGTTAAAAACCTGACAGATGAAAAATATATCGCTTCACGTGCACCGGGCGGGATCAATCCGGGGATGGGCTTGAATGCGCAAGTGGGATTGAAGATTTCGTTTTAATATGCGATGACTCCACCTTCGTCTCTACCCTTTACCCCTGACTTTCAACTTGAGTCGACAGAAGAAGAGTCTCAAAATATCACATTCGGCTTCTTTCGAGGGTAAAAATCTGCTACAATGTGCAAAAATGGAGCACCAATTATGAAAATCACAAAAGATGTCCTGGTTTGTCTGGAGTATCGTATCACGGATGAAGAGGGAGAATGCCTGAACCCCGACGATAGCGAGCTTATCTATCTGCATGGCGGTTACGATCATGTATTTTCGGCACTTGAAACATGTCTTGAGGGGAAAGAGGAAGGTGATCTCTTTAAAGCGACCTTCACTCCCGATGAGGCATTTGGCCTCTACCGGGATGATCTGCTCGTAAAGGTTCCCCTGAACGAACTGCCCGAAGATATTTTTGTGGGCATGGAGATGGAGGCAGACGAGGAAAATGAGGAGGAGAAGCGTATCTATCTGGTGACAGAGATCGAAGAGGAGTACGCCCTCCTGGATGCGAACCATCCCTTTGCAGGACTTACACTCACCTTTGAAGGAGAAGTGACCGAACTTCAGGAACTGAGCGAGGAAGCGATCGAAGAGATACTTGCCCACGTGCATTAAGCAAAGCATATTTACACCTTCTGGATTCCGGATACCCGCTTAATAAATGCCCATAGCGTGCAAGTCCGGAATGGGAGGAGAGGAGATTCTTCTCAGTTTACGCCTGCCGCACCGTGTATCCGAAGCGTGCGAAGAGAGGGTTGTGGTCTGAGATCGTATCTTCCTCGATCACCTCGTACTCCAGCAGCTCCAAACCTCTGAAAAAGATAAAATCTAGATGATGCCCCATAAATGACTTGATCTTGTCACCCTGGGAAAAAGGTACCCTCTGCAACCCCAGGCCCTCGCACAAAAGGTAGAGTTTTTTCATGCGTACCTTGTTCCAGGTATTAAAATCCCCTGCAATGATCATGGGGCCCTTATGGTCCCTGACCTTCACAAGAAAACGTTCCATTTCTCTGCGATAGTGTCTGTTTTCGCGAAAATTGATCGCATGGACGTTGAGTATCAGCAGCTCCCTGCCGTCACTTAATGGATAATAGCTGACAAGAAGGCTCTTATGGGGCCCAAAGAGGCTCTCCCTTCCTTCGGAGAGATAGGCATTGGCTCGATTTGACGCAACGAGGCTTGCGGTCAGTACCCCGTAAAAACCGCCGTTTACCTCAATATTGGCTGCGGCATCATAGGTGCAGTGTTCGAGGGCAAACCTCTTCTGGTCGCTGAATGCCGCCTCCTGCATGATACAGATATCGATCGATTTTTCCTGATGCAGGGTATGGAGATAGTGTTTGAAGTGAAAGTGTTTTTTGTTCTGCTTGTAGACATTCCAGCATAATACCCCGAACGTGTCTGGAAGCATGGTTTTGCACTCTATCTCACAGGAGCGGTGATGAAGTTGGGAAGGCTTAAACATAGTAACACCCACAGAAAAACCGTAATCTACCGGTCTTTCTTTTTATTGTACCCAAAACTGCGTTCTATTTAAACCACGCCAGAAGCTTTTGGATAAAGCTTTTTTTCTTATGTTGTTTTTGATCGGTTTCAAGCCTGTTTTGAAACTCCTGCGCCTCTTTCAGGTGTCTGTCCAATACCTTCTGTGCCTTCTCTATCTCTACAGGTTCAAAACGTTCCAATCGGAATTTACTGGGCATCCAACACCTTCTCTATCTCTTCCATCGCATCCTGGTTTTTCAGCCTGAACTTGATCTCGATACGCCTGGAAGCCTCTTTGTCCTCTTTACCGTCAATCACGACAGGGTCAAGGTAGGCGCGTCCCGAAGCGATCATCAGCGGTTTGATATTGTGTTTCTCGGCGAACTCAAGCGAAAGCAGGAAGTTCATCACGGCAAATGCACGTTTCTGCGAAAGGTCAAGGTTATAGAGGTATCCTCCGTCACTATCGGTATGCCCTTCGATGATCACCCTGTCCAGATAAGGCTTTATCTGAGGACTGGTCACAAGGGTCCCCACATACTCCTCAAAGGCTTTTTTGAGTTCAGCCTCAGCCTCTTGTTTCAGCATATAGCTCCCCCTGTCAAAGAGGACATTGGACGCCAGCTTCAGTGAGCCGCTCTTGTCGATATTGACCTTGTCGCCCAGCTCCTCTTTGAGTGCGGCGATCACCTTGAGTTTGATCCCCGTCAGGGACTTGATCCTGGCTTTCTGCTCCTGAAGCTTTGCCACCAGCGCATCATACTTTGTCTCTTTTTCATCCAGGGCATTCAGCAAAGCCAGAATCTTTTCATCTTTTTGCGTGGCATTTCTATCCGCTTCGCTGAGCTGGCCGGAGAGGATCAGTACTTTCCCCTCATACTCTTCCAAACGTTTTCTCTGTTTTTTGAGATCATCCTCTTTCTGGGAGAGAAGGTTCTGTACGATAACGATCTTGTCATTGAGGCTGTCTTTTTGCGTATTTGCCTCAAGGAGCATCCGGTTGAGCTTCCTGATCTCCTCTGCACTCAGCTGCAGCTTTTTGTTCTGTGCCAGGATCTGAGCCTGCTGTTCTTTGAGCATATTCTCTTTCTCTTTAAGATTCTTGGAAACCAGGCTGAGCTTCTCTTCTTTGTCGTCGAGATTGCCCTTGAGAATCATCGATTTTGAGACGATTGCACCGATAAGCAGTATAAAGACAAAGAGCAAACCTGCCATCAGGTCGGCATAGGAGATCCAGAAGTTCGATCCTTCATCTGTCGCTTTCTTTCTGAACACTGCTTTTTACTCCTTATCATCAATTGGCAAATTTTTCAAAATGCGTTGGTTCTGCTCACTGATTACCCGTCCGAAATCAGAAAGTTTTTCAATCGCTTTCCCCATTTCAGTGTCAATCTTTTCAAAAGTGTGGTCTACCGTACCATCAAAACGTTCAAGGGATTTTTGAAGGATCTGTGCACTCTCGTTAAATGCTTCAATATTCTCTTTCATCGTAAATTCTGCAGTGACATTCTCGTCTATAATATGTATCTTCTCCAGAGTCTTATTCAAATGGTCAACGGCGTACAGCATATGGGTTGTAACCTCAGTAAAGCCTTTCGTGCTCTCTTCCAGGACTTTGGTGAAGTTTTTCAGATATTGTTCATTAAGATCTTTGATAAAGTTCATATTGAATGTTTCATGGAGGGTCCGGATCAAAGCCTGGTCTTTGAGTTCGCTCTGCATATGTCTGTGCTTGATAAGCTCACTCTCTTTCCACACGCGTCCCTCATAGAGTTTTTCGAGGTCAAAGATATTTTTATCGACTTTGGCATTGCCTCTTTTTTCAAAATAGGTCCAGAGAAGCGAAAGGAAAATACCGTAAATCGATGCATAAAAGGCTGTACCGATCCCTGAAAGCAGTATGGAGATCTCCTGGTCAAGTGCGGTGAGGTCCTGCACGGTAAAGTCCGGCATAGAGATCGCAATGGCAATAAATGTCCCCAGTATCCCCAGCATCGGGAAAACTGATGGAGCAACACGGGCAAAGTTGTCATTGAGCATCTCTTTGTAAAACGCTACGATAAAATCATTGATATTTAGGGTAGACTTTGTCTTGTTCATAATCGTCAATGCATTCTCCCTTAATGCAGTCCGCAGCTCTTCTTCCATATAATGGAAATTTCCGCGCATATGGCATGCCGCATAGTTGGCGTTGTGCTTGACAAAACTGCTAAATACAACAAAGATAAATGCAACGATCACCAGCGTATGCAGCTCGACTTTCAAAGGGATAATCTCCGCATACCCCAACCCCAACCCTGTCAAAAACAATAATGGCAGAAAAAGTATCGCTAAAAATTGCATGATACATGAGCTTTTTCTATTTTCCTCTACTTGTAGCATTGAACAATCCTAAAATGTTTATTTTATCGATTATACTTTTTCTTGCTAAATAGTACGATTAAGATCGCCTAAAATTATTCTGGAAAGTTTTTCAGAGTGAAATCATAATGCGGGTTGAAAAGAAAAGCAACACAAGATGAAAGTTTATCCAACTGATACTAGATGCTTATGCCTGAAGGAGCAGTACCTCGCCGAAAGGGACCTCTACCGCTTCGGGCATGATCCACAGCACATCATAATTTGCCTCTTCACTTGGGAATATCCCCTGCCCATCGGTAAAGAAGAGCAGTGCCGTGGGATAGTCGATATTGCGGTCAATATACTCGAAAACAGGACGGAAGTCTGTCCCCCCTCCCCCGCTCACTTCATAGGAGAGCGCTTCGCCCGGAAGATAGGTCTTGTGCGAATGCACTTTCGTATCCGCGGTGATGATATCGATCTCAAAGTTCGGATAGACCTCCATGATCGACTCGACTTCTCCCAAAAAGATCCCCAAAAGTTCCCTGTCCACCGAACCCGAAGTATCGATCGCGATAATGAGGCGAAGCAGGTCGGAACTCAGGCTCGGCAGATAGATACCGCGGTAGAGATACTTCATATTTGGCGGCATGAAGCTGTAACTGCTTTTGGCATAGGAAGCGATAAAGCCTGAAAGCACTTCACGCCAGTCCACCTTGTGCGAAAAGTACTCCGGTACGACAAACTTCAGGTCCTTGGGCAGCGCATCCTGACGCTTCAGCTTGTTAAAGATCTGTTCAAAGTGCTCTTTGAGCTCCTCTTGCAGTGCATCAAGCTCCTGTTGGCTGATCTCCTGCTCCTGTGCGGACTCTGCCTTGCCCTGTTCGTTCTGCGGCTCTTGTGTTTGTTCCTCATTGCTTCCGGATGGCTGCCGGGGAGACTCCTCCTGATCCTGGGCATCGCCGCTGGAGTCATGGTTGGTATCAGGTGCGTACTTCATCTCCTCTTTGAGCTGCGAGTAGATCTCTTCGGCATACATCCCTTCAAACTGCGGCTGGTAATTGACATACTCCGGAGCCTGCAAACCGTTTTTGACCAGCATCGCATTGACCGCGAAGTCACACGCCTCCCGCCAGAGCCATTTATCCCTGCCGCCGCGTCTTTCCATGTGCCCCAGCACCGCATGCATCGCCCCGTTGGAGAGGATGAACTCCACTTCCGAGACAGTCAGCTTGTCGATATACTCTTCATTGATACGTACCGTATTGCCGTCACTTTTAAAGGTAAGCTGATCGGGGTCGGACTCGATCCTGAGTGCGGAAGCGAGTGTCCCGAAATAGGGATGTTCCAGCATCAGTCTGGCTTTGGCTTTGGTCAGTTTCTCTTGATAGGTCATTCTCTGATACGCTCGTCTTTCATGAGTGCTTCCACGGTTTTTTCTGTTCCCTGAACAAGCAAAGGTTTTTTCGTCTCATCCAGCCACCGAATGATCTCCTTGATCTCTGCTTCCTCCATCACCGTACACCCTGCAGTAGGAATCGATTTGATATGGATAAAGATACATGATCCCGCACCTCTGATGGACTTTTCTCCTTCCATGATGCCGTTATGATCCACAACAATGCCGTACTTATAGTAATCCTCGGAGAATTTCATCCTCTCATAACTTTGATAGTCACGCTTGACACGTTTGCTGTCTACGATCTTGTTGTAGTATTTGGAGTTCACATCATCGACACAATGGTGATCCTTCGTATAGATTTCATACGGATAATCGATCTGAAAGGGTGCATACCCGAAGGCCTGTTTGAGTTCAAATATCCCTGCCGGAGACTTCCCGTCCCCCTCTTTTTTGATGAACCTGGCATCCTCCGGGATCCTGTGCAGCCCTCTGCCCCACCCCAGACCGTTTCTTCCCAGCTTGATCTCTATAGATTTTCCTACTTTTTCCCACTTTGTATCGGTGCGCTCATATCTTTGCAGTTTTCCTTCTGAGGCAGACCAGTTTTCCGTCGTCACCACGATGAGCTGCTTACTAACAATATCGTTAGCATTTATAATATTTATTGAAAGAATTATAAAAAGTATGATGCGACTAGTCGCATGAGCCAACTGCTGAAGTTGCCCCAGTGGCAACAATCTCTTATAAATAAAGTTGCCTAAATGGCAAGTTTTTTGTAAGAGACAAAAGTGGACTTTGTTCAAAAGGCGTCCAATAATGTTAAGTGTGATTAATATCTTCATTTCGTTATAATCCTTGTATGGAATATGGAATCATCTCACTGGCAATTCCCTTGCTGACTATTTTTCTGGCTATTATAACAAAAGATGTGATCGTTTCTCTTCTGGGCGGGATCTTTGCAGGATTTCTTGTACTCAACGGCTACAATCCCGCCAAAGCGTTCATCGCACTGTGGGATGGCGTCATCGCGCTCTTTGCCGAGGGCTGGATCGTCAAGACCCTGCTTTTCATGCTCTTCATCGGTGCGATCATACGGCTGCTTACGATCTCCGGTTCGGTAGAACAGTTCGTCGCCTATCTTTCGGAGAAGTCAAAGCGTATCGACTCGCCCGTCGGGGCAATGCTCCTAGCATACTTCATCGGTGTGGTGATCTTCATCGAATCCTCCATCACCTCTCTGGTGGCAGGGACCGTAGCCAAGCCGTTGTGTGACAGGAACGGTGTCAGCCGCGAAAAACTTGCCTATATCTGCGACTCCACCTCCGCACCGGTCTGTTCGCTGATCCCGCTCAATGCCTGGGGCGCTCTGCTTCTGGGGCTGATCATCACCGCGATCGAATCCAAAGTGATAACAGGAGATGCGGTCTCCCTGCTGGTCTATTCGATCCCCTATAACTTCTATTCGATCTTTACGTTATTGATCGTACTTACTGTGATATTTTTAAATATCAATATCGGTCCGATGCGGAATTCCCTTCCAAGAACCTACGGTCTGCCCGACAATCACAAAGAGATCAAACCCTCACTCTACGGTATGCTGCTGCCGATCATTGTCATGGTAGCGATGGTGCCTGTGGGACTCTATATCACCGGTGATGGAGATATCTTCAAAGGGTCGGGTTCCACCTCGGTCTACTATGCGGTCATCACTACCCTGCTCTTTATCTATCTGCTCTTTGTACCCAACAAAACGATCTCTCACAAAAGATATTTTGAAGGGCTCTTTGAAGGGATATCCCATATGCTTCCCGTCACGACCATCCTGGTATTTGCACTGCTGATCGGCAAGGTGATCGGCGACCTGGGTACGGCACAATACCTTGCCTCCATCCTGCATGGGAACATCTCAGCGATCCTCGTACCTCTGCTGATATTTTTGGTTTCATCCATCACTGCATTTTCTACCGGTACGAGCTGGGGGACCTTCTCTATCATGATGCCCATAGCGCTGGCGCTGGGTGCGACACTTGACCTCCATCTCCCGCTGGTGATCGCCGCGGTCATCAGCGGAGGGATCTTCGGAGACCACTCCTCCCCTATCTCGGATACCACCATCATCTCATCCATGGCAGCAGACTGTAACCACATCGACCATGTGCGTACGCAGCTGCCCTATGCTATGATCGGCGGAGTCTTGGCAAGTATCGCTTTTTTGATAGCCGGATGGTTAACGATATAGATCAAGTGAAAATAAATACATTAGTGTACAATAGTACTTTATCCTCTTTAAAAAGAGTGTTTCATAAAGAGGAAATAACGAGCTAAAAAAGGGAGTTTTATGAAAAATGTTTTAATCTCAATCATAGTTTCTATCGCTATTGCTGCTTCGGGATACTTTGTCGGTCAAACGATGTACAATGCAAAAGTTGCCATAAACACTGCCGAAGTAAAGGGACTATCAGAACGGACAGTGAAAGCTGACTTGGTCAATTGGCGTTTAAACTTCAAAGTTGCGTCCAACAGAAAAGAGGACCTCCCCAATCTCTATAGTGATGCGGAAAAGATACAAAAAGAGATCATAGCACTGCTGCTTCAAAGTGGACTACAAAAAGAAGAGATTAATGTCGGTGTCATCAACTACATCCCTATAGCATTTAGAGACAGGGATCAAAAACTGGTAGACCAGCAACATCAGTTAAGTAATAATATTGAGGTACAAACCAAAAAAGTAGCTCTTATCTCATCTGTAAGATCAAGTATCAATAAACTCATTGCAAAGGGGATAGATATCAATAATTTTGAACCTGAATATAGATTTACAAGTTTAAATGACATCAAACCTGATATGTTAAAAGAAGCCACGCAAAATGCACGCATTGCTGCTAATGAATTTGCCCAAAATGCCGGCGTAAAAGTGGGGAGTATCAGAAGTGCGAGACAGGGAAATTTTTTGATACGCGATATAGGTGAAAGTTACAGTGATACAAAAAAAATAGATAAATATGTCAGAGTGGTTACTACAATAACTTTTTATCTCACTGAGTAAATGTTTCTCATCCTTTTAGGGTGATCTGCAACATTACTAGATTTTTAGGAGCAATAGATGTACCTTTTCACTTCAGAAACCGTATCGGCAGGACACCCCGATAAATGTGCCGATATCATCGCAGACAGTATCGTGGATAGACTGCTTCAAAGTGATCCCAAGTCAAAAGTAGCCACAGAAACCTTTCTGAGCGGCAACCATATCATCATCGGCGGAGAGGTAAAGACGACTGCCCACACCAATGAAAAGTTTTATAAAGATATCGCCAGAAAAGCGCTCCATAAAATAGGATATCCTGAAAGCGAAGGATTTAAGCGTGGGGAGACGCTCTATCCCGATGAAGCGGATATCCATGTCTATGTCTCCGAACAGTCGCCGGATATTACCCAGGGTGTAGAGAAAGCGGATGAAGAGATCGGTGCGGGTGACCAGGGGATCATGTTTGGCTATGCGACCAGCGAACGCGATGACTATATGCCCACCGCCCTCGCCTATGCCAGGGAGATACGGGATGTGCTCTATGGCTATGCGCTGGAACACCCTGAGACCTTCGGCGTGGATCTCAAGACACAGGTGACGATGGACTACGGCACCAAAGAGAACTTTGATCACTGCAAGCCCGTGAAGGTTTCACAAATCGTGGTAGCGATCGCGCATAGTGAAAAGGTCACGCAAAAAGAGGTGCAGCAGCTGGTCAGAAAGCTCATCATCGAAAAAGTGAAGTTCAACGAGGGGCATTTTGATGAAGCAAATGTTCTTTTCTATATCAACAACACCGGAAGGTTTGTCCGGCACTCCCCCGTCGCAGACTCGGGCCTTACCGGAAGAAAGGTCGTCTGTGACACCTATGGAGGGTATGCGCCCATCGGGGGAGGCTCACAAAGCTCCAAAGACTACAGCAAGGTAGACCGTTCCGCCCTCTATGCAGCCAGATGGATCGCCAAGCATATCGTTGCAGCCGGATTGGCAGAGAAAGCACTTGTCCAGCTTGCCTATGTCATCGCCGAACCAAGACCGCTCTCTGTAACGGTCGATACGCAGCATACGGCACTGAGCGGTATCAGCGACGAAACGCTCTCCCAGAAGATCCGTGAAGCGTTTCCCCTTACGCCGAAGTGGATCACTCAAAAATTCGGGCTTGACCGTCCGGGTAAAGATCACTTCCTCTATGCGGATGTGGCCGCCAAAGGACAGGTAGGCTATGAGGAGTATCCCTGGGAACAGCTGGATGCACTGGAGTGGTTTGAAGGGCTGAAAAAATAATAATGAGAGGTAAAATGATGGATTTTGAAAAATTTAAAAAAGAGAAGGTCTTTCAAAGAGGCAGGGGCGGCAGCGATCCCCAGCACCTGGAGGATGAAAGGCTCTTTCATGCACTTCTGGAACGTCATAATGAGATCGAACGCAGCACAAAAAAAATAGAGGGCGGGATCGAATCCGTTACCCGCGTGCTCTCCAGGGATCCGGAGCTGGTCAAGATACTGCAGGAGCATGCAGTGGGGATGAAAAAACGTTTTGAAGGCGGACGTGCGATCCGTTCCTGGGACCCGCTGTTTACCCAACTTTTCGATGAAAGGGGTAAGATAAAAATGCGCTGGGAGATGCTCGAAGACGGTATCAAGGTGACACTCAAAGGCGAAGAGGAGGAGATCAGAGCACTGATCGACCTGCACGATGAGACCCTCCATGCGTTTGTCAACCATGGCTTCAAAGCAGCAAAAGAGGAAAGCCCCTACCGTCCATAAACTGAAAGAGAGAACCCTCAAGAGATCAGAGGCTTCAGTCTCACCGAAAATATCGATTCAGTTATTTACATTCTTTCTGTTTTATGTTCACTCTTCGACAGGCTCAGCACGAACAGCAGTTTTTTCGTTTCCATATACAAACGAGAGAACAGGTTTGATCTCCGTCTATCGATAGATCACATATCAGGATTTTAAATGAGGTGAAACCGTAGGCTTGGTATCACCAAACGTTTTATGTAGTATTGGGAGGACCTGTTTGGCAGTACCAAACCTACGCAATGCAGTACGAACGCATTTTTCGTAGGGTGGGAATATCCCACCATAGTGGTGGATTTCATCCACCCTACAGTGAGCACTCTCCTTGAGCTACATCTTTATACGCAACACCTATGAGCGCACATGCACACTTTTTTTGGAGTTCTTTCACAGTCTCACAACATGGGAACAAAAAAAGGTATTATTTGAATGAGATACTATGAAGAAAGCATAGGTCGGGGTACCCTCACCCCGACACCATAGATGATCTCTTCATAAGATGTAGATGTCAGGATAAGGGTATCCCGAACTTTTTAATATTAAAAAATAATAGCGGACTTAAAGTCTTTTCTTCCCTCTATCTCTTACACTTTTATGCTAAAATATACCTCCAAATCATATTTTAGGATCGCCAACTTTATGAAACTGCTCGTCTCAGCCCTTGAACCATCTGCAAACCTCCATCTCAAAGAGGTGCTTAAACATGCAGAGGATATAGAACTGACAGGGATCTTTGACAAGAGCATCACCCAGGGTACGCCGCTGTATGATATCAGCGAAATGGCGATCATGGGAGTTGTCGATGCGATCAGGAAACTCCGGTGGTTCTTCGAGGTGGCCGATGAGATGGTGGCGCTGGCAAAAGATGCCGATAAAGTGCTTCTGATGGACTCCTCCGGATTCAACCTGCCGCTGGCCAAAAAGCTCAAGGCAAAATATCCGCAGAAAGAGATCATCTACTATATCCTTCCGCAGGTATGGGCAAGTCGTCCCAAACGGGTCGAGCAATTGGAAAGGTACTGCGACAGGCTGCTGGGGATACTCCCTTTTGAAGTGGACTACTACCCCCAAAATAAGGCTGAGTATGTAGGGCATCCTCTTCTTGACGAGATCAAGACGAGCTTTGAGGGCAAGAGCGGGACGATCGCCTTTATGCCCGGAAGCCGCAGAGGTGAGATCAGCAGGCTTTTGCCGATATTCAGGGAGGTTAGGAGAAAACTTGCCGACAAGGATGCGCTGTTGATCATCCCGAATAATTTTTCGGAAGAGAGGATCGCAGAGCTCTACGGGGATATTTCGGAGTTTGAGATCAGCAGAGATACCCACAGCGCTTTGGCACGTTCTGAATTTGCCTTTATCTGTTCGGGTACCGCGACACTGGAGGCTGCACTGATCGGCACCCCCTTCACCCTCGCCTATATCGCCAAAAAGATCGACTACTTTATCGGTAAAAAGCTGCTCGGGATCACTCAGGTAGGGCTGGCGAACATCATCCTCACCCGCTACAACGGTACCACCCTGCATAAAGAACTGCTCCAGGAGGATGTCACGGCAGAGAACCTGCTCTCAGAGTATAAAGATACCGACAGGACGATCTTTGCCCAAAAAGCCAAAGAACTCAGAGACTATCTGGCGCATGGCAGCAGCGAGAATGTTGCAAAAATTATCTCTGGTTGTCAGAAAGGATAAATAATGAACAATAATACTATGTATAAACAAAGCGTTTTGAAAAAATGCATACCGACACTCTTCATTCTTCACTCTTCACTCTTCACTTTGTCTCAAAGGGAGACAATATGCTAGTACATATCTGCTGTTCGGTAGACAGCCACTATTTTCTGCAAAAACTGCGCGAGGATTATCCCAATGAAAAGCTCACAGGGTTCTTCTATGACCCCAATATCCATCCCTACAGTGAATACCGCCTGAGGCTGCTCGATGTCAAACGCAGCTGCAAAATGCTCGGTATTGACCTCATAGAGGGGGAATATGATACAGAAGGATGGCTGGAGGCTGTCAGAGGGCTGGAAAAAGAGCCAGAAAAGGGGGCACGCTGTTCGGTCTGCTTTGACAACCGTTTCGAGGTGACGGCAAAACAGGCGGTGCATATGCTCGAAGAGAATTTCACCTCCACCCTGCTGACCAGCCCGAAAAAATCCCTGGTACAGCTCAAACGTGCCGGTGATGCGCTGGCAAACAAATACGGGCTGAAGTTCCATGCGCCTGACTACCGCAAAGCCTCGGGGACACAGGAGCAGAACCAGATGGCCAAAGAGGATACGCTCTACCGCCAGGACTACTGCGGATGTCTCTTCGGTCTTACGATGCAGCGAGACCAGCAGGATAAACTGGCGGATGAACTCTTCACCCCGCTCTCCAACCAGATACAGCCGGAATCCATCGATGCCAGACTGGAAATGTATGAAAAGCGTCTTGACCTGGAACAGGAAGGAAAAGCTTACAGGATCATCAAAGAACGCTTTTTAAACTGGCGGCTGCTCTTTGGAATGCTCAGGGTGCGCAAGGAGGTAGTACCTGCACATTTCCTCCCCTATTCCACACTCAAGGGTACATATACAAGAGGTAAGATGGAGTACAATATAGGTGAAGTGCACCATATGAACCGTGATGAGGTCCGCTTCATTACACTGAAACACTATAATGTCCTGGCAGGTACAGCATACCAAAGCATTACTGAACTGATCTTCAATCCCCCATCCTTTGACACAGAAATGCAGGTGCGCACACAGATCGTGCACTCCCACTTTGATCTGGGAGCAATACTGGTCGTCGATGAGATACCGGAAAGAAAACTGGAGATTATCTGCGAGTCAAAAACCTACAGCGATGTGAAAGAGACACTGATCACACTTGACTAACTTTTCTATCTTTTATACACCATCGTATATCGGGAAACACACCTATTCGAAACCAAAAAATATCTCTATGGAAACATAGAGGATATAGTTCGCTTCAAAGTCATACAGTTTTTCCCACTCTACTCTCGGTTCTATCTCATAGTAAAGCCATTTTCTATAGATATTCTGCTTATAAACCCCATAGAGACTATACTTGGTGATCTCGTTTTCGGGCTGGGTCTGCCCCCAGGTTGAAACACCTATCTGATATCCCTTGTTGAACTTGGTGGTTTTATTATAGGAGAGTGTGGAGTAGTATCCCATACCATCAATCTCTTGTTTGGTATTTCTTCCCAGATGTATCCTGAACATCGCATCATCATCGGTAAACCTGTCAAAATAGAGGTTGGTCTCCTCTTCGAAATGATACTCGTATGAGTATTTGAAAGACTGGCTTACCCGGTTTCTCCATCTTCCTATATCATAAGGAAGCCAGAAGTGGGTCAGAAGATAGGGATTGTCATAACGGTGTAGCCCCACCGAAGCAAAAGAGTGAATATGGTGCTTAACCGGCAAAGTATATCTCAGCCCGATACTTCCCTCAGTCATGTCCCTGTAACCACTCCTTCTCCGTTTCTCCTCTTCATCCTCGTTTTCGATAAAAAAATTCACACTGTTCTTTGTCTTCGGTAGAGCAAGGGATGCCTTGAATGAAGTATAAGGTTTCAACTTTTTGGCCTTATAGTCATACTTAAGTGTATTTTTCCATAAGGCATAGCTTTTGGTATAGACTTCATCAAAGATCTCATCTTTGAAAAAAGAGGAGAACCAGTCATTGATCTGGGGCTCTTTCTCTCTCTTTTGAATACTCTTTTTGTGATTGATCCTTGTAGCATTGGTCTCAAAAAGGTAGTCATAGGAGGAGAGTTCTTCATCAAGATGATAAGAGAAGGTATGAAGTTTATGGGTAAAATAACGGTGATACGAATCAGCCCAACTCTCTTCCTCCACAGAAGCATTATGCTCTGCCCATGTAACGCTGATAAACAGTATGTTTAAGATAATAAAACGTATCATAGCTTATTCTACTACCAAAAATATTAAACTATAATTTTTTATGATAGAATCGCCCTTATGAATTTTACATTTGGTATGCCATGGTTTTTGCTATTACTGTTATTGCTCCCCTGTTTTGTCTGGTGCAGAGTCCACACAAAGCACTTCTATTTTCCAAAAACAGAGTGGTTGCGTACGCATATTCCCTTTTTATCCCCAACCCTTTGGCTGAAATTGATCATATTTACGCTGATGGCAGCAGCCCTCGCTGAACCCTATCTTTATGATCCAAGTTCCAACAGCAGTAAACGGGGACGCGACCTTGCCCTGGTACTGGATGCCAGCGGATCGATGGCGCAAAGCGGGTTTCATACCAAAGAGCGCTTCAAAAACCGTTATGAAACCAGTATCGATCTTGCCAAAGATTTTCTCAAAAGACGTCTGGATGACAACATCGCCGTGGTGGTCTTCGGCACCTTTGCCTACACGGCTTCTCCCCTTACCTATGACCTGGAGGGTGTATCCTATCTGCTGGACATGAGCAGTGTAGGCGTAGCCGGAGAGAGCACGGCGATCGGTGATGCACTGATACAGGCACTGCATACGCTGAGCTTCGGAGAGGCCGAAAAGAAGGTGATCGTTCTCTTGACGGATGGCCATCACAATGCAGGCAACAGCTCTCCCCGCCAGGCAGTGGCACTAGCGAAAGAAGCGGGGGTCAAGGTCTACACGATCGGCATAGGAGAAAAGAGCGGGTATGATGCCGCGCTGCTGGAAACTATTGCCGGCGAAACCGGGGCAAGGAGCTACTCCGCAACCCATGCTGATGCACTTGCCAAGGTCTATGAAGAGATAGAAGCGCTGGAGCCAAGTACCATTCGCTCCGAGAACTATCTCAAGCGAAACACTTTAGCCTTTTACCCTATGGCACTTGCCGCACTCCTGCTTCTGGGATGGATACTTTCGCAGCGGGGAATGCTATCACTACGGGAGAAGAAGGCAGAACTATGAGTATACTCTATCCCTCTCTGCTTTGGCTGCTGCTGCCGATCGCCGTACTTTTCTACTATAGATCCAGACAGATCACTGATACGATACATCTGATCGTACTTGCGCTTCTTGTGATAGCGCTTAGCAAGCCTGTAGTAGATCGGGGAGCACAGGAAAGAAAAGTAGAAGCTCAGGAGATCATTGTTGCGCTGGATGTCTCCTACTCGATGCGGGCGGATGACATTGCGCCCAGCCGTTATGAGTTCGCAGTGCAGACCATAGATGCACTGCTGGAAGAAAACCTCAATGACAATATCACGTTGATCGCATTTACAACCAATCCTCTTCTTCTCTCCCCGCCTACAACGGATCATCAGCTAATCTCACTCGCACTGAAGAGTTTGAGGCTTGATCACATCCTGACGCACGGCACCTCGCTTGAAAAACTTCTGAAAAAAGTTTCAGAACTTCCAATGGAGGAGAAAAACCTGATACTTATCAGCGATGGCGGGGAGGAGCAGGATGAACTTATATTAAATAGTATTATACAAGAAAACCGTATCCATCCTATTGTCCTTGCCATGGGAACCTCAAGAGGTTCAACAATCCCCAAAGGGGATGGAAGTTTCCTCAAAGACAAGGAAGGTAACCTTGTCATCTCGCGGATCAATCCACTGCTTGAAGCACTGGCAGCAAACAACAGCGGCAGCTACCTGATACCAAAGAGCTCGCCCGAAGCAATGGCAGCAGAGCTTCAGGGGGCGCTTGATGCACTGGATGCAAAGAGACAGCAGCTCAGCAAGATGACCCGCTCCTATGTCGAGCTCTATCCCATCCCTCTTTTTACAGCACTGCTCCTCTTTTTGCTTATGCATACACGCGGCGTCAAGTACCTCCTACTCCTTGCTGTACTGTTTGGTTCTCAGGCCCAGGCATCATTCTTTGATCTTCTAAAACTGGATGTTGCGTATGAGGCATATGCAGAAGAAGAATACAACCGTTCCCAAGAGATACTAAGCACGCTTTCAACCCAAACACTGCAAAGCCAGATAGCGTTGGCAAACAGCTACTATAAACTCGGAGAGTACCAACGCGCGATCAAAACCTACCAGACTATCCGCTCTACCTCTCCCCAGATAAAACAGATGCTTTACTACAATATCGCCAATGCCTATACCCAACTGGCATCCTACGATAAAGCAAAGAGATACTATGCACAGGCGTTACAGCTGGGAGAGGATGAGGATGCCAGGGCCAACCTGGCTTTGATCGCCCTCCTTCAGGAGAAAAAAGCTGCTCCGGGAATAGCCCATCCAAAATCACAGAACAACGCCGGGTCCAAATCCGAAAATCAGGAACAAGAGACAGACAAAGAGAGACGCAGTGAAGATCAACCCAGCTCAGGGTCAGGAAGCGGCGGCAGCGAACAAAAGCAGAAGAACAGAGAGAAGATGAAACTGATCGAGGCGCATCAGGACAAACAGGAACAACCTCTCAGCTCTAAAGTCTACGAAATGATCAATAAAGGGTATATCCATGAAAAACAGCCTTGGTAAAAAGATAGTTTCTATTTTTATATTTTTTAGCATTAGCCTATTGTACGGGCAGGGTTTCACTTCAAGTGCCATGCTGGACAAAGAGAGTGCCTATATCAAAGAGCCGGTGATCCTCACCTTTGATATCAACCAGACCGACCGTTCCAAGGTCATGTTCTTTGACTTTACACTGACAGAAAGCGAAGCATACGAGTTCCACCGACTGGATGCCAAAGAGGTAGACAGCTACCAAAAGGCGAAGATACACTATACCTACCTTATCTACCCGCTTAAAAGCGGTGTGATCGATATCGGGTTTAAGCTCACCCAAAAAGTGACAACCACAGAGAATGTCGCCTATAGTTTTTCCGGTGACAGAGACAACGTCAAAGGCATTACTACGACGGATACCCCGATCAAGCTGGAGCCATTGAAACTGAGGGTCAAAGCACTCCCAGAGGGGACGCAGGTAGTGGGAGCTTTTACACTGACACACCAAATAAAAAATCATGAAGCCAATGCCTATGAACCGATTCCCTTCTCTGTGGAGATCAAAGGTACAGGCTACCCTCCGGTACTTGAAACGCTCTTAGCCCCCACCGATGCCTATACGCTCTTCAAAGAAGATCCGCAGGCCAATGTGCTGCGCAATGTCCAACGTACCTACAGCACAGTCCTCTATCACCTCGTATAATAAAAAGCATAGCAATTAGCTATCATAAAAATGAGAGTTTTGTTAAAGAGTAATAGATCGGTTAGTCACCTAAAGCGGTTTCTTTTATTGTGAAGAGACTAGCTTGTGGGTCAGTCAG
>Ga0265295_1001114_pt1 | contig 49059 bp, 45 predicted proteins | sample Munlansysbiofilm_FD_192503 | JGI IMG/M metagenome (GOLD analysis project Ga0265295, IMG submission 192503) | Leachate microbial communities from a municipal landfill in Southern Ontario, Canada - Methane capture system biofilm | ecosystem: Engineered > Solid waste > Landfill > Unclassified ...
AACCACCGCCCGAACCACCGCCCGAACCACCGCCCGAACCACCGCCGGAACCACCGCCGGAACCACCGCCGGAACCACCGCCGGAACCACCGCCGGAACCACCGCCGGAACCGCCACCGGAACCGCCACCGGAACCGCCACCGGAACCACCACCGGAACCGCCCCCGGAACCGCCACCGGAACCGCCACCGGAACCGCCACCGGAACCGCCACCGGAACCGCCACCGGAACCGCCACCGGAACCGCCACCGGAACCGCCGTCATCACCTCCCGGCAAGGCATTCGCCACGGGCGTATATGTATGATTGACAATCTTGCCCAAATCGTCTATGGACGCCATTGCTACAGCAACAATCAAGGCAAGAACGACGGCATACTCCACCGCTGACTGCCCCCGCTCGCTACATTTTCCGAAAACCACGGCTTCGTACCTCCCTCCGCCGACCCAAATGCTGCTTCTGGACCCCTGGAAAAAATAAAACCATGAAGATTTTTACATCATGATCTATAACATACCAGAAACAGCCTCCCTTGCCAGATGCCGAGTTGCGGAAGAGGTAAAATCCCTGGCAAAACCCATGTCAGGTCCGTGACGGGGGATGCAACCGTGCGGCCAATCGCTCCGCCGCGCAGCTCAGCAATTCGGCGGCACGGGCGAAAGCCTCGTCAAGCGGCATGTCCTCAGGGGTAACGGACAGGGCGTGGCGGACCCCTGCCCGGGTGCACTCTTTGGCGTTCAATTGCAGCCGACCCGCCAGAACGGCCACGGGCACCCCAAACCGCCGGGCCCGTTCCAGCACACCGCTGACCACTTTTCCATGCAGGGAGGTAGGATCCAGACACCCTTCGCCGGTAATGACCCAATCGGCGGACCGCAATTCTTGTTCAAACCGGAGCCGTTCCATCACCACGGCAATCCCCCCCCGCAGCCTGCCCCCCAGGAAAGCCACGGCGCCGGCGCCGAAACCGCCGGCCGCTCCCCCGCCTGCAATAACGGCCACGTTCATACCGAGTTGTTCCTGGATAAGCTCTGCAAGGTGGGCAAGCCCCTGTTCCAGCATTTCGACCTGGGCGGGGGTCGCCCCTTTCTGGGGTGCGAATACCCGTGCCGCCCCCTGTGCCCCGCACAGGGGGTTGACAACATCGCACAGCACCGTAACCTCCGGCAGCCGATTCACGGGCGGCACAATCCGACGCAGCGTTGACAGACTGCCGCCGCCGAGCGGGACCGGTTGTCCCATGGCGTCGAGAAATCGCCATCCGAGGGCCCGCGCAGCGCCGGTACCGCCGTCCACCGTGGCGCTGCCGCCAAGCGTCAGCAATATGTGACGGGCGCCCTGCCGTACCGCTGCCTGCAGAAGCTGCCCCGTACCGTAGGTAGTGGTTTCCAGCGGGCGACGATGCGCGGCATCCAGAAGCACCAGGCCGCTGGCTCTGGCCATTTCCACGATGGCCGTTGCGCTCGGGGCAACCCAGCCGTAGGAGGCGGTCATGCGCATGCCGGGCAACGGTCCCATCACATCCCCAACGTCCCTCCAGCATCCCTGCGCCGCGCCGGTCAGGAGCTCGGCCGTACCTTCGCCGCCATCGGCCAGCGGACAGATGCGCAAGTTCCAGCCCGGATGAATGCGACCCAGCGTTGCGGCAATGATAGTGCATGCCTCGACGGCCGTCAGGCTGCCCTTGAAGGAATCACAAGCCACCAGAATGTTCATGGTACCCTCCCTGGACGAGAAATCGACATCACGATGTTTTCACAATCAGTATACAAAAACGCCCCCTGCGATAAACGGCAAGAGGCGTATTCATATGGAACAGAAAATTGTCGAAAAGTCAAAACTTCAGCGTCTGGCAATTATTTTTTCCATCAGCTGATAAACATTCTTGTCGGAAATCCAGACGACAAAACCATTGCCTTCCTCGTCGCTGCCACATAAATAGCCGATCCCGGGCTTTTGGCCGTCACAGGTATCACAGGCGGGATACAGGCTCAGCGCGTGATTCGGCGCCATTTTCAGTACAAATTCTTTTTTTTTGTCCATGATTGCCCCTGCATGTTCAGTGAAATAAAGACATTAAAAAAACAGGCTCATCATACAATCGTTCTGACCGTTATGGTATTGCGGCCGGACTTTTTCGACTGATAAATAGCCTGATCGGCGACATTCAGCATGGCGAAACGGGTGACTTTCTGACCCTGGCCATCGAAGCAGGCACCGCCGATACTGACAGTGATGCCGAGGGTTTTGCCGTTGACGGAAATCTGTGTCCTTTCAATATGCCCACGCAGACGCTCGCACAGGGACTCCAGTCCGCCGCGATCCGTTTCCGGCATAATGACAGCGAATTCATCGCCACCGTAACGTGCCACCACATCGCAACCGCGCATGCAGGTCGTCACCTGGCTTGCAATGCTGCGCAGCACCGCATCCCCCGCCAGACGACCGTGAGAGTCGTTGATGTCCTTGAAAAAGTCGATATCAAAAAACATCAGCGACAGAGGGCTGCCGTAACGGCTGGAACGCTCCAGTTCCTTGTCGATCTGCTGCAGAAAATAGCGATGATTATAGAGTCCGGTCAATTCGTCCCGGTATGCGAGGTTGCGCAGTTCGTTGTTGGCTTCGAGCAATTTGGCGATAAACCGCGTGGATTCTTCCCGGGATTGCCGCAACTGGCCTACCAGACATTCATAAGACATCGCCCGTTTGCCGAGTTCGGCGTTGGCCTCCTGCAAAAGCTGCGAAAGCGGTTTCATCTCGCCCGGATCGATGTCGAAAAAATTCAGAATCTCCATGGTCCTTGCGGCCAGAAGATCGATCATCTGCTTTATGGCCTCCCGTTCCAGCCCGTAGCTGCTCTCCAGGATGTCAAACACAAGCTCCAGGGTGCGACTGCCGGCGGCACCATGATACAGTGCCGACAGCATGTCCCCGACGCGGAGAATGCCAATCAGCGCCGCATCGGGAAAAGCCCCCGGCGACCGGTCATGATGGTGGAAAACCGGAAGATACACGCTCTCGGGCAATCCCCACTGCTTGAGCATCAATCCCCCCAGCTGACCATGATCGAAACCGATAAGCTCCCTCTCCACGGGAAAACTCTGGCTTCCGGCAAAAGCTTTCATCAGCAGGACCTGCTTGTAGTCATCCTCCATTTGCTGGTACATGACCAGCACCCCGATGTCCTGCAGCAGTGAGCACAGAAAAGTATCATCGCTGTGTAAACCGGTCAGGGAGGCAATCATCTCGGCGGCAACGGCCGAAGTGATGGCGCGTTTCCAGAAATACGTGATGTCAAACCAGCGGGCCGGGGGGCAGGTTATCCCCTCCACGATGACGAACGACAGGGCGATATTCCGAATCAGGTTGATGCCGAGCACCGTCAGTGCACTGTCGATGCTTCTGATCTTGCCGGGAAATCCGAACACCGAGGAATTGGCCGCCTTCATCATGCGGGCCGTCAGGGAAGGATCCTTGCTGATGATAGCGCCGATTTCCCGGAAAGAGTGTTCGTCGTCCCTGACAACTTCCAGCAACCGGAAAACGACATTGGGTGGGGTGGGCAGTTCAAGTCGCAGCTGAACGATCTGCTCCATGCTTTTCAGAGTATCGTTGGCCGACAGGTTTTCATGAGCCGTAAATTCCATGACAACTGCCCGAACTGTTTACATCAAAAAGATCTCTACCGGGAAACGCCCTTCGGCATCAGTCCAGGGCTACGACAAAACAGTTGCCGTAGCCGGAACGCCCGAAATTTTCCTTGGCCGCATGAGCGGCGGACAGGGAATCGTAACGACCCACCCAGACCCGGTAGAACAACCGACCGGCAACCCATTCCTGCTTGATGGTGGCCTGCCCCAATTGCTGACGGTATTTTTCCGCCAGGCGCCGGGCATTGTCGTTAACTGTAAACGAGCCGATCTGCACGGCGAAACTGCCGACATCGTAACTCGGAGACGGCTGATAGGTAATGTTCCCCAGATCATCGGACCGGGCAATGCCCAGTGCCTCGATCCGCACCGGCGCCGTTCCCGGCCCGACCACCCCAAGCTGGCTGGCGGCCGCGTAGGACAGATCGATAATACGCTCGCCGACAAAAGGACCCCGGTCGTTGATGCGCACAACCGACTCGCGCCCGTTCTGCCGGTTGACCACCCGCACACTGGTCCCCATCGGCAGGGTCTTGTGCGCCGCGGTCATGCCATGCATATCGTAAAGCTCGCCATTGCTGGTCTTTTTGCCGTGAAAATCGGACCCGTACCAGCTGGCGATGCCTTCCTGGGAAAATCCTTCGCTGCTCGTCATCGGCCGGTACAGTCGTCCGTTGACCGTATAGGGCTTCTGATGACCCTTGAGGCCTGCCGTTTCCGGGGTGTCCATGACCCGCGTGCGATAACCGCCGCCGCATCCAGCAAGCCAGGCGGTCAGCAACACAGCAATCCCGATACGCACAGCGTCTGCTGATGTTATGGAAAGTTTTTTATGCATGGCTCCTCCACAACGATTCGCCCGGCGTTCAAGTTGCAATCCCTGTTGGCGATAAAGCCGGGCATCTCAGACCCGTGACAACCACAGCGGCACAGCCACCATGAGGGCCATCACATCGAAAAAAACAATGACGCCCGAACCTCACGGCGCATCCGGCATATCTGAAGTCACGGCAAGACCGTGTCGGAAGCGAGGCATTCGGAATGGGCGCCCTATTCCTCAACGATGGTCATGGCGCGCAGCTTTCGGTAACGCTGTTCCCGCAATTCTTCGGACGAGAGGCCTTTCAGGGCATCGAAATGTTTGCGCAGACATGCATGCACCATCGCAGCGGCAGCCGCGTGATCCGCATGGGCGCCTCCCAGCGGTTCGGGAATCACCTCGTCGATGACACAACCCAGTTTTTCGATATCGTGCGCCGTAAGCTTGAGCGCTTCGGCGGCTTCGGCCCCCTTGCTCCCATCCTTCCACAGAATGGCCGCGCAGCCTTCGGGAGAGATGACCGAATAGACGGCATTTTCCATCATCAGCACCCGATTGCCGACAGCGACAGCCAACGCCCCTCCTGAACCGCCTTCTCCGGTAACGGTAACGATAACGGGCACCTTGAGAGCCGCCATTTCCCGAAGATTGCGGGCGATGGCTTCGGCCTGGCCCCGCTCCTCGGCCCCGATTCCGGGAAAAGCCCCCGGCGTGTCGACAAAGGTGAAGATCGGCAGGCCGAACTGCTCGGCCATCTGCATGACCCTCAGAGCCTTGCGATACCCCTCGGGATTGGGCATGCCGAAATTGCGGTAGACTTTTTCCTTGGTGTCCCGACCCTTCTGATGTCCAATAACCGCACAGGGCTCGCCGTCGAACCGGGCAAAACCGCATACCAGCGCCGGGTCCTCGCGGAAATTACGATCGCCATGGACCTCGAACCAGTCCGTGAAGATGTGCTTGACAAAATCGAGGGTAAAAGGACGGTTGACGTGGCGTGCCAGTTGCGTCAACTGCCAGCGGGTAAGATTGGAAAAGATTTCCTGCCGCAATTTTTTGGCCTTCTTCTCCAGTTTTTGGATTTCGCCTGAAAAATCGACCTCATCGGTGGAATAGCCGCGCAACTCGTTAAGCTTATGTTCCAGTTCGACTAGGGGTTTTTCAAAATCCAGGTAAAATTGCATGAAAGTCTCCTGAAATCCATTTCCGCCGCGATATCACAACAAGAGCTACAGCAAGAAGCACGCCATGAGCGGACAAAAGAACTTTTATTCAAAAGTGACCACATTGTACCCAAACAGGCGTTCGATGTCTTCCATCATTTCGTCCGAGGGGGCAATTTTAAGGCTTTCCGGCAGGCGCAGAACCGTTTCACTGCGGTTGGGAATCACCAGATGCATCAGCACCGGGCAGCCGCCCCGATGGCGAAGAATGATTTCCTTGAGACGGTGCAGCAGATCGTCGACAAGCCCGGGCACCTGAAACCGGAAATGAACCCTTCGGGTCTCCTTGCGGCTGACCTCCTGCAAGGGCAGGATTTCCCGGGGCATGAGCTTGCGGGTATCTTCCGACACCTCCACCGTGCCGCTGATCAGCAGCGGCTGATCGGCATGCAGCACTTCGGCCGCTTCTCGATAAACGTCGGGGAACACCACCATTTCCACGAAACCGCTTAAGTCCTCCAGGGTGACGAAGGCCATGCGCTCGCCCTTTTTGGTCATCAGGTCGCGCATGCCACTGACCATGCCGCACAGGCGCACTTCCTCCTTATCCGCCCGCTCCGCAAGTTCGGCGGTGGTACAGTTGGCGAAACGCCGGATGACCTCCTGGTAGCGTCCCAGGGGATGGCCGGTAATATAAAATCCGAGGGATTCCTTTTCAAACCCGAGCTTGATTTTATCCGGCCATTCTTCCATCGCGGGGAGCACACCGTAACTGGTGCCGCGCGGTGAAACAATTTCTTCGGTTCCGAACAGAGACGCCTGCCCCTCCTGCTTTTCGCGCTGCATTTTCTGGCCGACTTCCATGGCTTCTTCCAGCACGGTCAGAAACTGGGCGCGGTATCCGCCAAGGGTGTCGAAGGCACCGCACTTGATGAGGGCCTCGATGACTTTTTTGTTGACCTTGCGCAGATCGACCCGCTCGCACAAATCGTGCAGAGAGGCGAAAGGCTGCTCCTGACGGGCTTCGAGAATTGCCTCGATGGCGGCCGCGCCGACCCCTTTGACCGCCCCGAGACCAAAACGGATGGCATTGTCATGCACCGTAAAGGAACTGCTCGAAGCGTTGATGTCCGGCGGCAGCACCTCGATCCCCATGGAGCGCACTTCGTTGATGTTCTTGATGACCTTGTCGGTGTTCTCCATGTCCTCGGTCAACAGCGCGGCCATGAACTCCACCGGATAGTGGGTCTTCAGGTAAGCGGTGTGGTAGGCAACCAGCGCATAGGCCGCCGAATGGGATTTGTTGAATCCGTAGGCGGCGAATTTTTCCATCAGATCGAAAACCGCCTCGGCTTTTTTGACGTCGAGCTGATTGCCGGCGGCCCCCGCCATGAAGATTTCCTTCTGCTTGGCCATCTCTTCGGGCTTTTTCTTGCCCATGGCGCGCCGCAGCAAATCGGCGCCGCCCAGGGAATAGCGGGCCAGCACCTGGGCAATGAGCATGACCTGTTCCTGATAGACGATGACCCCGTAGGTATCCTTCAGAATCGGTTCAAGCTGCGGAAAATCGTAGGTGATTTCCTTCTTGCCGTGCTTGCGCAGGATAAAGTCATCCACCATGCCCGAGCCCAGAGGGCCTGGCCGATAGAGGGCGCAGACCGCGATGATGTCCTCGAAGCAGCTCGGTTTGAGCTTGACCAGCAGTTCTTTCATGCCGGAGGACTCCAGCTGAAACACCCCCGTGGTCTCGCCGGCGGACAGCAGCCGGTAGGTCTCGGCATCATCATCCCGCACCAGCTTGAGATCGAAGGAAGGATTTTTGCCTTCGCGAATCAGGCGCACGGCGTTGGCGATCACCGTCAGGGTTTTCAGCCCGAGAAAATCAAACTTCACCAGGCCGATCTTCTCGACGTACTTCATCGGAAACTGGGTAACCTGAGCCCCCGATTTGGGATCGGTGTACAACGGCAGGTATTCCGACAGTGGATTGGGGGTAACCACCACGCCGGCGGCATGGGTCGAAGCATGCCGGGTGAGTCCCTCAAGGGTGAGAGCGATATCGAGCAGCTGTTTGACCTGGGGATCCTTGTCGTAGAGTTCCTGCAGACGCGGTTCCTGTTCGAGGGCCTCCTTCAGGGTGATATTGAGAACCGCGGGCACCAGCTTGGCAATCTTGTCCACGTCGCCGTAGGACATGCTGAGGGCGCGGCCGACGTCGCGGATCACCCCCTTGGCCATCATGGTGCCAAAAGTGATGATCTGGGCGACATTTTCCTCCCCGTACTTGTGGCGCACATAGTCGATAACGTCCTCTCGCCCATAAATGCAGAAATCGACATCGATATCAGGCATCGATACACGCTCGGGATTGAGGAAACGCTCGAACAGCAGATTGTAGGGGATGGGATCAATATCGGTAATGCGGATGGCGTAAGCCACAAGCGAACCCGCAGCGCTGCCACGACCGGGGCCGACCGGGATGCCGTTGTCCTTGGCCCAGTTGATGAAATCGGCCACGATCAGAAAATAGCCCGGGAAACCCATGCTGTTGATGCATTCGAGTTCCCGCACCAGCCGGTCACGATAGACCTGCTCGTGTTCGGCGGAAAAATCGGGACGCAGCCGGCGGATCTCCGTCAGGCGTTCCTCCAGCCCCTTCCAGGAATTCTCTTCCAGAACCTGGTCGAGGGATTTTTCTTCCGGCTTCTCGTACTGGGGGAAATGATAGGTATTGAAGTCAAGCTCAAGATTGCAGCGATCGGCAATCTCCAGGGTGTTGGCGAGCGCTTCCGGGGCGTATTGAAAAAGCTCCGTCATCTCCTCGGGGGTCTTCAGGTAGAATTCGTCGTTGGCAAAGCGGAAGCGGTCGGGATCGTCCATGGTCTTGCCGGTCTGAACGCACAACAGCACCTCGTGCGCGGCGGCGGACTCGCGTGTGAGATAGTGGCAGTCGTTGGTGGCGACCAGCGGCAATCCCAGCTCCTTGCCGATGGCGATCAGGCCTTCGTTGACCGGCTTCTGCTCGGCGATGAAGTTTTCCTGCAGCTCCAGATACAGGCGTTTATTATCGAACACCGTCGCCATATCGCGAGCCCGGGCCAGCGCCTGTTCGGTTTTGCCCTGCGCGATCAGGGTCGGCAGTTCACCGCCGAGGCATGCCGTCAGCGCGATCAGCCCCTTGTTGTGCCTGCGCAGCAACTCCCAGTCGATGCGTGGCTTGTAGTAAAATCCTTCCCGGTATCCGCAGGAAACCATGCGGCACAAATTCCGGTAGCCTTCGAGATCCTGCGCCAGCAACACCAGATGGTAGGCCTTGTCGCCGCCGCGCAGGTTGCTCTTTTCGAAACGGGAGCCGGGCGCGACATAGACTTCGCAACCAATGATGGGCTTGACAGGGCTGCCTTTGAGTTTGCTGTAAAATTCGACGGCCCCGAACATGTTGCCATGGTCGGTGATGGCGATGGCCGGCATGCCACAGGCTTCGGCCCGTTTGGCCAGATCGCCGATGCGGATGGCGCCGTCGAGAAGACTGTACTGGGTGTGAACGTGGAGATGGACAAACGAGGATTTATGCATGCACTATCCAACCGTCGCAACCGCCGTCGGCACCGATGTTCGGCCTGTGTTCGGACAAGCAGGCCCTTGCCTGGGAGCGGTCACGTTATTCTCGTGTTGATGTTCAATGGGAGCAGCGACAGGTTTGCGGGAACGAAGCGGCGCCACTGTATCACCGCATCCGCGACGGGTCAAGAATGCGTCTCGTCCCCGAGCACCCTGACCCCGAAATGCGCCAGGAAATCCACCAGCTTGATCAAAGGCAAGCCGATAAGGGCCGTATAATCCTCCCCGTCAAGGCGCTGCATAAGAGCGATGCCCAACCCTTCGATCTTGAAGGCGCCGGCGCAGTCCAGGGGGTTTTCCCGCAGCAGATATGTCCGGATCTGATCTTCCGAAAGAGGCCGCAGGGTCACCCGGAATGTCGTAAAATCGGTCACGGCCTCATCCCGGTTGCTGTCATAGACCGACAATCCGGTATAAAAGGTGTGGGTTTTGCCGACCATGCCGCGCAACTGCCGCACCGCGGCTTCGAAACCGGCCGGTTTGCCGACGATTCTTCCGGTCGCGTCCACAAACACCTGATCGGATCCGACAATCAGCGCATCGGGGTATTTTTCCGCCAGACTTCGGGCCTTGCCGGCAGCCTGATGCTTGACCAGCAACTCCGGCGCGATGTCCTGGGATATCCGTTCCTGATACTGGGGCGCAGCGACATGAAACGGCAGACCCAGCTGCCGCATCAGCTGCATCCGGTAAGGGCTGGTGGAAGCGAGAACCAGGATCTTCATAAAAACGCTCCTGAAGTAAAATATGCTCTTCTTTTTACTTCAGTCGGTCGTTAAATGCAACGACAACAGCCTCGGCCGTCCGATCCAGGGAAGTGCAAAACGCCGCAGCCTGTATGGACAGGGATCTTCCTGCGCTAACCGAACGGCCGCAGCCATCAGGAAAACAAGGCCGCCGGAAGACGGTGACCCGGACTGGTGCCAGCCGATCCGTTTTTGCAGAGCGCGTCGCGAATGGCCTGCAGCAGGGTTTCGCGCCCGAACCTGTCGAACAGTTCGCCGATCTGGGGCCGCCCGAGCCATTCATCGGCGAAAGTGACTTCGACCCGCTCTCCGGCCTCGATCAATACCTCTCCCTCGTAACAGCCGTCCCCCAGCAATGCGGAAACGGCCCAATGGGCAGCTCCGGAAGCTTGCCGCCACTCGGCATGATGAATATCGAGATAAACCGTTTCCCCCGTTTTTTCCCCGACGGTAAGCATCAGCATGACATTATCCTTTCCTGTGGAATGTTTATCCTGCAGCAAAAGGATAAGCCTTCGCTGTGACAGAATAAGTCACAACTGCGCCATTCTGTCCAGAGGCTTCTGTAAGCCGGCAATAAAGTCCTGCCGCAGAGCGTCCGGCGCCAGAACTTCGAGATGGGGCAAAAAGGAATACAGCCAGGCAAGAATCTCTTTATGCCCGCCAGCCCGCAGGGACAGGATCAGGGATCCGTCAGGTTGTTCATCGAGGTTCTGCGTAGGGTGCCAGCGGCGTTCACGGATGAGATGCGCCACTTCAGGAAAAAACCGTATCCGTATCAACTGCGGCTTGTCACCGACCATGCCGAAGGCCTGCCGGTCGACGGCATCGAGATCGAATTTCTCCGGCATCTCAAAACGGCCTTCCAGGACCTGCACCGTTTCGATACGATCGACCAGAAAACGGCGCATCGCCTTGCGGTTGTGCACGTAACCGACCAGGTACAGGGCGTCTTTGAAAAACAGCAGGGTATACGGATCACACAGATAATCGGCCGCCGGCCGGCGGGCCGGAGCGTAACGGAGGGAGCATCGATACTGATACAGCAGAGCACGGCGCAGCGCTTCCAGAATGTCCCGTTTTCCGCTGTAGTCGCGGCGTCCCTGGAACATTGGTGTGACCGTTTGGGAGAGGCGTTCAAGATGCGCCACGCTGCGCGGCGGCAAACTGGCGCGAATGCGACCGAACACGGCGTCCAGATCGTCAATGAAGGGTGTTCCCTCCAGCAGGCCGAGCTGGGAGCGACACAGATAGAGGGTCATCAGCTCGGAGAGGGAAAAGGTGATGGGCGGGATCCTGGAGAAACCGGAAACAAACCGGTAAAGAATCCGGCCATCCCCCGAGAACTCCTTGACCAGGGGATAGCCGGCTTCCTGAATGGCTTGCAGGTCGCGATAAACGGTGCGGCGGTTGACGCCGCACTCCTCCGCCAGTTCTTCCACAGTACTGCCGTGACGGGCTTCAAGCATGCGGACCAGATCGTGCAGACGCGCCGCCTGACTGTACTTGCGCGGCGGGCGACCGCGGCCGTCGGCTTTCGCGGCCGTCACCGCCCTATTCCCACTCGATGGTCGCGGGAGGCTTGCTGGAAATATCGTAGACCACCCGGTTGACGCCCTTGACCTCGTTGATGATGCGGCCGCTGATGTGAGCCATCTCCGCATAGGGCAGCGGATACCAGCCGGCGGTCATGAAATCCCGGGTCTCCACGGCGCGCAGGGCGATGACATATTCGTAGGTGCGTCCGTCGCCCATGACGCCGACGCTCCTGACCGGCAGAAACACGGCGAACGCCTGGCTGATCTTGTCGTAATGCCCGGTGCGGTACAACTCTTCGATATAGATGGCATCGGCGCGGCGCAGGATATCGGCGTATTCCTTTTTGACCTCGCCGAGTATGCGCACCCCCAGCCCCGGTCCGGGGAAAGGGTGACGGTAAACCATCTGGTGAGGCAGGCCGAGCTCTTCTCCGATGGCACGCACTTCGTCCTTGAAAAGTTCGCGCAGCGGCTCCAGCAGTTTGAGCTTCATATGCTCGGGCAGCCCGCCGACATTGTGGTGGCTCTTGATGTTGTGGGCCTTGCCGGTCTTGGCACCGGCCGACTCGATGACGTCGGGATAGATGGTACCCTGGGCCAGCCAGGTGGCATCCTCGATTCTGACGGACTCTTCCTCGAAGATCTCCACGAACAGATTGCCGATGATCTTGCGCTTGCGCTCCGGATCCTCAACCCCTTCCAGGGCGGTCATGAAACGGTCTTGCGCATTGACACGGATTACGTTGACGCCCATGTTCTGAGCGAAGGTGCGCATCACCTGATCCCCCTCGTCCAGGCGCAGCAGCCCGTTATCGACGAAAACGCAGACCAGCTGGTCACCGATGGCGCGCTGAATCAGCGCCGCGGCGACAGAGGAATCGACGCCACCGGACAGGCCGAGGATCACCCGCTCCCGGCCAACCTGCTCGCGAATGCGGTTCACCGCGTCCTCGATGATGTGGCCGGGGGTCCATTGACCGGTACAGCCGCAGACCTGGCGCACAAAAGTATCGAGCAGTTGCTCGCCGCGCGGCGTGTGATTGACTTCGGGGTGGAACTGTACGCCGTACAGGTTACGCTCCACATTCTGGATGGCGCACACCGGCGCGTTGTCACTGTACCCAACCACTTCGAATCCCGCGGGCACGGCCTCGACATGGTCGCCGTGGCTCATCCATACCGGGCTTTTGCCCTCGACGAAAAAATCGTTGAACAGCGGACCGGGCGTGCCGCAGGGCATCAGGTTGGCATGCCCGTATTCGCGTTTGCCGGCCGGCACCACCCGACCACCGAAATGGCGGGACATCAGCTGCATGCCGTAACAGATTCCCAGAACCGGAACACCCAGTTCGAACAGGGCCTCTTCCACCACCGGCGCGCCCTCCTCGTACACCGACTTGGGACCACCCGAAAGAATAATGCCGCTGGGCTCGAACGCGCGGATCGCCTGCAGATCCATGTCAAAGGGATGCAACTCGCAATAGACATGGGCCTCGCGCACCCGCCGGGCAATCAGCTGGGTATACTGGGAGCCAAAGTCGAGTATAAGTATCTTTTCACCATGGATATCCTGGGACATGGGCACTCCGTTGAACTTTTGATTTTATTTTCCGATTTGCGACATATCAAAACCCTGCATAAACGGGGATAATGACCATGACCGAGAGTCCAGGTCCCCTTCCATCCCTGTTAACAACTCAGGATTTTGCCTGTTATCGTCGCCCGTGTTCAGAAACTGCGTTCGACGCGATAGTTGGGCGCTTCATGGGTTATGGCGACATCGTGGACGTGGGATTCGCGCAAACCGGCATTGGTGATTCGAATGAACCGGGCCCTGGTCTGCAGTTCCCCGAGGGTGCGGCAGCCGGTATACCCCATGCCGGCACGCAGGCCTCCGAGCAGCTGATGGATGTTCTCCGACAGGCTGCCGCGAAACGGCACGCGCCCCTCGATCCCTTCCGGGACCAGCTTGACCTCCGACTCGACGTCACTCTGGAAATAACGGTCCTTGCTGCCCTGCTTCATGGCGCCGAGGCTGCCCATACCGCGATAGGATTTATAGGTACGCCCCTGGTAGAGGATGGTCTCGCCGGGGGACTCCTCGGTTCCGGCAAACAGCGAACCGATCATGATGACATCGGCACCGGCGGCAATGGCCTTGGGCACCTCGCCGGAATATTTGATTCCGCCGTCGGCGATCAGCGGAATGCCCGCCTTGCGGGTCACCTTGGCCACATCCATGATGGCGGAGATCTGCGGCACGCCAACCCCGGCAACCACCCTCGTGGTGCAGATGGAACCCGGTCCGATGCCGACCTTGACGGCATCGGCGCCGGCCCGGATCAGCGCTTCGGCGGCCTCGGCCGTGGCGATGTTGCCGGCGATAAGCTGCAGCTCGGGATAGGCGCGTCGGGTATCGGCCAGCGCGTCCAGAACCGTCTGGGAGTGGCCGTGAGCGGTATCGAGCACCACAACATCGACACCGGCCCGCACCAGCGCCTCAAGCCGTTCCTCGCGATCAGCTCCGACGCCAACCGCCGCGCCGACGCGCAGGCGACCGATATCGTCCTTGCAGGCGAAAGGATACTTGCGGACCTTCTCGATATCCTTGATGGTAATCAGGCCCTTGAGCTGGTAATCATCGTCGACCACCAGCAGTTTTTCGATGCGATGCTTGTGCAGATGATACTTGGCCTCTTCGAGGGTGGTCCCGGGCGGAACGGTGACCAGGTCATCCTTGGTCATGACATTGGAGATAGGCTGGTCCAACTGGGTTTCAAAACGCAGATCGCGATTGGTCAGAATGCCGACCAGACGGCCGTTGGTGGTGATCGGCACACCGGAGATGCGGTATTTTTCCATCACTTCCAGAGCCTCGTAGATTTTCTGCTCCGGGCGCATGGTAATGGGATCGACGATCATGCCGCTCTCGGACTTCTTGACCTGATCAACCTCCAGGGCCTGATCCTGCGGTGTCATATTCTTGTGAAGGATCCCCATGCCCCCTTCCCGTGCCATGCCGATGGCGGCGCGGGACTCGGTAACGGTATCCATGGCGGCGGACAGCAGCGGGATATTGAGCTGGATATCGCGGGTCAGTTGCGTGGTCAGCTCGACTTCCTTGGGGAGAACCGTTGAGTGTGCGGGAATAAGCAGAACGTCGTCAAAAGTTAGGCCTTCGATAATATTGCCGGGAGCCTGCATCGCCATCTCCTTGAGTGAAGGTAAAATATTAATCGAGCACCCTATCGCGGACCACCATCATTTGTCAATTTTTTTCCGCCGTACATAACAGAGGCACAAGGCTCCCGTCGCCTGCCCGATTTTTCAAGGGGACACCGCGAGGCCGGCTTCACGGTTCGCCGCGCGGCACAACAACAAAGGGCACAGGGATTCTCCAGGCAGCAAAACCGGAACATCCCCGTGCCTTCTCCGTGCTCCGAAAACCGCTCCCCAAGTAGAAATCGGCCACGGTCAATCCGGAATGATGGGAAACCTGTTGTCCAACCGGAACAGCACCCCGGTCAACAGCCGAATGGTGGCATCGATGTCATCCAGGGACAGCACCTCTACCGGCGAATGCATGTAGCGCAGGGGCACCTGCACCAGGGCCGCGGCCACCCCCGCGCGGGACAACTGCATGGCGTTAGCGTCGGTACCGGTACCGCGCGGCGCGCCCATGATCTGGCAGGGGATATCCTCTTCACGGGCAGTACGCACCAGCAGTTCGAACAAAGCCGGATGGATATTGGCGCCGCGGGAGATGATGGGACCGCCGCCGACCTTGAACTCACCGATCTCTTTCATTTCAACCCCCGGCACATCGCTGGCGAAACCGACATCGACGGCAATGCCGATGTGAGGATCGATGCCAAAGGTGCTGGTGGTCGCGCCCCGCAGGCCGACTTCCTCCTGCACCGTGGAGACGCCGAAAACCTCGACCGGTGGCACACCGCGCCGACGCACGGCGCGCAACACCTCGGCGACGATGAACGCCCCCATCTTGTCGTCGAATCCCCGGGAGGCTGCCAACGCGCCCTGCAGTGGCTCGAAACCGACGGCGAAAGTGACCGGATCCCCCACCGCCACCAGGTTGCGGGCGGCCTCGGCGTCCACGCAGCCCAGATCGATGAACTGGCTGGTCAACTTAACCACCGTTTCGCGATCCTTGGCCTCCATCAGGTGAATGGGCTTTTTACCCACGACGCCGAGCACCGGGCCGGCGGCGGTATGCACATGCACCCGCTGCCCCGGCACCAGATGAGCATCGACGCCGCCGATGGGGGCAAAATAGATAAATCCCTTGTCGTCGATATAGCGCACCATGAAACCGATTTCATCGCAATGCCCGGCCAGCATCACCCGCAGCGCCCCATCGGATGCCGCGCCGATGCGCGCGATGACGTTACCCATCACATCGGTACGCACCTCGTCGGCCACGGGCTCCAGCTCGCGGCGCATGACACGCTGCACCGGCTGTTCGAACCCCGAAGGACTCGGGGTTTCGACCAGCTCCTTCAAAAAATTCACTGCACGATCATTCATAGTCTTTCACCTTGATGTCAAAGGAAGGTTCAAACTTCACAGATGTTTTTTCAGAATCCCCCGAGTTTACGCACCAGGTCTTCCGAATTCTGCCGCGTCTGCTGAAACTGGGTTTCGCTGAGGCCGGCCCCCAGAGCGATGCGACGCGCCTGCGCCAGCGGTGTCAGATCACCCGGCGCATGGCTGTCGGTGTTGACGATCAGAGCCGCCCCGGCCGCGAGAGCCAGCCGGGCCACATGGCCGTTGGTCAGGGAATGGCCCTTGCGGGTGGTGATCTCCAGACAGATGCCGCGTCGCGCGGCGAGTGTCGCCTCCTCTTCGCTGAGCAGACCGGGATGGGCCAGGACATCGATGTCGGCTTCGAGGGCAGCGCGGTTAGTCCCCGGCGCAACCGGCTCGACAATCGTCTCCCCGTGGCACACCACCAGTCTGGCGCCGAGCTTGCGCGCCTCGCGCGCCACTTCGGCGATCATCGCCGGAGGCACGTGGGTCAGCTCGATGCCCGGCAGCACCGTCAATCCCCAGGCATCGCCCAGCACCGCGGCAACCCGGGCAATGCGCGGTATGATCAGGTCGATATTGCTCGGGTCGCCGTGATCGGTGATGCCGATGGCACGATAACCGGCAACCGCAGCGCGGCGCGTCAGCTCCGCCGGGATCAGTTCGCCGTCGCTGAAAACAGTATGGGTATGCAGATCGATCATGACATCTCCTCACGAAAACGGCGGCCGCCGTTCAGGCCAGTTCGCCCAAATGGGAATTGCGAAAAGCACGGACCAGGCGCACCGGAACAACGTGACCGATCAAAGCCGCGTCACCATCAAAATTGACGATGCGATTCCAGGTGGTGCGCCCGAACAACTGACCGCTGCCCTGCCGGCTGCTGCCTTCAACCAGCACCGGCAGCACCCTGCCGACATCCGACTCATGATAGTTTCCGGTAATCTCTTCCTGCAACGCCAGCATGCGGTCAAAACGCTCCTGTTTGAGGGTTGCGGGGGTATCGTCCGGCAACTCGGCCGCGGCGGTTCCAGGCCGGGCGGAATAAAGGAACGTGTAGATCTCGGCATATCGCACCTGACGCAGCAGATCCATGGTTTGTTCAAAATCGGCCCCGGTTTCGCCGGGAAAACCTACGATCACGTCGGAGGTCACGCGAATCTCGGGACACACCTGCCGCAGGCGCGCGATGCGGTCGAGATACTGTTCGCGACTGTAACCGCGCCGCATGGCCCGCAACACGGAATTGGCGCCGGCCTGCACCGGCAGGTGAATGTGCTTGCACAGCTTTTCCAGCTCACCGAAACAGGCGACCAGTTCATCCGACAGGTCCTTGGGATGAGACGTCATGAAGCGAATCCGCTCCAGCCCCTCTACCGCATTGATCTGTCTCAACAGCGCGGCAAAGCTGATTTCATCTCCCTCCTTGCACCCGTAGGAATTGACGTTCTGCCCGACAAGGGTGATTTCCCGCACCCCCTGGCGCACCAGGGCACGCACTTCTTCAAGCACTTCGGCGCTGGGTCGACTCACTTCCCGCCCGCGCACGTGCGGCACGATACAATAGGTGCAGAAATTATCACAGCCCTGGATCACGGTAACGAACCGCGTAACCTCGTCACTCGGCAAACGCTCGGGAAACAACCGGCGCCGCTGTCCGGCATCCAGAAAAGATACCTCGGCGCAGCGTTCACGCCGCGTCTGCACCCGGCGCAACATATCGGCAAACAGGTGCAGGTTGTGGGTGCCGCAGACGATGTCGAGATGCGGTGTCTTTTCCAGCATGCGCCGGCCTTCCTGCTGAGCGACACAACCGCACACGGCCACGATTAGCGAAGGGCGCTGCTGCTTGAGAGGTTTGAAGCGGCCGAGGTGTCCGTAAACCTTGCGCTCCGCGCGGGCGCGAATGGTACAGGTGTTGAGAACAATGAGATCTGCCCGGTCCGGGCTGTCGACCTGAACATAGTCGAGCTGCCGCGCAATGCCAACGATCTGCTCGGAGTCGACCACGTTCATCTGGCACCCGAAGGTCTCCAGGTAGAATGTTTTCATACGTGAAATTACCGATCCTGATACGACCCATCGAAACCCAATGGGCAAAAAGGGGCAGAAAGATCCGCGGGAAACCATGGTTTCCCGCGGATCTTTCTGCCCGAGTCCGTTTTCACATCCACCAGACGCAGGGGTCATTAAAGTTGATTGGGCATGTTAATCAAGGGTCCCGCGGAGTGTCAACCGGTTTCCCGCCATTCCCATTGCCGGCACCCAGCAAGCGCACCAGCACATCGGCTCCTTCCAGACATTGCAGCGTCAACGCGGCACCGCTGATGCGTGAGCGCAATCGCACGCTGGCAATGTGTCCGCCAAGGGGAACCACGGCCCGGATTTCCACATCCGCCAACGGCATTTCCCGCACCTGCCCCGGCCTGGGCCCCCGACGGGCCACAAGCCTGCGATCGGTCAGCCAATAGCGCTGATGCCGCCAGCGCCAGCGGGCCAGCAGAAGATGGCCGACGGTCCCGTATCCGGCCAACAGCCAGAGCAGCCCGTAAAGGGTTGCCGGACCGGAAGCCGCGACAGCACCCCGATACGGCCCCTGTACCCACCAGAGACTGGCCCATACCCAGATCGGCAGACAAGCCACAGTCCATCGCCAGCGACGGAAAACAAAGGCCCTCGGCGCCGGGCAGGATTGCCAGATAAGCCGTTCACCGGCCTCCGGCAAAATGCACTCCCGCATCATTTGCCCCGCATTTCAGTCACCTTTCTGGCGGCGGCCTGTCCCACGCTGCTTTGCGGATAAGCCTTTGCGATTTGCTCGTACAGTTCCAGCGCCTGCGCGGTACGACCCTGTTTTTCGTAACCGGTGGCCAGCAGGTAACCGCCGCGATCGGTCGGCAGAAGATCCATGCTCTTCTGCAGATGGCCGACCGCCGCGGGAATCTCGTTCAGTTCCAGATGAACCATGCCCAGCCCCAGACGCGACAGATAATAATTGTCATCCAGTTGCACCGCTCTGGCAAAGTGCGGACGGGCGGCGCGGACATCTTGGGCACGCAGATAGGCCAGGCCCAGCCCGGTCAGAATCAGGGACTGATCCGGGGCCGCGGCGGCAGCCTGCAGATATGTCGCGATGGCACCGGACACGTCCCCCTGCGCTTCCTGCTCGCGGGCCTTGTCATACAGCTCGTACCCCTTCGCGGTTGTCTTCAAGCCGGCAATGGCACGCTGAAAAGGCTGCGCGTTAAGCACAAAACGGGAATCAGCCGTCTGGGCCGGGTAGCGCTGGGCAACATAGGCTTGCAGATCCTGCATGCGTTCCTTGGAGAAAGGATGGGTACGGAACAGTCCCGTCAGCCACATCGGCTCGGCCCCGCCCTCCACGGTGCGGTAAAAAAATTCCTGCAGCTGGATGCTGCCGCGGGGGTTGTAACCGGCGCGCACCATGTAATCGACCCCCAGGCGGTCGGCCTGGCGTTCCTGGTCCCGGCTGAACCGGTTGTCCAGCAAGCCGGCGGCGAGCTGCCCTGCCTGGGTGGCGGCGGTGCCATAGGCGCTGGAACCGGTCGCCGCCGAGAGCACCGCCAGTCCGACGTTCAGCAGGGTACCGCGCTGCATGCCCTGCACCGAATCGCGAGCGGTGACGTGCCCCACCTCATGACCGAGAACGGCTGCCAGCTGGGCTTCATTTTCGAGACTGGCCAGCAACCCCCGGGTAATGGCGATATAGCCACCCGGCAGGGCGAAGGCATTGGGGGTGGAATCGTTAAGCACGCGGAACTCGTAAGGCATCTCCGGCCTTTCGGAGACCCTGGCCACACGCAAACCGACGCTGTTGACATAACCGGCAAGCTGCTTATCGGCATACTCGCCGCCCATCTGCTGCACGGCTTTCGGAAAAGCCTCCTTGCCCAGCTGAATTTCCTGGGAGGGCGACACGGAAAATAGCGCCAGCTCCTGCCGGCCCGTAACCGGATTGACGGCACAGCCCGCCGTACACAGCCATGCCAATGCCGCAACAGACACCAACCGAACAGATGTGATACGCATAATAGCGACTCCCTTCTCGGAAATTCGTGAGACAAACAGACGACATCAAATATTTTTTATCATAAAACGCCGCTGCCGCCGCGGCAAGAGGGTTATCCCGGGCAATTGCGCCAATCGTTCGCCCCCGGCTGATATGCTTCGCCGGCACAGGTGCGGTTGTCAGCGGCCGGAAGATTTGTGCTCGAATTTTTATCTGGCATAAAAATCTGTGTTGTTATAGCATGGTGAGATTTTTCAATACAACAACCCGGGCAAGGAGACCATAGACGTTTTATGCTGCAAAACATTCGTAACATCGCCATTATCGCCCACGTCGACCACGGCAAGACAACTCTGGTGGACGCCATGCTGAGACAATCCGGCGTCTTCCGAGACAACCAGGTGGTTGCCGAACGGGTCATGGACAATAACGACCTGGAAAAAGAGCGGGGCATCACCATCCTTTCAAAAAACCTTTCCATCCATCACAACGGCCTCAAGATCAATGTCGTCGACACTCCCGGCCATGCCGATTTCGGCGGAGAGGTGGAGCGGGTACTGAAGATGGTCGATTGCGTGCTGCTGCTGGTGGACGCTTTCGACGGCCCCATGCCCCAGACCCGCTTCGTGCTGAAAAAATCCCTCGATCTGGGACTGAAGCCGATCGTCGTCATCAACAAGATCGACCGCCCCGGTTGCCGGCCGGCCCAGGTGGTGGACATGGTTTTCGATCTGTTCTGCGAACTCAACGCCTGCGAGGAACAGCTCGATTTCCCCATCATCTACACCAACGCCAAGGCCGGCATCGCCAAGCGCGACCTTGACCAGGAATCGGACAACCTCGAACCGCTGTTCGACCTGATCCGCGAGAAAGTCAGCCCCCCCGCCGGGAACCCGGATGCCCCCTTCCAGATGCTGGTTACAAGCATCGGCTACAACGACTACCTGGGTCGCATCGCCACCGGCAAGATTGCCAACGGCAAGGTTCGCACCGGCCAGACCATCGCCCTGATCAAGCGGGACGGCAGTGTCGGAAAGGGGCGCATCAGCAAATTGATCGGCTACCAGGGGGTTACCCAGATCGAACTGGAACAGGCCCCGGCCGGCGACATTGTCAGCATCGCCGGATTCGAAGAGGTCGGCATCGGGGAAACCTTCGCCGATGAAAGCTGCCCCCAGGCGCTGCCTTCCATCGCCATCGACGAGCCGACCCTGTCCATGAACTTTTCCATCAACACCTCGCCCTTCGCCGGCCGGGAAGGAAAATTCGTCACCTCGCGCAATCTGCGCGACCGCCTGATGCGCGAGTTACGCACCAACGTCTCCCTGCGCGTCGAAGAAACGGACAACACCGATACCTTTCGGGTTTCGGGGCGCGGCGAACTGCATCTTTCCATCCTCATCGAAAACATGCGCCGGGAAGGGTTCGAGCTCTCCGTCTCCAAACCGGAAGTCATTTTCAGGGATATCGACGGTCAGCGCTGCGAGCCCATGGAACATCTGATCATCGATGTTCCCGAGGAGCATCAGGGCACGGTCATTGAAAAACTCGGCAAACGCAAGGCGGAAATGATCTCCATGCACCCCATGGATGGCATCAACCGGCTGGAGTTCAGCATACCGGCCCGCGGCCTGATTGGTTTCCGTACCGAGTTTCTGACCGACACCCGCGGCACCGGCGTCATGAACCACACCTTCAATGAGTACGCACCCTACAAAGGCCCCATTCCCGGCCGCAGCAACGGCGTGCTGGTAGCTATGGAAGATGGCGAAACGGCGGGCTACGCCCTCTTCACCCTGCAGGATCGCGGCACCCTGTTCGTCGACCCCGGCGTCAGGGTCTACGAAGGCATGATCATCGGTGAAAACGCCAAGCAGAGCGACATGGTGGTCAATCCGTGCAAAGGCAAAAAGCTTACCAACGTCCGGGCATCGGGCAGCGATGATGCCATTCGCCTGACGCCGCCGCGGTTGCTGAGCCTGGAGCAGGCTCTCGAATACATCAACGACGACGAACTGGTCGAAGTCACCCCGACCTCCATTCGGCTGCGCAAGAAACTGCTCGACGCCAATGCCCGCAAAAAGTTCGATAAAAACAAATAGCCCGTTTTGAACGGCGGCCCGTTGTATCAACGGGCCGCTTTTTCCATTTTTCACCAACTGATTGTCTTGTCATAACCGGGCAATCTGACTATATTCGGATCAAATCGGATTTCACGCCCCTATCCACACCATGCTGGACAAAGCTCTGCTGTCAGGAGGGTTCATGCATCAGGCACTGTCGACCCAACATCAGTCCATTCTGCTGGCCATTGCCAGACAATCCATCGCGTGCTGCGTCCGCACCGGCCAGCTCTGCGTCGAACCGAGAGAGGAAAAAGCCCTCAATGCACGGCTCGGCTGTTTCGTATCCATCAAAAAGGATGGACGCCTGCGCGGCTGCATCGGCAATTTCCAGTCTCAATGGCCCCTCTACCGCGAAGTTGCGGAAATGGCCTGCGCCGCCGCCACCAAGGATCCGCGCTTCTATCCCATGGAAGAAACCGATCTTGACAAGTTCCACGTGGAGATCTCGGTGCTTTCACCTTTGCAGAAAATCGACGACATACAGGCCATTCAGGTTGGAACCCATGGCCTGTATATAGAAAAAGGCTTTCACCGGGGGGTGCTGCTGCCCCAGGTTGCCGTTGAATACGGCTGGGATCGGGACACCTTCCTGCAGCAGACCTGCACCAAAGCGGGGCTGCCGGCCAATGCCTGGGATTCCGAAAATGCGGATATTTACATCTTTTCGGCCCAGGTTTTTGGCGACCAACCATAGTGCGCCGGGGTGTCCGCGGCGGCCATCGCGACTTGCACAAACTGCACAGAATTCTGGCAATACGCTAACTTGATCGCTGTTCCGATAACTTACACGGCTTCCACCCCGGCGATTCCCGGGGTTCTCCACAAACACTGTGGACAACTGCTCCCCCGACCCTGTTTCACACCTCGCTGCGGCAAGGAATCACGATGAAACGCCGTTGATCTTCCCTCAAGCCGGGGTAAGCTTGCAGCAGGCAATGCAGCAAACATCAACCCGATAATCGGTTTTGCACCATGACCAAAATTCATCCGAAAGCCAGGGCTCCTTGGCAGGCTTCGCTTCTGGAACCGATGATCCGGGGGCGGATCGGCCCACGCCAGGCGGGCACCGCAACGACGCAATCGGTGACTCCCGTCGACCGCATAACCCTGTCGGCATCAGGACTTGCTGCCGCCGCCCGCTTCAGCAACTGTATCCGGCGGCCAGCCGACGCCTGCGCCATCGCCCTGCCCGCTCCCTGCGCATCCAGCGAAGTATCCGATGCGGGAGCGGTTGCGGAAAGCCCAGCGGAAACTCCGGCGGCGCGCCGGCGGATTCGCGAATCCTACGAAAAACAACCTGGCGACTCCGACTGGCCGGCGGAGCGACGGGGATCGCAAATCGATATCCTGGTTTAGTGCAACGGCAAACACCGAAAAAAGCGGCGTTCCAACCACACTTTTTTTATGTCATGATCGGCTGTGCTTCCCGGATCGATGCCCTTTTTACCCTGAAACGAGGTTTAAAAAACAAAAATTCCTTTTACATAGCCGGATTTTTTGCTAGTATACCGGCGTATTTTTTGTCACACCCTGTTTGTTACGAGCCACCGCCATAGTCAGGGGCATGCAGCAAGCGGAGGCAACCTGAACGGATACCCATGTTCTATTCATTGCGCAGCGTCCTCCTTGTCCACAACAATGCCAAAGAGAGAAACGATTTGGCCGTCGCCATCCGGCGCACCGTCGACTGCGCCGTCCTCGAGGCGAATTCCCCCGAAGAAGCCCTGGCATTGATGCAGGAAGACGAAATATCCGTCATCCTCACGGATCTTTTCGCGCCCACCAACCAGGGGCTGGACCTTCTGAAGCAGGCTTCGCAACTCAACACCCAGGTCGTGACCATTGTCGGCACCCCGGTCGACCAGCGCAACATGGGGCTGGAGGCGTTGAAGCTCGGCGCCTTTTTCTGCCTCAACACCCCCTACAACCACGAGGAAACCATCATTGCCACTTCCCGCGCCCTGCAGCATCACGATTTGCTCACCAAAGGCGAAGTGCGCGGTCGCAAATTCCGCAAATCCGACGGTTTTCACGGGATTATCGGCCAGTCCCCGAAAATGCGGCAGCTTTTCAATTGTATTGAAAAGCTGGCTGTGGAGGGGGATTCTTCGGTGCTGGTACTCGGGGAGAGCGGCACCGGCAAGGAACTGGTGGCCCGCGCCATCCATGCCCATGGGCCCCGCAGTCGCAAGAATTTCGTACCGGTGAACTGCGCCGCCATTCCCGAGGACCTTCTGGAAAGCGAATTGTTCGGCTACGTCAAGGGGGCTTTCACCGGCGCCAATCAGGCCAAGATGGGACGTCTGCAATACGCCGATGGCGGGACCCTGTTTCTGGATGAAATCGGCGACATGAAGGCCAGCCTGCAGGCCAAGCTGCTGCGGGTCTTGCAGGAAAAGGAGTTCGAACCCGTCGGCGGCGTTAAGCCGGTTTCCATCGACGTGCGGGTGGTGGCCGCGACGCACCGCGACCTCGAAAAATCCGTTGCCGAAGGACGTTTCCGCGAGGATTTGTATTACCGGCTCAATGTCATTCCTCTGCCGATTCCGCCCTTGCGCAAACGAAAGGACGACATCCCGCTGCTCATCGACCGGTTTGTCGCCATCTACAATCACAAGAAAAAAAACCCCTTCAAGGGGTTTGAGGAAGACGCCATGCAGGCGCTGAAACTATACCCGTGGCCAGGCAACGTACGCGAACTGGAAAACCTGGTACAGCGCATGTCCATCTTTTTTGCCGGGCAGACCGTCAACCGCGAGGATCTTCCGGAGAAGTACCAATGCCTCGACGAAGCGGCTCCCGCGCAGCAAACCTCGCAAGGGCCTGAAAACACCATCAGTCTGGAAGAAGGCGGCGTTGACTTCAATCTGCTGGTCAGCCGTTTCGAGAATCAGCTGATTCTGCAGGCGCTCAATATCACCGGCGGCAACAAGCGCGAAGCCGCGAAACTGCTCAACCTCAAGCGCACCACCCTGATCGAAAAACTGAAACGCAAAAACATCCAGACCGGCGAGGGCTGAGGCCGCCGCGGCTGGAAAGAGCTGTCACCCGATGAAAACTAGGCCAGGTGCTGTCTCAGCTTGTCCCTGATGTCCTCCGGGGAACTGGGCAGTACCACAATATCCCGCACACCGTATTTTACCGCCTGCAGTACCTGGCTGCGGGTCCACTGACCGCCCGCGGCAATCAGCGGCACCTTCTCTCCCAGAACCGCCCTGGCCTTGATGATGGCCGCCAGACCCTGCTCCTTGGTGTCGTCCATGGTGAACACCGCTGCTTTCACCGGAGCGGTGCCTTGCGGTCCGAAAGGCTGGAAGTCATCCTGATATCCGACCACCTGCGGCACGAAACCTTCGGCGATGCAGGCATCGGCGAGATCATGCGATCCCTCCTTGCGCCCCGTCACCACCAGCACCGTATTTCGCGGATCTTCCGCCCTGTCCGCGGCCTGCGTCGGCACGGCCTCGACAACGGCAGCCGCCTGCCGAGGCGCGGCGGGCTCGATCACAAGCGGTTCAAGCCCCAGCAGATCCGAGGGAAAAAGCATCTCCATGCACTGCAGTGGCTGCCCATCCAGGGTCATGCCGAAAGACACCTGGTACAGGTCCCCCGGCCCGAAAGGCTTGTCGCTTTCGGCCTCGATCCTGCCGGGAACCACCACTTCAATCGTATTTTTTTTAAAATGCAGCTTGTCCAGCGCGGCTTCGTCAAAGGCCTGGATCAGCTCGCCCGAGATGATGTTGACGATCTCGCCATAGGCATCGGCCTCATCTTCATTGAAGGCTTCCTTGCGTACCTGTTTTTCCAGCTCGGCAGGCGGCAGCATGATCAAAGTGCCGCCAAGCAGCACTGCGTCCTGCAATTGATTGAAGCAGTACATCTTGCCTTCGCGGCTGCCACTGACGTCAAAGTCGGCCATCACCAGCTTTTTTTGGAAAGATGCGAAAAAGCCGGCTTTGGTCACACGGCGCTCGGCGGCCAGAGATACGGCCACTTCGCAACCGAGAAGATCGCCCAGACCGACCGCCAGTTTTTCCGCAAGAGTATCAAGTATGGCTGTTATATGCTGGTTTTCGCCCATAACCGTCAACAATCGCCGCCGCCGGCCGCCATCAGGCGGTCCGGCTCCGGGGCACAGGAAATAATCACCCGTTGAAAATCAAAAAACCGCACGATCCGCCGCCGGGAGGCGCTCCCCCGGCAGCCGATCGCGCGGTTTTCACCATCAACTGTTCTGCAGATAGCATTCAACCAGAAACGCGCCTTCCTCGATGCAAAAAGGCACAATCACGCCATCGCCATCCGAAAGGCACTCCACCTCGTACTCGGCTCCGGAGATCGCCGAGGGAATGGCCAGTTTGAGGCCGGTGCCGGTCTCGGTGAGCATGGATTTGACGCTGCCGGCGAGCATATTGGCGAGTTCACCGATGGCATCCTTGACGTCGTCGTTGATCTCCTCGACATCCATGAACAGAAACTTGCTGGTGATGGCCATGGCAACGTCATTGGGCACATGGATAGCCAGCATGCCGCGATAGTTGCCAGCCAGTCCGACCAGGCCGGAAACCGAATCGGTAAATTTGTTGGAGCGCGTCGCCAGAGGCGCGGACGGATGTGCCTCGCACATCAGCATGGATTGAAAAATTTCCTGCGTTGCATCCGAAATACATTTACCTAAATCCACGGAATGTTCTCCTTATCACAGGAAATTGCCCAACACCTCTTGGACCTGCTCCGGTGTGAAGGGCTTTTTGATCGTGCCCACGGCGCCGAGGGACAAGGCTTCGTTAAGCACGTCGGTACCCGCCTCGGTAGTTATCATCACGACGGGGATGGCCTTGATCTGGGCATCCGCGTTTTTCTGGCGCAAGAATTCGATGCCATCCATAACCGGCATGTTGATGTCGCTCAGTACAATATCGACGGTTTCTCCCGCCAAAATTTCCAGGGCAGCCTGCCCGTCAGCGGCTTCCAGCAATTTTTCAAACTCGAAGCCGGCCTGGCGCAAGGAGCGTGCGATAATTTTCCGCATGGTGTTGGAGTCATCAACAATCAGAACCTTTTTTCCCATGATGCCGTTTATCCTTCCATAAAGGGTGTAAAGCCCGGCCCGTTATGAGGCCTCAGGCAGTTTCCGAATCCGTCGGGAACAACCCGCAGCCGATAATGGTCAGGGACAGCGGATCTCCCTCCACATCGTACTTCCAGGTTTTTCTGGGACCGTCGCATAAAACCGGCCGTTCCCGGCACACCTCCGGCAAACCGAGCCGATAGGTCTGGTCGCCGGGTAAAAAGTCGTTAAGCAGACGTCCGGCAACCGTATTGAGAAGCTCTCCGAGCATATCGGTCTGGATCTGCTCGACCACCTCGTCGTCCGGAAAGGCGTGCACCACATCGATGACGTTCCCGAGCAGCGAAACCGGCACCGTCAGCACCAACTCCGCCTGCACCGGGTCGAGAACCAGCAGACGCGCCGACATGCTGTTTTCCGCGGTCTCTTCGGCGGTATCGCCGGTTTGCGGCAGAACTTCCATGAACGCCATATTCTCGAGCGTCACGGCAATGGATTGGCGAACCAGTTCATCAAAATTGCGGTTCATGATTTCTCCCTGTTCATTGCATCAGCGGTTCGAGCTTCTTCAGGAGCGTGGCCGGTGAAATCGGCTTGTCAAGGACCGCGAACGCCCCCAACTCGGACAGCAGCGCCTCCTTCGCAGGATTTCCCGCACTGGTGATCACCACCACCGGCACATGGTTGAGCTTGGGGCTGCCCTTGACCCACTTGAGCAGTGTTTCACCGTCCATGATGGGCATGTTGAGGTCGGTGACCAGCAGATCGGCCGGTTCTTCCTTGAGTCTGGCAAGGGCCTCCCTGCCATTGGGAACTTCCACCATGCCGGCGTCTCCCAGACCGATGATCTCCAGACAGCGCCGGATAACCATGCGCGCCGTGGCCGAGTCGTCGGCAATGACGATGCGTTTCACTTATAAACCTCCTCTTCAGAAGAAAGAGACGAAACTGCTTTTTTAAACTGGACTTCCGCCTCCAGCAGAATTTGCGCCAGGGACTGAGACGTAATCTCGAAGTACTCCGTGTAACCGGCATCCAGCTGATATTGCATGCCGTCGTTACCGGTATCGCAGCCGGCCATCATGGCGCACATGTCACCCAGATGCGCGGCAAATGCCAGGGCACGGTATTCCTCCGGCGCCTGTTGCGGCGTATGATGGTGCAAAATGGCCTGCTGCAGGGATTCGGGAAACTTCCAGTGCCGCGCCATTTCATATCCGACCTGGGCATGATTCATCCCGGCCAGAGCCTGTTCGGCCGCCAGGTAATCGGCAACGCTGCCCTGCTGGATTCGCTCCAGCGCCTGGGGAGCCGCGGTTTTCCAGAACGGCGAAAAAACATATTTGCCGATGTCGTGCAACAGTCCGGCGGTAAACGCCAGCCCGGTTTCAAAACCCTGACGTGCGAACCTGGCAACTTCGCAGCTGGAAAAAGCCGCAAACAGGTCATGGCGCCACAAAGCGTTTTCCTGGCCATCATACCCGTCCAGCGGTTGGCTGAAAAGATCGCCGGTGCTGTCCGCCAGAACGGTGCTCACCACAATCCATTTTCCGAGGTAGCTAATGGCACGCTCAAGGGATGTCACCGGAGACAACAGACCGAAAACCGGCGAATTGACGACCTTGAGAACCCTGGCGGTAAGGGCTGCATCATATTTGACGATATTGACGACGTCGTCAAGTTCATAATCTTCCCCTGCCAGAAGCTGCAGCAAGCGGCTGACATTGGGCGACAGCATCGGCAGTTTTTCAATAGCTTCCCGGATATGCCCGGCGCTGATCATGGATTCCATCCCCCCCCCTTCATATCTGCCACTGGCCACGGCCGGGACACGACACGGCCACCAGCCCGGTATCCACATGCAACGTGACGGTACGGCTGAAATTCTGCCCGACATCTTCCGCGACCGGCCCCATGCCAAGCGTCCACAAAATTTTCTTTACCGCCAATATGTTGCGCTTGCCGATGTTGAACGTGTCGTTGCCGGCCATTACCGACGCCCCGCCCAGCATTTTCACCACCAGCCCGCGGCCTTTGGCCTGGCAGCCCAGGCGCGCCATCTCCCTGAACAGCAAAGGGACGCCAAGATCGGCAAAATAGCCCGGGCATTCCTCGGACTTGGCGCGGTTGAGCTTCGATTCGGGAAGCGCGACATGCACCATCCCCGCAATTTTAAGGTTGGGATCGTACATGGTCACGGCCACGCAGGAACCCAGGGCATAGGTCTTGACCACCGCACCGGGCTGGCTGGTAGCGCCCAGCCCCCCGATCCCCAGAATGATATCGCTCATACGCGCCGCTCCGAAAGCAAATCGACAATTCTTCCCGCCATGCAGTCCAGCGGCACCAGGGCGTGGGCGCCACCAAGTTCATAAGCCACCTTTGGCATGCCGAACACGACGCAGCTGGCTTCGTCCTGGGCCAGATTGCGCGCCCCCGCGTCGCGCATGGCTTTCATTCCCTCGGCGCCGTCGGAACCCATGCCGGTCAGCATCACGCCGATGGCATTGCCTCCTACATGCTGGGCGACGGAATGCATCATCACATCCACAGAGGGACAATGTCCCTTGACCGGAGGCCCCGGCTCGCAGCGCACCTGATACATACCACCGGAGCGCACCACCTTCATCTGGTACCCCCCGGGACCGATAAGCACCCGGCCGGGCATGATACGATCGCCGCTGACGGCTTCCTTGATCTCCATGGCACACAGCTGATTGAGACGCTCGGCGAACAGCCGCGTAAAACCGGCCGGCATGTGCTGCACGATGACGACTCCCGGCATGGTCGCCGGAAACTGGGCGATGATCTTGCGAATCGCCTCGGTTCCTCCGGTGGAGGCGCCGATGGCGATGACTTTATCCGTCGATTCCGCCAGGGCACGCTTTTCCAGGGTCTTCAGCTGGCTGGGCACAGCATGACGCGCGGCTTTCCAATGAGAAACATTGGCGGTGGACGCCAGCTTGACCTTGGCGCACAATTCCGCCAGCATTTCCCTGAGTCCCCGGGCGATATCGCTGGTCGGCTTGGAGACGAAATCAACGGCGCCGGCCTCCAGGGAATCGAGGGTGATCTGCTTGCCTTTCTGGGTCAGAGAGGAGACCATGACCACCGGCAGCGGATATTGCGGCATCAATCGGCGCAGAAAGTCGACCCCGTCCATGCGCGGCATTTCAACATCCAGGGTAAGGACGTCGGGCTGCAGTTTTACGATCTTGTCCCGGGCGATGTAGGGATCTCCGGCGGTCCCGACAACTTCGATATTGGGGTCCAGGGACAGCCCCTGGCTGAGAATCTGCCGGACAAGAGCGGAATCGTCTATAACCAGAACACGAATTTTTTTTGGCATCGATAATATCGGATCACTGTTTGTGGTAGACGGCGGGAGCCAGATATCTGAACAGATTCTGGCCCCGTCCCAGGGTTTCCGAGTGCCCCAGAAAAAAGTAGCCGCCTTCGGCGGTATGCCGATGAAACTTCTGCACCAGGGCCTTGCGCGTCGGGTCGTCGAAATAAATCATCACATTGCGACAGAAAATGACATGAAAAGGCTTTTTGAACGGGAAAACGTCATTCATGAGATTGAACCGCCGAAAAGTTGCCTCCTGTCGCAACTCCGGCACCACTTCGTACTGGCCGTCGGACAAACTGCGAAAATACTTGCGCAGCAGCGATTCGGGCAGCATCTTGACCCGGTCCCGCGGATAGATGCCGCGCCGGGCGATATCCAGAACCCGGGAGGAAATATCGGTGGCCAGTATGCCGCCATCCCACTGGCAATACCTGTTGCCGAGAAACTCGCGCAGCAGCATCAGCAGCATGTACGCTTCTTCACCGCTGGAGCAGCCGGCGCACCAGATACGGATGTCGCGGCTGCCCCGTTGCTCCAGAATTGTTGCAAGCTGCGGCAATACGGTATCGCTGAAAAACTCGAAATGCGACTTTTCCCGAAAAAAATAGGTATGGTTGGTCGAAATACGATCGACCAGCAAACTCAGCGCCTGCTCGGTTTTATCCTCCAGCAACGCCTCATAGTAACTTTTGAAACTGGCATGGCCGCTTTGCCGAAGGATCTTCTGCAGCCTGCCGACCAGCAAAGACCGTTTCTGATCCGTCAGATTGATTCCGAAACGCTGATAGATCAGCGAACGCAGCAAACCGAACTCCTCGTCGGAGATGCTCATGAGCATGCCGCTGTCAGGAAAGGCGGCCTGGCCTGCAATTAACGCATCAGACATAAAACAGTCTCTGTACGTCCAGAAGGATCTTGACTTCATCATTGACCTTGCCGAGTCCCTGCACATACTGGCCGGAACGCCCGGCTCCCGCCGGCGGGGGCTCGATCTGGTCATCGGCGATTTCCGTAACCTCCTTGACCTGATCGATAATCAGGCCCGCGGTGCCGCTTTCCACATGCACCACGATAATGCAGGTACGTTCATCGTATTCCCGGCCGACCATACCGAATCTGGATCGGATATCCATCACCGGAATGACTTTGCCGCGCAGGTTGATGACTCCCTTCATGTACCCCGGCAGATCGGGCACTTCATTGATCTTCTGAATGCCGACGATTTCGGTGACATGACGGATTTCAATGCCAAAGTCCTCATTGCCGACCTTGAATACCAGAAATTTCCCGTGCAGGGTGTCTTCAGAGGAAACATCCGCTCTGGCGGCAACATCCCAATCCATTCCAGCAGTCATACCATCCAATCTCCTTTTAATAAAAACCGTGACGACGACGCGAGCTATCGCAGCCGAATATCCGGAAACACGTTATTGGATCTGCAGATGCCGCTGACCCACGTGCTCTTCGATGAGCGTGGCCACATCCAGGATGAGACAGACCTCGCCGTTGCCGAGAATGGTGCACCCGGAAGCGATCCGCACGTTGCCGATATAGTCGGACAGTCCCTTGATCACCGTCTGCTGCTGACCGAGAATCTCGTCGACCAGCAGGCACAGAAATTTATCCTGGTATTCCAGCACGATCAGCACACCATCCTCGATGGTGTTGTAATCCGCGGGCTCGTCGAGCAGCCGGTCAAGATAAATCACTGGATGAAAGCTTTCCCGCACCCGCGCCAGCTCCAGTCCGTCGGGCATGACGGTGATATCCTCCGGCGTCGGCCGGAAAATTTCCCGTATCGCCAACAGCGGCACGATGCAGCGGGAGGCGCCGATCCGTACCAGCATGCCGTCGATGATGGCCAGGGTCAGCGGAATGCGCAGGGTCATGCGGGAACCGCGTCCGGGGTTGCTGTGTACCTCGATCTTGCCCTTGATTTTTTCCAGGTTTTTTTTAACCACGTCCATGCCGACCCCGCGGCCGGATACGTCGGTGATCTTGTCAGCGGTCGAGAAGCCCGGCTGGAAAATGAGATTGTAGATTTCCTTGTCGCTCAGATGACTGCCGTCGCCGGCCACCAGCCCCTTGCCAATGGCCTTGGCAAGGATCTTTTCCCGGTTCAGACCCCGGCCGTCGTCTTCGACCTCGATCCAGACCTCCCCTTCCTGGTGGCGGGCGGAAAGTTTGACGACCCCTTTTTCGGCCTTGCCGCTGGCCAGACGTTCGGCCGGGGTCTCCAACCCGTGATCAAGGGAATTGCGCAACAGATGCACCAGCGGATCCGTGATCTGCTCGATGACCGTCTTGTCGACCTCGGTTTCCTGGCCGTATAACTGCAGATCGACCTTTTTCCCGGATTTGACCGAAAGATCATGCACCAGCCGGATCATGCGCCGGAACAATCCGGAAACAGGGACCATGCGGATAATCATGGCCATTTCCTGCAGATCACGAACGATTTTGCTCATCTGCTGGGCGGCCTTGCTGAAATTGTCGAGCTCCAGTCCCTCAAGGTCAGGGCTGCGCAGCAGCATGTTTTCGGCAATAACCATCTCCCCGATCAGGTTGATCAGATCGTCGAGTTTTGCCAGATCGACACGGATATCCTGGCGGTTCATGGCCGCCGGTTTGGCTTTGCCGGCGGACTGCGCAACGGGCGCTTTGGCAGCCGTGGATGCGCCGGACTTCTGAATCTCAAGGGCCTTGGCCAAAGCCTCCGGCTGCACCTTGCCGCGCGCCACCAGCAACTCGCCCAGGGGCTTGCGCTGTTCTTCGATGATTTCCTCGATCTCTTCCTCGCTGGCAAGCCCTTCCTCGACGAGAATTTCCCCGATCAGCCGTGGCGAAGCGGGTACCGGATTCGAGTCCTCATTGCCGTGCCCGGCAGCCGTTTCCGAAGCCGGCGATTCCTGCAAAGCGGTTTCCGGAAGTCGCCCGCCGGCACTGGCGGAACCGCAGGCCTCAGCGGAGAGTTCCCCAGACTCGCTGTCGGGCACATGGCGAAAAAGAAGCTCAAGATACACCTGAACATTTTCGATCTCGCCCTTGCCGCCCTGCGAAATATCGGCAACCGCCGCACGCAAGGCGTCAAGACAGCCGAGCAGGGCTTCGGCGGGAGAGCCATTGGGAAAGTCGCCTCCCTCCTTGGCCACATCGAGCAGGCTTTCCATCTGGTGGGTCAGCTTTTCCATGTCGCGAAAACTGAAAAAACCGCTGTTTCCCTTGAAGCTGTGCACATTGCGATACAACTCGGCGATGCCTTCGGCATCGAGCTTGTCATCACTCCAGGCCAACAGACCCTGCTCGACATTCTGCAGCAACTCGTCAGCTTCCTGTACGAAGCGTTCCAGCATCTCGGGTGAAATGAGCATTTGCATCAGCTCATCGAGTTCGGCATTATCGGGGGCAACGGCTTCGGCGGCCTCGTCGCAGGCCGCAACAGTTGCCGCGCAAGCACCCGCACCCTGTTGGCGGATGGCGGAAAGCGCATCCTCGGCGGCCCGGGCGAGCAATTCCGAAATATAAGTGGCAGATGCTTCCATGTCCTGGTCGTTGAGGGCATGCTCGACATGATCCATGGCCTCGCGGGCGAAATCACAGGACTGGCACAGGTACTGGACGTGTTCCGGCAGCATCTGGATTTTCCCGGCACGGATCAGATCCAGCAGACTCTCCGCGGCGTGGGCGACATGAGCGATATTGTTGAGTTCCAGAAACCCGGCACTGCCCTTCATGGAATGAAACAGCCGGAAAATGGCATTCATGGTTTCGCCGTGACCGTTAATCGACTGAAACACCGGGCACGAACGGCATTCCTCGGCGGAAGAAGCATGGATGCAGGACTGATTGCCGCCTTCAATATAGCCGGCATGCAACCAGCAGGGAATGTCAACAGACCGACCATATCTTTGACAGGCGGTATGCGGGCATCCCTTGGCCGACCAGCAGTCGACAGCCTGACAGCTCTGACCCAGCTCGATAATGGTGGGTTCGAGCTGGTCCAGCATCTCCCGGCTCTCCATAAGAAATTCATTAACAATTTCAGCCTGTTCTGATAAAAAATCAGTACTCATCGATGCCTCTCTGATGGGGTATTCTTCCACCTGATTCCAAAGCCATCCCGCACCAAACGGAATCGGAACAAGCCGGAATCGGTCGCGGGGATAAACCGGCGCGCCGATGATACTTCAAATTTCACGCCACATTCAATGAATTCCCGGAACTTTTAATCATCACGCTGTTTCCGCCGTGCCCGGAGGGTTTTGGCGATACGCCAGCCCCGCCGTACACGGACGACAGCTGCCCCGCCCCACTCATGTTGCGCCCCACCTGCGCCTGTGCCACACCTGTCCATGTCAAAAACTTGTCCACCACCCCAGGCAGCGTGCAACAAGCAGCAGCTTGTGAAAAATTACACTTGTATTTCAACAAGTTAATGTTTGGCACAATAATCGCAAAATAAACCCACCACGAGCCCGACAGGCGCACTTCAACCCCTGACCAAGGCAACCTCCGGATCCATTATGGCAAAGCGGCAACTGCTCATCACTCTCATAATCTGCATCGTCACAGCGTTGCCCGCAGCGGCCGCCGGTGATTACGTGCTGCAGAGCATGGAGCGAACCGATGAGTTCGATCAGTCGCGCTTACTGTTCGGCTTCTCGAAACTGCCGGGATTTCAGCTTAAAACATCCGGTCAGCGTGTCGATTTGCTGCTGCACCAAACAAGCGTCGCTGCTTCCCTCAAAACCCTGCCAGAAGACGACAAGATCGTCCGGGTCCTGTTTGCCGGCAAGCCGCAGGAGCTTCTGGTTTCCATCCTGCTGCGCAAAATACCGGCACAGGTTTCAGCCACCAGATCCGCGACAACAGGCCAGATCACTCTCGACATCCGCTGGCGGCCCGACGATAAACACCGTCCCGCCATCGCTTTTCAGCTCAGCGGCATGCCCGCAGCGCACCAAACCCTGCAAGGTATCGCCACCTTGCAGCAGTCTTCGGCCTATGCCGGGCACTGGAAGGATTTTTTCCGCACCTTTGCCACGCCTCTCGAAATCAGCATTCCGCTCCGAGCGACGCTGCCGCCGCTGCCGCCACTGGCGGCCAACCCCGTCGACAACTGCCTCAACCAACTGCTGCAGATGGCCAACGCCGGCCACTGGCAGGCGCTCGCCAAAAAGCTGCAGAACTCGCCCGCCAGCCCATCGCACCCACGGCTCCTGCTGCACGCCGAAACCCTGCTCCGGACCGGGCAGCCCCGTCAGGCACTGAGGGTGCTTGAAAAGCAGGGGGCGCACCGGCCCGGCGACCACGAACCCCTGGCGGACCGCGCCACCTATCTCCAGGCTGTGGCGGAAGCGCGCTGTGGCCTGCCCTACCAGGCGCGCTGTACCCTGTCCTTGCTGCTGGAGCGGAAACCGGGCGAATCCCACCTGACACCCCAGGCGCGTCTGCTCCAGGCCGAACTGCTCTTGACCATCGGCAGGTGCAAAGAGGCCTGCGGAATCCTGGAGGAACCGGTGCAGAAATGGCCGGTCGCCCTGCAACGCCCGGTCCAGTGGCGGCGCGCCCAAGCCCTGGCCGCAACCGGCAGAACCGGACAGGCCGAGCAGCTCTTCCGCCGCCTGTTTTCCCGTTCCGACCACTGGGCGAAGTACGCCGATATCCGTTATCATGCGGGGCTGGCCAGCCTGAAATCCGGACAATACCGGCAAGCTGGAAATCTTTTCACGCTGCTCGAAAAGCAACTGCGCACTCCGACAGGTCGGGGCAAGGCCCTGTTCTATGCCGCCAGGGCCGCATATCTCGACAATGATCTGAAAACAGCACTGGTAATCCTCGAACAGCTTCGCGACAACTTCGAGGGAAGCGAGCCGGGTTTCCGGGCCTGGCTGGCACTGCTCGACCACCGCATGGCAAGCGACCGGAACCCCGATTTCCTGCAAACCGCCAGGGACTACGCTACCATCGCCCGTCATGCGCCTTTGCGGCCACTGCGTGAAGAAGCCGCGCTGAAGCAGGCCCTGGTACATTACCTGCACCGCCAGCCGGAAAAAGCCGCCCGGCTGTTGCAGGGTTTCCTGCGCAATTTTGCCGGCGGCCCCCTGCGGAAAGAGGCCACTGCCCTGTTATCGGAAATCCTGCCGCCGCTGATCGAAAATCTGATCCGCAACGGACAGGACATGAAAGCCGTAACTCTGGTGGAAGAAAATCGAGAACTGCTGATCGACGGCAATCTCTCATGGCCTTTTCTGCCCGCCCTGGCACAGGCCTACAGACGGCTCGGATTATGGGAAAAGGCCTGTAAAAGCTACTATTTCATGATCGATCGTGGCCCAGCGGGCAGTCAGGACGAAGCTGCTTATTTGCCCCTGGTACAGCTGTTGATCGATCGGGGTCAATACGCAATGGCCGCCTCACTGGCGGAGCGCTACCTGCAAAAGTTCAGTCACGGCAAACAGCGGGACAAGCTGTTCGAGCTGCAGCTCGCGGCTCTGGAACAATCCAAACGCCTGGACGAAGCGGCCGCTTTGCTGAAGCAGGCCCGGCAGCCGCTCACTGAAACCATCGCATTGCAGGGAGCCCGCATTCACTGGAAACGCGGCGCATCCCAAGACATCATCGATCAGCCGCCGCTGCTGGACCACACCGCCGACGGACAGCTGCTGCGAGCCGAAGCGCTTTTCCATGCCGCGCACGAGGCAGAAGCGTATCCCCTTTACGAGGGGTTACGCCAGCACGAGGAATACGCCGAACAGGCGACCTATCGTTGCGCCCAGATCAAACTGCGCACCGGCGAGCGGCGCCTGGCCCTAAAGCTTTTCGCCCGACTGACCGAAAACGGAAATAATTCCTTCTGGGCCCGACTGGCCCGCGACGCTATCGCCGCTCAAAAATGAATTGGATGCTTCCTCGGCTGTTTTCCCATGAAAAAAGGTGCTTACCATGCCTGAAATCAGACTGTTCGACCGCACCATCCAGATGCTCGGCAAGGTTCTTGACCTTCGCCAACGTCAGCAGGAGCTGATCGCTTCCAACATCGCCAACGCCGAAACACCGGGTTACATTCCGGCCCGCATGTCATTTGAAAAGGACCTGGCAAAAGCCCTGGAAAACCGGCCGCAACCGCAGGCACAACCGCACCCGCGGCACATCCCGATCGTTGCGAACCGCATCGACAACCTCGAAGGAACCACGGAACGGCGTGCCGATCGCGGTGTCGGCATGGACGGCAACGGGGTGGATCTCGACAAGCAACTGATCGCCCAGAGCGAAAACCAGTTGTTGTACGAAACCTCCGCGCAGATCATCAGCAAAAAACTGGCGACCCTCAAATACGTCTGTCAGGACGGCCGCTAAAGGAGCAGCAGCATGGATATTTTTACAGCGATGCAGGTCAGCGCCTCGGCCCTGGCCGCGCAACAGACCCGTCTCAACGTGATCAGCGGCAACCTGGCCAATGTCGGCACCACCCGCACGCCGGAAGGCGGCCCCTACCGCAAACGCGACGTGGTGTTCCAGTCGAGCCGCAACGTTTTCGAAGACAGCCTGCGTCAAGCCATGGACAAGGACGTGCAAGGCGTTGAAGTGGCCCGCATCCAGCCGAACTCGCGGGCCTTCCACACCGTGTACCAGCCAGGCCACCCCGACGCGGACGAAAACGGCATGCTGACGTTGCCCAACATCAATGTGATGGAGGAGATGGTCGACATGATGACCGCCACGCGCAATTACGAGGCCAACGTCTCCGCCATCAAATCCGCCCAACGCATGGCCACCAAGGCCCTCGACATAGGACGCTGACAATCATGATAAAAAATATCGGAGAAATCCCCCGCATCGCGCAGGCCGCCTCGGCCGAAACCGCGGCTTCAGGCCGGCCCCCCGAAACCTCCTTCGGAGACCTGCTGGCCAACGCCATCGATAACGTCGAGCAGGCCCAGAACCAGTCCAACCAGGCCATTGAAAAGCTTCAGACCGGCGAATCCCGCAATATTCACGAGGTCATGATCGCCATGGAAAAAGCCGGCATTTCCATGCGACTGATGGTGAACATGCGCAACAAGATCGTCGAAGCCTATCAGGAAGTGATGCGCATGCAGATCTGAATGGTTCGCTGCGGCACGGCCTGAAATCACCCCTTGCGCCCGCATGGTGCGGAATCCGCCGCGAGCTGTCATATCCGTGACAGTGGCACGCGGCGCCGGGAATCACTTTCCGGACAGCGAAAATCCACGACTATGAAAGGTTTGCCCCATGGGCGAAAAAACCACCCCTGCGACCTTACTCGAAACCATTCGCCACTGGCCCCGCAAACGGCAACTGAGCCTGCTCGGGGTGGTGCTGGCATGCGTCGTGTTTTTTGCTCTCATTATCCTGCAGGCAAACAAGGCCGATTATCAGCTGCTGTTCGGCAACCTCGAAAGCGCCGACGCGGCCGCCGTGTTGGAGCGCCTGAAGGAACAGAAAATACCCTATCGGCTCGAAAACAACGGCCGTGCCATTCTCATTCCCGCCGCCAAGGTACATGAAATCCGTCTCGACCTGGCCGGTAGCGGTTTGCCGCGCGGCGGCGGCGTGGGCTTCGAGATCTTTGACAAGCAGAGCTTCGGCATGACCGATTTCGCTCAAAAAATCAACTATCTGCGCGCTCTGCAGGGAGAACTGGCGAGAACCGTCGCGTCGCTGGCGCCGGTGGAAGCGGCACGGGTGCATCTGGCGTTGCCTGAAAAGCGCCTGTTTCGCGAGCAGCAGCAAAAAGCCAGTGCCTCGGTGATTGTCAAGCTCGCTGCCGGGCAGAATCTGCGGGAAGGCCAGATTCTCGGCATCGTCAACCTGGTGGCGGGCAGCGTGGAAGGGCTCGACGCCGAACAGGTCGCGGTTATCGACGACAATGGCCGGGTGCTGTCCAAAGCCTCCGAACAGACAGGCGAGAACGGCATGGCGCCCAACATGCTCGACTATCAGCAGAACCTCGAACAACGGCTCGAACTGCGGGCCCAGGCGCTGCTCGACCGGGCGCTGGGCATGGGCAACTCCATGGTGCAGGTCACGGCAGCCATCGACTACACCCAGCGGGAACGCATGGAAGAAAGTTACGATCCCGACACCACCGCGGTGCGCAGCGAGCATACCACCACCGAAAAAGGCGGCATCGCCGGCGCCGGAGGCGTGCCCGGAGTGCAGTCCAACATCAACAACGAGCAGAGCGGCGCGTCCTTCATCCCGACCAGCCGCAGCGACGAAACCATCAATTACGAAATCAGCAAGATCGTCAGCAAACAGGTCGATCCGGTGGGCTCCATCAAGAACCTGTCGGTGGCGGTGCTGGTCGCCGACCGACTGACGGAGGCCGCCGGTGACTCCGAAAAGGCGCCGGTCTACGAACCGCGTGACGCCAAGGAACTGGCAGCCATCGAAAAAATGGTCAGCCGGGCGCTGGGAATCGACCCGAAACGGGGTGACCAGATCGCCGTCATCTCGCGTCCCTTCGAAACCGCTTACAGCACCGACCCCACCCTGCAGCCGTCGGTCTGGACGCGGGTCCATCAGGTCACGCCGATACTCAAATACGCGCTGCTGTGCCTGGCGGCGGGACTGCTCTACCTGTTGGTTATCCGTCCGCTGCTGCAGATTCTGCGCAGCGAGGGACGCATGATCGAGCACTACAAGACCGTGGAGCAACTGGAATCGGAGATGGCCGGCCTGCCCGACGGCAGCACCCGCGGCGAAGCTCCGCTGAGCCTTCCGGCGGGCAGCGCTGCCTCGCAGAACGATCCGGCGCAGATCATCAAGGCCTGGCTCAAGGACAGCTAGTACCCATCCGGAAACTCCAGGCAAACACCCCGGCGGTCCGCTGGCCGCCTGAAACCGTGAAAGACACAGCATGGATATCAAGAAAATGACCGGCGCGGAAAAAGCCGCGGTACTGTTGCTCACCCTGGGCGAGCAGGCAACCGCCCAGGTCTTCGAAACCCTGTCGGACAGCGAGGTACGGGAGATAAGCCGCTGCATGCTCGCCATCGACCACATCCCGGCCAGGGTATCGGACCAGATCCTGGAGGAATTCGCCATGGCGCAGAAAAACAAAACCGGCTTTTTCGTGCGCAGCAACGAATTCGTCAAAAACGCGATTTCCAACAGCGGTAATGCGGAACGCGCCAAAAAGCTCATGGCGCAGGTCTCCATCGGCATGGAACAGCTTGAATCGAGTGCCCGCCCGCTGGAAACCATCGCCATGATGGATCCGCGCATGGTGGCCAGCCTGCTCGGCAGCGAAATGCCGCAGACGGTGGCCGTCATCCTGTCCACCCAGCGGGTCGACCACGCCGCCAAGATTCTCAGCTTTCTGCCGGAGGAGGCGCAATCGAACATCATGTTCCGCATCGCCAAAATCGACAAGGTATCGCCGGAGGTGCTCGGCCAGATAGAAAGCGCCCTGCAGCAGGAAATCCGTGTTGTGGCGCACAAGGAACAGCATCAGATCGGCGGCATCGGCAAGGCGGTGGAGATCATCAATCACCTGGGCAGCGGCGCCGACCGCAGCATCCTTGTCAATATCGAAAAAACCGACCGCATGCTGGCGGAAAACATCCGCAAGCAGATGTTCACCTTCGAGGATCTGGCGAAAATGGACGGCCGCACCATGCAGGTGCTGCTGCGCGAGGTCAACAACACACAGCTGACCATGGCCCTGAAATCGGCGTCCGATGACCTCAAGGACAAGGTTTTCGACAACATCTCCGAACGCGCCGCGGAAATGATCCAGGACGACCTGGAAGCCATGGGTCCGGTACGTTTGTCGGAGGTCGAGTCCATACAGCAGGAGATTGTCAAGATCGCCCTGCGGCTTGAAGAAGACGGCAAAATAGTGCTGCCGGGAAGAGGTGGGCAGGATGCTCTTGTCTAGAATGATTCACCCCTGCGACGCCCGGGATCTCAAACGGCTGCAATTGCGGGATTTGGGCGAAGGCATGCCGGCGGACAATTTCGTCCCTTTCGAGCCGGTCGTGGCGCCGGAAGCCGAAGCGGCCCGGCCATCGCACGCTCCCGCGCCCCCGATCGAGCCGCAGGAGCAGCCTGCGGCAGCTCCTGCATCGGAGGAGGAGAACCGCTGCGCCCTGGAGGCAGCCTATCGGCAGGGCCGCGAGGACGCCCTTCGCGAAGCCCGCGAACAATTCGGCCATGCCAGCGACATGCTGGCCCAGGCCCTTGAGGAGGTCAGCCAGCTGCGCGGCTCCCTGCTGCAGAACAGCAGCAACGACATGCTGCGGCTGGTGATGTCCATCGTGCGCCAGGTGCTGCATGCCGAAATCAGCGTCAATCCGCGGATCATTGCCGAAACCATCGACAGAGCCCTCAAAATGGCGGTGCGGGCAGACTATTATCATGTGCGGGTGAATCCGGCGGATCTGGAGGTTGTGACGGAGCGTAAGCCTTTGTTTCTGGCCGCCATCAATGGTCTGCAAAACCTTTCCTTCCAGGCGGATCCGGCCGTCGGCCGTGGCGGCTGCCTGCTTGAATCGGAATTCGGCGACGTCGACGCCACCATCGACGGGCAGCTCGACCAGATTCATCGCAGCCTGCTCGCGACCCTGGATCAGAGCTGATGAACCGCCTGCTGGAATGTCTCGATACGCTTGCCCCCATCCAGGTCAGCGGCAAGATAACCCAGATCGTCGGACTGGTGGTGGAAGGCTATTGTCCAGCCGCCTCCGTCGGCACCCTGTGTGAACTGATCCCGCGGGACGGTGGCCCGCCGGTGCCGGCGGAAGTGGTCGGTTTCCGCCAGTCGCGGGCACTGCTGATGCCTCTCGGCGAGCTGCGCGGGCTTGGCCCGGGCAGCCGCATCAGGGTGGTTTCCAACAGCGCCGCGCTGCCGGTGGGTCAGGGCCTGCTGGGACGGGTGATCGATGCCATGGGCCAGCCCATCGACAATGGCCCGCCCCTGCCCCGCGACACCGAAATGCCCCTTTACGCCCTGCCGGCCGGGCCCATGGAGCGCGACACCATCAATCGCCCCCTCGATCTTGGCATTCGCGCCATCAATGGCCTGCTGACCTGCGGCCAGGGCCAGCGCATGGGCATCATGGCCGGCTCCGGCGTGGGCAAAAGCACTTTACTGGGGATGATCGCCCAGAATACCCTGGCCGATGTCAACGTCATCGCCCTGATCGGCGAACGCGGCCGCGAAGTGCGGGAATTCATCGAGCGGGACCTTGGCGAAGAAGGGCTGGCGCGCAGCGTGGTGGTGGTGGCCACCTCCGACCAGTCGCCGCTGCTGCGCATGCGCGGCGCGTTTGTCGCCACCACCGTCGCCGAATATTTCTGCGGCCGGGGGCAAAACGTGCTGCTGATGATGGATTCGGTGACCCGCTTTGCCATGGGCATGCGGGAAGTGGGCCTGGCCGTCGGCGAACCGCCCACCACCAAAGGCTATACCCCGTCGGTGTTCGCCACCCTGCCCAAGCTGCTGGAGCGGGCCGGCAGTTTCCGCGACGGCGGCAGTATCACCGGGTTGTACACGGTGCTGGTGGAAGGCGACGACATGAACGAACCGATCGCCGACGCGGTGCGCTCGATTCTCGACGGTCACATTGTGCTGTCGCGCCGGCTGGCCGCCAAAAATCATTATCCCTGCATCGATATCCTGCATTCGGCCAGCCGCGTCATGAACGCCGTGACCGACCGGGAGCACCAGGAACACGGCGGCCGGCTGCGGGAACTGCTGGCCACCTACCAGGAAGCCGAGGACCTCGTCAACATCGGCGCCTACAAAAAAGGCAGCAATCCCAAAATCGATTTTGCGCTGGCCCATATCGACCAGGTTAACGGATTTTTGCGTCAGCGGGTCCACGAACCGGTGGATCTGCAAACCACCATCGCCCAGCTCAAGGAACTGCGTCTGTGCTAGGGGTACGCCGGGTCCCGGCCATGCCCTCAGTCACTTTGTAACGCCCGCCGCCGCGGAAGGCCGTCATGTCTTTTACCTTCAAACTGCAACCGCTGCTCAAACATCGCACCCTGCTCGAAAACCAGGCGCGGCAGGCCCTTGCCGAAGCCCTGGCGGAAGAAGCCGCTCTGCAGCAGGTCATCGAAGAACACTGCCAGGCCCGGCAGGCGCTGCAACAGGAATTCGAGGATAAAAAGGCCCTTGGCATGGATTGGGCGGAACTGCTGATCTACGACCGCAGTCTCAAGCGCCGTGCGGCCAGGCTCAGGGAACTGCAGGCCCAGGCCAGGGAACTGCAAGCACAGAGCGAGCAGCGCCGCGCCTGCCTGACCGAGGCCAGCCGGGACAAAACCCTGATGGAAAAACTCAGGACCAGAATGGAGGACGAGCACCGCCAGGAAATGCTTCGCCGGGAGATGGTACATCTGGACGAAGTTGCCCTGCGGCTCGGAAAAAATCGCCTATGACCGTTTCACATCGGACACGCATCCTGTGGGCCGCCAGCCTTTTGTTTATCGGGTGGCCTGTTTTTACCCTGGCGGAAAACGCCTTCGCGCCGGAAACCGACAGCCCGCAAGGCTCTGTGGCCGAGCGCCGCATCGAAGCCGCCATCCAGATGGAACTGAAAAATCTCAAATCCCGCACCCAGGCGCTGGAAAAAAGGGAAATGGAGCTAAAGACCCTGAGGGCCGAGGTCGATAAGAAACTGACCGAGCTTGAGAAGACCCGCGCCGAGGTCAGCCGCATGCTGCAACGCAAAACCGCGCAGGAGGCGGTCAAGGCCAAAGCCCTCAGCAAGATTTACGAAAAAATGGATCCCGCCAATGCGGCATCCGTTATTGCGGGACTGGAACTCGAGCTTGCGGTGGAAATCCTGCAAAACATGAAGGTCAAGGCCGCCGGCCGTATCCTGGACAACCTGGATGCGAAAACCGCCGCCAGGCTGAGCACTTCCTTTCCCGCCCTGGCGCGGGATTGAGCCCTCCCTCTATTTGAGGCGGCCGGGCCGGGTTTCCACCACCAATCCTGAGGAAAGGAGGTGAAACCCCATGCACATGCCAGCCATCATCCTGTCCGAAAACGCTCCGGTGGCCACCGGCCCAAGAGCGACGGGAAGAAACGCCGGGAATGCATTCCGGAATCTGCTCGAGCGCACCGCGGACAGCCGCGATCCCGGCACGGATCCCCTTGCCCGCACCAGCGCCGCTGCGGCCGAAGAACCGGCTGCCGACGCGCACATCACCAATACCCCACAACCGGCATCCGCAGCTCAGCCGCAAAACCCGCAGAAGCAGGAGCTTGCGGTCATGGATGCGGCAACACCCCTCAGCGACACGGAGGAACGGCCGGAAACACAACTTCCGGCCAAAGACCTCCAGAACCTCCAGGCCCCGGAACAGGAGTCCGACCCGGTGCCGAGCGACGCCATGGCCTACGTTTTCACCGCGCCGGCAGCGACCGGGCAAGGCCCGGCCATAGCATCTGGCACAGGAAATGGCGACGACGCAGCCTCCATGGTGCTGCCGGCCGATGCGGCAAACGAATACCAACCCGAACACCTGTCCACTCGCCGCCAGAACTCCGACATACCTTTGCCGTCCGAGGCGCAAACTTGCAGCGTCCCGAATCCGCCGCAGGCCGATGGGGTCCCGCAAAATGTCATGGCACGGATTGCGCCGGACGGCATGGCTGTCGCGCCCATCGCCGAGCAAAAAATCCGGGCCATGGCCGGGTCCGAACCACTGGCCGAGGCGCCTGCGGCAGCCGATCCTGACACCACCGTCAGTGCTTCGCGAAACACCATGACCGACCCTGAAGCTGCCATCCCTGCTTCCCGGCAGCCCGCGGATAGGGCCCCGTCCGCCACCATCGCGGAACCCACCGTCACCGTCGGCAGCCAGGATACCGTGGTCGCCATGCAACATGCCAAGGCCAGGGTCCCGGCCACCCTGCGACAGGATATGCCGGTTCCCGCCCGTCTCGATGGGGACGGGCCCCAAAAAATCAGACAGCCCGCCGGCGCCGACGCGACAGCACCTGCCGAAGCGACCCCGGCACCGCAAGCCCTGACAGACCCGGCCACGCCGCGACTCCGGACCATGGCAGCCGGCCACCCTTTTGCAGCAATCTCCAGCACCCCGGCACAGGGTCCGACAGCCCGATCCGCAGCACTGGAAGGCGAAGCAGCACCCCTCGGAGAAAGCCGCTTTGCGCAGCTTATGCCACGCGCTGCGACAGCGCCCTTCACTCAACAATCGCCTGTCGCGACGACAGGCATATTGGAACCGCACCTGAAGCAGCCGATGGAAACAACCGCGATGGACCCCGGGCCCGTGAGCACCGCAGAAATCCTGAACGGCAAAAGCATCCGTCCGGCAGCTGTCGCCGAACAATCGTCCTTTGCAATGGCCACGCCGAGCGTGGTTGACGCGTCACCCCTGACGGCCGGAACGATGGCGACACCGCCGGCCAGCGCAAATCTTGCCGCATCCGCGACGCTCCCGGGAAAAGCCCCGATTCTGGCCGGAGCCAATGAACAGGCGGCCATCGCCGGCAGCGTGTCCCTTGCAGCGTCCGCCGCGGCACCGTCAACTGCCGCACAGGTCACACCCACGGCCGCCGCCAGCCTCTTCAGCGTACCCGAAGCACCCGTCATCGAGCAGGTCATCGACAATGCATCGTTGCGGGACCTTGGCGAGAAACGGCAACTCACGATCGAACTGCACCCGGCGGAACTGGGACAGGTAAAACTCGACCTGGTGCAGGAAAAGGACCGCCTCCAGCTGCATCTTCAGGCCGCGACCCACGAAGTCTGCGACATCCTTGAAAAACATCTGCCGCGGCTGCAGGAAGCGCTGCAGCAGCAGGGGCTGCGCCTGGACAGCGTCCAGGTCAGCGTCGACGGACAGCGCCAGCATCAGCAGGGCATGTTCGAACATCAGCAGCGGGCACCGCAACACGGCCCATGGCAAAGATCCGGTGTTGCCAACCCGGACGCTACCGTTGCCCCCGCGACGGCACCGGCCGACCGGCCGTCAACGGCCTCCGGTCTCAGCTTAAGGGTTTAACCAGAAAGGTCCGCACCATGACAAGCATTTCCGGCATCAACCAGGCTGCCGCCAGCAGCGCCACCGGCAGCCTCACCGGCGGGAACAATCTGGGCAAGGATGATTTTCTGCTGCTGCTCGTCACCCAGCTTCAGAACCAGGATCCCCTCAACCCCCAGGACCCCACCGAATTCACCTCACAACTGGCCCAGTACAGTTCGCTGGAGCAGCTGTTTACCGTCAATGACCAGTTGCAGCAACTGGAAACAGCCAACGGCAACGTGATGCAGCTTACCGCGCTGGGACTTATGGGGCGGGATGTGGTGGTGCAGTCCGACAACTTCACCCTTGGCAGCGAACCCGTCACCCTCGGCTATCGGCTTTCCGGCAACGTCGACGAGGTCCGGATCGCCGTGCAGAACGCCGACGGCCAGACCGTCGCCACCCTGCAGGGCACGGAGCTTTCCGCCGGCGAACATTTCATGACCTGGAACGGCGCCACCGCTGCCGGAGCGGCACTGCCTGCCGGCGATTATCAGTTCAACATCACCACCCGCCGCGATGGCGAGAGCACCGCTTCCGGCACGGCCCTGCTCAAGACCCGGGTCACCGGCGTCGATCTCGATGGCGGCGGCAGCACCTTGGCTACCGGCCTGGGGAACTACGGCCTCGGCAATATCACCAGCGTCAGGAACGGATAACATGGGCGAGCAGCTGACCATCATTCCGCAACCGGCCTGGCCGCTTTCCACCCCGGACAGAACCGCCAGGCCCGCAACCGGCAGCCCCGGCAAAGCGTTTGAACAGGCCCTGTCCCGGCAGATGGCAAATCCGGTGGGGTTCAGCCGCCACGCCCTGGACCGCCTGGCCAGCCGCGACATAACCTTCTCCGACCAGGATGTCCAGCGGCTCGGCGAAGCGGTCGATCAGCTGCAGGCCAAGGGCGGACGTGACGCCCTGGTGTTGATGGACACCACGGCGCTGGTGGTCAGCGTCAAAAACCGCCAGGTGGTCACGGTCATGGATCAGTCCCAGCTTAAAAACAACGTTTTTACCCATATCGACAGCGCTATTATCGCTTAACCGAACCGGTCCTTTCCAGGAGGTTCGCGGATCGCCGACCGACAGACGCGATCCCTTACAAAGGAGAGAAAAAAATGGCCCTTTCAAGCGCACTTTACAGCGGCATCAGCGGCATGAACACCAACGGCACGGCCATGTCCGTAATCGGCAATAACATCGCCAATACCAATACCGTCGGCTTCAAATCGAGCCGCACGGTGTTCTCCGACCTGCTGGCCAGTTCCGTCAACGGCTCCGGCGGCGCCTCCCAGGTCGGCCGCGGCACCGGCTTGTCGACCGTCGACAACCTGTTCAGCCAGGGCACCTTCGAAACCACCGAATCCCAGACCGATCTGGCTATCGAGGGCGAGGGTCTGTTCGTGGTGCGCGAAGATGGCAGCCAGAGCCTGTATTACACCCGCGCCGGGTCCTTCAGTTTCGACGGCGATGGCTACCTGACCAACGCTGAAGGCTACCGCGTGCAGGGCAAACCCTATGTCAACGGCCTGCTTTCCAGCGCCGGCGCCTCCGACATCCGGGTCGACATCAATGCCGGCATTCCGGCCAAAATGACCGACGAGATCACCCTCGCCACCAATCTGGATGCCAATTCGACCATCATTACCGCGCCCTTCGATCCGACGGACACAGCAACCTACAATTATTCGAACTCGGCGACTATTTACGATTCGCTGGGCAACACCCACCTGCTGACCACCTATTTCACGAAAAGCGCCGACAACACCTGGGACTGGAATGTCGTCGATGAAGGCAACAGCCTGGTCTATTCTTCCGCCAGCGCCGGCAACACCCTGATATTCGACACCAGCGGCGCACAGATTTCCGGCGGCACCGCCACCCTCGGACCCCTCACTCTCGGAGCCGGTACCGCTCCCCAGACCATCAATTTCGCCCTGGAAAACACCACCCAGTTCGCCAACGACTCCCAGGTCATCTCCCAGACCCAGAACGGTTATGGCGCCGGCAACCTGACCAATATCTCCATCGACAACGAAGGCAACGTGCTGGCCAAATATTCCAACGGCGAGGAAATGGCGGTATCGCGCATCGTGCTGGCCAAATTCTCCAATTTCAGCGGCCTGCGCAAGGAAGGCGCCAGCCTGTTCTCCACTACCGGCGAATCGGGCCCCCCGCGCATCGGCGTACCCGGCAGCGAACTCGGCAATATCTTCACCAACGCCCTGGAGCAATCCACCGTCGACCTGGCCGCCGAATTCGTCAAGATGATCACCACCCAGCGCGGCTTCCAGGCCAACTCCAAGGTCATCACCACCACCGACGAAATGCTCAGCGAGCTGATCAACCTCAAGCGCTGA
>Ga0265295_1001116_pt1 | contig 49002 bp, 39 predicted proteins | sample Munlansysbiofilm_FD_192503 | JGI IMG/M metagenome (GOLD analysis project Ga0265295, IMG submission 192503) | Leachate microbial communities from a municipal landfill in Southern Ontario, Canada - Methane capture system biofilm | ecosystem: Engineered > Solid waste > Landfill > Unclassified ...
TTCGACATGGACCTGCTGCGCCAATGCCCCTGTCCTGTGTGGATTATGAAACCCCACGAAACACCGAGCTACAACAGTATTTTAGCGGCAGTGGACTTTGATCCGTTGCATCCGTTAGGGCGGGATCTCGCCCTTAACCAGGATATTCTTACCCAGGCCAGCGAACTCGCATTATCCAACATCGCTTCTCTTCATATCGCCCACGCGTGGGAAGCGATCGGGGAAAAAACCCTGATGTCGCGCGATATAACCACGAGTGACGGCATATCTGCCTATGTGGAAAGAACCCATATCCTGCACCGCAAGGGATTGTATAAGCTGGGGGAGCAGCTGCGCGATTCCATAGGTGCCGACACCTACCGCCGGCTGTCGCCCAGTTTTCATCTGCCCAAGGGGTCGGGGAAGAAGGTGATACCGCAACTGGCAGAAAAGTTGCGGGTGGATCTTGTAGTGATGGGTACGGTGGCGCGCACAGGGATAGCGGGATTTATTATAGGTAATACCGCCGAAGCCATTCTTGATCAGTTGACTTGTTCAGTGCTGGCGGTAAAACCCCCGGGGTTCAAAACAGAGGTGGAGTTTGATGAATAATTCCTGCCGATTAGGGACCATCTGCGGGACCATCTGCGGGACCATCTGCGGGACCATCTGCGGGACCATCTGCGGGACCATCTGCGGGATCACCTGCGTGTAAGCGCAAAGGCGTCTCGATGAAGGAAGCGCTCCCTACTCGTGGCGTAAGGCTTCGATAGGATCGAGACGCGCGGCACGGCGCGCAGGGAAATAGCCAAAAATCACGCCGATAGCGGCAGAAAACGCGAACGAGAGTAGATTGATCACCGGATCGAAGAGATAGGGCACCGACATCAGCCCTGCCAAAAAGATGGACGCCCCTGCAGCCAGCGCGATACCGATCAGCCCACCCAAGCTCGACAGTGCCACCGCTTCGATAAGAAACTGTAACAGCACCTCACGTTCGAGGGCGCCAATGGCAAGGCGGATCCCAATCTCGCGCGTGCGTTCTGTAACTGACACCAGCATGATGTTCATGATCCCAATACCACCCACCAGCAGACTCACCGCCGCCACCGCGCCAAGGAGCAGAGTGAGGATACGGGTTGTACCGGTAAGGGCATCAGCGATCTGGCGCGTATCCAATACCCGAAAATCATCCTCTTCAAAATCTGACAGGTGACGCCGTTCGCGCAGCAGCAGTTCAAGCTGCTGTTTTACGGTATCAATCGAGACATTCGCAGCGACTGACACCATAATCATACTCACATCTTGATTGCCCACAAGACGCCGCTGCACCGTGCGTAGCGGCATAACCACGGTATCATCCTGATCGGACCCCATCGCCGACTGCCCCTTTGCCTTGAGCAGTCCAATAACCTCGCACGAAAATTGTTTGATGCGGATCTCGGCCCCCACGGGGTTCTGCTGCCCAAAGAGCTTGTCGCGCACGCTATCGCCAATCACACACACAGCTTTACCGCTGCGCTCTTCAGCGTCGCTAAATCCGCGCCCGTTGGCGATCTCCCAGTTGCCGGCCGTAAAGTAGTCGTTGGTGGAACCCGTGATTGAGGTGGACCAGTTGTTCGCCTGATATACCGCCGTGGCTGCGCTGCCCGCCACCGGAGCCACTGCCGCGATGCCACTGATTTGATTGCGCACTGCCTCGACATCGGCAAGCTTGAAGCGCGGCGCTGCTGCTGCACCGGGACCGAAGCGCTGCCCTGGGCGGACCATCAGCAGATTGCTCCCCATACTCGAAATCTGGTCAGAAATCGACTGGGTCGCGCCGTTGCCCAGCGTCACCATAGTGATCACCGCAGCCACGCCGATCACCACCCCAAGGATGGTGAGAAACGAGCGCATCAGATTGCGGCTGATGGCGCGCAGTGCCAACAGTAAAGTATTCCACCACATCAGGCACGCTCCTGTTGCGGGGTATCGCTATCATCGCTATCTATCCGACCATCTACAAAATGGACGATACGCCGGGCGTAGGCAGCCATTTCGGGCTCGTGGGTGACCATCAATACGGTGATCCCATTATCGTGGTTGAGGCTGCTGATCAGTTCCATAACCTCCTGGCTCGTCTGGCTGTCAAGATTACCGGTGGGCTCGTCGGCAAGGAGCACGATTGGGTTGGTGACAATGGCGCGCGCAATTGCCACACGCTGCTGCTGCCCACCAGAGAGTTCGCCGGGGGTATGATTTTCCCACCCCTCGAGCCCAACCTGCTTCAGTGCTGCACGCGCTGCCGCATGGCGGACGGCGCTCGGGGTGCCACGGTAGATCAGCGGCAACTCGATATTCTCCAACGCGGTGGTGCGCGCCAGCAGGTTAAAACCCTGAAATACAAAGCCAATGAAATTGCGTCGGAGTAACGCACGCTGATCACGTGACATCTTCTCAACATGGACACCCTGAAAGGTGTAGTGGCCGCTGGTGGGGATATCCAGACAGCCGAGGATATTCATGGCGGTAGATTTACCCGAACCGCTCGGTCCCATCACCGCGACAAACTCACCCCGCATAACCTCCAGGTCGATCCCTTTTAGCGCCTGAAAGGCGGCCTGTCCTTCACCGTAGGTTTTGGTGATAGCGGTCAGACTAATCAGTGCGTCATTCACGTTCATCACCTGCCGCTCGCGATCTCGGTGATTACGTCCATACCAGCTTCGAGCTCTCCTTCGAGAATCTCGGTAACGCGGCCATCAGTGGCACCGGTCTTCACCTGCACTGCTTCCGCCTCCCCGGCACGTAACACCCAGATAGTTCGGCTTCCATCTGCAGCGCTCGGACTTACCACCGCTCTGCTACGCGATGGGCGCATCATCATGGAACCCATAATTCCGCGGCTGGGTTTTTTAGCCGATGCTGGCGGCGGCGGGCTGAAGCGCAGCGCGGCATTAGGTACCAGTACCGCGTTTTCATGGGTGAGTGTGGTGATCTCTGCGGTACCGGTCATACCAGGGCGCAGACTGAGATCGGAGTTATCCACCTGTAACACACCAGGATAGGAGATGACACCGTCGGTATTGATAGCGTTGTAGCCCACCCGCGTGATATGCGCTTCAAAGCGGCGCCCCGGCCACGCGTCAACACTAAAGCTCGCGGGCAAACCTGCCTTGACCTGACCAACGTCGGCCTCATCGATGTCAACCTTCAGCTCCATTTTAGAAAGATCTTCGGCCAGTGTGAACAGGGTCACCGCCTGTAACGATGCAGCAACCGTCTGCCCTGGATCAACCGCACGTTCCAGCACCATTCCATTGATGGGGGAGCGGATATGCGCTTTTTTAAGATCGGTCTCATCACTGCGCAATGCAGCCTGCGCCTGCGCGACACTCGCCTGTGCACTTGCCACATTGGCCACGGCACGCGCCAGTTCCGCCTCGGCGGCGTCCATTTCGGTCTTTGACGGCACCTTGCCACCCGACAGTTGTGCCACCTCGCGGTAACGCTCAATGCGTACACGTGCCTCTGTTACCGTCGCCTGCGCCTGCGCCACACTCGCCTGTGCTACACCCACAGCCGCACGCGATCTGGCCACGGCATCTTTGAATTTCGACAGATCGAGCACCGCCAGCACCTGCCCTTTGGTCACGCGATCGTCGTCATCGACAAACACCGTCTCAACCGTGCCGGACATCTCGCTGCCAACCTTGACCTGGTTAGTAGGTTCGAGTTGTCCCGTTGCCGAGACCTTAACCACCAGGGTGTCGGTGGTCACCGCAGTGGTGCGGTACTGCACCTTGCCATCCTCGCCGTTCCTACCAAACAGAAAATAGATCCCCACCAGCGCAAGCACCACGAGGATCAGGGGCACACGCCAGCGGCGCAAGAAACCACCGCCCCCCTGCGTGGCGAGGATAGCTTCAAGGTCGGCCATCCCAGCTTGGGTACCGGCCTGTTCAGTTGTCTGGGTAGCGGTATTGGTGCGGGTATTTTTACTCATGCTAACAACTCTCATTCACTCCAGCGTTATTCTCACATGTGCCACATAGTTTTATGTCGCTCCTACCTCTGGGTGGCAGATATGGTGACGTATGTATGGCAGAGAAATACGGTGTATCAGTAGGGGTATCCTTAACGTTTGCATCAGACATCATCAGCTGGCGACCACCCCCCGCCAAGGGCCTTGAAGAGCTGGATCTGTGCAGTGGCGAGATCGCCAGTGCTGCTGGCCAGCTGATCTTCGAGATTGAACAAAGTGCGCTGACTGTCGAGCACTGCGAGAAAATCGATCAGGCCGCTGGTGTAGCGCTGCTCTGCGATGGTGTGGGCCTCACGTGCTGCAGCTGTTGCCAGTTCGAGCTGAGCGCGGCGCTGCTTGGCGTTAACCACCCCTTCAAGGGCGTTTTCAACCTCTTCGAGCGCAGTGAGCACCGTCGCCTCGTACGCCAGGCGGGTCTGTTGTAGCAGCGCATCCTGCACCTCAATATTGGCAAGGATACTACCTGAATGGAAGATCGGTGCGGTGACGCTGCCGAGCAGGGAGCGCGTATCTGCGCCACTATCGCCAAGGCTGGAGAACGTAAGGGCCTCCAGTCCGATTGAACCAGAGAGCCTGAAACTTGGATAGCGTGCCGCTTCGGCCTCTCCCAGGCGCGCAGTTTGCGCGGCGAGACGGCGCTCAGCCGAGCGCACATCGGGGCGCAGGTGCAACACGGCAGCTGGGATCCCGGCAGCGGCGGGGGTATCAGTGTGTGGCACCGCTGCGGTTGCATAGAGACGCTCCCGTAATTCCCCAGGGGAGCGCCCAAGCAGTACAGCAAGACGGTTCTGCGCCCCAGTTACAGCGGTGCGCAATGCAGGCAATGCCGCACGGGAGCTCTCTAGATTGGTGCGCGCCTGAGCGACGTCAAGTTCCGAAACCAATCCTGCTTGCGCGCGCCACCGGGTAAGTTCGTAGGTTTCACTGCGCTCGGCAACGCTCGCCTCGGTCACCACCAAACGGCGCTCGGCGGTGCGCAGATCCACGTAGTTGAGCACCACTTCGGCGACGAGGGATACGCGCGTATCGCGCAAACTCTCGGCACTGGCATCAACATCAGCCGCAGCAGCTTCCACGCTGCGGCGTACCTCTCCAAAAATATCGGGCTCCCAACTCGCATCAAAACCAGCGCTATACAGCTTACGCGTGGAGCCGGTGCCACTTTGTGCGCTCGAAGTGGTACGGGAACCACTCAGCGCTCCATCCAGCATCGGTCCGAGACGCGCCCCGCTCATATCGCGGCGTGCGCGCGCTTCGCGCAATTGTGCACGTGCCGTAGATAGATCGAGATTGGCAGCCAGTGCAGCGGATACCAGTTCATTGAGAAGCGGATCGTTGAACTCACGCCACCAGTGAGCGAGCACCAGGGTGTCGAGTGTGCGGGCATCTGCCGGCGCACTCCAGTGTGCGGGAATAGTGAGCTCTGGGGTCCGGTAGTCTGGCCCCACGGCACAACCAGCAAGCATAGCGGCAAGTAAAAACGCAGCCAGCACAGGCAAAACTCCGCGCAAAACTCCACGCCCCTCTGCCGCATTACACTTCGGTTCATGCACCAACGCATGCGCACCTGCGCAAATCTCCTTATGTCTAGTTGTCAACCACTCGACGCACACCTTCAAAATCTATCCAATCCAGCCCTCGGCACTCCGAATCCATAGCTTAAAAACTTATTTATACTTGTGTCCAAACCTGCTCGCGTCCAAACCTGTGCACAAACAGTACCTATATTGTCAGCATTTGACAACGCCTATTCAAACGGAGCTGTGTGTAAAGGTTAGCGGAACGCGCTAAGTTTTACTTGCGCGCCTTACCCGCAAATACCCCGGCAAAAGGGCGGCGCTGTCTACGCAGGGGGTGGGTGGGCATTGTTTCATGAAAAAAGCGCACATCTTCAATAGTGTAAAAGGCGTTGGGATCAATTTTTTTGATGAGGTTAATCACCTTTGCAAGATTCCGACGTCTAGCTACGGTGAAAATAACCTTCATCGGACCAGTTTCCCCGCGGGCATCAACACTGGTGACACCAAACCCCGCCTCCCATAGCGCGGTAGTCAACCCAGAGGCTTCCTGATGTGGAGTGATGGTGCGGATGATGAGGCTTCCCATCGCAAGACGCTCTTCGAGCAATAACCCTACATAGTTACCCATACCAAAACCAAGGGCATATGCAATGTATGTGCTCCAACTGTTGAGGTGTTGCATAACCTGCGAGATGGCCAAGACCCAGATCAACATCTCGATAAAGCCCAGCGGCGCAGCCAGATATTTCAACCCACGGGAGACAAAGGTGATGCGCAGGGTTCCGATCGTTACATCAAGGATGCGCGCCAAAAAAATCAGAAATGGGATCCCCACCACCGTCATAAGGCCTGGTTCTGTAGCAGCTGTTGCGATCATGATGCACTCCTGGTTGGGTAGGGTGAAAAAGAGAAAGATTACACCATGAATATGGTGGGTGGAAGTAATATCAGGCGGATATACAAGAGTCAAGAGCCGGGAGTCAAGAGCGGGAAGTCAAGCTGGACAAAAGAGCGCATACAGACATGTTTTTACTCTTTGAGCATCTCCAGACATGCGCGCGCCAGCGCCCCCTGTTCGCGCCCCCGCCAGGTGATGATGCTAAGCTCACGCTGGAGGGGAAGTTCGGTGCGGACTGCAACTACGTGCCCGAGATCGAGTTCGGTGTGAAGGGCGAGGCGCGAGAGGCAACCTACCCCCAGCCCTGCCTGCACCGCTTTTTTGATCGCCTCGGTGTGCCCCAGCTCCAAACGGTGCGTCACTTGGGGTGCATCGATACCTAGGGCGGCTTCAAACACTTCGCGCGTGCCCGAGCCGGGCTCGCGTATGATCCAAGTCTCGGCTACAAGAGCGCCCCTTGTAACCATTTCCACCTCGGTCCAAGGGTGTTGCGGTGCACAGATAACCAGAAGTTCATCGTCACGCCAGAAGGTACACTCCAGCTCTGGGGCATGACACGGCCCTTCAATCAAACCAATATCAAGCTCTCCAGCCACCACTTTTCGGGCTATCGCTTCAGTGTTCCCTACATCCAGTTGCACTTCTGCCTGCGGATAACGGCGGGTAAACTTCCCCATCAGTTGGGGGAGAACATAGTTGCCAATGGTGGTGCTCGCTCCAATCTGGAGCTGACCTATGGGGTGATCCCAGGAGGTGTTCAACACGCGGCGCAATGCTTTAACCTGACGCAGAATTTCGCGCGCCAGCGGCAGGACCACCCTCCCCTTTTCATTCAGCTGTAAGGTGCGACCACTGCGGTGAAACAGTGGACCACCGTGATACTCTTCCAGTTGTGCAAGCGCCATACTCACGGCCGCCTGGGTGAGTCCCAGAGTTTTCCCTGCAGCGGTGGCATGGCCACTTTCCGCTACCTGTACAAATATTTCCAATCGGCGCACCGTCAACATGGGGCAATCTCACAAGAGGATCAATATGGTCAAGAGGGGGCAGTCTCAGCTGCCAACATAAATATAGTTTATGTATTTAGCAAATATTATCGATTTTTATTTATGTAATACTGCTGCTAAAGTTCTCCCTGATGTTATCTTTTTATCCCAACACACAGGAGATGCCATGCGCACAATGTTTATGCACCGCAGCGCCAAAGCAATATATATACTCGGGATTATGCTCTGTCTCGTTCCAGGAGTTAGTCCAGCCGTGGCGTTGAGCCTCGGGATAATCTACGCCCTGATGTGGAAAAATCCGTGGCCGCGTGTTAGCGCCTCCGGGAGCAGGCTTCTGCTCCAAAGCGCCGTAGTGGGATTGGGTTTTGGCCTCCCCTTGGCACAAGTGTGGGAGGTGGGGCGGGACTCTTTCAGTATAACCTTGAGTGGTATTTTGCTCACCCTCACCCTCGGCTATCTCCTCGGGCGCATGCTTCACATCCCCCCGCGCACAACGATTCTGGTTTCTTGCGGCACCGCCATCTGCGGCGGCAGCGCCATTGCCGCCATCGCCCCGATTGTAGAAGCAAAAAACGATGAAGCTGCCATCGCGCTGGCTACGGTATTTACCCTCAATGCGGTAGCACTGTTGTTGTTTCCCGTGCTGGGGCATCTCTTCGGCATGGGGCAAGAGCAATTTGGCACTTGGGCGGGAATTGCGATCCACGACACCAGCAGTGTGGTGGGGGCAGCGGCGGCCTATGGCGACACGGCCCTGCACCAGGCAACCGTGGTTAAACTGACGCGCGCTCTGTGGATAGTACCTCTCGCACTGGCGGCAAGTAGCTTCAGCAAAGCTGGGGGACGCGCACGTGTACCTGTATTTATTGTCCTCTTCATTGCAGCGGCAGCATTACATACCCTGTTTCCCCAGGCCGAGCCGCTATGGAGTTGGATAAATCGGGGCGCAAAAATTCTGCTGGTGTTGAGTCTGTTTTTTGTCGGCAGTGGTCTGACGCGTGACCTGTTGCAAAAGGTTGGAGCGCGCACCTTCATCCAGGGCACTGCGCTTTGGCTCTGCATAAGTGGGTTAACGCTGGCGGGGATTCTGGGAGGGGTAATCTGAGGGGAAAGGGGGATACGGTATCGCACCAGCAAGGGGTAGCGCACCTGTAAGGCTTGAAGTGAGAATCCAACGTTTTGCACGAACCTGCTGCAACACTAATTCCGCGCTTCATTCCGCTTTTACTGTGACAATCTCAATGCGACTGTTCTGCTGTCGTCCTGCTGGGCTTTCATTTGAAACCACGGGTTGATAATAACCATAGCCGGTAGCGGACAACCGTTCTGCAGGCAGACTGCCTGCATGCTGCAAGAACGAAACAACAGCTGCCGCGCGCAGGGCGGAAAGTTCCCAGTTGTCGGCGTAATCGGCTGTTTCTCTCAGGCGCCGATCATCCGCATGTCCCTCAACGCGAACGAAGATATCGTCTTTTTGCCCTAATTCATGCACAACCCTTTTGAGTTGTTCTTCCCCCGCCGCACTCAAAACAGTGGTCTGGGGCACAAAAAGTGAATCGTTTGTGAACACCCACCTATCCGCATTGCAACTTGAATTTATGTGGTCTGTTTGCGCCGCTAACTGCTCTTCGATATTTGTTTGCATGGAATGGTTAGAATCATCAAACAGGCTAATAACAGCTTTTTGTAACGAAACAACTGATTGTTGGCGCTCAATCGTCCGGTTCAAATCTTCAACCTTACGGTAAAGAAAACATCGGTCTTCTTCTAGCTGCGCAGTGGTGTCTTCCAGCTTCGCCACCTCACGTTTCAGCGTCGCGATAACCTCCTGATATTCGTGGTTTTTTTCCTGACACTGCAGATGTACTTCCTGAATTTCCAGGCAGGCGTTACCTCTGGACAAAAATGTTGGCGGCATGGTACAACCGCTAACAAGTACGGATAAAAAGGCTATCCACAGTCCCATCTTTTGCATTTGCTCACCGTGTAAAAACTGTTCAGCTCGGAGATCCACCCCATCCATAGGACAGCCCCGAGCAAGAAACGTCACATTGTCCACCGGAAATTAAAGAACACTATAACACACCAGTGTTGTGCCTGCCATGATGTCGCCATCCCCTAAATACTCCATCAAAGCAACGATTCAGCGCCAGCTGTTTTTTCGCCTGCTTATAGCCTGCGTCCTGATTTCTGTCTGTCTGGCAGTCACTGTTTTTTTTATTGAATTCCACAAGCTCGGCAACCAGGTGGGCAGACGCGCGGACGAAATTGTTATCCGCTTCAATGATGAAGTTCGCCCCCTCCTGGATGAAGCGCAACTGGCACAGACATCGGCCCTGAACGCAAAGCTCAAAGCGCTTTCCATTGCCGGGAAAGTCAACCTGGGGATGGGACACCTGGTTTATTCTGCAATCCACGATTTGTCCGGAAACACCATTGTGGTCGAAAAAGACGCCCAGTATATCTATGCACAAAAAGTTGAGGCGCTGATGAGCTCATTGGACCATCAAGTGTCAGCTCAAGCAGGAGCGTACCACAAGTATCGCGACATTGATAACACAGCCCACATTCAACTTGTGTATCCTCTCACCAACAGTCAGGGTGAACGGGCAGCCATCGTCGAAGGTCTGTATGCTATTTCGGCACACGTTCAGCACCAGGTTCAGCAGCAGATCATCTATTCCGTGCTGGGCACCGTGGGGATCGTCGTTCTAACCACTTTGATCCTCTATCCTATCCTTATCACTCTGATGCAACGTTTATCCAAGCAGACCGAAAATCTTTTGCAGGCAAATATTGAAACCTTAAGGGTTCTCGGCAATGCCGTAGCTAAACGGGACAGCAACACCTATGTTCACAATTACCGTGTCACCGTCTATTCAGTAATGCTGGCCGAAACCCTCGGTTTGAGCTCCCATTCGATCCAATCGCTTATCAAAGGGGCGTTTTTGCACGATATCGGGAAAATCGGCATCAGCGATGAGATTCTGCTGAAAAAAGGTCCCCTGACCCGCGATGAACAGGAAAGCATGCGCCACCATGTCACCCACGGCGTCGATATTGTCAAACACTCCGATTGGCTCAAAGATGCCAAGGACGTGGTTCGCTATCACCATGAACAGTTCAACGGCAACGGCTATCCATGTGGGCTCAGCGGAGAACATATCCCCATCAATGCGAGGATTTTTGCCATTGCTGATGTTTTCGACGCTCTGACTTCGAGGCGGTCATACAAGAAGCCTATCCCCTTCGACAAGGCCCTGAAAATTCTTGAAGAAGGGCGTGGAAGCCACTTCGACCCGGAGCTGCTTGATATATTTAAAGGGATCGCACCAGCTCTATACCAGCAGGTCTCAACTCTTTCGCAAGGTGCACTGCAAACACAGCTGGATAACATTACCCGCCAATATTTCACTAAAGAGATGTACGACAACGCTTAAGAACCACAAGCCTGTCGCGCGGGTCATCTCCCGCCAAAACTGTTGAGTTGCGCGCTTTTGGGAACACGCGCAAAAGTCACCTGCGCGCTAGGGCTCTATGTGACAGGGCGCGGCTGTGCATTCATTCTAGGCGCATGGCTTGAAACGGTTATTTGTGTTATCGTCAAAATTGTTACGCGCACAGTGTTGCGTGCCGGCGCGTACAAGTGGAAATAAGTGTGAAAATAAGTGAAATCTTCCATCTCCCCCTATTTTATCAAGACAAACAACCATGGACCAAACTCCCCATCAAACCCTGGAACAGGTTTTCGGCTTTCAGCACTTTCGCCCCTTGCAGCAGGAGATTGTTGAGCGTGTTATCGCCGGGGCAGACTGCTTTGTGCTGATGCCCACCGGCGGCGGGAAGTCGCTGTGCTACCAGATCCCCGCCCTGCACCGTAAGGGGGTTGCACTGGTGGTATCACCACTGATATCGCTGATGAAGGATCAGGTGGATGCCCTGTGCGCATGCGGAGTGCGTGCGGCGTACTATAACTCCTCGCTGGGGGCAGACAAGGCACGGCAGGTGCTGGCCAGGTTGCACCAGCAGGAGCTTGATCTGCTCTATGTTGCACCCGAACGCCTCATGAGTGCGGGGTTTCTTGAACGCTTGGAAGATGTGGATATTGCGCTGTTTGCCGTGGATGAGGCTCACTGTGTATCGCAGTGGGGACACGATTTTCGCCCCGAGTATATCCACCTCGGCCAGCTGCGCCACCTGTTCCCAGACATCCCCCTTATCGCTCTCACCGCTACCGCAGATGAACAAACACGCCAGGACATCATCCAGCGCCTCCACCTGCAGGGGGCTAAAACCTTTATCAGCAGCTTTGACCGCCCCAATATCCGCTATACGGTAGTGGAAAAACAGCAGCCCATGCGCCAGTTGCAGGATTTTCTGCAGCGCTATCCCAGACAAGCAGGGGCCGAACCGGCGGGTATTGTCTATGCCTTAAGCCGCAAACGGGTGGACGATATCAGTGCAAAACTGTGCCGTGCCGGGTTCCGCGCGGCGGCATATCATGCAGGGTTGAAAGCTCAGGAGCGCCAGCGCGTGCAGGAGGCGTTTCTGCGCGACGACATCCAGATTGTCGTCGCGACGGTGGCATTCGGGATGGGGATCGACAAATCCAACATCCGCTTTGTGGTTCACTACGATCTGCCCAAAAATATCGAAAGCTACTATCAGGAGACTGGACGTGCGGGGCGGGACGGGCTTGAAGCGGAGGCGCTGCTCCTGTTCGGCTATGGGGATATCGCTATCGCCCGCAGTCTAATTGAACAGGGGAACAATCCAGAACAGGTGCGGATCGAGCTCTTTAAGCTCAACGCCATGGTGGGGTTTGCTGAGCCTCTCACCTGCCGGAGACGCACCTTGCTCGGCTACTTCGGCGAACATCTCGCCACCGACTGCGGCAACTGCGATCTGTGCCTCAATCCGCCAGAGCGTTACGATGCCACCAAAGACGCACAAAAGCTCCTCTCGTGCGTGTACCGCACGGGGCAACGCTTTGGTGCCAAACATGTGATCGACGTGTTGCGCGGCTCCACCGCACAGCGCATTATAGATCTTAAACACAACACCCTAAGCACCTACGCCATTGGAAAAGACCAACCCCAAGAAGGGTGGAACAGTCTGCTGCGCCAGCTGGTACATCTGGGATATCTGCGCCAGGATGTAGCCAACTTCTCGGTGCTGAAACTCACCGAAGCAGCACGCCCCATCCTCACCGGCGCAGAGCAACTAACCCTATCGCGCCCACGCATCAAGGCAGTTACCAAAAAGCAGCCGAAAAAACGCGCTACCGACCTGGATTATGACGAAGAGTTGCTGACACAACTAAAACAGCAGCGCAAGCATATAGCAGACAGCACCGGTGTGCCCCCCTTTGTAGTATTCAGCGATGCCAGCCTCATAGAGATGGCCCACTATCTACCGCGCGACGAAACTGCGTTCCTGCAGATCAACGGCGTAGGGCAGCACAAACTGAAACGCTACGGAGAAGATTTCCTCCACCTCATCGTCACCTACTGCAGCGACAAAATTTTTGTCGAGCCCGACGTGGATTGACCCATCTGCGCTACACCTGAAATGTTCCCGTTCAAGAAAATGGCGCATCCCGAAAGGGATGCGCCATTTCAGGTTAAACCCACCACAATACCGCAGAGAGGGATACGAGCGATGCCAGCGTGGAAAGAACAATAGAGGCGGATGCGAGATTTGTATCGCTGTTGAGCTGGGATGAAAGTACGTAGATAGCAGTAGAGGTGGGGAGACAGAAAAAGATCATCGCGGTTTTAAATGTGTTCCCCTCCACCCCAAACAGGTACAGAGACAAAGCGCCGACCAAGGGTAACAATACCATCTTAAACACCACTGCAATCCCAGACAGACGCAGGTACCCAGGCAGGTGTTTGAACGAAAATGCGCTCCCGATAGAGATCAGCGCCAGCGGGAGCGCCACCATAGAAGCGAGAGCAAAGGTATTGTTGACAAACCTTGGTAGCTGCAGCCCCGACGCTGACAGAATTAACCCCGCCACACACGCAAGGATAAGCGGATTGGATGCAAGGGCGCGCAACAGGTGGCGCTGTTTTTGCGCGCGGGTCATCTCCCGCCCGGAAAACCAGATCAAAACAGTGACCGCCATAACATTTATAAGCGGAATCAAAACCCCCACCAGCACCGCAAATTGCACCACGCCGGCATCCCCCATCGCCTGCAATACCACCGCCATCCCGATGTAGGTATTGAAACGGTAACAGCTCTGCGAAAAGCTCCCTGCCTGATACGGCGCCACCCCACCCTTGACAATGAATACTGTGCTCGCAAGAAAAATCACACTCACCGCCATAATTCCGGCCCAGATCAGAGATGGATCAACCGCATCCGCCCCCGCCGCAGTACTAACCTTCCAGAACAGCATAGCTGGGAAAAAGATGAAATACACCAGCTTGTCGGACGCGCGGAAGAATTCGAGGGGGACAAATTCATAGCGGCGCACGCCGTAACCAAGCACAATCAGGGCAATAATGGGGAATAACGTCTCTAATATCACGAATACACCTTTGGGATTTTAAATTATTAGTTGTAGAGCAATTCGCGCGAATCTTAGAAAATAGAATGGACTTTAGCAAGTGCGTATGTATAGAAACGTCTATGCTTTTTTATTTGAAGGCCAAATCCTTACAACTTATCTCTAAGTAGATTTTTAAATTTGCGCCACATTATATAATAACGTTTTATTTTCTACTGGAAAATCCGCTCAAACCTTGGTGAAACCAACTCTATGCTGTATAAAGTACGCATATAAAAAGCCTGATTTATCATATAAATGGAAAAAAAAATAAAAATATTTGCACAGTTTTTGTTGATTTCATATATAGCTTTAGCGTACATTCTCGCTTTCGCTGCTCCCTCATACCGAGCAACGGGTAACTCTGTCTTGTACAGCTTGTTACAAATAACGACGTTTCACTCTTAAACAAGGAGGATTTCTATTATGAACAAGAGAAAGGTTTTTTCCATCCTGCTAGTGGGTCTATTGGCTACAACCATGCTGTTTGGCGCTTCAGCTGCTGTCGCGGCGAAAACTCGTCTTGCATTTTCTGGCGGTCCGGATGGGGGTACGTTCCAGTTTTTCTCCAATGCGATCTCCTCAATACTCTCCAAGGTTGATCGCGACGTGGAGGTATCCAACATGGCTTCCGCCGGATCGGTGGAGAATTTGCGCCGCATAAACTCCGGAGATGCCGATTTTGGCATCGTATATTCTGGAGATATATACCTAGCACGCAACGGACAATTAACCAATGATACCCGCAAATACACCAATGTACATGCGATAAGCTACCTGTACGGTGCTCCGGCGCATCTGGTGGTTCTTGCCTCTAGCGGCATCAACAATGTAAGCGACCTGGAAGGGAAGCGCGTTGCCGTAGGTCCGGCAGGCTCAGGAGCAGCGGCCTCGGCACAGCGTTATTTCGCTGGGGTAAACATGTGGGATAAGATCAATCAAGAATTTATCGGCTACAGCCAAGGGGCCTCTGCTCTGGGAGATAAGCTCATTGACGCGCTATGGGTTTTTGCCGGCTACCCCAACTCGGCTGTTATCCAGACTGCTGCAAGCAACGACATCAAAATCCTGAGTTTGGTAGAAGCAGGTGAAGCTACAGGTTTCTTCCAGGAAAACCCCTACTACACCAAGGTTATTATCCCCGAAGGGACCTACCATGGGGTAGATTACGATGTGCATACCATCCAGGACTCAGCTGTCTGGGCCGCCGGCAAGCACGTGAAAGATGAGCATGTCTACACTGCACTGAGTAACATCTACTCACCTCAAGGGCTGGGTTTCATGGTCAGTGCCAGTCGCGCTGCGAAATCCATGAGTATTGAAGATGGATTGTTTGGCATAGCTACTCCGGTACATTCTGGAGCACAGAAGTTCTGGACAGAAAAAGGTTTGACTCTGACCCCTGAGCAGAAGTAGAAACACAATCCACATCCTGACCTAAAGGGAACGGGGCCACTTCAGGCTCCCGTTCCTTTTTTAATGAAAACATTGTCCCCGCGTTACACCGATACGGAGCGAGCTATGTCCGATGAAATGGAAAAAAACTTTGATGATCTAAGCCCAGAAGAGCAGGAGAAACTGAAAAAAATTGTCGAAAAAGACTCCAAGTCGTTTCGCAAACCGAGTGGATTCTGGAACTTAGTAGTAGCTCTATTAGCTTTAGCGCTAGTACTGTTTTACTTCTACGCCGCAGGAATAAGCTCGGTTGGGACCCAGTATCACTTGGGTGTATACGTATTAATCACCTACGTCCTGGTATTTCTCCTCTATCCTGCTGGCAAAACCTGGGTACGGGGAGGGTTAAACCTGATGCTCGCGTTTATTCTCACCTGTGCTGCTTCTATCTTTACCTATTACGAAGATCACACGGTTTTTTATGAGCGTCTCATGTCCATTTCCGACCAATTCCACGAAGGGATTGGTGCGGGGCTTAGTGCACTTGCCCCTATGTGGCCGCTGCTAACCGTAGTTATTGTACTATCTTTTATATTGCAGTATGTTGAAGGGTTTTTCGTGCGTCGCTGGGACAATTCTCCTACCCCATCCGACGTCCTTTTTGCGATGGTTGCAGGGGGGGTGGTCTTTTACTGGTTGAGCCAATTTGAAGCCCTCAACTGGCGTGCGGGGGCAGAGAACGAACTCGATGCCCTTATCAGCATTACTGGAGTTTTAATCTCGTTCGAAGTGTGTCGCCGCGTACTGGGCTGGTCCATGACCTTCATCGGCGTATCCATGGTAGCGTTTGCCTATTTCGGCCCCTACTTGCCAGAACTTTTTGCACATCGCGGTTTCAGCATAGAACGGATCTGCAATGCCTTGTTTCTCACGACTAACGGCGTGTTCGGGGTTATGGCCAATGTACTCGCCACCTACGTTATTCTGTTCATCTTTTTCGGAGCGTTTCTGCACAAATCTGGAGCGGGACGCTTTTTTATCGACTTACCCCTAGCGCTGGCAGGGCGTAGCACCGGCGGCCCGGCAAAGGTCGCGGTTATTGCATCGGCACTATTTGGCTCTGTATCTGGGAGCGCTATTGCCAATACGGTTTCCACTGGCGCCTTTACCATCCCCCTGATGAAGCGAGCAGGCTTTCGTCCTCATGTTGCTGGAGCCATCGAACCTGCTGCCTCTATCGGCGGGATGTTTCTCCCCCCCATCATGGGTGCAGGGGGATTCCTGATGGCAGAGCTCACCGGCCTGCCCTACTCCTATATCATGATGATCTCCATCGGACCGGCGCTGATGTATTTTTTCGCCGTATTCTGCATGATCCATTTTGAGGCTAAAAAACTCAAGATTTTCGGGATCAAAGATGAAGAGTTTCCCCATTGGAGAACCGTTCTAAAAAATGACTGGTACTATGCCCTACCGCTTGTAATCATTACCATCCTTATGCTGATGGGACGCTCCCCAGGCTACGCCGCTTTCTGGGCTACTATATCGTGTGTCGTGGCAAGCTGGCTCAAGAAGGAAACCCGCATGGGACCCATAGAGATATGGGAAGCGATCCAAACCGGAGCACGCAACACCTTAATTATCGGTGCAACCGTCGGGGTGATTGGGGTTATCGTTGGGGTTATTTCCCTTACCGGGATGGGGCTCAAATTCTCTGACCTGATTATTGCAATGGCAGGTGACAGCCTGCTGCTCGCCCTTCTACTCATAGCTCTGGCTTCACTGGTGCTGGGAATGGGTGTACCAGTTACCGCTTCATATCTGATCGTGGCCGTGCTGGCAGTTCCGGCGCTTGGCACCTTCGGCGTAGCAGCTATTGCTGCACACCAAATCGTGTACTGGCTCAGTCAGGACTCCAATATCACCCCCCCTGTGTGTGTGGCTGCATATGCCGGTGCCGCAATAGCGGGAGCAGATCCATGGAAGACGGGCTGGACCTCGTTCAGATTTGCAAAGATGTTGTACGTTATGCCAATGCTGTTCGCATTTACTCCCAGCATCCTGTTTCAAGGCAAGGTGGTGGATATCAACGCACCCGATTTTGACGGGCCCTTTGCCAGCGTCATTGCGATGAATGTCAAAACAGATCAGGAAATTGCCAAAGGTGATGTTGTAGCCCTTATCAATGCCGGGGGAGAAACCCTTGAAGTAAAAGCGATGAGCGATGCCACTGCAAGTATTGTATATACTTTTCCAGGCTCCATGGTCGACCCAGGCCAGACGCTGCTCCGCACCGAAACTGCAGTAACCCCATACAGGGTTTTTGCCTCGTTCTTCTCAGCGATTCTGGGAACTGTCGCGTTTTCCAGCTTAATGATGGGGTACTGGATCCGGCGCACCAGTGTGGTAGAATGGATACTCTTAATACCTGCAACCATCCTGCTCTACTGGCCTACTCCCATAACTGATGTAGCAGGTGCAGCCATAGTCGCCATGATATGGTTCATGCAAAAAAGCAAGAACAAACGGGAAGAAAACATGGATGCTCTAAAAGCTTGATACACTAACAGGTGTTTCGCATGCCACAATCCAACCATGGAGGATACCATGCCTAAAATTACTAAAATTCTGTATGCAACTGACTTTTCTGAAGGTTCTGCGGTTGCGGCAGAATATGCGCGCGCTTTTGCCGACATGCACGCTGCCCAAGTTGTGGTACTGCATGTAAACAATGAACTAGTGGACCCGAATCGACTGCGGCTCCAAAGTGACGACTACCTAGAAATTGAACACAGTGTCCAACGTCTGGCAGCTGAAAACATGCAGGAGTTTTGTCCGCGCTACTTTAAGGAAGGGAGCTACAAAAGCAGAATCGAGATCGGGATCCCCTTCAAAGTGATAAATGAGGTAGCGCATTCAGAAGGTGTTGAACTTATCGTAGTGGGCACCCATGGACGTACAGGGCTGGCACACGTGGTTCTCGGCAGTACTGCCGAGCGCGTCGTGCGCAAAGCCAGGCTCCCCGTTTTGACCGTACCCATCCGCGCAAAAGCATTGTAGCAGGCAGAGGCAGATCACCCTTTGATAACTGCCAGAGGACGCAGCTCTATTTGCACCTCAACCAGGTCGGTCTGATTTTGCATCACCTCATCAATATCTTTGTAGGACTCCGGGGCTTCGTCCAGATCGGAACGCCCCCGGATGGCGTGCAAAACTCCGCGCTTATTGAGGGAATTTATCACCTCTTTCAAGTCCAGAGTTTTGCGCGCCCGGGTCCGGCTCATGATTCTGCCGGCACCGTGGGAACATGACTCGAAGGACTGCGCTTCCCCCTTCCCTTTTACCAGAAAAGAGCGCGTCCCCTGGGAGCCGGGGATCATCCCCCACTCGCCTTTGCGCGCTCGGGTTGCCCCCTTTCGATGCACAATAACCGTCGCGCCAAAATGCTCCTCCACGGCGGCGAAGTTATGCGGCTTATTGATAAAGTCCGCAAACTCGACCTCGGACAAAACCTCTTTGAAAGCTGCCTTTACCCGCTCCATCATCAACTTTCTGTTGGCGAGCGCAAATTCGAGGCAGTAGTTCATTTCATTCCAATACAACTCAAAATACTCTGACGCTTCTGGGATATATGCCAGGTCGCGAGACACATCCTCACCAGCTTCAGCGTTCATCTTTTTTGCCACTTTATTGTAGTGATTAGCCACCGTGAACCCGATATTGCGCGAGCCGGAGTGGATCATAATCCAGATATGACCATCCGAGCCTTTTTGGATCTCGATAAAATGGTTGCCCCCGCCCAAGGTACCGATCTGACGCAGAGCGCTTGCATACTCCTGGTTCACGATTGGCAGGTCCCCTTCTCGCGGCGGCATCCAGCTTTCGTCCTGGCGGGTCTTGTGATGTTTGAAACCAACAGGAACAGTCTTCCGAATAATGCCCATGATCTCTTTCAAGTCCGCTGTTTCTACTGCCGTGAGATTGGTGCGCAAAGAGCACATGCCGCAGCCGATATCCACGCCGACAGCGTTGGGGACGACAACCCCTTTGGTAGCGAGTATTGCGCCGATGGGCATACCGTAGCCCAGATGGGTGTCGGGCATGATGGCGATATGACTGAAGGCAAAGGGCAGATTCGCCAAATTTCGCGCCTGTTCCAGCGCCCCCTCTTCCATCTGAGCCTCCTCCAGCCACAGCTTTATGGGCAATTTCTCCGTTTCAATAAGCGCGTAACCGCTGGTTTTGTTACTATCTTCACGTTCCATGTAAAGCACTCCTTTAAAAAGCAAAAAACCTTTGATCTATCTTTTTTCTCGCCTCACCCAGTTGGCGCATCTCAAAAAAGCGTTGGACACCGCCTCAGCTTCTGCTTTGGGAACCTGCTACGCTTGGTAAAGCAGCAGACGTAACGCGAGCAACATCAATACAACTCCGGTGATGCGGTACAAAACCCGCTGGGCTGTAGCAGAGCTACGCAACTTTGTAGCCAAACCCGCAGCCATCAGAGCGATGGCGTTAAACACCAGCAGAGTTGCAACGATAAAGGTTCCTCCGAGCACAATCATCTGCTGCGACACCGCAGCACCATCCGCCTCTACAAACTGAGGTAAAAATGCGAGAAAAAACATCGACACCTTAGGGTTACTGATATTCATCAACAGGCCACGTTTATACAAATGTCGATACGCAACCACAGCCCTGCTCCCCGTCCCTATCGCTGCCCCATCCGCCCTGAACGCTTGATATGCAAGATACAGCAAGTACCCTGCTCCACCCAGCTTTAGAAGCATAAACAACAGCGGTGAGGTTGCAATGAGAGCAGCAACCCCCAACGCAACCAAGGCGGTATGCAAAACCAACCCGGTACACAACCCCAGGGTGATAACTATCCCAGCATTGCGCCCCTGCACCGCAGATTGGGTCAAGACATAAATATTATCCGGTCCTGGAGCGAGCCCCAGCGCAATGGATGCGAGAAAAAACTGCATCAGGGTATCCCATGCAGGCATGGTGACTCTCCTTTTATACTACAGACAACAGACTACTACGAGCTTCACTTAATCGTGGCTACTTCGACAAAAAGAATGCCCCTTGAGTTATTCGTAAACATGAGTACAATGGTTAAGTATCCCCGTTATTCACCAAACCATAAGGAGTAACTTCATGCTAAGTCAAACACTCAATAAAGCTTTAAACGCACAAATTGCCTACGAAAACTATTCCGCCTTTATCTATAAGGCGATGCAAGCGTACTTCGAGGCTGAAGATCTGGCCGGGATGGCAAACTGGATGAATCTGCAGTACCAGGAAGAACTGTCCCACGCAGAAAAAATATTCCGGTTTGTATGCGACGCTGGCGGACGGGTAGAAATACTGGGGATGGATACTCCCACCAACGAATACACCTCCCCACTGCAAGTATTTGAAAGCGCCCTTAAACACGAGCAAAAAGTTACGCAGCGCATCAATGAGCTTATGGAGCAGGCTCAGGATGAGAAAAACCATGCTGCGCAGATCTTTTTGCAGTGGTTTGTCACCGAGCAGGTTGAAGAAGAGGCAAGCGTGGGTGAAATCATCTCAAAGCTCAAACGCATTAAAGATGACGGACGCGGATTAATGATGGTGGACCAAGAGCTGGCTAAGCGCACGGCCCCTTCTGCAGAAGCTTAGTCCATGTCGAACCTTAAGGGGCATGCGACGCTTGCACCTTATAACGTCTGAAGCTTGCTGTTCTGGGGGTTCTGCGCACTCTCAGCCCCCAGAACAGTTTGGTTCCTTATACTATAGCAGATAGCGCACACCCATCCCCATCAGACAGCGCGCACATGGAAACTAGACTCAACCCACCGAATCGGATACATTAAATTCTAACACCGCTTTATAGTAAACAGATACCTACCTTAAGCCCCAGAATACCTAAGGGCAGAGTATTGTTCTGCATACCTTAATCAGTTTGAAGGAGTAGTTATGCCCACACCCTACCTGCACAAGACTTGGCTGCTATGCCTTGTTATTTTTACGCTGCTGTTTCCCGCGCGTCCGAGCATGAGCCAAGCAGAGGTGAGTCTAAACGAGCCTACGGGAGATAAATCCTTCGAGCAACAGGAACCTGTTGATCCGCCAGGAAGGCAGGGCAACATCCTGAATATCGTGCTGGGAAGCACCCCAGAACGTTCTACTGAACGTGGAACTCTGGTTATGGAAGCCTACCATGATGCAGATGAAAACGGCGAATACACCCAGGGAGAAGCGCTCCTGCGCAATGAAATATCCTGCACAGTCGACGGGGTACGCTACACCTTGCCCGCTTTTGTCCCGGGACTGGACTACAACGCGCGCTACAAAATCAAGTGCCAAGGGTTAAACAAATATGAGCCCACCACCGTAAGCAAGAATGTGCTGATAGCACGGCGCGGAGAGGTAATCAGCATATCTATCCCATGTAACTTGGTTGAAGAATAATCCGCAACACAAGAGAGGTTTTAGTGGAGACTCTAGTGAAAAAGACGCACTAGGGCGATGCCAGCTGCAACCCCACCAAGACAGAGCACCACATTCAGGAGGATATTGAGGGAGGCTGCAACCCATTGCCCCGCTTCCAGCAGACTCCATGAATCATACGCAAAAGTTGAAAATGTGGTGAATCCACCCATAAACCCGACACATATACCTAAACGCAAATCTGCGCTCAGAACCGAACTGCGCATAGCGAACTCCATAACTGCACCTAGCAACAATGAGCCAACTACATTTACCCCTAGAGTTCCATACGCAAACCTTGTCCCGAAGCTCGCTGCAGTCCATGCAGAAACTCCATATCTGGCTAAGCACCCTACCCCCCCAAATACTCCTATATAAATAAAATGCATATTTAATCTCCGGTAATTACTTGAGAATATCTCTTTCAAAATCTAATCCAAGTACTGGTATTTAAAGTTTTTTCTTGCATCAAGCACCAAGTCGAGCTAAACTTGCTAGCACTCGATGGTGACGAGTGCTAAACGCACGGACCGCTAAATTCCGTTACGGGAGGTAATCAATATGTATCAACTAGCCCTTACGGGCAACACCCTTGATCACTACATGGCACAGATAAATCAATATAAACTGCTTGATCGTGAAGCAGAGCGCGAACTAGCACTGCGATACAGAAACGAAAACGACCTCGATGCAGCTCAGCTCCTAGTGTGTTCCAACCTACGCTTTGTAGTGAAGATAGCACATGAATACCGCGCCTACGGTCTAAAGTTGCTTGACCTGATTCAGGAAGGCAACATCGGCCTGATGAAAGCAGTTAAAAAGTTTAACCCAGAGCGCAACAACCGTTTAATAAGTTATGCAGTATGGTGGATCAGAGCATACATCCATAACTTTATAATCAACAGCTGGTCGCTGGTCAAAATCGGCACTACGCAGGCGCGCCGCAAACTTTTTTTCAAGCTTAAGCAGACTCAGGCGCAACTGCAGCGCGAAAACGGTGAGGCCTGCGATGATGCCGTTGCAGCACACCTGCACGTCAATGCAGAAGAAGTTCGTGAGATGACTACACGTCTGAGCGGAGACCAATCTCTCGATGTAGAATTTATTGAGGGAGAGGGACAAACCTGGCTTGACAAGCTCGCGAGCACCGACTCAGACCAAGAACGTCTGCTTATAGAGCACGAGGAAGAGCGCAACCGCAACAGCGCAGTAAAACAGGCTCTGAGCACTCTGAACCCCCGAGAACAAGAAATTGTGCGCGAACGCATTCTGGCAGAATCACCCGCGACACTGCAAAAACTCGCGGAACGTTTTTCTATCAGCAGGGAGCGGGTACGCCAGATTGAAAAGCGTGCATTGGAGCGCCTGCGTGCCTGCATGGAAACGCAAGCGGGGTGATTAACAGTTGAGTCCATATTCAGGTTGATTTACTATGGCACCCTACTTTCACACATAACATATGTGTACACGCGACAAAAAATAACGCTTCAAGAAAAGGATGCCAACACAGGATGTCATACTTGAGATATTTAGGCCTGGTTGTACTTCTCAGCATACTTGTGAGTGCTTGTGGTACCGAAGGAAAGAATGTTCAACAAGAGCCGATCAGTGCGGCCTACGCACGCTTCAAGCAAGGCGAAGAGGCGTATGCAAAGAAAAACTACGCACGCGCCATTGAGCATTGGCAAGCGGTACGCGACATGTACCACACTACAGAGCTGACCACCCTAACCGAAAGAAAAATTGCCGATGCTCATTATGCTGCAGGGCAGACCATTGAGGCAATTGCTGGATACGAAAATTTTCTCAGACAGCATCCAGGGCATTCACACACACGTGATATACTTCTGCGTCTCGGTAGGGCTCATTTCAGCGAAATGCGCAGCGCTGACCGAGATCAGACTGCAACCCGCAACGCCCTAGCAACCTTTGAGCAGATACAGAGGAACTATCCCCAAGCAGAGGATAGTGCAGAAATAGAAAGCCTGATTCAACAATGCAAGGATAGACTTGCCGAGAATGAGCTGTATATTGCCGAATTCTATCTAAAGACCAAACGCTATGCACCCGCGCGTGCACGGCTGGAGCAACTACGTCAGACCTACCCTACATTTTCAGCCCTGCCTAGCGCAGAATTCCTGCTGGGGAAAGCATACTACTTTACCGATGCTAAGCAGGAAAGCGTGACCATACTTCGGAACCTAGAGAGTAGAACGCAGGATGATAGTCTGCGCAAACAAATTCAGAAGTTTCTCACCGACCACAACCTGAACGACCATAACCTGTAGTGCGGGGACAAATGTCCAACCCGGCACTGCTTTTTATTATCAGCAGCGGCAACTAGGTCTCTCCGGGTTGCCGCTGCTGCTGTTTTATCCATTCCGCCATTCCCCCACACAATTTGGCACTACATCTGCGCTTGCCCCACCCACGCAGAGGCTGAGCTGACCTATATTTCACTTGACATATATTAACAGATAAGGTACTCACTCCTTGGTAATTTAGCACCGGTATGGTCGAAAGCTAATGGACTGCAAAGCAGATATCTGCTTTGCACTCGTTTAGCTTTTGACACCCTATTTTGGCATTCCGAAAACCTGCCAGCCCCTGAGCGCTGCAGCAGTGCACGGAGTGTTTTTTGTTTTTATTTGATGCTATCCAAGCACCAAAAGGAGAGAATCATGGCAGACTATGGCAATCTTGAAACTCGTGTGCGGCGCAAATCCCTGCTCAACAAAGTGATGACGGCTGAGGCATGCGTGCAGTTCTTCAAACCCGGCATGGATCTAGGCTGGTCTGGCTTTACTCCGGCCGGTTACCCTAAAGCGGTGCCCATCGCGCTGGCGGACCATGTAGAAAAAAACAACTTGCAGGGCAAGTGGAAGTTCAACCTCTTTATCGGTGCTTCTGTAGGAGCGGAAACCGAGGACCGCTGGGCCCAACTCGACATGATTGATCGGCGCTGGCCCTACCAGACCGGGAAGAACATCGCCAAGGGGATCAACGAAGGGCGTATCCGCATGGGGGACAAGCACCTCTCTCTGTTTGCGCAGGATCTGGGCTACGGATTTTATACTCCAAAGATCGACGTGGCGATCATTGAAGTTTCCGCCGTTACTGAAAGCTGTGGTCTTGTGCCCACCTCTTCTTGTGGCGTGATTGGTGAAATTCTCAAGGTAGCAGACAAGATTATCCTTGAGGTTAACACTGGACAGCCCTCTTTCGAAGGGATGCACGACTGCATTATCCCGCGCAATCCCCCCCATCGTGAGCCGTTCCTGATCAATAAGGCGGATGACCGCATCGGTGATACATTCTTCCCCTGCGATCCGGACAAAATCATTGCAGTAGTTGAATCCAAGTACCGTGACAAGGGGCGCTCTTTTAGCGATGCGGATGAAAAATCCGAAGCAATCGCTGGACACATCCTCGACTTCTTCTCTGCAGAAGTTAAGGCTGGTCGTTTGCCGGAAAACCTCCTCCCGCTGCAGTCTGGGGTAGGCTCTATCGCCAACGCTGTTGTGGGGGGACTGGCCAACGGGCCGTTCTCTAACCTGTCCGTATACACCGAGGTTCTGCAGGACACGATGCTGGATCTGTTTGATTCCGGCAAGCTGGATTGCGCTTCATCCTGTTCACTATCGTTGTCTGAGGAGCCTGGGTTCCCCCGCTTCCTTAACAACTGGGATAAATACGCGGATAAGATTACACTCCGTCCGCTATCTATCGCTAACGCTCCAGAGCCGATCCGGCGCCTGGGGTGTATCGCTATGAATACCCCGATCGAGTTTGACATCTATGCGCATGCCAACTCAACTCTGGTAGGCGGAACCCGGATGATCAACGGTATCGGTGGTTCAGGTGACTTCCTGCGCAATGCATATCTTTCTATCATGCACACACCATCAAGCCGTCCGAGCAAGACCGATCCCAACGGCATCACCTGCGTAGTGCCCAAGGCACCCCATATTGACCACACCGAGCACGACCTCGATGTGCTGGTAACCGAGCAGGGGCTGGCGGACCTACGTGGACTGGCACCAAAAGATCGCGCCCAGAAGCTTATTGATGTATGTGCGCACCCAGAGTATCGCCCCATTCTGCAGGACTACTTCGACCGTGCCTGCAAAGAAACCCTGAGCAAGAGCGTTGGGCATGAGCCGCAACTGTTCGACCGCTGTTTCAAAATGCAGCAGAACCTTGCACTCAACGGTACTATGAAGATCAAAAGCTGGGATATTAACGTAGACCTGTGTGAATAGAATAATATAGCTTTTCGCACCTAAAGTTTTCTGCACCTATCCCCCTAAAAGCCATCATGCACTTGTTGCATGATGGCTTTTTATTTTACTGCTATCAAAAACTTTTACGCCCCGCTTGCATCCCCAATGCTGCCTTAAATGGCAAATCGCATAATAAGCAAAGAAATGATTTCACATCTACACTTCGCAACACCCGCGGCAGTAGCTAAATCAATTCAAAGCGTCATTCATACCAAAATAGAACACAGTATCTTTTATCAGATAAGCAACAACTTGTTATATTTATACTCTAACTATCCAAACACATCCACATACCAATCTTATCAAAAGCTCCCACTCGATTAGCTCTTATATTTCAGGCGCTTATGCGTGCAGCTATACTTAAAATCAGCTGACTACAGCTAACCTTATCCATATCGCACAAGCGCAGATATTCCCTTATTTAACTTGACACTACTCACCCTATATATTATACGTGGTTTCAGAACGCGGTTTTACTGTCGCATTTTTTACCATATGTGTATGGCGCGCTAATGTGGCTCACGCTTGCCGCGCCAACACACACACTGAAAACATGCGTACCTAGGCTCATCTCTTTTAAACATACTTAAAGGGCTGAGGTAGATTAGACCCTGGCTGATCCAACATGTGAACGCAAAGATTTTTTTATGTGCTTCGGCACGTAACTCTGAACTCGAAATCCGGGTGAGGAGGCAAACTTTTAAATCGTATAAAGGAGGAAGACAAATGTCAGAATTTGGTAATCTTGAAACCCGTGTGCGGCGCAAATCTCTGCTCGACAAAGTGATGTCAGCTGAAGCATGCGTGCAGTTCTTCAAACCCGGCATGGATCTAGGCTGGTCTGGCTTTACTCCGGCCGGCTATCCTAAAGCAGTGCCCATCGCGCTGGCGGACCATGTAGAAAAAAACAACTTGCAGGGCAAGTGGAAGTTCAACCTCTTTATCGGTGCTTCTGTAGGAGCGGAAACCGAGGACCGCTGGGCCCAGCTTGATATGATCGATCGGCGTTGGCCTTACCAGACTGGGAAGAACATCGCCAAGGGGATTAACGAAGGGCGCATCCGCATGGGGGACAAGCACCTCTCTCTGTTTGCGCAGGATCTGGGCTATGGATTCTATACTTCAAAAATCGACGTGGCGATCATCGAAGTTTCTGCCATCACCGAAGAATGTGGCCTTGTCCCAACCTCTTCTTGTGGTGTAATTGGCGAAATCCTCAAAATCGCTGACAAAATCATCATTGAAGTAAACACTGGGCAGCCCTCTTTCGAGGGGATGCACGACTGTCTCATCCCGCGCAATCCACCCCATCGTCAACCGTTCCTGATCAACAAGGCGGATGACCGCATTGGCGACCCAGCATTTCCCTGCGATCCAGACAAGATTGTTGCCATTGTTGAGTCAAAGCACCGCGACAAAGGGCGCGCATTCAGCGATGCGGATGAAAAATCTGAAGCTATTGCAGGCCACATCCTTGATTTCTTTTCAGCCGAGGTTAAGGCGGGACGCCTGCCGGAGAACCTCCTCCCGCTGCAGTCTGGAGTAGGCTCTATCGCTAACGCCGTCGTCGGTGGGCTGGCTAATGGACCGTTCTCCAACCTCACCGTATTTACCGAGGTTCTGCAGGACACCATGCTGGACCTCTTTGACTCAGGCAAACTTAATCATGCTTCAGCCTGCTCCCTGTCCCTGTCAGAAGATCCGGGCTTCCCCCGTTTCTTCGAGAACTGGGATAAGTATGCAGATAAAATCACCCTGCGTCCGCTGTCTATCTCTAACGCACCAGAGCCGATCCGGCGCCTGGGGTGTATCGCCATGAACACCCCGGTTGAGTTCGACATCTATGCGCATGCCAACTCCACTCTGGTTGGCGGTACCCGCATGATAAATGGTTTGGGTGGTTCAGGTGACTTCCTGCGTAATGCATATCTCTCTATCATGCATACCCCTTCAAGCCGTCCAAGTAAGACCGACCCCAACGGCATCACCTGCGTAGTACCGAAGGCTCCGCATATCGACCACACTGAGCATGATCTTGATGTTCTGGTTACCGAGCAGGGGCTGGCGGATCTGCGTGGGCTGGCGCCGAAGGATCGTGCACAGAAAATTATTGACGTATGTGCGCATCCCGAATACAAGCCTATCCTGCAGGAGTACTTCGACCGTGCCTGCAAGGAGACCCTCAGCAAAGGTGTTGGGCATGAGCCGCAGCTGTTCGACCGCTGCTTCAAGATGCAGCAGAACCTTGCGCTCAACGGTACCATGAAGATCAAGAGCTGGGATATCAACGTTGATCTGTGTGAATAACAGGTTAGCGTAGCACCCGTTCAAGCAACACCAAGCCCCGCTGTTCGCAGCGGGGCTTTTTTGTGCGTTGCCTTCTATTCTAAGAGTGGGGAAGTTATCGTGGGAAAAGAGCTATTGGCTTTTTTTGCGGCTACGCGGATGGGCCCTATCATACTCATCCATCATCCGCTCACTACTGACATGGGTATATTTTTGTGTGGTGGAAAGAGAGACATGGCCGAGGAGTTCCTGAATAGCACGCAGGTCGGCGCCATTATCCAGCAGATGAGTGGCAAAACTATGTCGCAGACTGTGTGGCGTTGACGCACTCGACATCCCAGCACGCAGAAGCAGCTGTTTCATGTGACGCTGCACACTTCGCGGAGTTATTCTGCTGCCATAACGATTGACAAATACAGCGTTTTCCCCTTTTTTAATCACAGCTAAGCGCAATTGCATATAGCACCGCAAGGCATGCACGGCTTTGGCTCCAATGGGGACAATACGTTCTTTACCCCCTTTGCCAAGCACCCGCACCTGTGCTGTATCAAAGTCGACATCGGGCACATCGATATCGGTAAGTTCACTTATGCGCAATCCACACGAATACAGAAGTTCAAAGATCGCCAGATTACGGCGCTCCATCCAGTCTGTGCCCGAAATGCTTTCAAGGAAATGGTACACCCCATCAACATCCATCACGCTTGGCAAGCGAGATTCCACTTTAGGGCGGCGCACTGCATCAAAGGGGTTGCTATTGATACCTTGGCGCCGGGAGATGTAGGTGTAGAAACCTCTTAAGGCTGAGACTTTACGCGCAACAGTGACCTTTTTCTGCCTACGGCGCAACTGAGCCAGCCAGCGGCGCACCTCAGCGCGCGTAACCGCGCCAAGCAACACAGCCAAGTCCGTGTTGTCACCTGAGTCCTGCCGCAAAAAAACACAAAACTCTTGAATATCGCGCACATACGCACTACAAGTGCGCGGCGAGAGATTGCGCTCCACCTCCAAAAAAGAGAGGTATGTCTCAAGTAACGGGTGCATCACCCCACCTGGACTACCTCTTTTATTTCAGGCACTCTATCTAGCAGCACCCGCTCAACTCCCATTTTGAGAGTAACCGTTGCCATAGGGCAGGAACTGCACGCCCCCGTCAATTTTACTCGTGCCACCCCGGCACCAGTCACTTCAATCAACTCAATATTGCCGCCATCTGCCAACATGGTGGGGCGCACTTCATCCAGTGCCGCCTCTACGCGTTCCTCTAGTGTCATACTGTTCCTTTCAAATTAAGCTGGCGCTGGTAGAAAATCATCCTAAAGCGCATCCATAGAAAACTGAGCCGCTATATCGGCCATACTTCTGCTACACAGCAGCTCAGGGCTACCTACCCCGCGCCCCTGTATCAACACCTTAAAGGTCTCTCCCATCCCATTGTCGGGCATGATAAGGTTTTTCAATGTCATCCGCAGAGCCAATGCCTCACTGGGATCTTCTTTCTGTGTCTGCAGACGCATGAGCTCTTCCACAAACCCAAGCCCCATCAGAAAGCGGTACTGCTCACCAAAGTACAGAGTTTCCAGCCCAGCGGTTGTTCCACTCTGCTGCAGGAGGGTAAAATCAACATGTGCAGTTATATCCTGCTCCCCCACCATCTGGTACGGGTTGTCGTTGGCACTGTGGCGCGAATAACACATCAGGGTGCCGTGGCGTCGGAAAGGGGCGTATAGTTCTGCTGCAGGATATCCGTAGTCTAAAGTGACGACAAAGCCGTGTTTAAGTTTCGCTGCCACCTGCTCCATCCACACTGCCGCCGCAGGGCACAACTCGGCACGACACCCCTCTGCGGGCTGAACCCCAAGGCGCGTGAAGTGAGCAACGATATGGTCTGAGGCTGGAACAAGTTTTTCTACTAAATATCCCGCCTTTTCAACCACACGTACTTCGTACAGTACCCCCTTGTGCCTTTCCACCACGTGAACCGGAAACGCATCTACCAATTCATTGGAAATAAAACACCCGTGCACCGCTTCAACCTGCTCGAAAGTGCTCCAGCGCACACACTCATGTGCACGCAGCAACTCAGCTTGGCGTTTGCGGTTCTCTGGACTAATTTCTATAATGCAATAATCGAGTGCCACATAACATTCAGGGGCATGGGTCTGCAGTTCAGTGAGGATATCCAGAGCCAGATGCCCCTCCCCTGCGCCCTGCTCCACCACGGTGAATGTTACTGGCTGCCCCAAGATGGAGTACATCTGTTCCAACTGGCGCGCCAGCAGGGCACCAAACACTGCATGCACGCTGGAAGAGGTGAAGAAGTCGCCCTCCTTACCAATACGCTCCCGATTCTGCATATAGTAACCATACTGTGGCTCATAGAGGCACAGCTGCATAAAATCGGCAAAACTCAGCCCCGCATCACCCTGTTCACGGATATGCTCAAGGATGACAGAATACAATTCGGTTTCTATAGGTTGCGACATCATTACTGTGCTGTACTCCCTGATCGGCTCTATAGGCACACTCACCCACACCACGGCACTCGGCTTGAAACCGCGGCTGCCTGCGTGGATAAACCTGGCTGCGCACTTGCATATATTAGTAATTGTTCCCACCACATATCTGTGCAATGATAGCGGAGTTTTGGATACGAAACACACCGAATAATAGCATAGCCAACAGGAGAAAACAGTATGAACCGCCATCTCGCCCTAGAACTCGCCCGAGTCACCGAAGCAGCCGCGCTCGAATCGGGTCGTTGGATTGGCAAAGGAGATAAAAACGCTGCAGATGACGCAGCCACCACTGCCATGCGCAACGCCCTAGGCAAGATGGATATTTACGGCACTGTAGTAATTGGTGAAGGGGAGATGGATGAGGCCCCTATGCTCTACATCGGAGAAAAGATGGGGAACAGCAAACACCAGGCGGTAGATATAGCAGTTGATCCTCTCGAGGGTACAACCCTGTGTGCCAAGGGGATTAATGGTGCTATCACCACTATTGCTTTAGCCCCGTCAGGCGGTTTTCTTAACGCGCCAGATATGTACATGGACAAGATTATCGTGGGGCCAGATGGACGCGGTATCATCGATATTGATGCCCCTGCGGCAGAGAATCTACGCCGTCTGGCACAAAGAAAAAACTGCAATATTGAGGACCTGACCGTGGTATTGCTGGATCGTCCGCGCCATGCTGATATCGTAACCGACATTCGTAAAGCTGGTGCATGTATTCACTTGATCAGTGACGGCGATGTAGCACCTGCGGTTGCAACTGGAATCGCCGATAGTGGCGTGGATATGGTGCTGGGCATTGGAGGTGCTCCTGAGGGGGTGCTCGCTGCAGCGGCCGCAAAATGCACCGGCGGCGACATGCAGGCGCGCCTTGTATTTACCACGGATGAGGAGCGCGAACGCGCACCGCAAATGGGGATAAACGACCCAGACAGGATCTATACCCTCGAAGATATGGCCGCAGGAAATGTGTTCTTTGCCGCGACTGGGGTAACTTCAGGACCTCTGCTACGTGGTATCCGCTATTTTTCTGGCGGCGCACGCACCCACACTGTAGTGATGCGCTCCAAAAGTCGCACCGTACGCTTTCTCGATGCATACCACTATTTCGATCATAAACCCGCCAACTGAACACTTCGGGGCTTAAAACGAAATAAAGCTAATAACTTGTCAACACAATGTGCTCTTGCTAGAATCACAGTGTTTTAGCTACTAACGGCATTACGCACTAGGGGGAAAAGCATGGCTATTGTTACAATTTCACGTGAGATGGGCAGCGGCGGAGCCATCATAGCTTCGGATTTAGCGGCCAAACTTGGATACACCTTGGTGGATGGAGAAACCATCCTCAAGGAAGCAGAAAAACATGGTCTGTCACACGAAGCGGTGAAAAATGCAGATGAAAAGCCCCCCGCATTTGTGGATAGCCTCGACGCTCGGATTGAGGTGGACATTCACCGCATTCAGAAAATCATTTTGGAATACGCCCTACACGGCGATGTGGTAATTTATGGGCGCGGTGGACAAGATATCCTTGAAGGGGTGGAAAGTGTGCTCACCACGCGCATCATCGCCCCTTTTGAATTGCGTGTAGAACGCTGGGCCGAGCGCGAATGGCTCGACCCGGATCTGTCACGAATTTTGGTGCGTAAAAGCGACCAGCAGCGCGATGGTTTTATCAAGTACTACTTTGATCGCAACTGGAACGACCCCACCAACTACGATTTGGTTATCAATACCGCTAAGATCTCAGAAGAGAAGGCGGTGGAATTGATATGCAACGCCTTGAAAGAGAAACACTTAATCGAACAGCGAGAGAACTCCAAAGAGCGCCTACGTGAACTTATTATGCGTAAAAAAATCGAGATTGAACTGATCCGCTCACCTGACATTGATGGTTACCACATGCAGATCGATGTCAAACAAGGATGTATAACCCTTGACGGGCACATCCACAGCACTACTGAACGGGATGTTATTCACGAAATAATCAACGATCAACAGCCAGAATACAAGATCAAAGATCAGCTCAAGGTGTTTGCATACCATGTAAACCCGAAAGAGGTATAACCCTTCTTAAACTCCGGCCTGTTGTTGACGCCCCTTGCCGATCCACTGACCCGACACAGAGCGGGTCAGTGATTCTACCTTGCCCCACAGGCTCCATGCTGCCTTTGCCGGTGACAGGAACGATGACAAAAAAACGCGCCCGCAATACCCTCGGCATCAGCACCCTCGAAGATATCACCTCCCTGATCTTACAGTCACATGATCTAAACGATACCTTAGAAAATGTGACAGAACTGGTTTCAAGGCGGATGGAAGCGTCGGTGTGTTCCATCTATCTGCTTGAGGACGGCAACGAACTGGTACTTAAGGCCACTAAGGGTCTCCCTCCCGAAACCGTTGACAAGGTGCGCATGCATCTAGGTGAGGGGCTCGCCAGCCTGGCGATAGAAGAATCTCGTCCCATATCGGTCATCAATCCATCTCAGCATCCACGCTATCGCTGCTTTTCTGCCACCGAAGAAGAGCGTTATGCCAGTTTTCTGGCAGTTCCACTGTTGAATCATCGGCGTCAGGCGATCGGAGTTATCGTTATCCAGAGCACTAGGCCATGTGCATATCCGCCGCGGGAGATTAGCGCTCTAACCACCATAGCGTTTCAAATTGCCTCTGTAGTAACCAACGCAAAACTACTTGACTATGTGAGCCACGCACACACCCGCAGCGCCTGTCCGAAACAGGATGAGCTTAACGGTGCCATCAGGCTCAAAGGGACCATCGCCTACCCGGGAGTCGTTTCTGGTCCGACATATATAATGGATAACCGCTACGGGTTTGCTGACGTGTTTGATGAAGCGAATACCGACGTAGAGCGGGAATTGGGCCGGATCCAGGATGCGCTCGAAGAAACCCGTATCCACACCCTGATGCTGGAAAAACGTGTGGCGCGCAAGCTGTCCGAAGAGGACGCGGCGATTTTCCACACCCACCTGATGATACTTGAAGACCGTACCTTTCAAGATCAACTTATCCACGAGATCAAAGCTGGGCACAGTGCTCCCTATGCGTTGAAAAAGGTTATCAGCAGCTACACTGAAACCTTTTCCAATATGGAGGACCCATATCTGCGCGAGCGCGCTGCCGATATCATGGATATAGGGCACCATATGCTTTCGAGCCTTACGGGACTGGGGAGAAAAGCGCAAAAGCTTAAACAAAAAGGGATCCTGCTTGCGCATGAAATTCTCCCTTCAGATATGGCAGTGATCGAACACGATAAGCTTCTAGGAATTGTCACCGAAGCGGGAGAGCGCAACTCGCACGCAGTGATCATGGCAAAATCGCTCGGCATCCCAGCGTTGGTGGGAGTTAAGGGGGTCGCTAGCCGCGCGCTTCAGGAAGAATTTATCATAGTAGATGCCAACTCCGGGTATCTGTATATGAAGCCATCCGAAACAATTATTGAGGAATACCGGCGCCTCGAAGAGGATTGCAGTAAAGAGCTCAAGCGCATCAACGAATATCGTCTCCTCCCTGCCTTAACTCGGGATAACACAGAAATCACTATGCGTGCCAATATCGGCCTGGTAAGCGACGTTGAGATCGCGCGGCGCAACGGGGCGCAGGGAGTTGGACTCTACCGCACCGAATTTCCGTACATGACACGGAGCAACTTCCCCGATCGGCAGGATCAATACCAACTGTACCGCAAGATTGTCGAGAGTTTTGCAGGGGAGCCAGTTACCATCCGCACCTTGGATATCGGCGGCGACAAGGCCCTGCCCTACTTCACCCTTCCCCACGAAGACAATCCGTTTATGGGCTGGCGCTCCGTACGTGTATCCTTGGACAATCCCGACATTTTCCGCACCCAGATAGAAGCTATTTTGATGGCGAGTGCGCACGGAACGGTGAAATTGCTATTCCCCATGATATCGGGGATAGAGGAGATTCAGGCATGCAAGGAGATGGTTGCAGAAGCTAAAGATAATCTGCGCCGTGAAAATATCCCCTTTTGTGAAGATATCCCCCTCGGAGTTATGGTTGAGGTGCCGGCAGCAGTGCAGATGTGCAAATTTCTGGTAAAAGAGGTGGATTTCTTCTCCCTCGGCACTAATGACTTAGTTCAGTACATGCTGGCTGCAGATCGGAACAACCAACTGGTCAACAAATACTACAACCCCCTCCATCCGGCGGTACTTCAGGCAATAAAGTATGTCGCCGATACCGCACACAAAGAGGGTAAAGCGGTGTGCATCTGCGGCGAGATGGCAACCGATCCAGTCAATTTTACAGTGCTCCTCGGTCTCGGGATTCAAGAGTTTTCTGTGGTGGCACCTTTCATTCCGCGCATCAAGGCGTTCCTCGCAGAGCTAGAATACGCCCGCGCTACAGAGATCACTGCTGCAGTCCTCGAAATGGGCAGTGCCACCGAGATTCGGGAATATCTGGTTGATGCTCTGCTGAGGATCCACACTCTGAGTATCCACACAAGTAACGCGCTGTAACTTCAGCCCACAGGGGTAGCACTTATCTATAACAAAAAGGAAATCACATGCTGTTTGTTATTCACTGTTTTGACAAAGACCATCAGTTAGAATTACGCCAACAAACCCGCGCCGAGCACCTTGCCTATCTCAAGCAGTGCGGGACGCAGATCAAGGCAGCAGGTCCAACCCTGGATACGCATGGGAGCATGAACGGTTCTGTGGTTGTGTTCGAATGTGAAAAAGCATCAGAGGCGCATGCTTTTGCGGCCGAAGATCCCTATGCCAAGGCGGGATTATTTCGCGAAGTGCTGATTCAAGAGTGGAAGAAGGTGTTGCCCCAGGAATAAACTACAAGCACGTAAGCGCAAACCATCACACCGTCCCCATCACACCGCCCCCATATAAGAAAACACAAAAGCCGCACCCAGCTTACGTGGGTGCGGCTTTTGTGTTACCTGGAGCTGTAGGTTAAAGGATTTACTTCTCCACCACTTCTGCCATCAAACGCGCAATGGATTCAGAGAACGCTACCGGGTCGCGCGGTTTATCGCCTTCGAGCAACAGAGCCTGATCATAGAGAAGACCAATGTACTCCTTCAGCTTCGGGCTCTGGCTATCGGCAGCAAACACCTGCTTCATCTTTCCAATCAGATTGTGGCCGGGATTAATCTCCAGCACACGTTGACCCTTAGGCACGTTCTGCCCCATTGCTTCAAACATCTTCGCCATTTTGGGGTCCAGGTCATGCTCTCCGGCAACTAGGCATACTGCAGAACTCTTCAGACGCCCGGAAATTCTTACATCTTCCACCACATCCTTGAGTTCCTCCTTCATCATTTCGAGCAGATCGCCAAATTCTTTTTTCTGCTCTTCTTTGTCGCTCTCGCCTAGATCCAAATCACCCTTGATTGCGGATTGGAACGGCTTCTCTTTGTACTCACCCAAGCCAGAGATGATTATGTCGTCAAAATCATCTGTCATAATCAGCACTTCAAGTCCTTTTTCCTTAAAGGCTTCAAGGTAAGGAGAAGCTTCGGCACTGATACGGTCGCCACCGGTGATGTAGTAAATCTCCTTCTGATCTTCAGGCATCCGCTCCACATACTCAGCCAAGGTGGTAGTTTCACCCGGCTTAGTTTTAGTGGATTCAAACAGCAGCAGGTCGGCGATGGTTTCGCGGCGTTCGAAGTCGTGATGCACCCCCTCTTTGAGGATGCGTCCAAACTCCGCATAGAACTCTTTATACGCCTCGGGCTCCTCTTTCTTCATGTGCGCTAAGGTGTCGAGCACTTTTTTAGTGACGTTTTTCTTGATTACGCTAACAGCTTTATTGTGCTGCAGAATCTCGCGACTCACATTCAAGGGCAGATCCGCTGACTCCACTACCCCTTTTACAAAACGCAGATAAGTGGGGAGGATCTCTTCGCAGTGATCCATGATCTGCACTCGGCGCACATATAGGGCGGGACCGATCTTATAATCTTGATAGAAGATGTCGAAAGGGCGCTTTTTCGGCAGGTACAACAACGCCGAAAACTCTGTGGTCCCCTCGGCGCGATAGTGAATCACCTTGGCCGGATCGGTGAAATCGTGGGAGACATGCTTGTAGAACTCGTTGTACTCTTCGGCACTGATCTCATCTTTACTTTTCAGCCAGATCGCCTTGCGTGAGTTCAGGGTCTCTTGCTCAGTTTCGGTGATGGTTTTCTCTTTATCCTCTGGATCAGGCTTGGTACGGGTAACATCCATCACCACCGGATACTCGATAAAGTCGGAATACTGCTTTACAATTCTGCGTAATTCGTACTCTTCGAGGAACTGCTTTTCATCCTCTTTCAGGGTGAGGACAATATCGGTGCCCTTGTCCTCTTTGCTCGTCTTTTCGATGGTATAGGTGCCATCGGATTCAGACTCCCAGATCACAGCAGTATCTGCAGCGGCACCAGCTTTGCGCGTGATCACGCTTACTTTATCCGCAACCATAAACGCAGAATAGAATCCAACGCCAAACTGGCCGATGAGCTCGGGATTGTTCTCCACTTCGCGACTTTCAAGCAACTTGATAAACTCTTTGGTGCCGGAATGGGCAATGGTGCCCAGAACTTCGGCAGCTTCATCTTCGGTCATGCCGATACCGTTGTCGCGCACGGTCAGGGTGCCGGCCTCTTTGTCGGCAATGAGTTTAATCTGCCACTCCTCCCCCCCTTCTGCTACGGCAGAATCGGTGAGGGCGGCATAGCGTGCCTTGTCAATGGCATCCGAAGCGTTGGAGATCAGCTCGCGGAGAAAAATTTCTTTATTCGAATACAGTGAATGCACCATCAGATCGAGGACCTTGTTAACCTCGGCCTTAAATGCGTGTTTTACTACACTCATGGGAAGGGATACCTCCTGTTAAGAATTTATCGGATATGTCTGTGCCGCTGGACTAACTCCCAAACATGGTTAGACACTCAGCACAGCCGCGCCATTGTTACTGGCGGGAAGATAATCACCCCTGGTGGCATTGTCAACCGTGAGAGGGAGAAATCATACCAAAACGTTCCACTGCAGCAGGCATATCTTCACCTTTGAGGTTGCCAAAGGCTAGACGTAGATAGCGCTGCTGTCCCGGACCAAACGCATCCCCAGGAAGACAGAGAAGATGAGCCTGTTCGGCAAGCAGGCGCGCAACCTGCCACGAATCGAGCTCTGGCCATGGATGGCGTACCCAGGCAAAAAAAGACCCGCTGGCACAGAGCTCAAACCCGTGCGGGGCATCAGCAAACAAGGCACAGAAGATATCGTGGCGTTCACGCATGCACTGGGCGTTGTATGCTACCCAAGAATCGAGGTTGCGACACCCCCAGGCCACCGCCTCCTGCGTAATACGCGGCTGACACACCACCATGCTGTCCTGAATTTTAAGAGCCTGACGGATCAACGCAGTCCCTGCAATCAGGGCGCCGGCGCGATACCCTGTGAGGGCAAAGGTTTTGCCAAACGAAGCTAAGTGGATAAAATTCTCTCCCCAGTCGGGTTTGCTGAACAGGTGATGAGGTTCCTGGTCAGAGGGTAGAAATGCGTTGTAGGTTTCATCCAACACCAAGGCAATATTGTGCGTGGAGGCGCACTGATACAACTCCTCAATCTCTGCTGCACTCAACACTCTACCGGTGGGATTGCTGGGAGTAACAACCACAATGGCACGGGTGCGTGACGTTATATGGCGGCAGATAGCCTGAATATCTGAACCACCATCCGCTGTGGCAGAAACGAACACAGGTTTAATCCCCAGCGTGTCGAGAGCCATGGGGTGATCAAAGTATGCGGGTTTCTGTACAATCACTTCATCCCCGGCTTCGGCCACAAGCAACATCGCCAGCCAAAAGGCCTGGCTCGCTCCGATGCTCAGACAGATATTTTCCGCCGTCGGAGCCCCACAGTAGCGGCGTGCGTACCATGCCGCCACCTCGGTCCGCACAATCTCGAGCCCTTCATCGGGGGAATACTGCGCAACTTCGGGGCGCAGCACAAGTTTTTGCAGATACTGACGCAACCCCGGAGCGGGCGGATAATCGGGAACTGCCTGACACATATCCACCAGAGGGCGGTGGGCGGGGAAAGTGTGTCCCGCTATCCAGCGCTTAACTTCTGTAATAGGGGGTGATCCCACCTGTTGCATTCTTGGGGTAACAGAAATCATTTCGAGGCCTCGATAGATATGTGGGGCGCTGTTGAGGGGATGCTACGCACAAACTCCAGGAGCAGGGCCGCCACCGCTGCAAGATCTGCGACCCGGATGTACTCTTCTGTGGAGTGAACTTTATTCATCCCTGTGGCGAGGTTCAGGGTAGCAATGCCGTGGGCATTGAATATATTTGCATCACTACCACCACCGGAACGTCCCACCTCCAAGGTCTGCCCCAATGTCACCGCAGCGTCACGCAAAGTCTGCAATATAGGCGTATCTTGGGACACATTCATCAAGGGGTAATCCTCTATAACCTCACACTCAACCCCAACCTCGGGGATAGGTGAACCACCACAGTAGTGACGCACCGCCTCGCGCAGGCAGGTACACATGTGCTCAGTCTGACGCTGTAGTTTTTCCTCGGAGAAACTGCGCGCCTCTCCGAGCATCTCCAGCATGGCCGCAACGATGTTAGTGGCCTGACCACCATGGATCACTCCAATGTTGGCGGTGGTGTCCGCATCAACGCGCCCCAGACGCATCTGCTCAATGCCGCGTGCAGCAATGCGGATGGCACTGATGCCATGTTCTGGGTTAAGCCCCGCATGGGAGGCGCGCCCGCGGATGCGGAACTTGATCTTGTTTGCACACGGGGCACTGCATGCCACCATCCCAACGCCAGAGGTATCCAACACCAGCCCGTGACGCGCATGCAAGGCATTAAAATCAAGGTTCTTTGCCCCGAGCAATCCCACCTCTTCACACACGGTAAAAACCAGCTCAAGGGGCGGGTGGGGGATATTATTTTCCCGCAATACCGTCACCACCTCGAGGATCTGGGCAATGCCAGACTTATCATCCGCCCCGAGGATGGTATCCCCGGCACTGGTAAACACGCCGTCCTGTAGCATCGGTGTCACTCCCTGCGCGGGAGAGACTGTATCCATGTGTGCAGACAGAAGCAGAGGAGCATCCCCGTGGTTGTAAGCAGGAAGCCGCGCAATAATATTTCCACTTTCACTACCCGTAGCGTGTGCAGAAGTATCGCACTCCACACGAGCGCCCAGCTGTTCCAGGCGGGAATGCAGATATGTTGCGATCTCCCCTTCGTAAAAGGATGGGCTTGAAATAGCCGCTAAGGTGCTAAATTCTGTACAAAGTCTCGTGGTGTTGATCATTAAATCCTCACATCATATTTGTTTCTGGAGTAAATATTCATACCTGCAGCAACCCCCCATCCGTCAGGTGGCGTGCAGGTTTCTAAACAGGCTGAATCATACCTCTGTGAATTAATCTAAGCAGTGGAGTTTCTATGATGCATAGAAGCTATGGACATTTTAAACAGACCTCTGCTACTATCACACATCTGTGGATGAGCTCAATCATCATTCTACTGCAATCTAAAGGCTAAAGATTTTTTCGCGCCAGCGCCGCTGCGGCCTGCTGACATGAAAACTCCACCGCACCACACTCGTTCAGGCAATCGACAATCCCCCCAGGTAAAATGCTGAGGGATTAAATATCGGTACAATCTTATACCCTGCACCCATTCTACGCTCTCGCCCTGTAAGGCTTGGTTTGAAGCTTTGCTCAGGTTCTCTTGCATGGCAACTTCATCCGGCCCAACATTTAAAAAAGGCCATTCTGTATAAACTATGACTTCGCAACGTTCACATAAAAACTCACGTAATAGAGCGCGGGGCAGAAACTTGTACGAACTCCCCTCGACTAAAAAACGCAAAGCTGCACGGCGGCGGCAGAGCATGGTGCTGTTCCTACTCCTTGCTGGGTTCGGCACCCTGATCTATTTTTTCACCCAGGACAAAAGCCTGTACGAAGCCGAAGTGGTGCAACCTGCCGATCCACACATCTTGCAACCGGCAGTGTTTGACGACCCTCTGCCCGAAGCGACACTTGAAGCGCGGCGCGAAATCATCAGCTGTGCGGTGGAATCGGGTGAAACCATCACTAATCTGCTTGGCCACTACTTCACTCCGGCGGAAATTCTCCAGATAGACCAAAAAGCCAAGCCTATTTTCCCCCTGCACAAGCTGTGCGCTGGAAATCAATACAGCATTGAACTGAAAGATGAGGAGTTTATCTCGTTTCGCTACGATATCGACAGTGAAGAACAGCTTATCATTGAGAAAAGAGAGGGGGAGATTCACATTGAACGCAAACCAATCCCCTACGATACCGAAGTGGAGAATATCGGCACCGAAATTGAGTCCAGCCTGTTTGGAAGCATTGCGTCTATCGGAGAATCTTCCCAGCTAGCTATAAACATTATGGATATCTTCGCCTGGGATATCGACTTCATTCGCGACATCCGCCATGGAGACTACTTCAGCGCCATTGTTGAAAAACGCTACCGCAATGGTAAACTTGAAGGTTACGGCAATGTGCTCGCAGCTCACTTCAGCAACCAGGGCAAAGACTTTTACGCCTTTTACTACGCTAACGACGGTGCCGGTGGATACTATGACGAACATGGGCAGAGCTTGCGCAAAGCGTTTCTCAAAGCCCCGCTTTCCTACACGCGTATCTCCTCGGGCTACACCAACCGCCGTTTTCATCCAGTGTTGAATGAATGGCGTCCCCACCTTGCGGTTGACTATGCCGCTCCCACCGGAACTCCGGTAAAAGCGATTGGAGATGGTTCGGTTGTGCGCAAAAGCTACGATCGCAACAACGGTAATCTGATCCGCCTGCGCCACCCCAATGGGTATGAATCAACATATATCCATCTGAGTAAATTCGGGCGCGGGATCAACAAAGGGACCAGGGTCAAACAGGGAGATATTATTGGCTATGTGGGTAGTACTGGACTAGCTACGGGGCCACATCTGGACTTCAGGATGTTAAAAAATGGTGTCCCTATCAATCCGCTGAAGATCAAGGCTACTCCGGCGCAGCCTATCGCCTCCCATAACAAGGCAGAATTTGCTGAGAACGTTGATATGCTGCGTGAGAAACTGGCCCTGAAATCTGAGCAGGTCCAAGAGTCCATCGCCAGCAGAACGGCCGCAGTTGAAGACTCAGACGCCGCGTCAACTCTGTGAACTATCTGCTCCATCTCCTTTTTTCTGACCCCACCCCGGACTGTTATACAGGCAACCTGATGGGAGACTTTGTGAAAGGGCCGCTGGAAACGCGACCCAAGCGCTTCAGCGCTGAGGTACTCCGCGGATTAAAACAACATCGGCGTATAGACAGCTACACGCAACGATCTACTGTTTTTAAGCAAAGTTACCACCGCTTGGATTCAAGCTACGGACTCTATCGCGGCATTATGGTAGATCTTTTTTACGACCATTTTGCGGCGCGCCACTGGAGTCACTTCCATCCACAACCGCTGCCTGAGTTCGCGCAAGAAATATATGCGATCCTCGAGGTTCATCCCGGTCTTGTCCCTGCTTTCTCCGCCATTGTGCCACGGATGCGTCAACACAACTGGCTGGCTGCCTATACGCGCATTGAAACTATGGAGCGTGCCCTGAATCACATCAGTCAGCGCGCGAAAGCCCATGACCCACTGCACGGCGCCATCACCCAACTGGAGCAAAACTACACAGCTCTGGAGCAGGACTGCCTAGATTTCATCGCCCAGACCTTGGTGTGGATTGAAAGGAAGCGCGGCACACGCAACTCCCCCTGGAAACAGCACGGCAATCCTCCCGGCACCTCCTAGAACTCAGGACAAATTCTTCGCCCCTCAAGATAAAAGCGTTTTTCATCCGCTTCCCCCATGGAGAACGTTTTGCGCGGCAGCGCACCGTCCTGCACTATAGTGCGGAAAAAGTCGTGTTTAGAGATAGCGGGGAGGTAAAATCCCGCACAGGCAGAGCGTGAACCTATCTGGGTGACACTTTCTGCGCCGTGGATATAGTCTATCCGCACTTTTTTCTGCTCTTCAAGATAGGTGTCCAGAAAATCCTGTAACGACCCTACCGCAAGGGTTTTTTGCGGATCTACAATCCGCATCAGGTAGTAGGCTCCGCTGAGGACACAGCCGATACAGTGCTCACTCCCCTCTTCGGCGGCTGCCATCGCAGTCAGACATGCATCTGCATTTGCGTGTGGTTCCAGGGTGAATCCCATCCCAGCGGTGCGAAAGGACAGCTCCATGGCCTGCTGTAGATGCTCAACATCGACATTAAATAACACACGATGGATCGCTTCAAACTCCAGCCCAGAATCGTGAATGTTTACCAATTCAACCAAAGCGTAGCGTGCCGGATGATCTACAATCTCAGCTGGGTCGGTCGCGTGTTGCTTAATTTCATTCCACAGCGCTTTTGCTGTGGCAAAGGAGTGGTTCCCATCTCCCATAGCATACAACATCACATCTTCGTGCCCTGGGTACTTGCGCTGATATGCATGCGGATCGGCAAGATCTCGTAACGCCTGTGCCACCTGCTGTTGCAACTGTACATCGTCCACAAGATAGCCATTCAGGTGTCCGCTGTCGGCATATAGATCAAAATCGTATATTTTTTCCAGTTTCGCCTCAAACAATGGCTCAATCACGGTTTTGCGTGGATCATCAATCAACACCATGATATGGGGCAGTTCCAGTGGGGCATTGCGCCGCACTTCTATCCGCGGGGGGAGACGATCCACGATGGTACCTTCGGTAGCGCGAATGAGCGAGTGCGATCCCTTGCTGTAGTCGTAGCATTCAAGATCTAGTGCGACCATAAGCCCTTTGCGCTGCGGCACCATGGAGGTGCTGCGCTCTACGAGGACAAACGCCGGCTCGTGTTCTACCATACTTCCATCCCGCATATAAGTTTTCATGGTGGCGTTAATCTGGCGGATACGTTCATCCACCTTTTCATCTGCCAGATACACTTCAGGCAGGGTTATCTTCAGGGTCGAAGGCGCACACCCTATAAATGCTGCGAGATCCTCCCAGTATTGAGGATCTGAGGTGTATTGATCACAGGCGATAACGGCCCACTTCTGCATATCGGTAGCAGGCGCGGGCAACAGAATACGCGGCACCTGAAGGCCAATGTCCGGGAAATTCATAAATATTTATCCTTGAAAAAGCTGGGGTTCCATAACTTGTTAAATTAAATTCCGCTGAAATCTCTACGCTTTTTACGTCGCGATAGCTTACCCATAACCCACCCTACAAACAGCGTCCCGCCGCCGGCAAGAAACCACTTGGTGCTCGCAGTACTGAGTATGGTGCGATTTTCCTCTCGCAACATGTTCAACTCCTCCTGCGCCGCGTCCAGTTCAAGCTTCAAGCGCTTGCGTTCTTCATCCAACATCAGAGCATTGTCAGAGAGTTCGCGGATCTCAACCAACTCCTCTTCTTTGCGTTGCACCCGTTGTTGCAGTAGCTCCACTTCAGCACGCATCTGCTCCGCATCTGCTACCGCGTCAGCTTGCGCTTCTGTTTGGGAACGTAAACCCTCAACTTCTGCCTCAAGCTCTTTAATAATCTGGCTCTTGGGGCGTTGGGTAGATACATACTGTGTCAGCACATACCCCTCAGTGCCGTCATTCAGACGCACGCGCAGATAGCGCCCCTGCTCTTCAAGCACTTCCATGCGGGTATCAGTTTTTATTGTACGCTTCACACGATATTCGTTACCCATCCCCTCGCGCAAGGTGATAACAAGCTGATCTGCTACATAGCGGGTGTCTGCTGCGACCCATTCGGGCATGAATGCAAGGCTCAGAACACAGACCACAAGGGCTGTTACAAGATGTTTTTTCATAGCTGTTCTCCTGGGTACACTTGTGCTTAATTATTGCTCAGAGGCCAATCACGTTCAAATCCGGCGGGATAAAAATTATTCTTGGTACGATTGAAGTAGCCATACTGAATGCGCGGGATCCGCTCTTTTATCTCTGTGAACATCTGCGCCATTCCCATGCAATCACGCGCCGGGGGCATCGCGTGCAGATACAAGCAGGGATCGATGGCCAGATTACGCAACTGCAACATATCCACGCCGCACTCGTCAATCACCTCTATCAGCGCCTCCAGCTCCTCACGTTGATCAGTGATACCGGGAAACACTAGGTAATTGAACATCACAAACAGCCCATGCTCCTTAGCACAGCGCACCGATTCGAGCACATCTGCAAAGCGATACGCATTGGGGCGATAGTAGGCGTTGTACGTCGGTTCGCGCACCGAATTGAGAGAGATACGGATCGAATCTAACCCGGCCGCCGCAAGCTCTTTTACTTTATGGGGCAACGAAGCATTGGAGTTGAAGTTTATGGTTCCACGCCTGGTCTCGCGCCGCATCGCCTTGATTGCAGCACTAATAACATCCGCCTGCATGATGGGATCCCCCTCACACCCCTGTCCGAAGGAAACAATGGCATTTTCGGCGTGTTGGAGGTGGGGCACTGCTACCTGCACCAGTTCTTCAACACTGGGAACAAAGTCGATCCGCTCCTGACTGGAAGGGCAACACTCATTTTCCGCAGCCTGATAGGAGAGGCACCCAAGGCAGTTGGAGTTGCATGTGGGCGAGGTAGGCAACGGTGCCTCCCAACGCTTTAAAAACAGATTTTTAGCCGCAAAACAATGGTAGTCTAAAGCACAGCGGGATAACTGCACAAGTAAACGATTATCTGGATAGCGTCCCAGCAGCTCGTCCACCCCTGGAACGACCTTGCGATCATCAAAATATTCTGCCTGCCACTGCGTGCTTCGATCTACTTTAAGGGCGGGGACGTAAAAACACTCATCCTCAGCACACCACGCAAGTGCAGTGTACGCCCACAGGGGCAACGTCTGGCGCTTGGCAGGATACTCCACTGCGGGCAAATAGGTACGCATATATGCTGGAGAGATAAAGGCACATACCGCTTGCACCTCTTCCCCTCCCATAGAGCGGGGTAGACGCCGAATGGTCTCTTTGGCGCCGCTGCGCATATTGATCCCCACTGGGAATACACCGGGCATGGTGAACAAGCGGCTCCCTTCCGGCAGCGGAATCATCTCAGCGTCGCCCGGAATGCAAACTGCGGTGCCGCTCATTCCAGCCATGCGGTATTCAGGATGCTCAAATATTTCGCCGTCCAGCGTTGCTACCACGGTATAAAAAGTCATACCCGTTCCTTCCAAAAATCAGACTATTCCCTGCCGTTATGCGCAGACTCGTGCAGCCAGAGGTTAAACCTCAATGCTACAGCAACTGCATGCGGATAAACAAGTGCAATATCTGTGCAATATGAAGAGGTTAAGAGATAGAAAATTAAACCACACCTTATCGGTGCGCAGGCATAGCAAGCAAGTATCGCCGGATGCAAAGATGCTCGACTCCACTTTTTACTTAATTCCGCGCCAGATTTGTCCTATGCTGGCACGCATGAAAACTATCCTTACCACCCTACACAGTAAATTCATCCACCCCAGCCTCGCCCTTCCCTATCTTGCGGCATACTGCAAAGATGGGTGCGGAGAGATTGTGATCAGCGAATTCACCGTGCACGAACCGCGGGAAAACATCTTGGCAGCCCTGCTGGAACAACGCCCCGATGTGATCGCCTTTTCGGTATATATCTGGAACCGCTGTGAAACTCTCGCCTTGGTGGATGCAATCCACGTAGCGGCACCGCACATCCGTATCATTCTCGGGGGGCCAGAGATAAGCTACCCCGAAGCGGAGATCTGGGAGCAGCACCCAGGCATCCGTGCCATTATCCATGCAGAAGGGGAACGTCCCCTGCGCCACCTGCTTCAGGGGTGGAGTGCAGGTGTTTCCGTACCCGAATCTCCAGGCCTGAGTCTGCGCTGCGCAGAGGGAATCGTATCCAACCCCGAAGCGCTCCTGCTTGAGGAGCTGGACCAACTCCCCTCGCCGTATGCTTTGGGGTTGATAGAATACGGGCGCGGCTTTGTGTACTACGAAAGCAGCCGCGGATGCCCCTACAACTGTGCGTTCTGCATGAGTGCTCTAGACACCAGAGTACGCAGTTTTACCATGCCTAGAATCAAGAAAGACCTGCTCCTTTTAATGGAGCAGCAGGTACCTAAGATCAAGCTGGTGGATCGCACCTTTAACTACAACTCCCAGCGGGCGCGGGAAATTTTTACCTTCATCCTCGAACACAACCGCTGTAGCCATTTTCACTTTGAGATAGGGGCCCATCTGCTCGATGCCGCCACCATAGAACTGCTGGAACAGGTGCCCGCAGATATGTTTCAATTTGAAATCGGGGTGCAATCCACCATGGAGGATACCCTCGCAGCGCTGAAACGCAACGCCCCCCTGCAAACCTTGCTGGCAAATGTCGAACAACTGTTGCGCCGCACCCATATCCACATCCATCTAGATCTCATTGCGGGGTTACCTGGCGACGACTTCAACCGTATTCTACACGGGATTGACCAACTGATGCCCCTGCGCCCGCATCACCTTCAGATAGAAACTCTCAAGATTCTCCCCGGCGCACCGCTGCAGCGCGATGCTGACGCACTGGGGCTACGCTACGACCCTCACCCCCCCTACACCGTACTGAGTTCAGACAAGCTAGATTTTTTTGCCCTCGAACGGATCCGTGGTATCAGCCGTCTTCTGGATCTCACTTGGAATTGCGAGCGTGCCACCAACTTTATCCTCGAGCTGGGAAAACAATACGGCAGTGTAGCGACAGCACTGGTGAAACTGGAGGCATATTGGAAAGAGCAAGGTTTGTTGCGTTTTCCGCTGGGGCAACGGGAGATCTTCGAACATCTTGCCCATGCTGTGACACATCTATTCCCTTGCGCCAGCGTGACAGTAGAATTTCTGCACCAGACCCTGATGCGAGATCTGGCCCTGCGCGAAGTGGTTACAGTGGGGAAAATCCCTGGCTTTTATACCCTGGAATTAAACGCCAGCGAAAAACAGGCGGTAAAAGAGCGGGTAACGGAAAAGCTGGATCAGATCAAAGGGAGAGGGATAAAACTACAGCACTTTGCCGCACGCCTCCCTGCCCTGCACCGGACACAGAACACCAGAGAGGATAACGCACCGCAAGATATTCACCTGTTTTTCTACCTCAGCGCCAGCAATAAACGTCTGCAGATAGAAGAACATTGCATCTCCTCACTAAGCGCTAAGCACTAAGCACTAAGCACTCAAGCCCCATACCCATCGGGGTTAGCACTCTGCCATGCCCACGCATCCCGACACATCTGTTCTAAGTCAAAGCGCGCCTCCCACCCCAACAGGGTGCGCGCCAGGGAGGGATCAGCGTAGCAGGTGGCAATATCACCCGGACGCCGCGCCACCACTTGATACGGCACCTTTTTCCCACTGACAGCTTCAAACGCGCGTACAACCTCAAGGACAGAATAGCCGCACCCAGTGCCCAAATTCACCTTCAACACCTGGTTCTGTTGCGCCGCAACCTTAACACCGCGCTCTAAAGCACAGACATGACCACGCGCCAAATCCACTACATGAACATAGTCTCGCACTCCGGTTCCATCTTTAGTGGGATAATTATCTCCAAAAACGCTGAGACATTGCCGCTTGCCCACGGCCACTTGAGTCACAAAGGGGAGTAGATTGTTGGGAATGCCGCGCGGGTCTTCGCCTATCAATCCAGATGGATGTGCTCCCACCGGGTTGAAGTAGCGCAGAAGCACAATATTCCACCCTGCTTCGGAGATATGCACATCGGCAAGGATCTGCTCAAGCATAAGCTTCGTGCGGCCGTAGGGGTTGGTGGGGCCCACGGGAGCGTTCTCGCGCAGAGGTACACTTTCAGGATCACCATACACAGTGGCAGAAGAGCTAAACACCAGATTCCGGCACCCATGCGCCGCCATAACCTCACACAGTACCAGGGTGGAATCTATATTGTTGGCATAGTACTTAAGTGGCAGCGCTACCGACTCTCCCACCGCTTTGTAGCC
>Ga0265295_1001117_pt1 | contig 48983 bp, 25 predicted proteins | sample Munlansysbiofilm_FD_192503 | JGI IMG/M metagenome (GOLD analysis project Ga0265295, IMG submission 192503) | Leachate microbial communities from a municipal landfill in Southern Ontario, Canada - Methane capture system biofilm | ecosystem: Engineered > Solid waste > Landfill > Unclassified ...
CTGGTTTCGTTCAAAATAGAGCCACGGCTCACTTACCTGTTTGGCGTCAAAATCCGAGAGCTCATCGCAATCCACATCCTTGTCGAGCCTTACGAGTTCATCACCTTTTGCGTAAGTAAAACCTTCCGGGAATGTCGCGATCAATTCTCGCAGGCAAAGGGTTTCTGCCTCCTCGGGGATCTCTTGCAAACAAAGCTGGATCTGCAATTCCCCGCTGGGATAGAGGCAAAAGATTTTGGAGAACTTCAATCCAGCATGCCTGGTGCTTTCGTAAAACAGCTCCATCTGCACAGCGTCTCCGGTATGGGAAAATTGTATATCGCTCACTTCTTTGGTCTCAAATTCACCGCTGAAGGGACGCCCAAAATCCGTAGCGTGGATCCTTACCCAGTCATTTGCTGCAGAAGTAAAAAAGGCCATATTCTTCGGATCCTTGATGGTTAGCATGAGGCAGTGGCACGCTGCTACGATCCTTGCCTGCTCTTTGCCGCGTTTGGCATCCGTGCCCCGGTGTGCCATCAGCAGCAGCTCAGGTTCCAGCTCAAAACTGTGCCAGGCGGAGTTCTCCACGGTAAATTCTACCTTCACATCAGGTATATAATAGACCGACCCGCTGAGGCTGAATTCCACTAATAAAACTCTCTTTTCAAGCGCATCCAGCTCAAGCTCATAGACTCTTTGGCTGAGCCTTACTCTATCATCTTCAGGGAAGGCAAGCCTGATCTTGCAGGCCTGCTTGAGGTTGCTACAGAGGTTCAGATACAGCGTTTGTGGGTGATCTGCACGGATCAGACTCTGAGCCGTAAGTTCAAGGCCTATGGGGTATTGCACATCCTGGCCATAGCCTAAAATAATGGCTTTATTGGCGATGCTAACTTGGCTGCATACCGCAGGCATCACATCCCACTCGCTATATTTACCTTCGATGGCTAAAATCTTGTATTTAGCTTTCAGCTCCAATTTGGGCTTTGCCTGCCCTCGATATTTGAGCTGAAAGTCAATGTTGTGCTCCGATTTACCGATGATCTCAAGATCCTGATAGGCAGAATTATAGCATTCATAGCTGTAAGCAATCTCAAAGCTGTCACCAAACACGGGTTTGGCCTGCTGAACTCTGCTGCTCAGGTGAAAGTCAGCACTTTCGATCTCCACGATCGCGCGCGAAGTCCTTTCTACCACCACGCGCAGGCTTTTGTCCCCCTTGCGCCAGAGGTAAGTATAATAGCTAAAGCCTTCTTTGTCTTCACCATCCGGCTCTACTTTCAGCTCACGTATAAAATCGGAATACCAATCAAAATACTCAAAATAAGGCCTCAGCACTTCGCTGCCCATGATGCCCGGCAGAAAGTTCAGCAGAAAGGTGGCAGAGGCCTGCATGTTCAGCCAAAAGAATCCGCATTTCTTGTAGAGCGGCACGGCTTTGGTATTGCCGGCCCAGGTGAATAAACTGAGGGTGGGGATACCCAGCTCGGCTGTTTTGAGCACGCAGCGCTGCACGAGCAGTTTTCCCACTCCCGTGCCGCGGTAGGCAGGCAAGACATTCAGCATCCCGATGTTCATATTATTCTCTAAATAAGGTTCGATATCCACATAGCCCAGCACCTCATCGCCCTTCACTGCCAGATAGCTTGCTACAGCACTGCTGTTTTGCTGCTCATCCAGCACTTTCTCTTCATCGTAATTGAAGAAATGTCCATTCCAGCCTTCAGTGCTGGTGTTCCACATGGTGGCGAGACTGGCGGCATATTTGGGCTCGTAATCACAGATCAAAATGTCTTTTAGCTCTGGTTTCATCCTGGCTCCTTTGTGCTTTGGAAATGGCGATTCAGGCCTTTCTGGTGTAGATATCTGGCATTTGGGAAATCATTCTGATTATCCTCGGAGCATTTTCATGATGGCGGGAAGCTTGTCAATATTTATCTTGGCAGACGGCTCCCCCTTTTTCAGCCTTTCCCTTTCACACCAGCTCAAGCTGGCGGAACGGCCGGATGAATCCAGCGTTACGAGAGGCTCGCTCTGTCTCCCTGCGATATTGAGCTTGACAGATTCTCCCTTGAAACTGATCCTGCTTTCACAAAGAAATAGTGGAATAAACATCATTTTCGGGAGGAGAAATGGCCTCGAACCGTCTCTTGGATACCGTCCTTTTGATCCTGACCTTGCTTATGAGTTTGCTGATCGTAGCCTCACTCACGCAGCTCTTGCGGGGAGGAGACGTTTTGCTCACTTTCACCCAGGTCACCTCGCAGATCATCTATATCATTTTTGCAGTGACCATTGTCCTGATCATCCTGATTCTGGTGTTGGAAAATTCCTCTCCGGTGCATACTCTGGCTTGGATCATGGTGCTGATCTTCCTGCCGATCGTAGGCTTTATCTTTTATCTATTATTTGGGCGCAATTGGCGCAAGATCAAGCTCTTTAAGCGCAAGGGATTGTCTGATGCGGATTTCCTGCATGCTTTGGATAGAAGCGTTCCAGAATTCTATTCCCACCATCTGGAAGACGCTCTGGAGCACAAGCTGCACAAACTCTTGAAGAACAACAGCAAAGCCATCATCACAAGCCACAATAGGATCGAGCTGATCAGCGATACCACCATCGCCTTTGCCGCCATTTGTGAAGGGATAGAAGCCGCCACATCCCATGTGCATCTGGAATATTTCTCGATAGCGGCAGATAGCACAGGGAATTACCTCAAAGACCTCTTGATCAAAAAAGCCCAGGCCGGAGTGGAAGTCCGCTTTATTTACGACGATGTGGCTTGCTGGCGTTTACCGCGCCGGTTCAAGAAAGAGCTCCGGGCTGCGGGCGTCAAATTTGTCCCCTTCATGCCGGTCTGGATTCCTCTGCTCAACAGCCGCATGAACTACCGTAATCACAAAAAACTGGTGATCGTGGATGGCAAAAAAGGCTATCTGGGTGGGCTGAATATCGGTGATCAATATCTGGGGAAGGATCCCTATTATGGTTATTGGCGAGATTCCCTGGCGATCTTTGAAGGACAGAGCGTGTTCAGTATGCAGGCTATCTTCCTGGCAGACTGGTATTTCGTGAGCCAGGAGAATCTCTTTAATGCAGATGGTTTCCGCAAATACATCTGCCCGGATATCGGCAAGGATATTACAAAGATTTCTCCCGTGCAAATGGTGGCCAGTGGCCCGGATTCGGACCAGGCCAGCATCCTGCAGCTTTACTTTTCTGCCATCGCCAATGCCCAACGCTCGATTATGATCAACACCCCTTATCTGATCTTGAATGAAGCCCTGCTCATGGCACTCAAGACCAGTGCCATCAGCGGAGTCAAGGTGCAGATCATTATGCCCCAAAAAGCAGATCATTGGATCGTCTTTTGGGGCTCGCGCTCCTATTTTCAGGAGCTGCTGGAAGTGGGTGTGGAAATCTATGAATACACCCGCGGTTTTATGCATGCCAAGATCCTGATCGTGGATGATGAAATCCTGGGACTGGGCACCGCCAATATGGATCTGCGCAGTTTCAACCACAATTTCGAGCTTACGGCTTTGGTATTTGAGGACAAAATCGTCTGCAAAGCGGTCGCTGCCTTCACCGAAGACCTGGCTTATTCGCGCCGGATTATTCTGGAAGAATTCAACAAACGCGGCCTGATTCAGCGCAGCCAGGAATCCATCTGCCGCCTCTTTTCCCCACTTTTGTAAGGAAGCTAAATGAAGTTTATCAAGATCGATTTTGAGAGCGACATTCTGGATGCAGCACTGGATTGTGTGAACGCACGTTGCATCATGGTTTTCCCCACCCGGGCCTCAGCCAATCTGGCCAGATTGCGCTATGAACCCCGCTGGCATTTTGAGCAGATTATCTGGACGGCTATTCAGGATTTTAAGGCCTCGATCACGAGTTCGGAACTTCCCCGGCTGGAGGATGAAAAAAGGCTGCTCACCCTGTATCAGATTATGACTCCGGAAGAGCGTGACTATTTTCACCTGACGGGCTATGATGATGTGGTGGATTGGGGTAACAATTTCTTCCAGTTTTTGCAGGATTACAGTGAGGCCGGACGGGACGTAAATGAGCTTGGCACCTTGTGCGAGGCTCCGGATATGTATCTCAGACTCTGGCAGGAAGAACATATTGGCCGCATCACTGCCATCCTGAGCCGCTATCGCCAGCGAACCCACGATATGGGCTTTACCGATATCATCTTTTCCAGCTCCGTCGCACCTTTGCAGATACCTTATCGCGATTATCGTATCGTGCTAATAAATCAATACTATTACAGCAAGTTTGAGCAGGAACTCCTGCTAAGCTGTGAACAAAGCCAAAATGAAATCTGGCTGCTCTATCATGGCACCAAAGCCGATGAGAAGAGCTGGCAAACGCCCGAATATGATCCCGCCGAGCTTTACAAAGAGCTATCGCAAAAGCCTGAAATAAGCATCTATCAATGCGAAAACGAGGAGCAACACGCCCTGCTCTTATTAGCTCAAAAAGAGCAGCTTGCAAGCAGTGGAACCATCATTGACAACAGCTTTTGGCAAAAGGCCTATTCCGCCTGGTTCCCCCAGGATTTTGTGAAGGCCAGACAGCAACTGCCCATCACGCAGAGCCTCTGGTATTCCTTCCAGAGCTTTCTGGATGAACTGGTGCAAAGTCAGCAGATTACCCCCGGTTTTGTGCCCTTGAGCCTGGTGATCCAGCAGTTCAGAGACTGTCGCTATCCCGCTCTCTTGCAGGAGGATTGGGACGCTGTCAAACAGGACGCTTTGCTAAGAGAGCTTTTCAAGCTGAGCGCAGATGAGGTCTTGTATCTGGATCTGAATCCTCTGGCCCAATTCAGCGGCAAATCGGCTGCCAAATACCCGCTTTTAGCCCCGCTTTGCATCCAGCTCTTTGCCTTGGTGAAAAGCATCCTGAATTTGCAAGATATCAAAGAGCTGATCCAGCTTTGCACAAATGAGCTTGCTCCCGAAAAGTTCTGCAGCTCAGAAGAGCTTGCCAAGACCGATATTATGCCCCAAATCTGGACTGCTCTGGCGAATTTCAGTGCGGTGGAGAATCTGGGGATAGTAGAGGATTGGACAGCCGTATTTCCCAGCGTGGGCAGCGCGCTATTTCGCCTCTGGCTGGACTATGTAAAGCCGGTGCGCCTGAAGTTTCAGCTTCTTGCCAGCGGCCCGGGTTCCTGGGAGATCAGCAATCTGCTGGACTACCGCAACAGACGCCAGGATTATCTGATCATCCTGCAGATGGTGGAAGGAATCTTGCCCCAATCCCCCGGACCGGTATGGCTGCTCAATGAAGCGCAACGTGCTCGCCTGGGCATGCTGAATTATGAAATCATCCGGGCTTGGGAACGCTATTACTTTTTCCGCATGGTCTTTACGGCGCGTCAGGTGAGCATCTATACCTATCAAAATGCCGAGAAGAGCATCGAGCCCAGCAGCTTTATCGGAGAATTGAAACAGATTTGCCCGGAAAATATCCAGGAGACCAAGGCCGAGCCCATCCCCTTTGCTCATGTCATGGGGCTCTGGCAGGATATGCAAAAAGACCTCTTAGCACAGAAGATAGGCAGTTCAGAGCTCTTTTGCACCAGCCCCGATGCAGATTTCTTCCGCCTGCCTGCAGAGCCTGTGCGGGATTTTGGCAAGTCCGGCCAGGTCAAACAAAACAGCTATGAACTCAGCCTGATGACCAACAACCCCTTCGCCTGGTATGTCCGCGCCATCAGCAAATTGAATCCCCGCAAAGCCGTGCTGCCCGAAACCATCAGTCCCGCCCTTTTTGGCACCCTGATGCACTCCTATTTCAATGATGTTTTGGGCGAGGAACCTCAGCGTTACGAGGGTGTAAAGGCTCTGGGGCAGCTCTTTTCAGACGATGATAAATTGCGCACCGCCTTGCAAACGATCATCCATAGCCAGGATTTCTATTACAAAATCCCCAAGAATTACAATCTGGACTTTCTTCTGGTCATCATCAGCGAGTGTCTGGTGGATTCGTTAAAGCAGTTTTATCGCCGCTTCTTTTTTCATGAATTGAGCAGGGAGAGTTTTACCCTGATCCCGGAACACAGATTTATGACCGAAGAGGAGAAAGTTTACAAAGAGCTCTGCTCTGTCTGCCATGATGAGCAGATCTATAAGGTGATGATCCACGGGAAGGTTGATCTCAGAATCGAGACCCCCACCCGGAAGATCATTCTGGATTTCAAGACCGGCGCCGCCCATGTGAATCAACTGATCTTTTATGAATATGCCTATTATTTGATTGAGAATCCAGAATTGGGAGCTGAACTGAGCTCGTATTTCTGGCAGATTTTGGAGATGAACATAGACAGCAAGAATAGTGCGACTGTAAACAAGCGCGAGCAGTACATCAGCGAGATCAGTGAGAGCCTGAAAGACTGTTTACAGCAGGGCTATGGCATAGCCTCAAAAGCCCAATACAAGGGCATCTTGCAGGAGATTACGCGCAGCGATCTACAAGTGATGGGAGGCAATAATGACTGATTTTCAAAACCGCATCATCTCCGCCAGCGCAGGCACGGGGAAGACCTACCGCCTTTCCATCGAATACATCAGCCTGATCTTGCGTTACTACCACCGGCATCCGGATTTTTCGCTGGACTGCGTTCTGGCACTTACCTTTACCCGCAAGGCTACCGCCGAGATCAGAGAGCGGATCATGTCTCAATTGCGGGAATTGCTTGCTGAGCCCCAGGGGAAACTGGCTCTTAATCTGCGCAAGCAGGTTGCCGGCGATCCCGAGGGCCTTAGCATCCTGGAGCAGAATACCTTGCGCTCTGCGCTTTTGGAAATCTGTGCGGATCAGCGCAATCTGCAAGTGATGACCATCGATAGCTTTACTAGCAGCATCTTCCGCAATATCGTGCGCCCCTTGCGCAGCATAGACAGCTATGAATTGGATCAGGAGGCGGTAAACAAACGCCTGCCCTATCTGATGAATCACCTGATGAATCCTGCCTTCCGGGATCGTGTGGAGAAACTGCTCTCCCGCAAGGTTCGCCGCAGTTTGGATGACTATAGCGTGTTCTTCAAAAGCCTGATCTACAACCGCTGGACCTACTTTCTGATCAAGCGGCGCTGCCAGCAGAACCGCTATGAAGCTTTGCCCCGGCAACATGATTTTGCTCAGGCTTTCCAAAGCTTTGTCCAGAGCCTGGATGAGATCTATCAAAGCAAGGCCAAGGGCGAATTTAAGGCCTATTTCCTGAAAGGTTTTACAGACCTGCTGCCTGGCAGTTTTGAGAATCCCGCCCAGCTCTATCCGATGGTGGAGGAGCTGTTCAAACGCTCTTCCGATGCTCTGAAATTGCTGAAACAAGCCGCCAAAGGCATCTACAGCAAGAGGCCGGTGCCCAAGGACTTGCAGCCTGGCATCCAGACTTTGCAAGATGAGGTCCTCAGTGCTTTGGGGGAGAAGCTCTATCACGAGTATTTTATCCCGGAGCAAAACGAGATTTTGGAGCTCTGGGAGATCATCCTGAGCGAGTATGACAAGCTGATCTATCGCTATAAGAACATGACCTATCAGGATATAGCCTGGTTCACCTTTGAAGCGCTATTCAGTCCCCAGCCGCCTATCTTCGATCTTTCCAGCGAGAGCGCCGCCACAGAGTTTTACGAATTCCTCAGCCATCGCACCCGTTTCATGCTGATCGATGAATTTCAGGATACCTCGCTCATCCAATTTAACACCCTGCGCCCCATCATGGAAGAAATCTGTTCCGGCTATGGTGCCAAAGAGATCGGTGGCATCATCGTGGTGGGAGATGAGAAGCAATCCATCTTTGGCTGGCGGGGTGGAGAGCGCGATCTACTGCTGAATCTCAAACACATCATTCCCTCCCTGGCCGAGGTTCAGATAGAGCCCTTAACTCATTCCTGGCGTGCCGGTAAGGATATGATGGACTTCATCAATCACATCTTTTCGGATGCCCCGCTGCATGAATATCTGGCGGCCAATAATATGAGCTGGCAATACCCACAGGTAAAGTCTGCCATAGAAGAGCTTTCCACCACCATTGAACTGAAGTGCATGGGCTACTTCCACACCATCGGCACCGGCAAATCCGACACCTATAATTCCTTTGTAGAGCAGATGATCCTGCCTGCCTTGAAGATCAGAGAAGAGCAGAATAGGGCAGAGCAAAACCAGGAAAAGCCGGAATCAGTCGCCATCCTTTGCCGTAAATCAAGGCAACTGGAGGAGCTGCAATTGCTCTTGGAAGAACAGGGCCAAACCGGTATCTTTCAACCCAGTGCGCCCATCACCAGCCATCACTTGGTGGCCGCTTTGATGCACTGGCTGAGCTTTGTCTCCTATGGGGACTGGCTGGATTTCCTGGCCTTTGTCCGTTCGGACTTTTTGCTCCTGGATAGCGCTGCGCTGAAAGCCCTGATCGATCTCATCTCCGGGTTTGAAACCACAAAGCCGGAGCATCCCCAGATCATCAAACCAGATCTCTCCGCTCTCTCCCCCCTGGATGAGCTCTTGGAACTGGCTGTCAGGCAAGCACATGATAGCCCTTACAATATCCTCAGAGAGATCACAAGCTTCTGCCTGCGAGACCTTCAGGCCTTCCCCGAACGCGATTATCTGAACCTTCAGGCCTTCCTCAAAATCGCCAAAGATTGGGAGCTAAGCACCGCCAAAGCAGCCTTATCCATCCCCGCCTTTTTGGAATATGTTCTGGCCAATACCGTGCAGGATGGCTTTACTCAGGTGAGCGTGGAAGGCGATGAGGGCATTCAACTCATGACCATTCACAAAGCCAAGGGTCTGCAATTTGACCGCGTCTTTGTGCTCTATGATCTTGCCAATACGCACAGTACAGAAAATAACCTGTATTGGGCTACCGAATATCTGAATCAAGGCTTGGGCGAGCTTTCCGGCTATGCTCTCAGCTATCATTATGAAGATGTGCTCAAGCATTCCCCGGCAGCGCAGCTCTGGCAAGATAAAAACAAAGCCTCCCTTTTGGAAGAGCTGAATACGCTGTATGTGGCCTTCACCCGGGCCAAAAAGCATCTGCATATCCTCTTTACCTACTCCGGAACCAAGCCTTGGCCTGAGTATTATGCCAAAAAAGAGGGAGAAGATACCCTGATGCTCCCTGCGATTTTGGCCAATGCCTGCCTGGACTATTTTGGGGAGAATGAAGCCAACGAACATGGCATCTACCGCTTTGACAGCCATCATGTTGCCTTAAAAGAAAAGGAGACCGACGGGCAAAAGAAGCAGCAGGATTTCCGGCCCCAGCTCCGCTTTGCCCAGCCTTCAGAGCTAAATTGGGACGCCGTCCAAAGCAGAAACGCTCTGCCCGAGCTCTCTTACAAAAACGTCTATCTGGAAAAACGCCAGGCCCTGTGGGGAGATCTGGCGCATTACTATCTGTCCTTCATCCAGATAGACAGCCCCGATGAGCATGAGCGCGCAGGCCGGGAAAGCATCAGCCGCTATGGCTCCCTCTTGCCCCTCGAGCAGCTCACGCGCTTCTTTGCCAGGCTCATCCAGGAAATCCGCAAACACAGCCAGATCTTCGATCCGGATTATGACAAAATCTACAATGAATTTGAGGTGGGCAGCTTCCGCGTGGATCGCCTGATGCTGAATACCGCGGGCAAAAAAGCCTGGATTATAGACTACAAAACCGGTGATGTCCACGAAAAAGAGCAATTGGAAATCTATCAGGAAGTCTTGGCCGCTCTACCTGCTTTTCAAGGCTATAGCTTTAAAACGGAGTATGTTATGCTGGATCTGCGGGTTTGATGGGTACATAGATTTCTTCGGTCAATAGTCACACGGATTGAGTTCGTCAATAGTCACACGGATTTTACGGATTAAACGGATACACACGGATTTCTTCAGTAAATAGTCAAACGGATTATGTCGTTAGATAGCAAAACCTATATGTATTTGATCCTCTCTCCCTCTTTCCAAGGCGTCGATCACATCTTTATCTACCGTTAATCAAGCGTTAATTATTAACGCTTGATTAACGGTAGATAAAGATGTGATCAAGTGGCTCAAATGAGAAAGGAGAACCCCAGAATGCTGGTTTATCCGGGGGATGGAAAAGGCTCTCTTTGCCGCTTGAAGTCCAAAGTGCCGCTAAGCTTATGGTAAATAGATAGTTATCTTAGGCACCTTGAACTCCAAGACTCACACGATCCACCCGATCTGTGTTCTATCATCATCATCATTCATATTCAGGACTTGTCTAAAATAGCACCCCGTTCTCGCTTTGCAGGTATTATGCCTGGATAATAGGGATGGGAATAGGCTTTGGCCACTTATTCAGCTTAAAGTGCAAAAGAAAGTGGCGTGACTTGGGGAGAGGAATTGAACAGTCTCGATGGTAAATAGGAGTGTTACGAGAAAATATCTCTTGACAGCTTGAGGGAATGCTGAATAATAGGAATCATCAGTCATCAATAGAGATTTTGTCTCTTAAGAAGGAGGTTGTGATGCTACTGTCGTTTTCTTTCTCGAACTGGAAATCTTTTCGGGATGAAGTGAGCTTTTCTATGGTTGCTGGCAGGGAAGAGCGCTTCACACAAAGATTGCCCGTAGTGGGTAAATACAAACTGAAAGCTTTGCCTGTCGCAGCTATTTACGGAGCTAATGCCTCCGGAAAGTCTGCTTTTATATCTGCATTGAGCTTTGCGAAGCAGTTCATAATTCGCGGATCAGAGCCGGATGCCCAGATAGACTTGAAACCATATCTTTTGGATGAAGAGTATCTGGACAAACCGTCATCGTTCAGCTTCACATTCTTGATTGCTGAAAAGATCTATCGATACACATTTTCACTATCCAGAGAGAAGGTTATTTCTGAGAGTTTGGACTTGATCCTCAAGACCACTGAAAGCAATGTTTTTACGCGAGAGGCTGGTAAAGATAGAGCCAAAGTGGAAATCAATAGTAAGAGGGTCTTGTCAGATGAAAAAACTACCCTAAAAATGATAGGGGATAAAACCACGAGGAATAACCAATTGTTCCTCACGAGCACGATTTATCAGTCTTTTGAGACCTTTAAACCCATATACGATTGGCTCAAACACAGCTTGCAGATCATCGGTCCGGATTCTATGTATACCCCAGTGAGTAATCTGGCAAGCGAGCAGAACAAAGAGAAATACTCCCGTTTGTTAGACGGTCTGGATACCGGAATTGTAGATCTTGCCCTAAAGGACGCAAACTTGCCTGAAAGTCGGAAGAGCCTTCTAATAGACGCATACAAAGATCAACTAAATGAAGGGAAAGGTATTTTGCTATCGGAGTATGGTAACAAAGACAGGGTCGTTATTCAAGTTTCTAAAGATAAAGTGGAAGCCAGTATGCTGATTTCCAAACACCGGGATAGCCGGGGCAATACTGTAGATTTTACCTTCGGCATGGAATCCGGCGGCACAAACAGGCTTCTAGACATATTGCCGGCTTTTATGCGGCTCACAGAAGATTCCGGCACGGTAATAGTGATCGATGAATTGGATAGGAGCTTGCATACCTTGGTCAGTAAAGCTTTGATCCGCTATTTCTTAGATGCTTGCAATGAAAAGAGTCGAAACCAATTGATCTTTTCCACTCATGATGTGATGCTCATGGATCAAACCCTGCTCAGAAGGGATGAATTGTGGATTACAGACAGATCTTTCGAAGGGGTCTCATCTCTTTATTCATTTAGCGATTACAAAGACATCAGAGCCGATAAAGATATCAGAAAGGCCTACTTGCAAGGCAATCTGATGGGAGTGCCGAATATATTGATAAATGAACTGTGTCCACAGGAAGATTGAGGGAGTTGTTATGGCAAAAGGCGGAATTGGTAAATTAAAGCGGAAGGAGGGCTTTCGGCCACTCAGCAGATCTCTGGAAAGAGGTCTTCAAAAGATAATGGTTACACGGATTGTGCGGATCGGACGGATTTACACGGATAAAGAGTAAAATTGGCAATAGCTTCGACGGGGGGAGATATTGGATTGCAGACGTCCTCGTCTGCAGGAGCACGGTTCTGCTCCCTTTTTCAAGGCCTGTGGCCTTGTTGGGCGCGAGATGCATCCAATCCAGCAAGCTCTATCGCTACCTTCTCAACCCTCTAAACCCTCTCAACCTTCTAAACCCTCTAAACCTTCTCAACCCTCTAAACCCTCTCAACCCCCTCAACTTTCTAAACTCTCCCAAATACACCTTGACAAAAATCCCCCATCCCCTGCCCATGAAAGCAATAATCCAGAGAGTTTACGAGGTTTTATGAAACACCTATATTACAGTGCTTTGATCTTGATCATCCTGAGTACGCTATGCAGTTGCCACAGTCCGAAGCAGGACAATGCTGGCCGTTATGTGGTTCTTTCCCCAGAAATTGCGGAGATCATTGTGGCTTTGGGGGCTGGCGACAAGATCGTGGGGCTTACCCAGGAATGCAGCTATCCCCCGGAATTGTTGGAGAAAGAGATTGTGGGCAATTTTGGTGCGGTCAAGATGGAGCAGATCTTAAATCTGAATCCTGAGCTTGTTTTCACCTCTGCTTTGGAGCAGGAATCCATCGCGGAGGATCTGCGCAAGCTCGGTATCCGGGTGGAGAGTTCTTATCCCAAAAACCTGGCAGAGATGCAAACTGAGATCCTCCGCATCGCCGTCATCATTGGTCGCGAGGCCAAAGGCAGAGAGCTGGTAAGCTCTATTGCAGGGCAGATCCAGAAGGTGAAAGAAATGGCTGAAGGCCGGCCTGTGCCCAAAGTTTATCTGGAGATTTATCGCGATCCCTTGATGAGTGTGGCGGATAATTCCTTCGTGGGCGAATTGATCGAAACGGCTGGAGGGGATAATGTCTTCCAGACTCTGGAGCGTGATTATTCCAGGATCAAGGCCGAGGACGTGATCAAGGCAAATCCGGACATCATGATCTGCTATTCTCAGGATTCCCTCAGCGATATTATCTCCCGCAAGGGCTGGGGAAATATTCCCGCCATCAAAAACCAGATGGTCTTCTTTGAGGGCGATATCGATCCTGACTTGATCCAAAGAGCGGGGCCACGCTGTGTGATAGGCATGATCAAACTGAACGAAATCTACGCTTTGTGGGAAAGACTCACCCAGTGAAAAAGAGCCTGGCTTTGGTCCTGATCTGCCTGGGGAGCTTAGCGCTGATCGCGCTCTATCTGTTTTGGGGCCATCCCAGCTCCAATATCTTCTGGCAGGTGCGCATCCCGCGGCTTGTGCTCACATTAGTTACGGGCATGAGCCTGGCCGCCATCGGCTCTGTGTATCAGCTCATGCTGGCAAATCCCCTGGCCGAGCCTTACATCCTGGGTATCTCATCCGGTTCTGCTTTTGGCAGCATCATTTTTGCCAGCCTGGGGCTTTATATTCTCATGCCTTTGGGCGGCTTTATCGGAGCACTTATCACCATGGTCCTGGTCTGGCGTTTGGCGCAAAGACGCGGTGCCTTTGATAGGGGCAGATTGATCATTGCGGGAGTGATCGTAGGCATGTTTTTCTCTGCGGGCATCTCGCTGATGATGTATCTCAGGCGGGAAGATACCGTGCTCATTCTCAACACCTTGATGGGAAATCTGGGGCGTATATTCAGCTACTCAGAATACCGGGTCTTTGTGCTGCTTTCAGCCGTGATTTTGATTCTCTTGATCTGGCTCTATCTGAAAAGCCGCGCCCTGGACATCATGAGCAGTGGTGATCTTTATGCCGCCAGCGTGGGGATTCAGGTGCATCGCTTGCGCCAGCATATCTTCGTGGTGACTTCCCTGATTATCGGCATCGTGGTCTCCTATGCCGGCATCATCGGTTTTGTGGGACTCATCACACCCCATATCATGCGCCTCCTGGGCTTTAGCCGGCAAAACCGCATCTATCCCGGCAGCCTGCTTTTTGGCGCGAGTTTCCTGCTGGCGGCAGACTTTCTGGCAAAAAATATGGCTGGGATCGAGCTCCCCGTAGGCGTGATCACTGCAGCCATCGGCTGTCCTTTCTTTATCTATCTGCTGTTGAGAAAATAGAGCGATAAACCTTAGCATCCCTTATCTGCTGCAATCAAACAGGATTATCGACAGAGATATCCGGCTGACTCTATAAAGCAATTTGACTGTTTTCTCCTTGCTAAAATGTTAAAACTGAAATTTATGTTGACACAGACAAAGCATCGGATTGTTGTGGCCAAATAAGGAGTTAGATGAACTTATGTTGAAAGACTTGCTTACCGGAGCACTGCACCAGTTTTTGCTGATGTTACGCGATCCCGTGATCTACCTGGCTATAGATGAAAAGAACGGTGCCTTTACCGAGGATGAGATCTTGACCATCCGCATCGCAAAAGCCAAGGCTCTGCTCACGATATTTCATCTGGATGATGCTCTTGAGCTGGCACTGACGCTCAATGAAGAGCTTGCGGGAGAGGACTGTCTCGATCTCCAGATGCTCAATCTGCTCACCATGATCAGGATATATACCCAAAAAGGGGATTACGATAACCAAAAAAGCTATACTGACGAGGTGTATATCCGGGTAAAATCCAGCAAAAACGAAGCGCTAAAACTCTTGGTAAGCTCGGCAAACATCATCTTTCAGCATCGAGAATTGATAGACGTGGAGGACGAGGCGGAAACGGTCGCTGCCTCCATCGATCAAGCTGATCATCCTTATTACCGCTATTTGCTCCTGAGCTGGTTGGGCTTGATCTATACCATGCTCAGCAAGTACGATCTGGCCTTAAATTATCAAAGTGCGGCCTATGATGTTTGCAACCAGCATCAGCTCAGCATCGGCTCTCTGGAGCTGTGCATCAGCCTGGTGGCCACTTGCGCAAAGATGGATAAACAAGAGATGGCAGAGCACTTTTATGATATCGGGCTGCGCTTGATCGCCCAATTGCGTTTACCTGTCTTTAAAGTAGGTTTAGATTTCAATTATGCCATTCTCAAAGGCAAGCAAGCGGATTACAAAGCTGCGGTGCTATTTTATCAAAAAAGCCTGGATGCTCTTTTGGCTTCAAAGCAAGTCCTGCCGGAGTTTCTTTTTGATATATACAATCGCCTGGCAGATACCTTGAACTATCTTGATCTTGGTCAGCAAGCCCTGCACTATCAGCTCAAAGCCGAAAAGATCATCGGAGGTCTGGGCCATCGCGAAAGACAGGTGGAGCTCAGTGCCAATATCGCTCTATCTTTGATCTCGCTGTCACGCTGGGATGAAGCTATCGATAGGCTCAAACAGGCTGCGCATTTTTACGCGAAGCACGACAAACAAGAAGCCCTGATCCGGGTAACCCGGGACATCGGCTTTTATTATCAAATGCGAGGGGATCATCTGCGCGGATTTGCCGTAATGCGGAAATTGGACCGGCTTAATGCGGAATACATCACCTCATTACAGCAGAGCCGCAGCCAAATGAGCGATCATAAACTCAAAGAGATTATCCGGGATTCTCGCGCCATCAAAGTAAAATACGATCAGCTTATGAATGATATTTCCACCCGTCAGGCCGAACGCTTTACAGGTAAATCCCAGGCTGCCAAACGGGTGATAGACAGCGCTGTACTGGCCTCAATGCACCGGGAAGCCTCTGTGCTGATTCACGGCGAAAGCGGCACCGGCAAGGAAGCCCTGGCCCAGATGATCCATTACAGCTCGCCTCAGAAAAACCAAGCCTTTGTCTCGGTAAATTGCGCCGCGATCTCGCCTGCACTTTTTGAAATAGAATTCTTTGGTGGAGTGGCCGGACAGCTTTCCGGTTTATCCCAAGATCACCAGGGTTGTTTTGAAAGAGCCGGCCAAGGCACTCTCTTTATCAATGAAATCTCGGTCTTGCCTCTGAGTTTTCAGGCCAAACTGCTGGAGGCCATAGACACAAAATCTTACGTCCCCGTGGGCAAAGAAAAAGCCCTGCCTCTGCTCTGTAAAATCATCGCCTCCACAAATCAGGATACCTTCAAGATGCTGGAGAAAGGCAAATTCCGCCTGGACTTGCTGCATAGGCTAAACACCCTGGAGATCGTGATCCCACCCCTCAGAGAGAGGAAGGAAGATATATCCATCTTCGTAGATAATTTTGCCCGCAGCTTTGCCCGCGAAACCAATCATCAGTTGCCCCAGATTCAAGATTCCTTTTATGAAAGGCTGAATAAATACAGCTTCCCCGGCAATGTGCGCGAACTCAAAAACATCATAGAACGCATCTTCATCCTCTATTACGAGCCGACTTGGACCAAGGATATCCTAAATCATATTGATGCCTTCAGTGTGGAAAGAAGTCTCAGCGCGACCCTGGTAGAACACAAAATCCAGGATATCGACAAAATCCGCATCATCGAAGCCCTGCGCAAGTGTAAAGGCAAACAAAAGGATGCGGCGAAATTGCTCAATATGAGCGAATCCACCCTCAGCCGCAGAATCAAGCGGTATAAACTCAAGGCGAAGAAATAGGCCGGTAGCTATATCTGGATAGTTTAGAGGGTTTAGAGGGTTTAGAGGGTTTAGAGGGTTTAGAGGGTTTAATAAAGAGGCGAATTCTGCTTCAGTAAAAATACTTTGGAGATGAGAAATACGTATAATAGAACTTTTTTTGATCATCCTTGTGATGATAAAGGACGATTTTGAGTGAGATAGTTTATAGCAAAGCTTTGCACCGGACAGCAGAGCAGGGACTTGCCGAAGCGCAACGCAAGTGGTGAAGGCGTCTTGCAGGATTATGAAGAAGCTTTCTTTTGGTGTTTAGCGTCTTTTATCAATGGATATGAAGATGCAGAGGAGGCTCTGGATGTGGTTTCAGCAAAACTCAGCCCCAAACAGCGTGAGCAGATACAAGCAAGAGTCTTGGCCTGGCTTTATGAGCATTATTGAAAGAGCTGTTCTGAAATCAACCTTCTGATCCTAAGCTGTTTGAAAAAGGGGGCGCAATTTTGCAGGCATCCCCCCAAAAAATTAATGGTCACACGGATGGGGCGGATTAAACGGATTGACACGGATTATTTCAGACAAATCTGAGATAATCCACCTGTTACTTCGACAATTCAGTTTTTCGAGCTTATATTTTTAGTTTCTGATCCGTGTTGATCCGTTTAATCCGTTAAATCCGTGTGACTATTCAATAAACTACAGCACCAAGAACTGCTTTTATAAAAATGGGGGCATGCCTGCAATTTTGTCCTTGACAGATTTTTAGTTTAACTTAAAAATGACAGAATCTAATTGTTTGGAGCTAAAATCAGCTGATTTGCCTCCAGCACAGCATAGCAAAATTTGTTTAGGAATGTAAAGGTAGTCTAATGAAACGTGATTTCAGCAATAAATTCTCTGAACCACTGCAGAAGGTTTGGGACAGCAAAGATGGTATCAGCAGCCTAAGCAGCAGCGAGATCCCGCCTGTCATTGAAGCTATAGACAGTTTTCTGAAACAGCAAAAATGCGAGATCGAAACGAAACTGAAGCTTCTGGTGATGCGTGCTGATGGTTTGGCCCGGCTGGGGAAATACGATGAGGCCTTGCTCCAATATCAGCATCTACGCATACTGGCCGAACAGCATAAAAGCAATTACTACAAAATCAAGGCCGTGAATGGTATTGCGGTCAATTATATGGTGCATGGTGAGTTTCTGCGGGCAATCGAAGTCTGGGAAACCATCATTTCCGAGATTGAAGAACAGCGCCAAAAAGCGGACGTTCATAACAACCTGGGCATTGCCTATGCGATGATAGACCAGTGCCAGAAAGCTCTGGAAAACCACTACAGTTCACTAAAGATAGATGAAGAGCTGGGTCTGGAACAGGACGTAGGGATAAACTATACAAATCTTGCCAATACCTATTGGAGATTACAGCAATATGATAAATGCTTGGAGCTCAATCTGCAAGTTACCGCTATTTTCAAAAAGCATCACAGCGACCGCTACCTGGCTTCCAGCTATGGAAATATCAGCGGAGTTTACGCAGAGAAGGGGGATTACAACAAGGCTCTTGAGTATGCTTCACAAAGCCTGATACTAAAAGAAAAATATGCAAATGTCCTGGAAACAGCCTTAACGCTGACAACTCTTGGCAGCATTTACCGGCATCTGCATGATCATGACAGAGCCTTGGAGTACTATAATAAAGCGCTGGCTACGTATATAGACTTCGAGGATCAATATTCGACCTCCAATATCAATCTTAATATTGGCTGGGCTTATTATGAAATGGGCGACATCAAAAATGCCCTCAAACAAGTGAATTCAAGCCTGGAACTGGCGCTCAAGATAAATAACCCCTCCGTGGTGATGGGAAATTACAAGCTACTATATAGCATCCACAAGCACCAGAAACGCTATAAAAGCGCTCTCGATTATCATGAGAAATACCATGAAACATACAACAAACTTTTCCACGAAAATCCCAAGCTGATGCTGGCCCAATCTGAAGCGGATTTCTACCGTAAGAAAACAGAGCAGCATGCGGAAAATTAACGCCTGAGCAACATCGAACTGAGCAAAAAGAACCGCATTGTTTCACAGAAATCCAAGCAACTCAATGCTGCCAATATCCAGATGCAAAAGAACGTGAGCTTTCTGAGTGGGCTGGTATCGGTGATTGCGCACGATATCAGAGGCCCCATTTCCTCCGTTTCTCAGGCCATTAAGATGATTATTGCAGGTTCCTTCAGCGAGTCTGAAGTAGCGGAGCTGCATGCTCAGATGTCTGTTTCCACCGATAACTCCATCGCGATCATCAATGACATTTTGTTCTGGTTCAAAAACAGCCAGCCGGGAGCGAAGCTAATTCTCGCTGAAGTGGACGTCGTTCCCATCTTGAAGAGCGCTGCTTCGCTGTACAAAAACATGGCCAATCTTAAGAATATCCAGGTTCTTCTTCCGGACGACGAAGGCAAAGCCGTGCTGGCAGAATCATCCTTCCTGCAGGTCGTATTCAGAAACCTGCTGCACAATGCGCTGAAGTTTTCGCCTTCCGATTCCCAGGTGAAGATCGGCATCCGGGAAGATGAAAAGCACATTTATGTTGATTTTTGCGATCATGGCCCCGGTCTTTCAAAAGCTGAGCTTGCTGCGCTGCTATCGGCTAAGAAAAAGAAGAATGACTCCACCGGGCTGGTAACCGGCTTTGGCATCGGCTTGTGTATTGATTATCTGGGGCAAATGAAGGGTAAATTGCTCATCAGTAGCAATACAGATTCAGGCACGATAATGAGTGCGAGGCTGCGGAAAGTGGCTCTTTATTTGCCGACAATATGAGTGCTAAATAGGCCGCCTCCCCGTAGTGGCGGACTCCTATTCCGCCATAGCTCTATCCACATAGTTGAGAAGGTTGAGAAGGTTGAGAGAGTTTAGAGAGTTGAGAAGGTTGAGAGAGTTGAGAAGGTTGAGAGTTTAGAAATAGGGGTAGGGGAGCGATCAATTACTGGATTCCTCTTGCTCCAAACTGTGCCCAGCGCTCCATTCCTCACACAGAGTAGATTTACCGTAACGTGTTGAAAGATATTCACATTGTAGCCTGAAAACAAGACATATCTCTAATATTATGCTTGACTAATTTTCGGGGCAGCCAATTATTGTGAATATTACTTGCGGGTGATGGGAGAGGGAGAAAGGATCAAATACATATGGGATTTGCTATCTAACTTGACTGAAAACACATTTTCGCTACGGACCCAAGAAAGGCCTTGGAGTTCCATCCGGCTTCGATTATTTTAGTGTTAGCGTTAATAACAGGCCGGACTGGACTTCAACAGCCCTCGGCAAAGTTTCCCATTGCCGCTTGAAGTCCAAAGTGCCGCTAAGCTTATGGTAAATTGATAGTTATCTTAGGCACTTTGAACTCCAAGACTCACAGCTTTCATGTAAACGACACAGGGACATTCACTGTTTTGCATGATAAACTATCCAAAGACTGCAAATCAGTGCTTTCAAAGACCATGTCGTGGGGCACCAACAAATACTTCCATGCTTTTCCCTTGTGTTTTCTGCTATGCTCAGTTGCCAGTTTACACCAGTTTGCGGCAGCAATTTTCTTGGCTTGTATTGTAGATGGCATCTAAAATTGGTACATCTTTGCTCCTACCATAATGAGCTCCTCATCGGCAAGCAGGGTACCTTTAATGAGAGGGGATTGAAAGGCAAAAAGTGCTGCATCTATCTGATGGGGATTGAGATCTACTTGTGCGTCAGTTTGTTTGAGTTCCACCAAGACATGGTTTTGGGCTAACAAGCTTTTGCAATTGTGGGGTCACTGACCCCACAATCCGAGGATAGGTGTTGTAAAGTAAACGAAGCCTGTGAAGATATTTCTCGCTTGAGCGGGTGACGCCAATGCTCAGCGAAACGGCCGGATAAATCCAGCGTTACGGGATGCTGAATGCCGCCGCTTGCGTGATTCTAAAGCCTGTCCAAATAAATCAGTTGACTAAATCCCTTGTTTTTCAAATTGTGGTATTCTGATAAAAAATAAATGGATGTATCATGCTAAAAGCCAAGATATTCGTAGAACTCAAGCCCAGCGTATTGGATCCGCAGGGTAAAGCCGTGACTAATTCCTTGCACAATCTGGGATTTGAGGATGTCTCCCAAACCCGGATCGGCAAGTACATAGAGATAGTTTTTGACAGCTCGGATCGTGAGTACGTGAGCAAGGAGACTACCAGGATTTGCGACAGTCTTTTGGCGAATCCGAATACCGAGACTTACCGCTTTGAGCTCATGGAGATAATGTCTTGAAAGTAAGTGTGATCACTTTTCCCGGCTCAAATTGCGATCATGACGCTTACGAAGTTTTTCGCAGCCGCGGGCACATTACCCGCATGATCTGGCACAAGGATCACGACCTGCAAAATCCTGATCTGGTGATCCTTCCCGGGGGCTTTTCCTACGGGGATTATCTGCGCTGTGGAGCTTTGGCCCGCTTTTCTCCTATCATGAATGAAGTGATCGCATTTGCCGAAAAATCCGGTTTTGTAATCGGTATCTGCAATGGTTTTCAGATCCTCACCGAGGCTGGGCTCTTGCCAGGTGCTTTGATGAGGAATAACAGTATCAATTTCGTGTGCAAGCATCAGATGCTGAGGGTGGAAAGTGCGAACAGCCCCTTTACCCAAGGCATCAAGGTCGGCAGCCTTCTGGATACGCCCATTGCCCACAAAGAAGGCAATTATTTTATAGATCCTGATGGCCTCAAAGCCTTGCAGGATAATGACCAGATTCTTTTCCGCTATTGTGACGCCCAGGGCCAGATCAGTCCCCAGGCAAATCCCAATGGCTCTCTGGACAATATCGCGGGAATCGTAAATAAAGGCCGCAACGTTTTGGGGATGATGCCACATCCGGAGCGCTCGGCTACAGAAAGTGTCTATAGCCAAGATGGCAAACGTATTTTTGAAGCGCTTGAAAGCTATTTTGATGGCGGGAATTGATATCCTGATTCCGCCAGCTTGTTTGGTCTGCCATACCCGTTTGGGTGCTGCTCAGAAGAGTCTGTGCCCCCAGTGCGAAAGCCAGATTAGCTTCGTGAAGGAAAACTTTTGTTACAAATGCGGCTCAGAGCTTACGGAAGGCTATTGCGAAACCTGCCATCAGACGGAGTTCAAGTTTGAGCTATCCCGCAGCAGCATGCATTACCAGACTCCGCTTACGGAGCTTATGCACCTGTTGAAATACAGTGGCTACCGCTCTCCGGCTGCATTTATGGCTGAAAAGATGGCAGAAAGTCTGAAGGAATACCCTGAATTTGAGGATTATCCTTACATCACAGCGGTGCCTCTGCACAGGGTGCGCCGGCGTGAACGGGGCTATAATCAAAGCGAACTTATTGCCAAAAAGCTGGCAAAACTCTGCGGCAAGACCTACATCCGCCCGGTGCTAAGAAGCCGATACACCTTGAGCCAGACCACTTTACATAGAACCGAGCGGCTCAGCAATCTGGCAGGTGCCTTTAGAGTGCGCCGGGGCAATCAAGTCCAGGGCAAAAAGCTGATTTTGGTGGATGATGTCTTTACCACCGGCAGCACCTTAAACGAGATCAGCGGTGAGCTTTACAAAGCGGGAGCGGTTAGTGTGGCAGGTTTTACCGCGACCAGAGCATAGAAGAATGAAACATAAATATCAAGAAATAATAAGCACGATCAGCGACGAAGAAGCTCATCAGATGATCGACAAGGTCGCCCGCTTCATCGTGAGCAGGCACCTGGCCCCCGCCGGAATTCTTTTTATCGAATCCCTGCATCCCTTGCATAGCATTGGCAGCCAGGCCTTGTACTTCATTCTGCCTTTTGCGGAGATTATCTTTGATAGCGCAAAGTATCAACGCTTTGCCCTGATGATCCAAAAAGAAGAATACATCACCGCCCTGGTAAAACGCATCGATGAGCTGGATGAAGAGCTGAATCGAGAGCGTCGCCAGCAGGCCAGATTGCAAAGAAAAAGACGCAAAAACTTGCTGCGTGAAACCTTAAAAAAGATCTTTAAAAAAAGACATAAAAAAAGCTGAATAAGCGGAGGATATATGCAATATGATGAAAAACGCCTTACGCGCATAGTAGCCACAGATTGTGGCAGCACCACGACCAAGGCGATCTTGATCGAATATGTTGACGGCGAATACCGTCAGACCATCCGTGGCGAAGCTCCTACCACAGTGGAAGCTCCTCTGAATGACGTGACCAAGGGTGTGATCAATGCTACCCAGGAAATGGAAGAACTCGCCCGTCTGAAGTACAATAACCCCAAGCTCAAATTCATGGAGAATGGTGAATTCATCATTCCACGCAATGGCGATATCGGTATAGATGCCTATGTATCTACCTCTTCTGCCGGCGGTGGACTCCAGATGATGGTTACCGGTGTGGTAGCTGCCATGACAGGCGAATCTGCCGAACGTGCCGCTTTGGGCGCCGGGGCGATCGTGATGGATCTCATTTCCAGCAACGACAAACGCATGAACCATGAGAAGATCGAACGCATCCGTCAGCTCAGACCGGATATGATCCTGATGGCTGGTGGCGAAGATGGTGGAACCATCAAACACGTGGTGGAAATGGCGGAGCTGGTCTCCGGCGCAGATCCCAAACCACGTCTGGGTTCTGCCTACAAACTGCCGGTGATCTTTGCCGGTAATAAAGAAGCTATCGGTGATATCAAAAATACCCTGGGCGACAAAGTGAATCTGATCATAGCCGAAAATCTGCGTCCAAAATTGGAAGCGGAGAATCTCGGACCGGCCCGCGACAAGATTCACGATATCTTTATGGAACACGTGATGCAGCAGGCTCCCGGCTATAACAAACTCATGGCCTGGACCCAAGGGCCAGACCATCAGCAGGTTCCCATCATGCCTACTCCCGCAGCCGTGGGAAACATCATGCAGACCATCGCCAAAAACGATAAGATCGAAGTGGTGGGAGTGGATATCGGCGGTGCTACTACAGACGTCTTCAGCGTTTTTACCGAAGAATACATTTTCAATCGCACCGTGAGCGCAAACCTGGGTATGAGCTATAGCATCTCAAACGTGCTGGCCTCCAGCGGACTGAAAAACATCATGCGGTGGGTGCCCTTTGATATCGATGAAAGCGAACTGCGTAATATGATCAAAAACAAAATGATCCGCCCCACCACCATTCCATCCCTTTTGGAAGAGCTGGTGCTGGAGCAGGCTATCGCCAAAGAAGCACTGCGCCTGGCTTTTGAACAACACAAAACCTTCGCCAGCGGCCTCAAGGGTATGCAGCGTCAACGTGATATCTCGGAAGCTTTTAGCCAATCCACCTCCGGAGCCTCGATCGTGAATCTGATGACCCTGGATCTCCTGGTGGGCAGCGGCGGAGTGCTTTCGCATGCTCCCAGAAGATATCAGACCGTGATGATGCTCATCGATGCCTTCCTGCCAGAAGGAATCACCCGCCTCGCCGTGGATAGCATCTTTATGATGCCTCATCTGGGCGTGCTCTCTGAGATCAGCGTCAAAGCCGCTACCGAGGTCTTCCGCAAAGACTGTATGCTTTATTTGGGAACCTGCGTGGCACCTGTGGGCAAGGGCAAATATGGCAAGCCTGCGCTCTATGCGAAATTGCAATTGCCAGATGGCAGCGTTTTTGAAGAAGACATCCCCTTTGGTGAAGTGCGCCTGATCCCCTGTGCTGCAGGAGAGGTGGCCAAGGCTACGCTCAAAACTTCCGGCGGCTTGATTCTTGACGCTACTAAAGCCAAAGAACTCACGGTGGATTTGCATGGCGGCATTGTAGGTATCGTGCTCGATACTCGTGGCCGAAGACCCTTTGCCCTGCCTACCGAAAACTCCGAACGCATCAAATACCTCAAAAAATGGATGCGCGAACTGAAAGCCTACCCCGAAGACATCTTGGTATAGGAGGAAAGAATGGGACAAGCATATTCTGCCGGACTCACTGTAACTGAAAGCATAATATTACGCAAAGAACGCATCATGCCACTCAAAGGCAAGGTTTTGGTAACAAAAGGCACCAAAGTAAAGGGCGAAGACGTGGTGGCCGAGACCCTGCTGCCTGGTAAGGTCTTACCCTTTAACCTGGCCAACAAACTGGGCGTGACCCCCTCACAATTGGAAAAATATATCAAAATCAAAATCGGTGATCAGATCACCCCCAAGACCGTACTCGCCGAAAATGCCGGACTTTTTGGCCTTGGCATCTTTAAAAGTGTGGTTTATTCACCCATCGAAGGAGAGGTGGAAAACATCTCTGCCGTTACCGGACAGGTGCTGCTGCGAGAACCCCGCATCCCTGTGCAGGTCAAAGCCTTCATCGATGGTATCGTTACCGAAGTGATCCCCGAAGAAGGCGTGGTCATCGAAAACAAAAGTGCCTACATCCAGGGCATCTTCGGCATTGGAGACGAAACCACGGGCGAGCTCAAAATGCTGGCCACCACTCCAGATGACGAGCTTGATGCCGGCAAGATCGATGACAGTTGCCGCGATAAAATCATTGTGGCAGGTAGCTTTATCCCTTATCATGTGATCGATATCGCCATCAAACATGGTGTGAAAGCCATCATCACCGGCGGCATCGACGATCAGGATATCAAAAAGCTACTGGGCTACGATATCGGCGTGGCAATCACCGGTCACGAGAGAATAGGCCTCTCCATCATCTGCACAGAAGGTTTTGGTAAGATCACTATGGCCAAAAAGACCTTCGATCTGCTGAAGAAATTCGATGGCAAAAAAGCCTCCGTGCATGGCCATACCCAGATTCGCGCTGGTGTGATCCGCCCTGAAATCATCATCCCTCTGGATTTTAAAGAAGATGAGCTCATCAGCGTCAAAGCTACCATGCCCGTGCTGGAAATCGGCACCCTGATCCGCATCATCCGTAACCCCCATTTCGGCAGCATCGCCAAGGTGACAGGCCTGCCGGAAGAACTCACCAAAGTGGAATCCGAGACCCTGGTGCGCATCCTGGAAGCGGAATTTGAAGATGGCACCCGCGTGCTGCTCCCGCGTGCCAATGTGGAAGTGATAGAGTCTTAAGTAATAGAGTCTTAAGTAATAGATAAAGCTAAGCAATATATGGCCATCCTATAGGGTGGCCATTTTACCGTAACGCTGGATTCATCAGGCCGTAGCATCAGCTTCAGCTGGTGCGTGCAGTAAAGCCAATAGTCACACGGATTTTACGGATCAAACGGATTCACACGGATGGCTACGCTAATGGTCAAAACTCGAAAACCAGAAAACCTGAAAGCCCCCAAAACACAATTCCATTGACAAAATACCCCACTTTTCAGACACTGATCTCTGTCTTGGGGCTATAGCTCAGTTGGTAGAGCGATTGGTTCGCAATCAATAGGCCAGGGGTTCGAATCCCCTTAGCTCCACCAGGTTTAGCGCTTGGCTGGTCATGGGTAGGGCCAGATCAGCTCAGGCGCTTTTTATTTGCCCCAAAACAGCCTTTGGATTATGCTCATCTCTGCCGTAACGCTGGATTTATCCGGCAGTTGTATCAGCTTCAGCTGGTGCGTGTAGTGAGGGGAAATAGTCACACGGATGGCTGCAGGAATGGTCACACGGATTGTCCGGATTAGACGGATTCACACGGATAAAGAGGCTAAGGGCTGATAGATCTGATTGGAAAACTGCTGGATTGCAAAGGTCCCCGTTTGCAGAGCACGGGACCTGCTCCCTTTTGTCAAGGCTGGCTCTTTTCCCTTTCAAGGCCTCCGGCCTTGCTCGACACGAGACGTATCGAATCCAGCAAGAGGCCGTCTGAAGACAGCGTTACGGCCGTCTGAAGACAGCGTTACAGATCGGCTATTTGGGCTTGGGTCAGCTCCACCTTGGTATGTACCTCGGTATATTTCTCGCGTTCTTTTTCCACCACTTCAGCTTTGGCATGTTCCACGAAGTTCTTATTAGCCAGCTTCTTGGAGATGATCATCAGTTCTTTCTCCAGCTTTTCGAGCTGTTTGCCCAGGCGGGCTCTTTCCACTTCGGGATCGATGAGTCCGGCCAGCGGCAGGAAGATTTCCATATTTCGCACCACTGCGCTCACAGCGGGTTTGGGTTTTGTCACGGTTTCGCCGGATTCGATCTTTTCCACTTTGGCCAGGCGCGCAAGGTATTGGGCATAATCCACAAAGAGGCGGTTTTGCATCTTATCTGCGGTGCGCACCACGATGCTGATCTGGGTGGCCGGGGGCAGATTGAGCTGATTTCTGAGGTTGCGGATGGCGGTGATGCTCTCTTGCATCAGGCGCATTTCATCGTCGATAGCGGGGTCGATCAGGCTATCATCGGCCTGGGGGAATTTGGCGATAATCAGAGCTTCATCCGGCATGGGGAAGAGCTCTTTGATGCTTTGCCAGATCTCCTCGGAGATAAAAGGCATGATGGGGTGCAGCAGCCTCATACCGGCTTGCATCACATTCAGCAGGATATACTTGGCGGTGAGCTTGGTAGCCTGTGGGCTCTCTTCTTTGAGGCGGTCTTTGGCCAGCTCGATATACCAACTGCAGTACTCATTCCACAGAAATTGGAAGACGCACTGGGCGGCATCATTGAGGCGCAGATTTTCATAATGTTCGGCGGTCTCGCGGCTCACTTCATTCAGGCGGGAGATGATCCAGCGATCGGCGAGCTCCAGCTGAAGCTCTTCCGGCTTTGGCAGCCCAGGAATAGCTTCCATATTCATCATGATAAAACGGTAGGCATTCCAGATCTTATTGGCAAAATTGCGCCCGGTCTCCAGCATATTATCGCTATAGGCCAGATCCGCGCCCTTGGGGGTATTGAAGATCATGGAAAAGCGCAGGGCATCGGCTCCCACCTGCTTGATGATATCGATGGGATCGGGAGAATTGCCCAGGGATTTGCTCATTTTACGTCCGATCTCATCTCGCACTATGCCATGCAGGAGCACGGTATCAAAGGGAATCATCTTCTTAAAATGCAGCGTGCTCATGATCATACGGGCCACCCAGAGGTAGATGATTTCCGGAGCTGTGATCAAGACATTGGTGGGCAGAAAGCGTTTCAGGTCTTCTGTTTCATCTGGCCAACCCATCGTAGAGAAAGGCCAGAGCCAACTCGAAAACCAGGTATCCAGCACGTCTTCATCCTGACGCAGATTGGTGGAGCCGCATTTTGGGCAGGAGGCCGGCTGCTCTTTGGCCACCATCATCTCATCACAATCATTGCAGTAATAAGCGGGAATGCGATGTCCCCACCAGATCTGACGGGAGATGCACCAATCCCGGATGTTGTTCATCCAGTGCATATAGACCTTGCTCCAGCGTTCCGGCTGAAACTTTACCTCGCCCTCTTCCACCACGCGGATGGCCTCTACGGCCAGAGGCTGCATCTTTACAAACCATTGATCAGAAAGATAGGGCTCGATCACGGTATCGCAACGGTAGCAATGACCTACGGCGTGTTCATGGTCCTGTATCTTGCCCAAAAGATTCTGTTCTTCCAGCATCTTCAGAGCCTTTTTACGGGCGGCAAAGCGGTCCAGTCCGGCAAATTCCGCGCCGGCTTCTTCATTCATCTTGCCATGTTCGTCCATGATCAAAATCTGTTGCAAATCATGCCTGCGGCCGATCTCAAAGTCATTGGGATCATGCGCGGGGGTCACCTTCACACAACCGGTGCCAAAGTCTTTATCCACATAATCATCAGCAATAATAGGGATGCGACGATCGGTAAGCGGCAAGAGTAATTCTTTGCCAATGAGCTCTTTATAGCGTTTGTCTGTGGGATTCACCGCCACGGCCACATCACCCAGCATGGTTTCCGGACGCGTGGTGGCCACCGTGACAAAGCCTTTTCCAGAGGCAAAGGGATAGTGCACGTGCCAGAGCTTGCCCTTTTCATCGGCATGCTCCACCTCGTCATTGGCCAGGGCGGTCACACAGCGGGGACACCAATTCGTGATGTACTTGCCTTTGTAAATCAGGCCATCTTCGTAAAGGCTCACGAACACTTCTTTTACGGCGCGGGTGAGCATCTCGTCCATGGTAAAACGCTGACGTCCCCAATCGCAGGAAGCACCCAAAAGCTTGAGTTGATCGATGATGATGTCACCTTTTTCATGTTTCCAGGCCCAGATTCTTTCTACCAGGGCTTCGCGACCGATCTCGTGACGGGTCTTGCCTTCTTTGGCCAATTGCTTTTCCACCATATTTTGGGTGGCGATGCCGGCATGATCCACTCCGGGCAGCCAGAGCGTGGGCTGGCCTTGCATGCGGTGATATCGGACTACGACGTCCTGAAGGGTGTTGTTTAGCACATGTCCCATATGCAGGATTCCGGTTACATTGGGTGGCGGGATCAGCACTGTAAAGGCTTTGCCTTCGCCCTGAGGGGCAAAATATCCGGCTTTATCCCAAAAGCTGTACCACTTGTTTTCTATTTCCTCTGGAGAATAGGTTTTCTTGATTTCCATTTTGATTTCCTTTATATGTCGTAGTCTGCTCTGATCGCTATGCGTTTCAGATAGATACCACTTCAAATAAGGGGGCTTGGCTGTCAAGATAATTGAGGATTGAGGTTTTAACGTTTTATCGTTTTATCGTAGCGCAGGACGCCGTTCCTGCGGAAGGACAATAGAACACAGATCGGGCGGATCGATTGGATTTATTGGATTAAAAGAGGATTGAGGTTTTAGGGTTTTAGGGTTTTAACGTTTTAAGGAGGGCACGCAGATTACGCTGATTACGCAGATTTAACGTTTTAAGATTTTAACGAAGGCGGGCCCCGCTGTAGCGCATCCCGCCCCTTATTACCAAATAATCTGCGAAATCTGCGTGATCTGCGCGTGACTAAACAAACCCAGCCCGCCGACCAATTCTCCATCCTAAATTCTCCATTAATTCTCCATCCTAAATTCTAAATTCTCCATTCATTCTACATTCTACATTCTACATCCTAAATTCTAATTGACATTCCCGGCTCTCCAATTTACCATGCATACAATGAAAATAACGAATACCTCGGGAGACTAAGTGGAAGAAAACAAAGTGATATATTCGATGTCCGGAGTGGGCAAAGTGGTGGATGGCAAGAAGTTCATCCTCAAAGATATTTATCTGGGTTACTATTACGGGGCCAAGATCGGCGTGGTGGGGCTGAATGGCTCCGGCAAAAGCACGCTGCTGAAGATCATGGCAGGGCTGGATGATGATTACATCGGCGAAGTGGCCATGAGCAAAGGCTACACCATCGGTTATCTGGAGCAAGATCCTCAGCTTGATCCAGATAAAACGGTGCTGGAAGTGGTTCAGGAAGCAGTGAGCGAGACCATGGCTCTACTCCAGAGATTTGAAGAGATCAATATGCGCTTTATGGAAGAGATGTCCGATGCCGAAATGAATGCGCTGCTGGCCGAGCAAGGCGAGGTGCAGGACAAGCTGGAAGCGCAGAATGCCTGGGATCTGGATAGCAGATTGGAGCTGGCGATGGATGCCCTCAGGTGCCCTCCGGCGAATCTGCCCATCAAGGTGATCAGCGGTGGCGAAAAGAGGCGTGTAGCCTTATGCCGTCTGCTTTTGCAAGCACCGGATATCCTGCTGCTGGATGAGCCCACAAACCATCTGGATGCCGAGACCATCCTCTGGCTGGAGCATCATCTCAAACAGTATAAAGGCACGGTGATCGCCATCACTCACGACCGCTATTTCCTGGATAACGTGGCCGGCTGGATTTTGGAGCTGGACCGCGGCGAAGGCTTTCCCTATCAGGGGAATTACTCCGCCTGGTTGGAGCAAAAAGGAGCGCGCCTGGCCCTTGAGCAAAAAGCCGATACGCGCCGCATGAAAGCCCTCGCCGATGAGCTGGACTGGATCCGCAGCAGTCCCAAGGCACGTCAGGCCAAGAGCAAAGCCCGTATCCAGAACTTTGCCCAGCTTTCCGAGCAGAAGTATGAGAGCGAACGCAGCACCGAAGAGCTGCCCATCTTCCCCGGCCCCAGATTGGGCGATAAAGTGATCAATGCGCACGGCGTAGCCAAAGGCTATGATGATAAGCTGCTCTATGAAAACCTGAGTTTTATGCTGCCCGCAGGTGGCATCGTGGGCGTGATCGGCCCCAATGGAGCCGGCAAAACCACACTCTTTGAGATGATCGTGGGCAATATCACCCCGGATAAAGGCAGCTTTGAGCTGGGCGAGACTGTGAAGCTCTCCTACGTGGATCAAGTCCGCATGATGAAATCCGAACAAACCCTGCTGGAGCTCATTGGCCAGGGCCGGGATGTGCTCAGCATCGGAGACCGCGAAATCAAGGCCCGGGAATACATCAGTAAATTCAATTTCTCCAGCAAAGAACATATCAAGCCCATCAATATCCTCAGTGGAGGTGAGAAAAGCCGCGCCTATCTGGCACTGACTCTGCAGGCCGCCGGCAATGTATTGCTGCTGGACGAGCCCACCAACGATCTGGATGTCTATACCATCCACGCCCTGGAAGAAGCACTGCTCTCCTTTGCCGGCTGCGCTGTGGTGATCAGCCACGACCGCTATTTCCTGGATCGAATCTGCACCCACATCCTGGCCTTCGAAGGTGATAGCCAGGTGAAATGGTGGGAGGGAAACTTCAGCGATTATGAGGAGAATAAACTGCTGCGGCTGGGGGAGAAAGCGCTGATCCCGAAGCGGATTACGTATCGGAAATTAACCAGGGATTAAATTAATGTATAATTTAGAATGTAGGATGTAGAATTGGTGCTGGATTCGATACGTCTCGTATCGAGTGAGACGGGGTTAATGTAAAATTTAGAATGTAGGATGTAGAATTGGCGGGCTGGCTTTGGTTGGTCTCTCACAGATCACACAGATTTCACAGATTATTGGGTAAAAGGGGGGCGGGATGGCTTTGTTTGGTCGCGCGCAGATCACGCAGATTACGCAGATTATTTGGAAGGATGGCTTTGGTTGGTCTCTCACAGATCACACAGATTTCACAGATTGTGGGTAAAGGGGGAAGGATGGCTTTGGTTGGTCTCTCACAGATCACACAGATTATTGGGTAAAAGGGGCGGGATGGCTTTGTTTGGTCGCGCGCAGATCACGCAGATTACGCAGATTATTTGGAAGGATGGCGTTGGTTGGTCTCTCACAGATCACACAGATTTCACAGATTATTGGGTAAAAGGGGCGGGATGCGCTACAGCGGGGCCCGCCTTCGTTAAAATCTTAAAACGTTAAATCTGCGTAATCTGCGTAATCTGCGTAATCTGCGTGCCCCCCCCCTAAAACCCTAAAACGTTAAAACTCTAAAACCCAAATCCCCTGATAATCCAATAAATCCACTCAATCCGCCCGATCTGCGTTCTATTGTTTTCCGCAGAAACGGCGTTCTGTGCTACGGTACAACGTTAAAACGCTAAAACGTTAAAACGCTAAAACGTTAAAACGCTACAACGTTAAAACGTTAAAACGCTAAAACGTTAAAACGCTACAACGTTAAAACGTTAAAACGCTAAAACGTTAAAACGTTAAAACGTTAAAACGCTACAACGTTAAAACGCTACAACGTTAAAACGCTACAACGTTAAAACGCTAAAACGCTAAAACGCTAAAACGTTAAAACGCTAAAACGTTAAAACGCTAAAACGTTAAAACGCTACAACGCTAAAACGCTAAAACGTTAAAACGCTACAACGTTAAAACGCTACAACGTTAAAACGCTACAACGTTAAAACGCTAAAACGTTAAAACGCTAAAACGTTAAAACCTCAGACCCAACAAAAAAGCCGCGAGATAAATCCCGCGGCTTGTATTGTATTAACTTCTTGTGATCAAATCACAATCAGCAGTTTATTTTACGATTACCATTTTCTTGGTTTGGTTCAAGGAATTAGTGCTAAGTTTGTAGAAGTAGATACCGCTTCCGCAGGCATTGCCTCTGCTATCTTGGCCATTCCAGGTCAGGGGATTGATGCCTTCAACCACTTTATAGGTTTTGACAACTTGACCCAAGACGTTATAGATGGTTACGCTGCCGTGGTCGCCAGCTTTCAAATTCACGTTAATATTAGTAACGGTACTTGCTTTGAAAGGATTAGGATAGGCGTTGTTCATCACGGTGTGAGCGGGAAGTACAGGAGTTTCTTCGGCTGTAACTTCTACATACTGCGGGCCAAACATTGTGCTGTGACCAAAGTCTGCAGCTTCCAGCCAGTAGTAATAGGTGTTACCAGCTACTACTTCCATGTCTGTGAGGTTATAGATCCGAGTGCTGGAGGTATTGCTGGCAGGGATCAGCTCAGGTGTGATACAGATAGCGGAAGCAGCTTCCTGAGATTCATTGCGATATACGCGGTAGCCCAGCATATTGGTTTCAGATTCACTGATCCAGGTGAGTTCCACGAATTTATTGACGGTAAGCACAGCATTGAATACGCTAAGCTCTACAGGAAGGGTGGGGTCTCCACCGCTGCCGCTCTTGAATTCAAGGCTGCCATCTTTTGCGCCAAGATCTACTACTACATCATAAGTGCTGAGAGGGCCTGCAATTACTTGCCATACTCCACCTTCAAGATATATGAACCAATCGACTGCAGGATCGAAATCGAAGGTAATGGTAACAAGACCGGTACCTACCAATTGCAAAATGCCTTCGCTGGTTGCTACGAATGTGGGGTTGGGAACTGGGGTCAGGCCGCCAGTGACGACGGTGCCACCCACAAAACCGTCACCTGCGATGGTGACCTCTGTCTCAGGATTAATTACTGCAGGTGTGTCGGGGTCGATGTCGTATTCTTCTTCCAATGTGCCAACGAAGTTTTCAGTATGATCGGCCAGGCCATCCCAAACGTATTCTGCGGGGGAAAAGGTATAGTTAGCCATTGCTACGCTGTAGGTTCCGGCTACGGTAAAGTCAAAAGGTGTTACTTCACCGGTATCTACCGCAGGAACGCCAACATAAATGGCAGCGCCGACAGGTTCGGAAGTGATGGTCAAGGTAGGTACTATTACTGGAGCATACTCAATGGTGAATCCCCATACAGGAGCACCTACTGCGCCACCTCTAATGGTAGAATTGCCATTTACTTTTGCAGCAATAGGACTGGCTTTGCGAACGCCTTTAGCAGGAGCAGCAGGGTCAGTCACATAAGGTACTATCTGCCAGGTATAGGCACCATCGCCTATTACTGGGGTAGTGAATGTGGGTTCATTTGCTTGTACAGGAGCTGTTGCGCCATTCCAATATACATTGTAATAGCTAGCGTCTGCTACAGGATCCCAGCTCAGGACTACTTCGTCGGTGACGCCATCGGCCCAAGTGAGGGTTGCTCCATCTACAGGAATAGGATTAGTAGCTACGCCAGGGGTGAATTCGCCCATGAAGGTAACGGTTTCGTTCTCTTCAGCAGCATATGCGAAGCTTGCCGGTGTCCAGGTAATGCTTGGCATGACCACGGTATAGGTTCCGGCTACGGCAGGATCGAAGGTGTATGGGGTTACTTGACCGGTATCGGCACCTTCAAGATAGATGGCTGCACCGGGCCAGTTTGAGGTTATTCCGAGGGTGAATTCCTCAGGACCGCTGAGAAAAGGTGGAACTGTCCATGCCGTTGCCCCAGCAGGCACAGTATCGTTCATAACCCCACCACCTTCAGGAACTATCTTATATATCTCAGAATATTCATACTGAGGATAAGGTTCTTGGTTACTTGGAGCTGTAGTAGGTCCAGTATACCATAGCTGTACATGAAGTGTCGAGCCAATAGCCCAATCAGTAGGCCAAATTGATTGATTGACACTCACTGCGGCAAAAGTAGGGGCGGGTCTATATACTTTCAGGCCTGAAATAATATGACCAGGTAAATCGCTTCCATTCATTTCTCCAGACTCAACGTTTGTCACCCGAAGAATGTAGTTTGCTGAATGAGTTTGCCCCGTGTTTGTAACGTAATCTAAAATATTACCCCCTTCTAGGGCAATCTCTTGAATGTAAATACGTTGATTCAAAGCAAAAAGCATGCCAGTGCAGACCAACATTAATAACGACAGTATCAATATTTTTTTCATTATGATCTCCTTTATTTCTTAGATTTCTTATTTGCAGAAAGCGGTTCAACCGCAGCTCTGGATGGCCAAATAAATGCATTAGATGAATAAGCCATGAGTGGCATAGCTATAGAAACGCTAAAATCATCCGTCCACATAAAACCAAGATCAGCGGCAGTTACGAAAGATTGTGCAACAGGATCAAAGTAACCAACTTGGTCAACATTACCGGCAACCATATCTACGCCAATTTCACTAGCCATAGCGAAATTGCTCTTATTTAGCGGAACCATGACTGCATTATTGCCTGCGACCAGATTGAAGGTAGCATTGGTTGCAGGCAGATCACCTATACTGTAGAATTGGTCAAGAACAGATGAGTATAACATCAACACACTGTTAGTGTCAATTGGAAAATCATCCGTCCACATAAAACCAAGATCAGCGGCAGTTACGAAAGCTTGGGTAGCAGGATCATAGTAGCCAATTTGGTCAACAGTGCCACCAAATGCTGCACCCAGCTCACTGGCCATAGACCATGGACAATCCATGGGTATTGCAACAAAATTGTTTCCTATGACCATGTCATATTTCACATATCCAACCACTGCGGAAGGATCAGACTCAACCGCGAAGAGAAATCCTGCTGCGAGCAGTAGGAGCATAAGCGGTAATATAAATTTTTTCATAACATTCCTCCTATAAGGAAGTTCGAATTTTAATCATTTAAAAAATGTTTTGTTAGGTCCACCGCATTTGCGGTGGGGTAAAAACTACGTTAGGCTTAATCCGGCATACTGTGAATACTGCGCCGGCGTCTGACTTTGAAATTACTTGTCTTTGTTACATCGCACATTACACTCTATATAATATTGGTTCTTAATTACAATACCGAATTTATCTGATGGCTTAATCCTGTCAAGCAGAAAAAAGCTTTTTTTTCGATTATTGATGTGAATTGTGGAAAAACATGCACGCCAGGGCGGGGACGTGGGCTGCGAAGCTTTATCTGATCAGGGTTCAGGGAATGTAGAATTTAGAATGTAGAATGTAGAATTAATGGAGAAATTTTTTAATAGAACGCGGATCGGGCGGATTGGGTGGATCGGTTGGATAAAAGAGGTTTAGAGGGTTTAGAGGGTTTAGAGGGTTTAGAGGGTTTTAGGGTTTTATCGTTTTAGGGTTTAGAGGGTTTAGAGAGTTTAGGGGGTTTAGAGGGTTTAGAGGGTTTAGAGGGTTTAGGCTGCCAAGTAATTCTACATCCTACATTCTAAATTATACATTAGCCAAGTAATTCTACATTAGCCGACCAATTCTACATTCTACATTCTAAATTCTACATTGACTAAGTTCTCAGTTAACGAAGTTTTCTCCTTGACAAAATAAGCCCCACTAAATACCTTGTCTTTGGCATTCACAGAGGGTGCCTAATAAAATAGGAAACAGGAGGAAGACATGACTTACCCCGTAGCGCAGTTACAAGAAAAAGCGAGTGTAGTGGTATTGCAAGATGGTGACATCGTGCATGAGTTTCGCAAGACAAAGGGTTGGGTTTACCTTTTGGAAGCTTTGCGGCATCCGGGTGAATACCGTTATGCTTACAGTCTGAGGGCGGCAGAGCACCCCATTCCGGAAGAATATCGCTTTGTCAATAACATTAGTGAAGATGAAAGAAACCAGCAGAATCTTTATGTGCAATATCATCCTTACAGCTTTGAGATGGCAGACCGGCAAACCATCAAAGAAGTATCACGGCGCCTCAACCAGGTGATCGCCATCGAAGCGGAACTGCGGGTGAATAACGATATCGCCGCTTTGGAGGATCTGCTGCAAGAAAAAGAGCAGCTCAGCGAATATCTGGAAGAGGTGATGCGCCACGATGGACGGATGCGGTATTTTAACGATGGCGGCAGGAAAGCTGTGGTCGCTGTGAATAAAGCCCTGCGCCGCTGTTTGATGGAGATCGAGGAAGTGGATCCACCGCTGGGCCGGTATCTGAGGAAACAGGTGAGGACCTGGCACAAGGTGATGTATCAGCCGGGACAGATTCAATTGAGAATTGAGAATTGAGAATTAATGGCCAATGTAGAATTTAGAATGTAGGACTTCATTAATGTAGAAATTAGAATGTATGATGTAGAATTGGGGCGGACTTTGTTCCGCCCTGAGCTTTATTTAGAGCTGTAGTGCAGGACGCCGTTCCTGCGGGAATTTGATAGAACACAGATCGGGCGGATTTGGGGGATCAGTTGGATAAAGAGGTTTAGGGGGTTTAGGGAGTTTAGGGGGTTTAGAGGGTTTAGAGGGTTTAGAGGGTTTAGAGGGTTTAGAGGGTTTAGAGGGTTTAGAGGGTTTAGAGGGTTTAGGGGGTTTAGAGAGTTTAGAGGGTTTAGAGGGTTTAGAGGGGCACGCAGATCACGCGGATTACGCAGATTGGGGGGGGCGTTCTAACGTTTAACGTTTAACGTTTACCTCTCTAACGTTCTAAGGTAGTAAAAGACTCCAGGCCGCTGCTTTAGCTGCGGTGCCAGGAGGCATTAGCGTGCCAAGACTCCTTCCTGGCCTTTTAAGGCCAGGCACCCGCAGCTCTATGCCCACATTTACTACAGATCATACCTGCGGTTCCCAAACAGGGAATACTCCCCTCTCCGCTATTAAGGCCTCCAGCCTTGCTGGACACGAGACAAAGCCAATACAGCAGCAGCAAATGTGCTGTTTCTCCTCCCGCAGGAACGGCGTCCTACGCTACAACCCACAAAAAAACCCCCGCGGCGTTGCGGGGGTTTGATTGTTAGGTGCGGGATCGTTCCCGCGCTATTTTAGATATTTACTTTGTTTTAGGAGTGAATCTTTCGGAATTGACCAAAGGATTTCCAACTTTCTTCGCGTTGCGATTGAGGCGTTCTCCTCTTTTAAGAGACTGCATACTGTTCAGAACAGCCCTGTCAGTCCCAACTCTCTTGGCCGAATCGGCGGAAGTTACATAATAGAACTTCTTTGCTTGTGGGAAGTTAGGATCAAGCCAGCTTGTTGTGCTGACTGTAGCCAGAACAGTGAAGCCAGAGTAGGGTTCATCGGAGCCGTAGATTTTGTAGTTAGAAGCACCAACATCGGTCCAGGACAGGGTCCCATCCGCAGCGATACTAAGCTGTGGTATAGGCAGTTCATCGCTATAAGGTATTGCAAAACCTGCTACCAATGTTCCATCTTGGAAATCGCCGATCTTCCACGCACTGGCATCGGCAGGGTGGATCCAATACAAGGCACCTGCGGTTACGACAGAACCTGCCAGATAGAGCATTCCGGTCTCGCGATCAAAGGCAAGATCTTGCTGATAATTGAAATCAGGCCCGTATGTAAAACCAGTTGCCGGAGCAATTGTATTGGTAGTAAGGTCAATTTCGAACAGTGCATCATAAGCGATGTCGTGAGCATATAGCTTATCTTGCCAGGTATCATAGGCGATACTAAGCATATATACTGTCCAATCACCCGCATTTAAAACGGCAACTAAGGTTGCTGCTCCAGTTGTGGGATTTATAGTGTAGAGGCTGGAGGAGGTGCATCCATAGAGAATATCGTGGTTGGAATCATAGGTTACGCCGGTGAATCCGGGGAATCCGGTCAATCCGATTTGCGTACCTGCTCCGGTAATGGGATCCACCTGCCAGAATGCTGCGTTGGTATCATTATTCTCCACTCCATACCAGCTTCCATTCATCCAGTCCGCTCCAGCCAGGAAAGTGGTGAAGGGATTAGCTGAGGGGAGATCTGTCAGAGTTCCAGGGCTCTTTAGATTGAAGGATACAGGGCCATCGCCCAGATATGCATCATCACCGTAAGCCTGTTTGTCTATCGGCAGGCAGTAGAAGGCAGAGCTCTTCTCATCATTTTCCGGAACTTCATCGCCAGTAAGGGCTACGGTAACGGTTACATTGTAGCCTTGATAAAGCTCTGGAGTCATCGGGGTGAATGATACCTGTTGGGTGAGTCCCGTAGCAAGAGCGGTAACCTGCTGGACATCGGTATAAGCGTCGCCGATTTCCATCGTGACAGTGAAGGGAGCAGTATTTATGCCATTATTGATTACTGTGGCCTTGGGGGTCAAGGATTCAGGGGCATAAACCTCTTCCATGTCTATGGAAACAACTTCTACATCATAATTTGGCAATTCTTTTATGATAACATCATCAATTGCCCAACCTGAAGACCAACTTCCAGAATCATTTCCATGGAAACGAATTTGGAAAGGAGCTGCAGCATAAGAGCTTAGGTTAATGGCGTAGGTTGCCCATGCAGATGTAGCAGGTACAGTGAAGATGTTTGTCCAGGCCCCGCCGGCTACAGAAATCTCTACTGTGGCAACGTAGCTATAATCACCAGTATAGAATGAATCGAACTTCATCTGGACTCCGAGGGCTCCGGTCCCGCTGAAATCAAGGAGAGGAGTGATCAGCAAGTCCATGCTTCCATCACCGCTAGAACCGGCTGCATCGTCATTTGCGGCGGCATATACAGTGTGCGCTGGGATTGTCCAATATTCACTACTGTAGTCATCACTAATTACCCACCCAACGGAAAGAGAGGATCTTTCCCAACCTAAAGGCAGAGTGTTATCGGCGTGAGCTTCGAAATCTGTGCCATAGGGTAGGGTGCTGATAATCAGAGGTGCAGCTTCGATCGTGAATGAGATAGGAGGATCCACTACTGCAGAACCATCATCATTGATCGCTTCCACGGTCCAGAACCAACGCTCTTCATAGTTGAAGCTCATCAGACCATCGGTCACAGGGTTGAAGCTGGTGCCGGAGATATCGTTGAAGGCTTCTTCTTCGTAGATGGTTTCTGCGCTGGAAGCCATATAGACGGTGTAGCTGGTGGGTGTGCCGCCGGTGAGGGCAGGAGCCCAGGTGAGGTCGAATCCGGTGCTGTGCATATCTTCTGCGTTATCTACGGGCGATACCAGGGTTACAGCATCAGGAGGCCCTACAGGGCTTTCTCGCACCATTACGTTATCGATATCAACGTAATAATCCCCGGCACCCCAGGTGCTCAGGAGTTTTACTTTGACATTACCGGTATTGTAGGCAGCAAGAGGAATGGTTACCGTAGCAAAGGCATTGCTGGTAACGTGGTTGCCCTGATTGACGGTATAGACAGTGGTGAAGTTGAGTCCACCATCTGTGGAAACCTGGGCTTCAATGGTGTCGGTAGTTATAGCAGTAGCGGTGGCTGGATAACCGGTGTAATCTACAATACGGTAATCAAACTTCAGCTCTGCATTGGCTACCATCGGCCCGATAAAGCAGGACACGACATTGCCGGTATTGTTGTAGCTGTACATGTTTCTAGTTAGTCCGTTTGTGCCGTTGTTGCCATGCGTAGATGAAATATACATATCCCCTGTCCAGTTGATGTTAGCAAGGGAGGTGCCACTATTGAAATCCTGTACGTAGGGCAGCGGCATCGGTACGTTGGGATCAACTGTTTCTTTTGTAAAGGCTGGAGCTGTTCCGTCTGTTTTATAATTTGTATTCCCAAGCTCATTGGTATAGGGATAAATTACAAAATCATAGGAAGTGGCTTCAGTTAAACCTGTAAAGGTGTAGGTATTAGCCCCTACAACATGTGCAACATTGATCGCTGCATTGTTGTCTGTCCAGACTGCATCATTAGCCACCGGTATGCCATCTGTCACTGTGGCAAATGTGCCGCCGGCTTTTTTGGCTAAGATCAAATACTTGGAAGGCAACTGAGTTCCAACTGAACCGGTCCAGGTTAACTGGATGGACGTTGTAGCTGTAGTTCCAAACGTAAACGCAGTTGGGTATTCTGAGGGTTCAGGATCATTGGACAAAGGAACCGCGCTCAGGTTCAGCGTAAAGGGTATGGATTGAGGAGACGTATAACTGGAAACGATGGCAAAATATGTGCCTGCAGGTAAAACTACAGGAGTCATCGTAGCAGAAGTGCCTGATGTTGTAGCACTTGCCAGTAATGGAGCGGGTGTGGTGGCATTAGGCTCCTGTCCTACAATAAGCAGACCAGGCCAAGAGGCGGTTGTGGAGATACTGCCGCTCAGTGTGCTGGGAAGTGCAAGCGTAAAGCGCAGCACCATGTCATCACCAGTAAGATAGTTACTGCTAGGCGTTACCCAGCCGGAATCATAATCATCCCCATACAGAGCTGTGTCACCGGCAAAATTAACCAGAGGCAAGGTAACATCATAGGGATTACCGCAGGTGGAACCTGCTGGTCTGGCAATTGCACTTCCTGTCAAGGTTATCACAGTCTGAGCTCTGTTATCATTTATGGTGATGTCACCGGTATAAGGTCCACCCACCTCTGTAGGTGCAAACTGCACTGTAAAGGTAGTGGAATTTCCGGGTGTTACAGTCATATCAGGTTGAGCCGTGATGCTGTAGTAAGCGCCATTGGCCGTTACATTGGACAATATCAGGTCTGCAGCACCAGTGTTGGTAATAGTAAATACCTTGGTAGCAGGAGCTACTATATCCACATCACCAAAATCCCAGGTGGTGGGAGACACTGAAATCGCAGGACCTGCGGGGATCTCTTCCAACAGGAAGTCATCGATGCCAAAGCCATAGTTTGTTGCGGCGGAGGCATATTGGTAGAAGGCCAGATAGACAGTACCGGTATAACCATTGAGATTGATGGTGTGTTCTGTCCAGGCGGTATTCGTACAGGTAATATCACCCAATTCTACCGTGAAGGAAGCTATCTGGGTATCGGTAGTGGAGAGCAGCACTTTGTATGAATTTGCTTGGGATGCGCTTTCTACTATATCCCACCATTTCATTCTGACATCAACGCCGGTAAGGTCAATGGGAGGAGTAATCAAATAGTCATTTGTATTACCCATACCATGAGCAGTGTAGGGAGCAGAACGGGGGGTGATGTAAGTATCTGCCTGTGACCACAGATAGCTATCATTATTAGCATTGATCACGGTCCAACCCAGCGGAGCTGCGGGAGTGCCGCTCCAGGTGTCATCGAAGTTTTGGTTATAGGGGAAGCTAGTGATGGTGGGGTCAGACATGGTGGTAAAGCCCCAGGTAACAATACCTGTAGAGCAATATCCAATACTATTATGAGGGACTATTTTCCAGACATAAGCAGTGTCGTATAACAATGTGCCTGGTGTCCAGGTGGGGTCTAATACGTTTGCATTAGCTGTACTCGGTAATCCTGCCGCGGCAGTAGCGAAGTACACATCGTAATCAGTGGGGGCACCACCACCAGAAACCCATGTTAGAATTGGGTTTATTGATACATTGGTAGCAGAGTCTGCAGGGGAGGGGGTTATCGCTGCACTGGGAGGATCAGATACAGAAGTGAGACTAATATCATCTACACACATGTAGAATTGATCTGCATCGCTGTGCCCATGAAATCCCAGATAATAGGTTCCATCTGTTGCAACTGTAACCACTACCGATGCAGTTGCATAAGTACTGGAGTCGAAGCTAAGATCAGTAAGCGGAGTTCCCATTGCTGCTACGGTGGCAGCAGTACCCAAGCATACGGCGAGTTGTTCATCGTAGCCCGAAGCACGATACTTGAATTCTAAGTTATATGTACCCGCAGTCAGATTCAAGGCGGGGGTTATCGCCCAATCATCCATATCTGCTGAGCTGTTATACGATATCCGTAAGCAGTTAGGTGCGGAATTGTAGCCACTTGTAGAGGTTTCCCACAACACGGTATCGGCATTTTCATTTAGCACTGTCCACCCAGCGGGCATTGCAGGGGCAGTGACTCCATCGAAGGCTTCTGCATACGGAGGCGTGATCTGCGCAAATCCAAGAACCGCCAGCGCAAGCATTGCTGCCATAATTATTAATATTTTCTTCATATCAAAATACTCCTTATTAGATGTATATCTTTTGAGGGATTGTTGATCTTTATTAGGCGGTAAATAGCCCTCCATGGCGCAATGAAGCGCGCTGGGGCAATCTACCAGATTTTATCTTGATGGTTGTTTTGAGAGTCAGTTCAGGAACGAACTGGTCTATATAGGGGTGGATCTGCTGGCCGGGTGGGCTGCAATCCTCTTGATTGTGAAGGGTAGATGGTAGGGCGAAGCGATTCCGGAGGCATAATTCCCGCTGCGTAGGTGATAATGTGCGACGATTATTACTCAGAGTGCGGGGAAGATTGTACCGGTTTGTGCTTCGGGATGAGAATTGCTTTGATTGATTGTTATTAATTTTGTATATGTGTGTCAACATGAAAGCAGACCTTGCCTGTTCAGAGCCGCTGCAAATATGCTCTAAGCAGTTGTTTGACAAATAGTAGTCAATACAAGTACAGCAAAAGTCAACTTTCAAAAATACTCCTTTGGTTTTTGGCCAGTGGCATTGGGAAATATCCATAGTTCAGGCCTTTCACCAGTTCAGCCTCGGACAATCTTCTTTTCTGCTAACTGCAATGCTATAAATACACTACAAGCAAATAAGCAGGGTCTTTAGCTTCCATGACCAAGTAATATGAGGAGTGGGAAAAGTGTCAAGCTTAATTAATTGAGAATTGAGAATTATGGGCAATGTAGAATTTAGAATGTAGGACTTCATTAATGTAGAATTTAGAATGTATGATGTAGAATTATGGAGAATTGAGAATTGAGAATTGGGTCTGTAGCGCAGGACGCCGTTCCTGCTGAACCACGGTGGTCATAGGGATAAGTGCAGAGGATAGTCACACGGATGGTGCGGATGAGGGGGATTGAAACGGGTTCTTTTTTTACCACCGAGACCACCGAGGAAAGAGCTGCACCACAGGATTGCAGGCGTCCCGCCTGCCGTGTTTGGAAGTGGGCACCACAGGATTGCAGGCGTCTCGCCTGCCGTGCAGGTAACGAGTTCTTTTCACGGAGTTTGTTCTCACTGGACGCGGGACGCATCCAATCCTGTAACTTCACGCGTTCAATTCACCCACCACAGGATTGCAGGCGTCCCGCCTGCCGTGCAGGTAACGAGTTCTTTTCACGGAGTTTGTTCTCACTGGACGCGGGACGCATCCAATCCTGTAACTTCACGCGTTCAATTCACCCTCCATAGGATTGCAGGCGTCCCGCCTGCCGTGCAGGTAACGAGCTCATTTCACGGAGTTTGTTCTCACTGGACGCGGGACGCATCCAATCCTGTAACTTCACGCGTTCAATTCACCCTCCATAGGATTGCAGGCGTCCCGCCTGCCGTGCAGGTAACGAGCTCATTTCACGGTGTTTGTTCTCACTGGACGCGGGACGCATCCAATCCTGTAATCTCACGCATCCAATCCTGTAGCAGCGGCTCCAATCCAGCAGCACGCCTCTTTTCCTAAACCTCCTACGGTTCCCAGTCTCTAAGAAAGCTAAACGGCCAGCCTCTTTGTTCTTCCGCCAGTTCTGCTTTCAGCGGATTATCCAGGATGTATTCTACAGTGTAATAATAGTCCTTTTCGTTGCGGATAAAGCGATCATAGTAGTCGGCTCTCCACACCGTTTTATGCTGAATTCCTGTCCTGATGATCTGTTTTGCGGTATAGCTTTTGATCCTGCCTACAATATCACTGAGGAGGGCAAAATCCCCACTGGCCTGGACTATGGGGCAGAGCAGCAAATGCACATGGTTTGGCATCACACAAAATGCGTGTAAATTGTAGAGCTTGGCATCATAGAAGTGAAAGGCAGTAGTGATGATGCTGGCAATTGCCGGTTTGCTGAGGTCAAGGCCAATAGATTTGTGCCTTCCGAGCTGGTCATCATAGCGCGCGATGGTATCTCTATACTGTTGGTACAGGTCTGAACTGATGGTTCCCTTTTGGCTGGTTTTCATCTCTTCCATCAGCAGTTTCATCTCTTTTAGGGTAGCCTTGATCTGCTGAGGCAGGTCTCCTTCCAGCCGCCAGGTGATGGAAATGATCTGCCCGGGCTCTTGATAATGAGGAAGAAATCTGCGATTTTCTTGTATGGGCTCAGGCATGTCAGCCTCCTTTTTGATGTAATGGAACCAGGGTGGAGGGTGCGGGAAGCTTGTAAAGAGGAAAGTGCGGATGAGGGGGATTGACACGGGTTCTTTTTTACCACCGAGAACACCGAGGAAAGGGCTGCACCACAGGATTGCAGGCGTCTCGCCTGCCGTGCAGGTAACGGGCTCTTTTCACGGTGTTTGTTCTCACTGGACGCGGGACGCATCCAATCCTGTAACTTCACGCGTTCAATTCACCCACCACAGGATTGCAGGCGTCTCGCCTGCCGTGCAAGTAACGAGCTCATTTCACGGAGTTTGTTCTCACTGGACGCGGGACGCATCCAATCCTGTAACCTCACGCGTTCAATTCCCCCACCACAGGATTGCAGGCGTCTCGCCTGCCGTGCAGGTAACGAGTTCATTTCACGGAGCTTGTTCTCACTGGACGCGGGACGCATCCAATCCTGTAACTTCACGCATCCAATTCAGCCTCCACAGGATTGCAGGCGTCCCGCCTGCCGTGCAGGTAACGAGTTCTTTTCACGGTGTTTGGACTCACTGGACGCGGGACGCATCCAATCCTGTAACCTCACGCGTTCAATCCTGTAGCAGCGGCTCCAATCCAGCAGCACGACTCTTTTCCTAAACCTTTTGCGTTTCTGGTATTTACTGATTTTGGTTGACAACTAAAGTGAGGAGAAACAATGAAACGTAATGTGAAAAAAGTAGTTAGCTACAGTAAAAACTTCAAAGACTATGTAATCTATGCAGTTGTCCGAGATGGCTTCAGTATTGCATCTGTATGCACTCAGTGGACTTTCCTGAAAGTATGGACTGGATTTTCCTGAAAGTATGGATTTTCCTGAAAGTAGTTGACACTTTTCTTCCTCTCTTAAGAGCATCGATCATATCTTTATCTACCCTTAATCAAGCGTTAAGTATTAACGCTTGATTAAGGGTAGATGAATGTGTGATCAAGTTTCCAAAATGAGAAAGAAGCATCCAAGAAAGCTGGTATTTCCTTGATTTATCCACTGGGTGGATACTTTTAAGGGTGACACGCCACTACAGGATTGCTGGCGTCTCGCCTGCCGAGCAAGTAACAAGCTCTTTTTTGTCGATCCTGTCTCCCTTTTCCAGGCCTCTGGTCTCACTGGACGCGGGACGCATCCAATCCAGCTACAAAAAACCCCCGGCCGAAACCGGGGGTGTATTTGTATGCGGTTTATCCGCAGATTGAATTGTTATTCTTTGCCGTTTGCAGCTCGGTCTGCTTCATCTTTCAGCAGTTGCTGTTCCAAGGAGAGAGGCTGTTGATTAATTGTTCTGATACCTTCGTTGCTGGCTATGACCTTGAAGAACTTCTTGCTGGTGGCAGAAGTACTATAGGTATTTCCAGTTACCGTGGTAAGCAGGGTATATGGTCCTTCGGGGGCATCAGCAGCTTTGATCTGGTAGGATCTGGCGTATGGGATAGCGTCCCAATCCAGGACTACGTTGCTGCCGCTGGTGCTAATTGTTAGCACTGGCTGTGGAAGGCTCGCAGGAATGTAGACTTGCGGTCCTACGAAATCATCAGCGTGTAGATACCAATCCCAGGTTCCCCGGTAACGAAGCGCTAAATAAACAACGGCATCACCTGAGAAATAGGTATCCAGATCGTAAGATTTTTGGATGTAACCAAGGTCTGGAATCGTTCCGCTGTCTATCATAGTAAATGAACTGGGATCAGTGTTCGTAGATGATAACAGAACCTCCCAGTCTTCCGTGTACGAAGTGCTGGAGCTTGATTTTCCAATCCAGAAGCTAATTTGATCTGCAACAGATGAACTAAGTTGCAGGGGCGGGGTTATCAGCCAGTCGTCATTATCAGTTGCAGATGAATCTCCATATCTGCAGCTTGCAGCGTAATTACCTGTACGCGGATAGGTAGTAGCTGCCTCCCACATACGGGTATCTCCATCTTCATTAAGAACTGTCCAATTACTGGGTATTACTCCACCTTCGAAGCTTTCAAAGAGGATTCCTTCTTCGTAGGTATTGAAGGTCATAATCTCAGATACGTTGTTGACGGGAACTGCATCGCCTGCTAAGACAACTTCACCGTAGATATCCAGAGTACCCAGAGAGGCGGGAGTCCAGCTCAGGTCCACTGCTTTGGTGGCATCGGGTAGCAGCTCTTCGTTTATGATTTCACTGGCCAGAACGATACGGTTATCTACGCTCTTCAGATAAACGGTATAACTATTCTGAGTACTTGTACCGTTATTCTTTACGGTTACAGTGTGAGTTGCTTCGGTATTTTCGAAGCCATAAGGAAGCCCAGTGAGGGATACCACCGCCATATCGTTTGCAGCCAATTGATCCATCTGGACATCGTCGATGTAGATGGTTTTGCTGGTCGACGTTACACCATGCTTGAAACAGATATAGTGGTCTGTTCCCACATAATCGGCAAGAGACACGGTATATGGGGTCTGGGTAGTGGTCAGATCAATGCTGGCCAATTGTGTGAAGGTACCTTCTGGGGTATCCACAGTTCCTACCAAGAGCGTTTCCGAGGTAGAGCTTATTCTGGCGTAGAAGCTGAGTTTGATGCTGTTCATCGGCACAGTGATCTCTGGAGTGACGATTCTGAGATCAGCAGCCGTGTCACTGGAATTGTAGAGCTTAACCGAATTCGGAGCGCTTACTGCATAAGTGGTGCTGGAATAAGTCTCAGCAGTAGCGAAGGTATTGGTCGAGTTCACATATCCAGTCCATTCTGCAGGCATGGCCGGAGCGGTCACACCATCGAAGTTTTGGCTGTAAGGCAGGCTGAGGATCCGGGGATCGTCCATAATGGTGAAGCTGAAGGGGGTTTCCTGGTAGGCATCGCCATCACCATTGAGGGCCTGCACTGTCCAGTACCAGGTTCCACTATAATTATAGGTTAGGGGGTTTATCTCAGCCTGGGTGGGATCAAATCTGGTAAGGGTAATATTATCCCAGTAATAATCTGTGTACAGGTTTGCCTCGGTCTGAGACATGAAGATGGCATAGCTATCAGGATTGCCACCGGTAACAGCAGCAGACCAGGTGAGATCGAAGCCATCTATGGGCTGTTCTGCGGCTTCATCTTCAGGTGAGATGAGAGTAACAGGATCGGGAGGTCCGATCGGAGATTCACGCACCATTACGTTATCCACAAAGAGAGCGTTGTCGCCACCGGTAACCGTAGATTCGCCATAAAAGGCGAAGTGTTTCGCTCCGGAATAGCCTGTAAGATCTATGGTGACGCTTTCTCCGGTGTGAAGGATATTGTTGAACACGTATTCAGAACCGGCGTTGTTCCATTCCCGCAGGATTGTGGGATTGGTCATATTGGGACTGTCGCTTACGATTACGATGAATTTGTCGTCTTGCTGGTCAGTATCATCTAAAATGGGCACACTGGAGCCCCATTTGGTAAGGCCGAGGTCGAACTTCAGTTCATAGCCATCCGCAGGAATGGCGATAGGCGGAGTTACCAGCCAGCCGTTACGCGTAGTTCCGTAGATATTGATTCTGGGGGCGTTGTTTCCAGAAGGGCCATAAATCCAATCACCTCTATACCACTGGGTACTTGTTCCAGTAGGTTCGGGATAGAGGCCGCTGAGCTGAGTCCAGTTCTGCACTGGCCAATCGCCGGTAACGGTGCCAAAATCCTCCAACCAGGGTAAGTCATAGATGGTAGGATCACTCATCACTGTGAAGCTGCGTACAACGCTGGCCTCACCAATGCCTGCGTTATTTACCGCAGCCACTGTCCAGTAATAGGTCGCTTCCCAATCCAGAGGGGTCTCTACAGCATAGCTGTTGGTGAGGCTGCTGCCGATCAAGGTGCTGCCATCTACTGTATCCAGATAGACATTGTAGCTGGTAGCTGCTCCACCTGTGGTAGGCGCAGTCCAGGTAAGATTGGGATAACGGCTTTGGTTCACCGCTGCATCAGCCGGAGCGCTGAGGGTAGGAGTGCCGGCAAGAACAGGGGTGAGGTTCGGGCCCACGACGTGGTCCACATAAATGCTTCCGGAGGTTGTTTGAATAGGGGTTTGGAAGCCAATGTAGAGGTCTGAGCCGGCCAGACTGCTGAGGTCGATGCTGATCGGATACCAGATGCCGGTGGCAGCGTAAGTGATGTCTGCGCCGATCTGAGTCCAGGTAGTGCGATCAGTGGATGAAACTACCTTCAGTACTTGCGAAATGTTGCTCGCACGGGTATAGAACTCCATCGTGCTGCTGCCATCGATCGTAAGCAAGGGGGTTGATAGCACATATACCACAGAGGTAGAAGAGCTTTTGTAAGCAGACGCCGTTCCCTCAAAGAGTGGGGTCGAGGTGCTGCGCGTCCAGTTTCCACTGCTGCCATTAGCCCAGCCCATGGGCGGGAAGGTAGCGGCTTCAAAACCTTCAGCCAGTTGAGTGAGGCCTGGGGTGTTGAAGGTCCAGGTGGGGCAGGTGACAGTAGAACCATTGGCGTTACTGGGAACTACTTTCC
>Ga0265295_1001118_pt1 | contig 48973 bp, 54 predicted proteins | sample Munlansysbiofilm_FD_192503 | JGI IMG/M metagenome (GOLD analysis project Ga0265295, IMG submission 192503) | Leachate microbial communities from a municipal landfill in Southern Ontario, Canada - Methane capture system biofilm | ecosystem: Engineered > Solid waste > Landfill > Unclassified ...
GCGTTACTCACCCGTGCGCCACTTTACTCATCCCCCGAAGGGAACTTTCTCGTTCGACTTGCATGTGTTAAGCACGCCGCCAGCGTTCATTCTGAGCCAGGATCAAACTCTCCGTTGAATCTCTGTAACGTCTCAAAAAAGAGACTTACTCAGGGGCATGTTCTTATCTTTCACTGTCCGATTTTCAAAGATCGATCTTTACTTTCCCATCCAAGCTCTATTTCCTACTGCTCTGTCCGGAGCCAAACACGCTCAAGACCCGCGCTTTCTATGCGAGACCGGCCGACATGTCAAGAACTTTTTTTAAAGCTTTTTTCAGGGTCATCTTCTTTTCTGACAAATGGCGTCCGACATTCCGGATAAAACTTCAGGATAATTCAGAAAAAACATCCAGAATGCGATTGCTTTCCCGCAGAGCCTCGCCACAGAAAGGCCCCAGAAAATCCCGCAGCTCCTCCATCCACTGCCTCCGTGAATTCCCCTCAACCGCCAACATTTTTTCCGCCGTATCCGCCAGAACCTCCGAAAAAAGACCGCTGACCTCCCGCGCATAAGGGTTTCTCGCAATGAGATCCTCATAAAGCCCCAGATCCAACGCAAACAGACGACCCACACAGTCAAGGTTCAGACGGAAAATCAGGGTAGCCACGCTTTTGGCCGTATCCGTATCCAGCCCCTCCCTTTTCATATAAGCCGCTGTGGCAATGGTAACAAGGTGGGTAACACTCTGCACAAAAGCCATATGCCGGTCATGGTCTGCGGGAGGCATCACGGAAACCCGTGCGCCGGCCTCTTCAAAGAGAATACGGAAAGGCGCTGTCCAAGTCTCTCCCCGCCCTGGGGTCAGAATCACATTCTGCCCCTGCATGGTCACCGTATATTGTCCGAACATGGGGTGAATGCCCAGCACCTCCGCAGAAGAGGCCTCCAGCATGGCGGTGATCACCTCTTCTTTCAGGGAGGAAAAATCCACAAAGAGCTGCTCTTCTGAAAAAAGGGGACCCAGCTCCCGGGCAAGGCGTACGGCTGTGGCCATGGGCGTTGACAGGATCACAATGTCCGAGCTCTGCACCAGGGCTTCGTTCGTCATCTCCGTACCCAGATCCGACACCGTCACAAAAAGCCCCCGCTCCCGGAAAAAAACCGAAAACCAGCGCCCCATGCCTCCGTTGCCACCGATAATGCCGATTCTTTTACCCTGAAAGATCTCCGGAATCATCGGATGGCCCTCCAACGCAGAAGATGATCCGCCACCACAAGCTTTGCCATGGCCTCGGCCACGGGCAGAATACGGGGAATGGCCGCCACATCATGCCGTCCACGGGTCACAATGCTTCTCGGATTCCCATGGATGTCCACGGTCTGCTGGGGAATGGTGATGGAGGGAATGGGTTTCACCGCAAGACGCAGCACCACCCGCGCACCACTACTAATACCCGCAAGAATGCCGCCGCTGTGGTTGGAAAGAAAACCCTCTGGTGTCATGGCATCATTGGACATGCTGCCCTGCATGGCGGTCACGGCAAAACCGGCCCCGATCTCCACCCCCTTGACCGCGCCAATTCCCATCATGGCTGCGGCAAGGTCTGCATCCAACTTGTCGAACACAGGATCCCCCAGACCCGCAGGAAGGCCGTCGATCCAGAGCTCCACAAGACCGCCGATGGAATCCCCCGCAGCCCGCACCTCCGCCACACGGACCTCCATGGCCGCTGCAGCATCGGGATCAGGGCACTGGTAAGCATTGGTGGCAACAGCCGCCATATCCCGCTTTTTCACCTCAACTCCTCCCAGGGCCAGAGTGAAGGCCTTGACGGAAATCCCTTCCTTTTCCAGAAGAAGTCCGGCCACAGCCCCGGCCGCCACCCTTCCAATGGTTTCGCGGGCCGAAGCCCGCCCCCCGCCCCGCCAGTCCCGGATGCCATAGCGGGCCTGATAGGTGACATCCCCATGGCCTGGACGAAAAAGATCCTGGATGGATGTATAAGCCTCGGACTTGGCATCTTTGTTCCACACCAGAATGGAAATGGGGGTGCCTGTGGTTCTGCCCTCGAACACCCCGGAAAGAATCTCGCAGAGATCCGCCTCCCTGCGGGTGGTGCTGGTTTTTGCCTGTCCGGGTTTTCTCCTGTCCAGCTCCCGCTGCACAAGGGCTTCATCCAGCGCCAACCCCGGCGGGCAGCCGTCAATCACGCACCCTACGGCCGGGCCGTGGGATTCCCCCCAGGTGGTGACACGAAACATATGACCCATGGTGCTTCCTGGCATCCCAAACCTTCCTTTTTCATAAAATGGGGCTTCTCTGCCCTGAACAGGAAACCGTTTTTTTACCCCGCCCCTTTTTTTTAAGGGGCCTCATTGCAGGGAAAGAATCTTCAGGGCCAGGGCTTCCGGTGTCAGAAGATCCGTATCCACCGTGTCATGGGCCGCCGCCGCATACAGGGTCTCCCGGGCCGCCATCACATCCCGCACCTCATCCAGGGCCGATGTTCCCGTAAGGGAGGGCCGCACAGCCCCCCTTGCCAGATCCTCCTCCATGCGCTGCACCACTGTTTCGGCAAGGGCGCTGAGACGCACCACCCGACCCGCATCCCGCATTTTCCGGATATTGTCCGGCCGGGTTACAATACCGCCGCCCGTGGCAATGACACCAAAGCCTTCCGCAATCACCTGCTCCAGAGCGAGGCTTTCCCGATCCCGGAATGCTTCCCAGCCTTCCTCCGCCACCAGGGTTCCGATGGGCCGCCCCGCGTCCTCCTCAATGCGGACATCCAGATCCACCCAGGAGCACGCGAGCATACGGGCCAGATGACGGGCCACCGTACTTTTCCCCACGCAGCGGTATCCCACAAGAAAAATACGCGATCTCATCCCATGACCCCTGAAAACACTTCAAAAAAATTCGGGAAGGATTTGGCCACACAGCCGGGATCCGTAATCTCCACACCCTGCACCTTCAGGCCCGCAACGGCAAAACACATGGCCATCCGGTGGTCATCATAGGTGTGAATTCTTGCCCCGTGCAGGGGCTGCCCCCCCGTGATTTCCAGATCATCACCCACAATACGCACCACCCCGCCCATGCGGGTAAGCTCCGTTGCCACGGCACTCAGGCGGTCACATTCCTTTTCCCGCAGATGGGCCACATTGCGGATGCGGCTTGTCCCCTCGGCAAAGGCCGCCACCACCCCAAGGGTGGGCACCATGTCCGGCATGTCTCCCATATCCACGTCAATGGCCTGCAATTTGCCGCCCTTCACCGTGATGCCCCGGATGTCACTGGCCACCGTACAGCCCATGCGCTCCAGAATGCCCAGAAGTCCCAGATCTCCCTGGGCTGAACCCAGAGAAAGTCCTTCCACGCTTACGGAACCTCCCGTAATGGCAGCGGCGGCAAAAAAATAACTGGCATTGGAAGCATCCGGTTCCACAAGATAACTTCCCGCCCTGTAGGTCTGGCCTCCGGGAACAATATAGTGGGTGTCCCCTTCCCGGCTGAAGGCAATACCCATCTTTTCGAGAATCTCCAGGGTCATGAGGATATAGGGCCTTGAGACCGGCCCACGGGTCACGGTGATGTCCAGCCCCTTTTCCAGGCAGGGTGCCATGAGCAGCAGCCCGGAAAGGTACTGACTGCTCAGATGGCAGGCAATGGAAAGGGCCCCTCCCCTGCGGCTGCCCCCGCCGATGACCACGGGCGGACAGCCCGTATCCTCAACACTGCGTGCGGGGATGTCCACCTGGGCCAGGGCATCCAGAAGATCTCCCAGAGGACGCTGGCGCATCCGCGCATTGCCATCCAGGGTGCTGGCCTTTTCTCCAAGCCCCGCCACAGCGGAAAGAAGCCGCATGGAAGTCCCTGAGTTCCCAAGAAAGACGGAACTTTCCGAACCCTGAAGCCTGCCTCCTTTTCCTTCCACAGTCATGCGGCCGTCACCATGGTCTGTGATGGGAATGCCCATCTGTCTGAGGGCCTGGGTCGTGAGCAGGGTGTCCTCACTGCGCAGACAGCCCGACACTTCCGAAGGTCCGCCCGCCAGCGCGGCTGCAATGAGGAGCCTGTGGGTGTAACTTTTGGATCCCGGAACCCGGACGCGCACACCTTCCGGACGATGGGGCCGCACCGTAAACGGAGCTTCGGACATCTTTCCTCCTTACTTTTAAAAATTCAGCCATCTGGGTTTCATGGCAGACCAAAATGTCTCACAGACTGGCCTCCACCGCCCTGCGCATCACATCCAGGGGGGCGGGCTGTCCTGTCCAGGTCTCAAACTGTAAGGCCCCCTGACGGATGAACATTTCAAGACCATCCACCACCCTGCAACCACAGGCTTCCGCAGCGGCCAGAAGCCGGGTTTTCCGGGGCGCATACACAATGTCCATCACCACCATGCCCGGATGCAGTACCCCTGCCTCCACGGGCATGGCATCAGGAAAAGGGTGCATCCCCACGGAGGTGGTGTTCACCAGCACCGCCACATCCTCTCCGGAAAAATCCGACAGAGGACAGAAAGGGGCTTCCAGTTCCCGGGCCAGGGCTTCCCCCCGCTCCCGGCTCCGGTTCACCACCAGGGGCTCTCCGCCCGCATCGCGGATACCATAGGCCACGGCCCTGCCTGCGCCTCCCGCACCAATGACGGCCACCCGCTTTCCCTCAAGGGATGTGACCGACAGGAGCGCATCCCGTGCGCCGCACCAGTCCGTGTTCATGCCGGAAATCCGGCCATCCTCCCCAAGACAGAGGGTGTTGACCGCACCCATGGCTTCCGCCATGGGATCCAGCGCATCCACAAGGGAAAGAAAGGCCTCCTTGTGGGGCAAAGTCACACTCATGCCCCGGATGCCCAGGGTGCGCATGGCTTCGGGCACGCCTTCCGGATTTTTCACATCAAAGGCAAGGTAGGCGGCATTGATGCAAAGGGCAGAAAAGGCCGCGTTGTGCATCACAGGGCTGCGGCTGTGTCCCACAGGATGTCCCAGCACTCCGAAAAGCCGGGTTCCGCTGTCCATGGCATCTCCTTTAAGAAGGGCAGCGGGCATAGGAGCCCACAATTTTCAGAAACAGACAGTTGGGCCGCATACGGGCCACAGCCTCCCGCACACCCTCATCCTCATGGTGTCCCTCCAGATCCGCAATGAAAAAATAGCTCCAGTTTTCCTGGCGGGTGGGACGGGACTCCAGTTTCACAAGGTTGATCCCCAGATCCGCAATGGGCTTCAGGCTGCTGAACAGGGCACCCGGCACATGGGCCGTCACGAACATGAGGGTGGTCTTGTCCATGCCCGTGGGCTGGGTTTCCTCCCTGCCGATCACAAGGAAACGGGTGGTGTTGCGGCCGCTGTCCTCAATGTGGGAGGCCAGCACCTGAAGGTTGTAAATGGCTGCGGCCTGATTGCCCGCCACAGCCGCTGCTCCCGGCTCCATGGCCGCCTTTCTCGCCGCCGCCGCCGTGCTGGCCATTTCCACAAGCCGCGCGTGGGGAAGGTGCTGGGCCAGCCAACCCCGGCTCTGGGCCAGGGCCTGGGGATGGGAATACACCACGGACACGGCCTTGAGATCCGTTTCCCTGGAAAGCAGATCATGGGAAATGGCAAGGCAGGTTTCCGCACAGATTTTTAAGGGAGAAAGAAAAAGCAGATCCAGGGTATGGTTCACCGCCCCTTCCAGGGAGTTTTCCACAGGCACCACCCCAAAGTCACAGCTTCCCTTTTCCACCTCCTCAAAAACCTCGGCAATGGTGGTTCTCGGAACAAACTGCCCTGCGTACTCAAAGTGCTGGAGGGCTGCGATGTGGGTGTTGGTGGCTTCCGGCCCCAGATAGGCGATGGTGCGAGAACGCTGCACCTCCCGCGTGGCCGCCATGATGGTGCCGTAAAGATGGTAGATGAGGGTATCCGACACGGCCCGGCCCGCGCTGCGGCTCACCAGGCGGTCAAAAATACTTTTTTCCCTGGATCGGTCCAGAACCTGAAGCCCCGCCGCCTCCTTGATGGCTCCGATCTCCCGGCCCAGATCCAGACGTTCGTTGAGCAGATCCAGAATGCTGTCGTCAATCGTGTCAATGCGGGTACGGAGTGCTTCCAGGGCCCGTCGAACCGCTTCCATGTCCGCTGTCATCCGGCCTCCCGCCTATTTCTCCGTTATGGTTTCTTCCACAGCATGACCGAAATGACGGCCCCCCTCTTCGAGACAGACCAGAACCCGGTCTCCGGGATTCAGGGTCACAACGGATACGGGTCTGCCTCCAGGTGCTGTCAGGCGGATGGTTTCCGCATTCTGCACAATGGTATGCACGCCCTTGCCCGCCACCTCGGCGCGGATCAGAAGAAGTGGCCTTTTTTCAATCTTCACCCGGCCCACCACAGCGGGGCTGGTATTCCCCTCGCTGTCCACCAGCATCACCGTGTCTCCGGCGCTGAGCTCCGCCAGATACCGGGTACGGCCTCCGTCCACACGGGTATAGGCGTGCACCGCCCCGGCGTTCACCCGAAAGGGTCTGGGTGCCACATAGGGATTGGACTCCGTTTCCGCATGCACAAGGAAAAGGGCCGAAGAGCTGTCCCCCACCAGCATGCCCTGCCCGGGCACCATGGAAGTGCAGGTATCCACGCAGACCCGGTCGCCCATACCCAAAGACCGAACCTCCGTGACCACAGCCTCTTCCAGTGCCTCCCTGCCGCCTTGAACCTGAAGTCCTTCCAGGGCCGCCTGAAGGACCAGAGGCTCCTGGATGTCCAGCATCACACGCCGCACCCCCACCTCGAGAATGCCAAAGGCCGTGCGGGCTGCATCCAGGCTTTTCACCACAGGCATGACATCCACTTTTTTGGCAATGAGATTTTCCAGGGGAATGATGGTCCAGTCCGTACATTCCAGCACCACAAGGCGGCTTGCGGCGAGGCCCGCCACCTCTTCCTCCTGCTTTCCGTCCGAAATCCTGAAAATCTCCGCCGTCTCTCCGGGAACATAGTCCCCGTCCGAAGCCAGTACCGGAATCCTTGCCAGCGCTTTCACCGCCTCGCCCCTGCCGTCCTCCACCCAGAGTCCCTGGGCTCCGCCCTCCAGGGCGGTGAGCACCAGTTCCTTGTTCCAGGGGGCTATCTTTACCCAGACTTCCTGCATGAATGACCTCTTTTCTTCCTTAAAAAGGGGGGTTATCCCCATTGCTGACATTCTGACTTTCTTCAAGCACGCCGCCCTTTTTCAAGCCATAAAAAAAGGGCGACCTGCCTTCAAGCCTCCCCTTTTTCCACAGCACGCATGATTTCCATGGCCGCATCCACAGAAGCCCCTTCGTTGATGATGGCCGAAAAAGCCTTCACCAGAGCTGTGGGATTTTTGTGCTGGAACACATTCCGACCCATGGAAACCCCAGCCCCCCCTGCATCCGCTGCACCTTTCACCATCTCCAACACATCCCGGTCCGAATCCATTTTAGGCCCTCCTGCGATGACCACAGGCCGGAAGCAACCTTCCACCACCTCGCGGAAACTCTCCGCAGACCCGGTGTAGGAGACTTTCACAATGTCTGCCCCCATCTCCGCCCCCACGCGGGCTGCATGCTTGATCACCTCCTTATCATATTCATTGGTGATCTTCTCCCCCCTGGGGTACATCATAGCCAGAAGTGGCATGCCCCAACTGCGGGCCTCATAGCTGATGCGGCCAAAATCATTGAGCATCTGTTTTTCGTCTCCGTTACCCAGGTTCACATGAACACTGACCGCATCTGCCCCCAGGCGGATGGCCTCCTCCACGGAACACACGATGGTTTTGGCATTGGGTTTGGGGGAAAGATTGGTGGAAGCGGAAAGGTGAATGATGAGGCCGATGTCCGGGCCGCTGCCCCGCAGCCCGTCCTCCACAAGGCCCTTGTGTTCCACAATGGCATTGGCTCCGCCTTCGGCCACCTTCTGAATGGTAGATCTCAGATTGCGGATACCGTCAATGGGACCTACGGAAATTCCATGGTCAAGGGGAACAATGATGGTTTTTCCTGTCGTCCGGTTAATAATACGTTCCATGCGAATCTGTTTGCCGATCATGACTGCCTGTCTCCCGTAACGTTTTTTCGATATAAAAAGGGCCGTGAAGAGGTCTCTCCACGGCCCTTGTCTCATCTGTTTTTTTCAGGGGGTACCGTGGGGAGTCTTTTGGCGACCCGCCCTCGGTACGTGTGCTTTTTTAAAGGTTTTGCTGTGGCGCACACGCAGGCAGGTCGATACTAAAATAATAGTACCACCAATAATAGCTGTTAAAGCTGCCTGCAAATGTGTTCTTCACTGCGCCAAACCTTTCCCAAAAAATTACAATTGAAAGAACGCTACACAATCAATGACCCAAGGTCAAGTTTTTTTTGCATCTGCACCACAGTGGGATACTTGGCCTTAGAATTCGAGGAAAAAAGTCCGGACTCCTTAAAATACGGGAAATCGTGGTTGCACAGAACTCTGCTTGCTGCTATAGATTAACGGCATAAAACAATGTTCACATTGATTTTTATGGTAAAAAATCAGACCTCTGTCTTTTCCCGATGAAAATCCGGGACGGATGTTTATACAAATTTTGCGGTAACATTTTAATTTTCAAACGGAATTTTATAAAGTTCCCCCTTGACAGCCCCCAGGCAAGCACGTAATTTGAGCGCCGTATATGCAATTCTTTTCCACCGAGGGCAACATGTTCCGGAAACACCCGGCGCCCCCCCTTTGCTGTCTTTCATACCCGCTGTATCGATTATATCATAACCCCTTCACCACAAGCTGATGATTAACATTCTTTAAGGAGGTTCTGCATGAACAAGGGTGATTTGGTCGCAGAAGTTGCAAAGGTTGTAAGCTCAAAAAAAGACGCGCAGGCTGCCGTGGACTGTGTCTTTGCCACCATCACCAAGGCGCTGGCGGACAACGAACCCGTGACCCTCGTGGGTTTTGGTACCTTCAAAGCCATGGAGCGCCAGGCCAGAAAAGGGCGCAACCCCCAGACCGGAGAAGAAATCGAAATCGGTGCCCGGAAAACTCCCAAATTCATTCCGGGAAAAGCCCTCAAAGACTCCATGAAATAGCACACGCCTTCCCCTCATGTGCCAACGGGAAGGCATGCTGCCCAAAGAACCCATGCTTTGGATCATCCGGATCAAGCGGAACCAGACAAGACACCCAGGGCGTGATGGAGCCGGAAAAACACTCACCGTCTTCCATCACGCCTTATTTCCCTGCATCTCCAAGCCCTATTCCAAAAACCCGAACCTCTGAATTTTCACCTTCCACAAAAACAACAGATTCCAAATTCGCCGTTGCAATCCACACAAAAGCGTATACAATTTATGCGTTTTAGCTTTTTTTGCTGGATGCATCCCGCAGATAACCCCCAGATACCGGCATTCGCATACGATCGTGGACCAAAAAATAGAACTCATCATTAAAAATCCCTTGGGCCTGCACGCCAGACCTGCTGCGTCCATCGCGCGTATTGCGCAGTCTGCAAAGGGGGGGATATGGATCTGTCGTGAGAAAACGGAGGTGGACGCCTCGAGTATCATTGACATCCTGACCCTGGCCTGTGAGCAGGGCAGCCGCATCACGATCTACGCAGAAGACCCCCACGACCGTCCCCTTCTCGACAGCATCGCCCAGCTCGTCGAAGGCGGATTTGGAGAATAAGCGATGCCTACGGGAGAAAAAAAAGAGACCCTCCTCCAAGGGATCAGCGGTGCCCCAGGTATCTGCATCGGCAAAGCCTACCTTGTAGATCAAGAAGGTGTGGATGTCATTCCCCAGTACGCCATTGAAGACGTCCTGCGTCCCCAGGAAGTCAGCCGTTTTAAAAGCGCCGTGCGTAAGGCCAAAAATGAACTCCTCGAAATTATCAGCGCCACACCCGAAGCGCTCAAAGAACATATTCAGATTCTGGAAACCCACCTGGTCCTTTTCAAAGACAAAATGCTCTATGGGCGCACCATTGAAACCATTGAAACCGAAGGGGTAAATGCGGAGTGGGCTCTGAAAAATGTAGTGGCCGAAGTCCGCGCCATGTTCCAGAACATTGAAGACCCCTATTTGCAGGGACGGTCCGCTGACATCGTCCATGTCTCCGAAAGAATCATGCGCAACCTGCTCGGAGCAGAAGAAGAAAACATCAGCAGCATTAACAAGCGGGTCATTCTTGTGGCCAACGACCTTTCCCCCTCCCAGACCAGCCAGATTCAGCTGGAGTGGGTCATGGGTTTTGTCACGGACCACGGAGGCTCCGCCTCCCACACCAGCATCATCGCCCGTACCCTGGGTATCCCCTGTGTTTTGGGCCTCGAAAAAGCCACAAGCGTTCTGCGCAATGATGACATCATCATTGTGGATGGCATTGCCGGAAAGGTCATCGCCAACCCCGAAGATGAAACCCTTTTGTTGTATGAAGAAAAAAAACGCCGTTTTGAAGAACACAGAGCTTCCATCTCCCGCAGCAGCCATCTGCCTTCCATCACCACAGACGGCACAGAAATTCAGGTGATGGGCAATATCGAACTGGCGGAGGAGGTCGTTTCTGTGCGAGATCATGGCGGAGACGGCATCGGACTTCTGCGCACGGAATTTCTCTACCTGAGCCGCAGAAATTTTCCCAGTGAAGCGGAGCTCTTTGACCAGTACAGGGAAGTTCTGGAGTTGATGGCTCCCGCGCCCGTGACCTTCAGAACTCTGGACATCAATGGTGACAAAGCCATTGCCTATACCCTTTCCCCAGATGAGGCCAATCCTGCCTTAGGCCTTCGCGCCATCCGTTTCTGTCTGAAAAAAAAAGAAGTTTTCAAAACCCAGCTCCGGGCCATCCTGAGGGCAGCCGCCTTTGGGAATGCCCAGATCATGTTTCCCATGATCTCCTGCATTGAGGAGGTCCGGGAAGCCCGCCAGCTTCTCACGGAAAGCGCAGGGGAACTCGCCCGGGAAAAACAACGCCATAACCCGGACATCCCCGTTGGTATCATGATTGAAGTGCCCTCCGCTGTGGTTATGGCCGATGTCCTTGCCAGGGAGGTGGATTTTTTCAGCATTGGCACAAACGATCTGGTACAGTATCTCTTAGCCATTGACAGGGGCAACCCCCAGGTGGCTCATTTGTACAACTCACTCAATCCTGCTGTGCTGCGCATGATTAAAAGGGTTGTGGACGAGGCGGAGAAAGCAGGTATTTCCGTTGCCATGTGTGGAGAAATGGCGGGAGACCCCTTCCACCTGCCCGTACTCATGGGCCTCGGAATACGGGAACTGAGCATGAATCCCCAATCCATGCCCGCCATTAAAAACACCATCCGCAACCTGGAAAACAAAGATTGTCGCCTCTTCACAGAGGAGCTTCTCCAGAAAAGCAGCACTCAGGATGTCATGCAGGCCATATCCCAGAGATACGGTAAGCTCATGGAAACAGACTTTGCCTGACACCTGAAACACTCCCACGGCGAATCTCCGGAGTTTTTCACGCCAGCTTCAGGCTTTTCAGGGATGCGAAGGAAGGAAACTCAGGTGAACAGCACCAAGACCATCACCGATAACCGCAAAGCGCGGCACAATTATACCTTTGAAGATGTCATGGAAACGGGGATTGTACTTACGGGTACGGAGGTCAAATCCTTACGGAATGGCCAGGTGAATCTGACGGACGCCTATGCCCAGATTAAAAATGGTGAAGTATTTCTCCACCATATGCATATCAGCCCCTACACCCATGCCTACTACAACAATCACGATCCCCTGCGTGTCCGCAAACTGCTTTTGCATAAGCGTGAAATCATCAAGCTAATCGGTAAGACCAAAGAAAAAGGCTACGCCCTGGTTCCTGCCAAGCTCTACTTCAAAGAGGGCAAGGTCAAGGTCGCCCTGGCGCTGGCCCGTGGCAAAAAAACTTACGACAAACGTATCACCATTAAGGAGAGGGAGGCCAAACTGGCCATGGGGCGATTGAATCGCCAGAAGCATGGGTAGCCGGTCCACACGCCGGATTCCCCCAAAGGCTCTTTACCCTTGCCTGGGATGCCTGCTGAAGATTTTCTTTCCCAAGCCCCGGAGCCTCTCCATTCCACAGGCGGTTTTTCATGGCCCATGACCCGGAACTTCTGCCCCAATACCTGCTGCGTCCAGGATTTCTCTTCATTCCCGATGAAGCCATGCAGATCTCCGCAGTACTGGGCTCCTGCGTGGCCGTTGCCCTTTTTGACCGCAGGCATCGACGGGGCGGCATGAATCATTTTCTTTATCCCTCTGCCCCTGGTCCGGAGCAGTCCACAACCCTCTATGGCAATGTGGCAACCCGGGTACTGATCCGCAGCTTTCTTGACACTCCAAGCTCTCAAAAACATCTTGAAGCCATGATCTTTGGCGGAGCGGCTCCCGAATCTATGGTGGAAACCCTGGGCATAGCCGAAAAAAATATCCATATCGCCCGCTTCCTCCTCCAGAAGGCCGGAATCCCCATCAGTGTGGAAGACGTGGGAGGAACACGGGGAAGAAAGGTTGTTTTTGATACCGCATCCGGAGAATCCATCGTATACAGGGCGGAACGCCTCCGCCAGGGGGATTGGTACCCATATGCGGGGATGCGCTGAAAATACAAAAACACCCGCATCCCGTTGGCGCTCATCCGTCGACTGAAAAGGAGGTGGCATGCACGAGCAGGAACAACGGGATCGTTTGCTGCAGATCGGGTGTGATCTCAACGCCATCCAGGATCTGGACATCCTCATGGAGCGCATTCTTACCGAAGCCCGGGATTTTGTGGATGCAGATGCAGGCTCCATCTATATTCTGGAGGATCGGACCCTGCGCTTTGCCTATACCCAGAACGACACCCTTCAGAAAAAACTTTCCCAAGGGGAAAAGCTGCTTTACAGCACTTTCACCCTGCCCGTGAATGACCGGAGCATTGCGGGCTATGTTGCCCTCTATAACCGGACCCTCTGTATTGATGACGTCTATCGTATTCCCGAGACAGCCCCCTATCGCTTCAGCCGATCCTTTGACGTGCGCTCCCAGTATCGCAGCCGCTCCATGTGTACCCTTCCCCTCACAGGCATGAACCAGAAGGTTCTCGGAGTCTTGCAGATCCTCAATGCGCTGGCTCCGGATCGATCCGTTCGGACCTTCACGGACCAGGACATCCGGATTCTTCAACATTTTGCATCCATCGCCTCCCTTGCCCTGGAACGGGCCCAGCTCACTCGCTCCATCCTTCTGCGCATGATTCAGATGGCCGAGATGCGAGATCCCAAGGAAACAGGCGCCCATGTCAATCGGGTGGGCAGTTATGCCGTTGTCCTTTACGAGACCTGGGCCAGGCGCAGGGACATTGATCCTGTCACCCTGGAGCGCCAACGGGACCGCCTCCGCATGGCCGCCATGCTGCATGATGTGGGCAAGGTCGCCATACCGGATCACATTCTCAAGAAACCCGGACGCTTCACAGAAGAAGAATTTCTCACCATGCAGCAGCATACCCTTCATGGGGCCAGGCTTTTTCTCAATCCTCTTTCGGATTTTGACCATGCAGCAGCAGAAGTCGCCCTCACCCATCATGAACGCTGGGATGGCAAAGGCTATCCCGGCTATGTCGATCCTGCAACGGGCCTTCCCCTCCCCGACAAAACCGATGATCAGGGGAGCGCCCTTCCACGAAAGGGAGAAGAAATCCCCCTTTTTGGCAGAATCGTTGCCCTGGCAGATGTCTATGACGCCCTCTCCCATCAACGGGTATATAAGGAAGCCTGGGAAGAAGAGAGAGTCCTCGGACTCATCCGCGATGGATCAGGCACACAGTTTGACCCGGAGCTGGTGGAAATTTTTTTTGAATGCCTGGATACCTTCCAGCAAATTTCCCTGCGTTTCCCCTGAATGCCATGTGCATGGCATGCAACAGAATATTGACAGAAAAGTCATACCTTTGACGTATCCTCCCCCGCAGCCTTACCCGTAGCCTGGGCCGATGGCATGGAAACCGGAGTTTTCCGCCACCGGCTCCTGCCAAAACGGAGGTAGCCTTCCACATTATAAAAACGGGCATCTGCGGTTTTACCATCTGCACCCAGGACAGGAACCTCAATCTTTGGAATCAGGTACTTGGCCAGAGCCTGACTGCCCCCCCCGGTCAAAATCACACCCTGCATATCCCACTCATCGGCCCATAAACGGGTAATTTCTCCCACAAGCTCTTCCGCCGCCCGCTCAAAAATCCTGTCTCTCAGATTGGCAATGTGGTATTCCTTGCCCCGAATCTGAATCCATCCTTTCTCCACAGCGTCATAAAGGCGGTAGAGTTCCACCTGAACTCCGGACTCCCGTTTCAATTTTTCTGCAATGGCCATAAAACTCCGAGCCATCCCCATATCCACGGTGGAGCTGCTGCGCTCCACATAGGCCATGCGGTCAAACATGAGAAAATCGGTGGTTCTGAATCCGATGTCCACCACACCGATCTTTTTTTCCGGCAGATCCCGGTTCCCGAGCCGTCCGTTTTCATCCATCAGAAGACCAAAAATGCTTCCCAGGGGCTGGGGCATAATCTGCACGGCATGGATGGAAACCTCCCGCTTCTGGCGACTACCATCGGGAAAATGGTAAACCATCTCGTGTTTTCCCGACATGGCCTTGATCATTTTCTCATAATCCTGCTTTAAAAATACCACGGGCAGACCGGACACCACATTAAGGGTAATGCCTTCTTCCGCAAAAAGCCCTGCTGCCGTCAGGGCAAGTACCGGGACAAAATTTTCCAGTAGGCGCTCTTGATCCAGGGTAAACTGCCGCACCGAAGACTGGGCGATGGCAAAATCGCCGATAAAATATTCTTTTCCATCCAAACTGACATGAAGATTTTCGGTAATATCCCTTTTCCCAAGGCCCGTTGAAAACTGAATATCCGTTGTTTCTCCAAGTACAGATTTAAAACACAGGCTTTTCCGGCCGTTGGTTGCTTTTGTGAATCCAAATCCCACATCAATACCAAGAATTTCCATGGGTAACCCTTTCCTTCCGGCCACAGATCAGAGAAAATGCTTCTCACGCACAGACTGCCGCATCGCATACATATGCGAGTCAATAATGCAAAAAAAGAGCCACAATCTCAAGCATTCCCGAAAAAGAACCCCCCCCAAAAAAAATCAATCGCCTCCCTTTTCCGGTAAAGGCCTCAGCTCTGTGACCAGCACCCCGTTTTCCGTGAAATGCCAGCGCACGTCATGCCCGCCCAATCGTGTTCCAAAAGGTCCTGTCCGTTTAGAATAGGCCGGCCTTGGGTCCATCCCCAGAATCTCACAGATCAGGGGCCTCAGATCCCTCTTTCCGGCTTGCACCTGGGCCTCACACTGGGCCATAGTTTCCGGTGTAAAGGTCACATCCAGGCATACTTCCGGGGCCTTTGCCGCAAAACCCCCCTCGGCCTGCTCGATGCTGTCGCCATAGGGAAGGTAAGGTTTGATATCCAGAACCGGTGTTCCATCCATAAAATCACCACCGGAAATCTGAAGTACCACGCCGCCGCCCTGGATACGGATTTCTTCAAGCCGCACGGCGGAAAGTCCGATGGGATTGGGCCTGAAAGGACTCCGGGTGGCATAGACCCCCATGCGCCGGTTTCCTCCTAAGCGAGGTGGCCGCACTGTTGGACGCCAGAAGGCGCCATCATTTCCATGAAAGACAAAAAGTACCCAGATATGGGAAAAATCTTCCAAACCCCGGACAGATTCCGGCGGTGCATAGTCCGGACTCAGATGTAGTTCCGCAAAGGCGGAAGGGGCCAATCCCGCCTGACGCGGAATCCCGAATTTTTCTGAAAAACAGGAGTGGATTTTTCCTATGGGAGAAAAAGAGATGTTTCCATCCATTTTCAGATTCACACAGCCTTTCTTCCATCCATCAGGCAACACCCCGACGTTTACTTTTCCAGGGATTTACGTTATGTAATTGCTTTTGCAAGCATCTTATATTTAAAAATACGAGACAAACATTACCCGGCAAGGATTCAGACCCATGCGATCTTTTCTTTTCTTCTGCCTGAGCGGCCTTCTTTTCTTCGCATCTTCCGGCATGGCCCAGGCCAGACAGGCCTATGTGACCGATAATTTTCAGATCAGCATCCGCCGCGGCCCCACCACAGAGCACCGAATTCTCCGCTTTATCTCCTCAGGCCAAGCCGTTGAGGTGCTGGAGGAAACGGACGGCTGGTCCCACATCCGGACCATTGAGCCTGCAGACCGCCAGATCACAGGTTGGGTTCTGACCCGATATCTCATCCACCGACTTCCCCATGAGTACCAAAGTCTCCTTCTTACCGAGCAAAATGAGAAACTCCAGAAACAGTCCCTGGAAGATCAAAAAGCCCGAAAACTGGCGGAAGAAGAGCTGAACAGACTCCAGAACCTTCTTTCAGAAACACAGACTCAACTCGAAAATACCCAAAGATCCCTGGACCAACTTACCGAAGATGCCTCCGACTACCTGACCCTCCGCCAAAATTGCACGGAGCAGGAAAAGGAGCATGAAAAACTTCTCAGTGAAAACATTATCTTAAGGAAACAAACACGTCACCAGAGCCTTCTCATCGGTGGCGGGCTTGTGCTTGCCGGACTTTTTCTGGGATTCATGTGGGGCCGCAGGGAAAAAAACAGATATTCCGGTCGGCTGATCTGAGAGGCTTTTGCACTTTTTGCCGCAACTCCGGGGGAGCTCACGGGGGGGGCGGAAATCGCGGCCATTGGTTTTTTAAGAAGCGCCCGGCTTGATCAGTCGCAGGTGCCCACGCACTGTGGCAATTCTTTTTTCCAGGTGATCCGGAATCCGGACATTTGCAAGGGTCATCAGCTCAGAGGCCGCCAGAAGGGGGTTTTCATTCTGGCGCTCCAGAGAGAGCCTGAACCACAGAGGCATCCGCAGTTCCACATCCTGCGTCAAAGCCTTAGCGTGAAAACGAAGCCCGTCAATGTGCATAATATCTTTCTGGCTCAGACTGTCTTTTGCCGCGCTTTTTTCCACAATCCGGAGTTCCGCTGCCAGATTGCGCTTGATTTTCCTGTATCTGAATACGGGAGAAATGATAAAATATGTAAAAATATACCCAAAACTTCCGATCAGAAAACCAGCCACAACTCCCCAGAATAAACCACCCATACTGCCTCCTCACTGAGAATGCTTCTTTTCCTTATTTCAGTCACGCCACGGCCGAAATGCAGCGGTACAAGGCCTCAAATTCCAGACTAAGCTTATGCCTGGGATCAAAAAAAGCCATGGGCTCACAGGCAAAATGGGATTCCCGTATCCGCACCGAGGAAGACACATAGGCCGGTATCACGGGAAATCCCTCTTCCTCAATCATGGCAATCAGCTTTGTCGGCAGGCTCGCCCTCGCCTGAAAATGATTGATCACAACGCCCTCTAGACGGAGATGCGGATTATGATCTGAACGGATCTCATCAATGCTTTGTGCAAGGGTATGAAGGGCATGGCGGCTGAAGGCATCACAATCAAAGGGAACAAGGCAGGTGTCTGCGGCGATTAAGGCGGAGCGACTGAAAAAATTCAAGGCCGGAGGCGTATCCACATAAATTTCATCAAAGCCTTCAAGCTTGTGCAAAGCCTCTTTGAGCTTAAACATCTTATAACGGCTTTCCAGTTTCGCCCCCATTTCCTCCAGCTCCGGACTGGCTGCTGCAAGGAAAAGGCCCTCGAAGGGTGTGGCATGAATCACAGAAGTCAGGGGCTTGGACTGAAAAAAACTCACATACAAATGGTCTTTGAAAAAATCTGTGATCCCCGTTTCAGGCATCCCCTGATTCCCGGAAATATACTGGGATGCATTGCATTGGCTATCCAGATCCACCACCAGCACCTGCTTTCCCATACGGGCTGCCATTGCCGCCAGATTGCAGGCGATGGTGGATTTTCCCACGCCACCCTTCTGATTGAAAACCACACGAATCATCCGGCCTCCTTATGTCATCTGCCCAGATCTTGCCACAATGAAAAGCCCACAGCCCCGAAACTCCTACCAGGACTCACGAAGACTGTTCTTCACGCATCCAGGCCCTGTCCGCATCCATAAAATTTTTATCCTCAACCTGCCGCCAGCGGTCATCTCTTTCAAAAAACTGCCTGTCTTTCCTGCGCCACTGGGTTTCGGGATCTCCGTCCTTTTCCAACCAGATGCGATCTTTTCTGTGGAAGGCCCTATCCTCCACCCGCCACTTCGGAGCAGCCTCCGCTGAAATGACGAAAAATCCCGCGACCAGCAGACATACGCCCATGACAGCCCACAACCCCTTTACGGCCATCGCTCCCCTCCAAACCCTCAAAACAGGCTGAGTACCCTGGCATGCTCCCTTTTCAGGGCCGCTTCCTGTTTTTCATGCAGCCAATTGGAGACTTCCTTTCCCGCATACACAATCCGGACATGTCCGCCTGGTGAAAAATCCATGTGAATATGCGTTCTCTGCGTTTCCCAAGTCCACCCACCGCCCTCTTCCGGTGCATCTGAAAGGGGGACTCCTTCTCCATATTTGTCCCTCAGCAGATCCACCAGCGTGCTGAAACCCTCCCTTCCTTTCACAGAAAAAACGTAGCGCGCCTCCACCAGTCGGTTTTCCACAAAACGGTACCGTAAAAAAACCTCGCCATCCAGCATCCATAATTTATAGGAAAGATAAGGTCCTCGTACCGGCTCTGGCGTGGCTTTCTCCGCTGCCATCACGGCAAGACGCCCCATTCCCCAGCGTACCTCACGAAAATCCCAGTCCCCTTCTCCAAAAACAAGCTGGGGCAGAAATACCCAGAGGCACACCATCCGGAAGCACCATTGCTTTTTCCCTACCATGGCCATTTCCTCCCTTGATAGGGGAAAAATCGGCAAAAAACCCCCTGAACTTGAACCAACACCTCCCAGGCTAGGATTTACGACGGGTGAAAACTTTTTTGCGCTACATTCTCTCCCCTGCCCGCATGAGAAATCCGGCCGTATCCAGCATACGGTTTGCATACCCCCACTCATTGTCAAACCAAGCCATGACCGTCAACAGGTTTTCTCCGCACACACTGGTCTGCGTTCCATCCACAATGGCAGAGCGGGTGTCGTGATTGTAATCGCAGGAAACCAAACGCTCTTCCGTGTAACCCAGAATACCGGGTTTCCGGGATGCCGCAGCCTCCAGAATGGCATTCACCTCTTGCTGGCACACGCCCCCCTTCTTTACCCTTGCCGTTAGCTGCATCAAGGAGACGTTCATGGTGGGCACGCGGAGACTCACAGCCTGAAAACACCCCCTGAGGTGGGGCAAAATTCTCTCGATACCCCGTGCAAGCCCCGTTTCCGCAGGAATGATGGAAAAACCCGAACTCCGCGTACGCCGCAGATCCCTATGATGGTAGGCATCTATGACAGGCTGGTCATTCATCATGGAATGAGTGGTGGTGATCACGCCCTCGGCAATGCCCAAGGCTTCATCCAGGGCATGGATGACATGGCAGATACAATTTGTGGTACAAGAGGCATTGGAAACCAGGGATTCCCTGCCTGTCAGGGTCGTCTCATTCAGGCCAAACACCACCGTGGCATCCATATCCGGCTCTCCGGGGCAGGAGAGCAGCACCTTCCTGGCCCCGGCAGATCTGTGTATCTCCACATCTTGTCTCCGGATCCAATGGCCTGAGCATTCCATCACAAGATCCACACCTAAATCCGCCCAAGGCAATCCGATAATTTTCTTCTGATGAAAAACCGCAATGGGATCCCCCTCAATCCAAAGGGTTCCACTGTCATGGGCAACACTTCCGGAAAAACGACCATGGGTGGAGTCATAGCGGGTCAGGTGGGCCATGGATGCAACATCCGCCGGTTCGTTGATGGCAACAATGCGCATCTCATCCCTTTTTTCAGACTCATAAAGGGCACGCAGTATGCATCGACCAATTCTCCCATATCCGTTGATGGCAAGTCTGATGGTCATGATCTCTCTGCACCAAAAAAAGTCGCATCTCCCAAGGCCGAGGAGAAGGAGTTTGAGTAAAAGATACAAGCAGATAAAAAAAGGCAGGCCATAAGGCCCGCCCTTTCATACAAAACAAACCATCTGAAAGTAAAACGGATTAGCGCTTGGAGAACTGGAAACGTGCGCGAGCAGCCCGCTGACCATACTTTTTCCGTTCCTTGGCACGGGCATCCCGGGTAATGAATCCCGCTTTTTTCAGGACGGCCCGAAGCTCAGGCTCTGCTTCCATCAAGGCTTTGGTGATACCATGGCGCACAGCGCCCGCCTGACCCGAAATACCGCCGCCCTTCACGGTTACGGTCACATCATAGCGATCCGCTCTCTCCGTGAGGCTCAGGGGCTGACCCAGCACAAGACGGTGGGTATCGATTTTGAAGTAGTTTTCCACGTCCATGCCATTTACCATAATTTTTCCGGATCCAGGACGAATCCAGGTACGGGCCATGGAAGTTTTACGTTTTCCAGTTGCGTAAAAACTGTTTTGTTCCATATGAATACTCCGGATATTTCGGGTTACTGCAGTTTAAGTTCTTCCGGCTGCTGCGCCGCATGGGGATGCGCCGGCCCGGCATATACATGTAACTTCTTGCGAAGCTTCCGGCCCAGGCTGTTTTTGGGCAGCATACCACGCACAGCAAAACGCAGCAGATCTTCCGGACGCTTTTCCCGGAGTTTTTCCGCTGTTATGGACTTGATACCGCCGGTATACCCGCTATGGCGATAATAGGTTTTCTGTCCCCACTTCTTGCCCGTCAACGCGACCTTATCCGCATTGACCACCACAATGCTGTCCCCCATATCCGAATGGGGCGTGTACAAGGGGTTATGCTTGCCGCGGATACGGGACGCCACCAAGGATGCGAGGCGGCCAAGGATCATGCCTTCCGCATCAATGACCCACCATTTTCCCTGGTTGTCTTCCTTTGTTGCACTGTAAGTATATTTTTTCACCGCTGTCACTCCCGATTAAAATAACATGGTTCCATATCCATTCTGGTGGGCCGTGTCAATGAAGAAATCCTTAAGGATTCCGGCTTCGGAAACGGGGCGATCCGAAGATTGACATCAATGCCCGCGCCCGTTACACAGGCACATAAAAAAGCAGGTCACCAACCTGCCTTCAACAACATCCATAATTCGCTTTACGGAGGACATCTTGAAAAACGACCTCGAAACCGAAGTAAAATTTTATATACCAGAGCCTTCCGCGTTCCGCAACCGGATTCTTTCAGAAAACGGCGTATCCCAGGGTCGGATTTTTGAAAAGAATATCCTATTTGACACACCGGATAAAACACTCCGGAAAAAAGGGGTGCTTTTGCGCCTGCGTCTTGCCGAAAGCTGTATTCTCACCGTAAAAACCCCTCCGGAAACACCGGATCCGGACTTCAAGGTACTGCACGAAATTGAAACCCGGATTGAGGATTGCGAGGCCGCAGCCCGCGTCTTCCGTACTCTGGGATTCACCCTGGAAACGCCCTATGAAAAATACAGAGAAACCTTCCTTCTGGAGAAGGTAGAAATCTGCCTGGATGAAATGCCCTTTGGAGTCTTTGCGGAGCTTGAGGGGGAAAAAAAAGACATCCGAAACGTAGCCCATCGTCTTGGTCTTGACTGGTCCCTGCGTCAGACCCTAAGCTACCGTGCGCTCTTCGAACTTCTGGCCCGTCACCATGGGTACGGTTTTTCCCATATCACCTTCAAAGCCTTTGAAGGCATGCCTGCGGATGTCCCAGCCATACTGCCACGCCTTGCATGAAAACCACAGCGGCCATGGACAAAGCAGATCCTACAGAACCTGGCGAATTTTTTCATCCTTGCCCGGGGTGGGCTCCGGACTGATCCTCTTGACTTGCTCCTGGGGATCTCCCTCCCGGGTGCAGGTCACTTCCGCATTGACCATGCCCCCACTTTCCACCACAAGATCTTTGCAGCTCACCGTGCCTGCGCATCGGCCCGTCGCCAGAATCACAACCCGCTCCCGGGCCTGGATATTCCCCTCAAAAATACCGCCAATGGTCATCTCCTCTACCGTCGCATCACAATAAACCCGGCCTTCCTCAGCAATCACCACAGCAGCGCCCGTAATGGTGCCTTTTACTGTACCCTTGATCACAAGGCGTCCTTTGGCATTGAGAACCCCTTCCACCCGCAGGTCACTGTCAATGATCGATAAGTTCTTCACCTTGCCCACACTCTTTCTCCTTTTATCTCCAAAAAAGGTTGGTGCTGACGAAGACAGGTCCACCTCGGAAGGTTCGGCCACACTCCCGGCACCCCCCTTTTCCGTGGCCTGGGTTCCCGAAAAAATACGACGGAATGGAAACTCCATGGACAAACTCCCTTCATACCCTTGCGCTACATTCTTTCCACCCTGCGCAGAAGGACACTCCGAAGGTGCCCGAAGATCGGACCGGCCCCCCAGAACCCGCATTCTTGACAAGCGCAAGGATCCACGCATCCTTTTTCTACAGACTTCCAGGTCTCGCATCTCCCCCAGATTGCGGTTGAAGGCGCACCTTAAAACCGCCGATTCTCTTTCCTTTAAGGGAAGTTTCCACGGGATACACAAGCCCCTTTCCGCCTTCGGAATACCGGATCCACAGATCTTTTGCCGTGTCAATGGGGTACCCCCGGTCTTCGCCGGTATTGTAGCTTGTGTTCGGTACAAAACCTTTAAAATTCACCACAAGATCCATAGGATCCGTCTGACCGGACTCCACAGCCAGAATCTCAAAAATTGCGCCCAGAGGCACATCCACCATGGCTCCATCCGGAATCCAGAACACCGTCGCATCAATGCGCACCTGATAACTGAGCCCTTCTCCTTGGGGCTGTTCTGTCCGGAATCCGGGTTTATGACTGAAATCCCGGAGAACGATGGCTACGGAACCACAGGGTTCATGATCCTTAAAAACCCGCACCCGCACATTTTCACGAAGGGTCACACTGCGGCCCAGAATATTGACGCCATCCACGCCATCCATGCGCACGGAAAGCCCCCGTGGGTAATTCGCCACCACCTGGGAGACCCGCAGAACAGACCCTTGCGGCACTTCCAGGCGCTCATTTTTTTTCACCACAAAGGGTGGATACCCTTCCACAGAAACCACCAGGTAATCAAGCACCGGGGGCGGTATCCGCAGGGCTGGAATTTCCGGAACAATATCCAGAAACTCCATAAAACCATTGATGGCGTGGATGTGATGCTGCACCTTCATCTTCAGAGGAAGACTCTTACTCGTCTCCACGCCAAAGGCAGGAATCTCCCTTTGTGTCAGTGCATAAAAAGTGGCAGAGTTGCGCTGTTCCTTGTGGAGGGAATCTTCTTCAAGGGTTCGGTGATTATTAAAATGAAAATGATGCCCTGCTTCCGGAATTTGCGCATTCATTTTCTTGACAACAAAATCCGCCATGGCCCCAAGATCCAGGATGTGCCCATCCCTTCTACCATACTGGGCAGCGTCCGCAATGAGGGATTGACCGTATCGCAGGGGATTCCGCTCTTTGGATATCCAGCGGGGTGCATAAAAACCTGAGCCCTCATGCAGGTTCAAGAGCAGATCACTCTCGCCCATCAGATCTTTTAAAACCTCAACCACCTTGCCTTCATAGTCTCCCCCAGGCCCCGCAGTTCCGAAACAGCGGTTCATATCCCTGCGGATCTGTCGTTTGCTTTCCACGATGGAGGGAAGATTGGCTCTCGGGACCACAATCAAGTTACCCCGCTTCAGGGTCAGATCCACATAATGATCCGCAGCCAGAAATCCAGCCGGTTCATCTCCCTGGATACCGCCAATAATCATGAGGGTTTTTCCCGCTTCCTCCCCACAGATTCTGTAAACATCCAGGGCATGGTCCGTATCCTCAAAATAGGTCTGATGCGTACACCGCCCCTGGCCCGTGCTTGCCGAGACAGGCCCCCCAAAAATACAAAGCAGCCAGAAGCATGAAGCCAGAACCGCCCGGAACCGGTTCCACCAGCTCCAGGGAGGTCTCAGGCCCTCCTCCCAGACGTCTGCGCCCTTTTCCCCAGCGCCCAGAATACCGCACCCCATCCGCATCTCTTTTCTGACTTCCACCTGCGCTGCAGCAGCCCTGGGAAGCGACTATTCAAATCCAAAAAAAGCAATCTTTATTTACAAAAATCAGGGCAGGGTGGAAACTTCAAAATCTTCCACGTGCAGCAGAACACCCGTTTCGTTGAAAACAAAAATCCGGTTGAGCTGAAACTGGCGGGGATCCAGGGATCCGAAACGCAACCGGACGTCCTTAAAACGACGAATGGAAAAAAACTGCCCCCGTTGCGGCTCCACAGGCCGTCCCTCCTGCACAGCCACGGAAGGGGATGCCACAGCCGCCTGATCGGGATTCTCCGGAATCAATACGGACACGATATATCCGGATACGGCCGTATCATTTACAAGATTCCGGATATTGAAGGAAACCCTGTACTCCCCTTCCCGAAAGCCAGCAGCATACCCATCCAGCGCCACTTTCTGGGCGGCAATTCCCACCTCAGGCCGCTTCGGGGGTTTCACGATGGCTGGAGGAGCCAGGGGGTTCTCACTCTTTTCTTCCTGGATTTCCCCTTCTCCATCCCCAGGGCTCATTTCCACCACCGGATCCTCGGCCTGGGTCTTTTCCTGTGCAGGGGGTAGGGTTTCGCCCAGAATAATTTCCAGGGCCGCCAATCGCGCCATCAGTCTCTGATTTTCCCTGCGCAGGGCATCCAGTTCCCCCTGAAAACGCTGCGCGCCTCCCCCCTCATAGCGCCAATCCCACCGGGAAAACTGCCATACACCTACGCCCAGTGCCGCCAGCAAAAGGCAAAATCCCAGGGCAAGCACCACGCCCCAGCCCAGATGCAGGCGTAAAAGGCGCCCCCGGTTTCCCACCAGCAGAAGACTCCAGCTCTCTTTGGGTGCTTCTTCAATGGGAGGGGATTTTGCGTGCAGACGCTTCAACCTTCCCAAGTCTCTCTGTAAATCTTCCATCGACCGCCCTCGCGTATCAGGTCTAGCCGCTTGTGACCCCGGGTTTCAAATCCGCTGGAATCGTATTTTTGCAGAAAACGCACCTCAGCTCTGTCCTTTCCACGCATCCGTATCTCAAGGGGTCCCTCGCGATCAACCCGGATATAGCTGTACTGCCGGTTCAGCCCCTCCTTATAGCGGATCCAGGCCCTGCGATCCCGTCCCTGGGAGCGGAATCCTCTGGCATAAAAAGCTGCGTAAGGCTCTATTTTCTGGCTCGCCCAAGCCGTAAGCCAGTCATCCACCATCCGCGTGATTTCCCCGTCCACGTCCAGATGGGATCCCAGCACACCAAGCCCTGCCAGAAAAGGTGCTCCGGTGGGAATGGGATTTTCCGGAGGAGCCAGCCAGGGATCGCCCACAATACGGGCCTCCCCTGAAGCATCCGTCTCCATATAAAGGAGTCTTCTTCCCAGAACCTTTTCTGCGCTTCCGGCCCTTGCCACAAGGTCAAAAATGGCTGTGGCCCTGTTTTCTACCCTGAAAATATCCAGATCCCTGATTTCAAAGGCGAGATCCTTCCATTGATTTTCAAGGGTCAAGCGTAGTTTCAGCCAGTCCGGCCACCAGGAAATATCCGGCAGAAAATCCCTTGCATAGAGGCTGAGGTAGGCATGGTAGGAATCCCCACGCAGGTTTTTCACCCAGGATCGGACCAGTCCCTGCAACTGCTCTGCCTCCAGCCCCATGGATTCTTTCTGAAAATCCAGACGATCCACCACAATCATGGGACTTCGTAACAGCCGGATCTCGCCCCGCATGGCATCCAGATTATGATTTTCAAGAGCCACGCAGCCATTGGTATCCTGGGGACGCAGCGGTTTGTTGGTGCCGTGCAACCAGATGGCATTCCCCGTTTTCCCCGCACGCAGATCCATAAAATTGGGATAATCAATGGGAAAGGCACCACTTCCATAGATGGGAGCAAGGTAGCGCTCTTCAAATTCCGTCAGAAAAAAGTAGACGCCTTCCGGAGTTTTTCTGTCCCCTGAAAGCTGCTTATCTCCTGAGGCCTCTCCCGTTGAACAGGCAAAGCTGTGCCGGACATACAAGGCCCCGTTTTCATCCTTTGCGTATACCCACAGCTGCTGCGTGGCCTTTTCCACCAGCACCGCCGTAAAAGGTCTGGATTCTGCATACACAAAAACATCCGGAATACCGCTGCCGTTGGCAAAACCCGTCTGAGGAAGAATGCAGGCCAACATGCCCACAAGAAAAACCATCACATGACGCATAAAAAAATCCGTATCTCCAGCATCCCTTGGTGATCGTCCCGACCTGCCGCCCAGTCTCAGCACGGCTGTCTCCATCCAACCTGTTCTTTTACGAATTCCCTATTTCCTACCCTCTACTTCCCTCAGACCTGAACCCAGGTGAGAAAAAGCCTGGGCTCCCAGGCGACGCCCTGCAGAAGTACGGACCACAAGCCCGGTTTTCAGCAAATAGGGCTCCACCACATCCACAAGGGTGTCGCTCTCTTCCTGTAAGGTGGCGGCAATGGCCTCTATTCCCACGGGTCCTCCACCATAAAACTCCGCAATGGTCCTCAGATAGCGTCGGTCCAGGGGCGTGAGACCCAAAGCGTCAATTCCCTCCAAGGCCAGGGCTTCATGCACGGTTTTTCCGTAAATATGCCCATCTCCCCGGACCTGGGCGTAATCCCGTACCCTTTTCAGAAGCCGGTTCACGATACGCGGGGTTCCCCGACTTCTGCGCGCCAGCACCTGAGCCCCTTCCGGATGCAGGCGAATTTCAAGCAGATCCGCCGAACGTGCTGCAATGCGCACCAGATCCGTTTCTTCGTAAAAATCAAGGCTCCGGAAAAGCCCGAATCGATCCCGCAGGGGGGCAGACAAAAGCCCCACACGGGTTGTGGCTCCCACGAGGACAAAACGATTCAGGCGGAATCGATGGCTGCGGGCATGCACACCCTTATCAAAAACAAAATCAATGGCAAAGTCTTCCATGGCCGAATAGAGAAATTCTTCCACCATCCTTGGAAGCCTGTGGATTTCATCAATAAAAAGGATATCCCCCTCGGAAAGGTGGGTCAGAATCCCCACAAGATCCCCGGCTTTTTCCAGGGCAGGCCCTGATGTCAGGGTCAGCCGCCCTCCCATCTCATGGGCAATGATATGGGCAAGGGTGGTTTTGCCAAGACCCGGAGGACCGTGAAGCAGGACATGCTCCAGGGGTTCCCCTCGTTTTTTGGCAGCTGCAATGGCGATTTCGAGGGTCTCTACGGTTTCCGATTGGCCAATGTACTCCCGCAGCGAGGAGGGACGCAGGGAAAAAAACTCTTCTGCCTGGTCTTCTGGACGGGAATGCGGTGTGGTAAGATCGCGTGTACCCGAAGAAAACAAAAGGGGGGAAGGACTTTCATCCATCATGAACGCCTCCAGGTCTCCAGCTCCGGTAGATTTCTTCAAGGAGTACTTCGGGCGTATGAATATCCGGATTTCGCGCCAAGGCTGCCTGTATCAGCTTTTCAGCCTCCGCCAACTTATGACCCATCTGCTGTACCAGGACATCCCGGACAAGCCCCACCATGTTCTGCTGAAGAGGGGAGGTCCCTTGCGGCCTTTTCTGATCTTCCATGGGCATATCCAGGAATTGCCCGGCTTTTCCACCCAGAGTGGCCACAATTTTCTGCGCTGTGCGCCTGCCGATTCCCTTAAGACCGGAAAGTCCCGCCACATCCCCGGATTCAATCCATTGCGCGATCTTCTCCACGGGCATGGTCAAGGCTTTGGCTGCTTTGATGGGGCCGATATCCTCCACAGTGAGAAAAAGCTGAAAAAAATTCTTTTCCCTTTCCCTGTGAAAACCGATAAGAATGGGCCGGGGTTGCCGTTCTGTCTGATAATAATAGATATGAAGGGCCAGCGGCGAACCCGTCTCCCTTTCTCCCAGGGCATCCATCACCACGGTCGGGAGCAGGACTTCATAGCCCACATGGTGCACAAGCAGTAAAATGCGGTCTTCTTCTTTTTTAAAAAGGCTGCCTTCAAGGTAGGCAATCATAAAACTCCCGAATCCGGATAAGGCCCCACTCTGTCACGAAAAACGATAAAGGCCTATGAGCGCTAAGGCAAGGGCGTCCGACGCATGATCCGGCCGGATGGGATCGGGATGGGCAAGAACGTGGCGTACGGCACGCTCCAGCTGCTGCTTTGAGGCCGCACCGCTCCCCGTCAATACCTTTTTCGCCTCCCGCACCGCCACTTCCCGCACAGGTACAGCGGCCTGACATCCCGCCACAAGAACCGCGCCCGTGACCTTTCCCAAAAGAATTCCGGAACGGGGGTATTTCTGAAGCGAAAACACATCCTCCACCACCATCAGATCCGGCTTTTCCTCTTTCAGAAGATTGAGAGTCTGGATATAGATTTTCTCAAGACGCTTGGCAAGGGACATTTCCCTGGATGTCTCAATACAACCAAAGGCATACCCTGTAACCTCCCCCCCCTGCCCCCGGACAATACCGATGCCGGTTCTCGCCAGGCCAGGATCCAGCCCCACAATGCTTACCATATCATAATTGCCGGAGCTTTCTCTGGCCTATCAGGGATTCACTGGATCCCGGATATTTGCGCACCAACTCTTCGAGAATCAGACGGGCATTGGCTTTTTGCCCCAATTTCTCAAAAGCCAGCCCCTGTTTCAGGAGAGCAGAGGCCACCTTGTTTCCTTTGGGATATCCATCAATGACCTTCTGGTACTCCAGGATAGCCTTTTCATACCAGTTTTCCCTGTAATAAATCTCACCGATCCAGAACTGGGCATTGTCTGCCCTGGCGGAATTCGGAAAACGCTTCAGAATTTCCTGAAAACCATCTCTCGCCCTCTCAAAGGCACCATTATCAAAAGCCTGCTTGGCCTCCGCATAAAGGGCGTCCAGATCCAGAGGAGCGGCGGACGTTTGTTCTTCTTTTTTCCCTGAACGCTTTTCATCCGGTACATGGGAGTCCACGGGCACCACCACAGCACTCTCAAGTCCCACATAATCCGATAGATGCTGGATACGGCCGGATAATTTCATCATCTCATCTTTTAAAAAGACAAGCTCATCTTTAAACGCACTGCCTTTTTCCACAGCACCCCGGGAACGAAAGGCGCTTTCCTCCATCCTGCCCTGCATTTCCTGCAGTGCAAGGCGCAGGGTATCCATTTCCGAACGCATACGTGCATAGGATGTGCGCAGATCCTGTTCATGGGCTTCTACCCGGACATCCATGGCAGCCATGCGACCACGGACTTCCTCCTGCGTTGCCATCTGATCCGCCCGCCCCTGCTCCAGGGAAAGCAGACGGATGTCCACCTCTTTCAGATCCTGTCTTGTGGCGCATCCCATGAGCCCCAAAGCTATACAGAGAAGGATACAGACCCTGCGTCCTTTTGCTTTCATCATGCAAACACATCCCCAGAAAACCGGGAATACGCCCCATCAAGACATATCCCCGGTTTTGATCAGAGGTTAGCGGATAACAAACTGCGCCCTGCGGTTTTTCGCCCAGGCCGCCTCATTCTTAGCCGTGTCCAGCGGACGCTCTTCTCCATAGCTGATGGTAGCGATCCGGTTTTCGGCAATGCCGCTGTCCACCAGATATTTTTTCGCGCTGCGGGCACGACGATCCCCCAGGGCAAGGTTGTATTCACGGGTTCCCCGCTCATCGCAGTGGCCTTCCACCATGATCTTCACATCCGGGTTCGCACGCAGCCAAACCACCTTGGCATCCAGAACCTTCATGGCTTCGGAGGTCAGGGCAAAGCTATCGAATTCAAAATGCACATGGGTGTCAAGGAAAGCGGCTTTGGCCTGCGCCTTGCGTTCTGCTTCACGGCGCTCTGCTTCGGCTTTCTCCCGTGCAAGGCGTTCTGCTTCAATGCGGGCCTTTTCTTCCTGCTTTGCCCTTTCTTCAGCCGCAACACGCTCAGCCTCTTCCAGACGCTGCTGCTCCGCAAGCTCCTGCTGGGCTGCGAGATCGCCATTGCCGGTCTTTCCCGCACAGGATGCCAGCACCATGACACAAAAAATTGCCAGTACCAATCCATAACGAACCCACATTTTTGCGGCCATACTTCCTCCTTCATCAAAATTTAAAAACGTACAGGTTTCAACGACCACCTTGGCGTTGTCTGGGCTCCGGGCATGGAAAGCAAACGACGCTGATCCGTTCCGTAAGCCGTCATGACATAAAGCCTGGATACCCCTTCACGCGAAGACGTAAAGGCAATGAGACTACCGTCCGGAGACCAGGATGGATCCTCATTGTCGCCGGAGTTATGGGTTAATTGTACAACAGTCCCTCCTCCAAGATCCATCCTGTAGATATTGATTCCCTCTCCCCTGCGCATCCCCACAAAGACCAAATGCCCGCCATCCGGAGAAAATGCGGGGGAGGTATTGTAATTCCCTTCATAGGTCAGGCGACGAATTTCCTCTGATTCCATATCCATCATGTAAATCTGGGGAGATCCTGAGCGTCTGGATACAAAGGCCATCTGCTTGCCGTCTGGGGAAAAGGCGGGAGAAACGTCAATATCCCAGCTATGGGTTAACTTTTTAATGATTTTACCATGGCCGGTCAACATGTAAATATTTTGATTCCCTTCAAAGGAAAGGGTGGCTGCAAGCTGAAAAGCTCCGGGAACCCAGGCGGGTGTGATGTTCAGGCCCGGCTTGGAAACCACAACGCCCCGCCCCCCTTCCAGGTGGCGGATGTAAAGATCGGGGTTTCCCCGAACATAGGACGTATAGGCCAGCCAATTGCCATCCGAAGACCAGGCCGGAGAAAGGGCAATGCTCTGATCTCTGGTTTCCTGGCGGATACCCGTGCCATCATAGTCACAGATATAGATTTCCTTGTGTCCAGTGCTGTCTGAGACAAAGGCCAAACGACTTTCATACAGGCCTTGCCGACCCGTCACCTGAAAAAGGACTTCACTGGCAAAAAGCCGCAACATTCTTCTGAAGTCCGATGCCGGGCCGCGGTAACGCTTGCCCATCAGAAGATTCTCCTGGATCACATCAAAGAGGCGGCACTCCATCTCCAGTTGTCCTTCGCCATCCACGGCCAGCCCCACCGTAGCCAGCAGCTCCACTCCCTGGTTTTTCCACAGGGAAAAATTTACCTTTGAAGCCACAATGCCTTCAAGCCTGGGAAAATCTGCGGTCTCCCGACCGGAAGAAACCTTAAAATACCCTGAAAAATCCACAGCATCTGCAAGATAAACCAGCCCCTGGCCGGCAATTTCATGAAGCAGGGGACCCTCGCTTCCGGGTAGAAAGGCTGGAATGGCAATGGGAATCTTGCGCAAAGAGGGTGCCTGAATATCAATGATGGGCACCGCCTCCCGCGCCATAGGCGCTCCTTGCAGCATGATGAGCCAAAAGAGCACCCCAAAAAAGATTTTGGATGCAACCCCCATCCCCCCTGTTTTCACCTGACCTCCTTGATACACCATTTTATAAGTCCACCCCTTTATCCGTAAATCGCAGCCCCATGCCAATCCGTTCAGCAGGAATGGCATCGGGAACAGGCGGAAAGGGTTCTGATTTCAAGATGGCCCGGCGGGCGGAATCATCAATGAGCCTGTTGCCAGAAGACTGCTGCAGCACAAGATCACGAACCCGCCCATCCCGGGTAATATAAAACACAACCACAGCGCCCTCTCTGGCCCGTCCTTGGCCTGCGTAAGCCCAATTCTGCTGGACCCTGTGGGCTGCCTGGGAGATGTAAAGATCCAAAGCCCTGCCTGCGGCGGCCCCTCCCTGCCGGGTTCCTTCCGCAGTCCCCACACTTCGCGGACGGGTCTGTACTTCCGTCTCAAGCCCCCTCAAGGCATCCCGAATGGCGGAAGACCGATCTTCCTCCACCCGCCTTGCAATGTCACTGAGGGCCGAAGCCACCACATCCCGGTTCACTTCTTCCGCAGGCGACCTTGTCCTCTGCGAGGCCAGAGGCCGTTTGGCGGGTATGGGAGCAGGCGCAGGCTTTTCCGAAACCACAGGTGCAGCTTCTGCCTTCACAGGCAACGGCACCTTTTCCGCAAGGGGTGTCTTTTGGGGAACGGGTGGGGGCGGTGCCTGCGATTCCACGGGAGAAGGCGTTTTGGGTCTTGGCGGCAGGGGATCCGGCGTTCTTTCCGGCAAAGTCCCTGCCGTTTCTGGCATAGGTGCCACCAGATCCACCAGCATAGGCGATACCAGGGCAGGCAGAGAAGGCTTTATCCAGACAGGCAAAAAAAGAATGAGACAGAAAAACAGGCCGTGAGCCACCAGCGACAGAAAAAAAAACAGCCCAAACCGTTCATCCAGACTGTCATTTTTTTTCACAAGCATCACCTTCGCACATCTCCAACGGGCTGGGTCAGCATCCCAAGCTGGGTGACTCCGGCTTTCCGAACAGCGTTCATAATCTCCACAACCCTACCATAGGGAACATCCGCATCGGCCTTCAGAAGCACCTGGGGATTAGCCGCTCCCCGGAGCCAGTCTGCCATGCGACTTTCCAGAAAACCCGGAGCCACACGCACATCCTGAATCCATACCCCCCCTTCCCGATCCACAACCAGGATCAGGGGATCCGCCTTTTCCTCAAGGGGCGCAGAATCCACTTGGGGCAACGCCACCTCCTCACCCTGCTGCAGCATGGGGGCTGTCACCATGAAAATAATCAAGAGAACCAGCATGACATCCACAAAGGGTGTCACATTGATGTCACTCATCATTTCATTGCTTCGTGAACTTCCCGCCATCAGGAACCTCCCTGGGCCCGATGAAGATCATGCTCCACAATATTGAGAAAATCCGAAGAAAAATTCTCAAGCTCCGAACTGAGGGTCCGGATTTTATGCAAAAATGCATTGTAAGCCACCACCGCAGGAATGGCCACGGCAAGGCCGATGGCCGTTGCAACCAGGGCTTCGGAAATCCCGGGAGCCACAACCGCAAGACTGGCCGATCCCTTCATCCCGATACCATGAAACGCATCCATGATTCCCCATACCGTTCCCAGAAGCCCGATGAAAGGCGCCGTATTCCCACAGGTCGCCAGGAATGAAACCAGCTGCCCCATGCGGGTTACTTCCGCTGCTATGGTCCGCTGCAAAGTCCGTTTCAGGGTTTCAAGTCCCACCATCCTTGCACCGAGGGTCTGACCTTCACCCGCCTTTTCCATGGCCTTGAGTTCTTTATAGCCTGCCCGGAAAAGTCGGGCCGCCGGACTTTCTCCCACATGCTTCATTTTTGCATGCACATCCGAAAGATTGGCGCTTTTCCAGAACAGAGCCTGAAATCGCAGAGATTCACGCTGGTCACGGCGCAGGGCAAAAAACTTTATGAAAATAATCGCCCAGGAAATCACAGAAAAAAGGAAAAGAACCAAAAGCACCAATTTTACCACAAGGCCTGCGGAACCCAAAACCGCAAAAACACTCAGTGAATCGTGGGGCATCCTACGCTCTCCCGAAAAAAACATCTTCATCCCATCCACGGTCAAGCCCAGACCTTCCAGGCCGCCGCTGCCCCCCCTATCTATAAGACCCCGTGCCCGGTGTCAAGGACAGCCGCCGGAGAAGCCTCCATCCCATTGGCTGAAGCATAAAAAACCCTGGTATACGAGAAAACGCACACCAGGGTCACTTTTTTTTCTGCGAATGCGGGAGAATCCCACAATTTTTACATCATACCGCCCATGCCACCCATGCCGCCCATACCAGCAGCACCCATGCCTGCACCCGCCGCTTTTTCCTCGGGCTTATCCGCAATCATGGCCTCGGTGGTCAGCATCAGGGATGCGACACTGGCAGCGTTCTGCAGAGCAAAACGCACCACCTTGGTGGGGTCAATGACACCCGCCTCAATGAGGTCTTCGTACACATCCGTCGCCGCGTTATAGCCAAAGGCTCCCTCACCCTGCTTGACCTTATCAATCACCACAGAGCCTTCCACACCGGCATTGTTGGCAATCTGACGCAGCGGTTCTTCCATGGCCCGCATGATCACACGCAGCCCAAGCTTTTCTTCCGCCTTGAACTTGGCCTTCTCCAGAGCAGCCATGCAGCGCACAAGAGCCACCCCACCACCAGGAACAATGCCTTCTTCCACAGCAGCACGGGTTGCATTCAGAGCGTCTTCCACGCGGGCTTTCTTCTCTTTCATTTCCGTTTCAGTGGCAGCCCCCACACTGATCACAGCAACCCCACCGATGAGCTTGGCAAGGCGCTCCTGAAGCTTTTCCCGGTCATAGTCAGAGGAGGTTTCCTCAATCTGTGCACGGATCTGCTTCACGCGGGCCTCAAGGGCCGTACGGGAACCCGCACCATCCACGATCGTGGTATTTTCCTTATCAATGGAAATACTCTTTGCCTTGCCCAGGTCCGTAAGCTGCATGCTTTCAAGCTTGATGCCCATATCTTCGGAAACCACCTGCCCGCCGGTGAGTACGGCAATATCTTCCAGCATGGCCTTTCTTCTGTCGCCAAAGCCAGGGGCTTTGACCGCAGCAACGCTCAAGGTTCCCCGGAGCTTATTGACCACAAGGGTGGCCAGGGCTTCTCCATCCACATCTTCAGCAATGATGACAAGGGGTTTGCCCATTTTCGCTACCTGCTCCAGAATGGGCAGAAGCTCTTTCATATTGCTGACCTTCTTTTCGCTGAGAAGGATGTAAGCATCCTGCAGCTCACAGACCATTTTTTCCGTATCGGTGACAAAATAGGGAGAAAGGTAGCCACGGTCAAACTGCATGCCTTCCACCACATCCAGGGTGGTTTCCATGGATTTTGCTTCTTCCACGGTAATAACCCCTTCTTTGCCAACCTTTTCCATGGCATCGGCAATGATGTTGCCGATGGTTTCATCACTATTGGCGGAGATGGTCCCTACCTGTGCAATTTCACGACGGTCTTTGGTGGGCTTGCTCAGCTTGACAAGTTCCTTCACAGCCACTTCCACAGCCTTGTCAATGCCACGCTTGATGGACATGGGGTTGTTGCCCGCCACCACAAGCTTCTGGCCTTCTTCATAGATGGCCCGGGCCAGAACCGTTGCCGTGGTTGTCCCATCGCCTGCCATATCGGAAGTCTTTGAAGAAACTTCCTTGACCATCTGGGCACCCATGTTTTCAAACTTATCGGCGAGCTCAATTTCCTTGGCCACGGTAACCCCATCCTTGGTTACCGTCGGGGAACCCCAGGATTTTTCGATGACCACATTACGTCCTTTGGGTCCCAGGGTCACAACCACTGCATCTGCGAGGGCTTTTACCCCCTTAAGCATTTTTGCACGTGCATCTTCGCTATAAATGATCTCTTTAGCCATGATATCTTTCTCCGTTCAGATCTGGTTAACTTTGAATATCCTGTAACAGAATTTCACCCAATCAATGCGAGGTTGAATGAAGCCCTTTTTCTGACCGCCCAATGGATGAGCAGTCTCTTCCCGGTCGAAATCCTGATCTTCCTCTCCAGCAAGTACGATTTTTCCTTGATTCGGAGGTCCAGGCCTTTTCTTCTCGGGACAAAAGGGGTTTCAAGTCTCGCCAATCAGGCCTCATTCACAACGGCATAGATATCATCCTGAGACATAATCAGGAATTCCTCGCCGCCCATTTTCACCTCATTGCCGCCATACTTGCTGAAAAGAACCCGATCCCCCACCTTGATATCCATGGGAATACGCTCACCCTTATCATTCATGCGGCCTGCACCCACGGCGATCACAGTACCTTCTGCGGGTTTTTCCTTGGCTGTATCGGGAATGATAATACCACCTTTGGTTGTAGTCGCTTCTTCGGTGCGCTTGACAACAATCCGGTCAAACAAAGGTCTGATGTTCATTGCAACAACTCTCCTTTTTTAAAAATGGGCAAAAAGTATGATTCTTTGGATTGCTCCGGAATCGGTCGATACGATAATCACAACCGCGCACTTGTAAAGTGCTTCAGTCATTTTTTATTGTTGCTGAGATCAAAGGGAGGTTCTGCAAAAAAGGACAAAAACCCGCACGAAACGATCCGGTTCAATCCGAGGAAGAATCTCCGGAGCCTCCGCTCGAAGACGCTGGCGATGCAGGTGCCTTGTTACCGCCATAATCCGTCACATACCACCCGCCACCCTTCAGGTGAAAGGTGGTTTGAGACATCACCTTTCGCACAGCCCCGCCACAGAACTGACACTGCGTCATGGGCGGATCCGAAATTTTCTGCAACACATCCATCGTTTTTCCACATTTGGCACACTCATACTCATAGATCGGCATGAAACCCTCTCCTGATCTGAAAAAAATACGGAAATACTCCCAACAACGCATTCATTTTCAAAACGTGGTAAAGATAGTCAGTCCTTTGCCCTTGTCAAGAATCCGCAATGCCCGAAAGCCCTTCAAAAAATCTTGCCCTCCTTGCCCAGGGCTTCCGACTTACCATTAAAAAAGATCCACACCAAGTCCCCCGGAATCCGAAAAAAAGGATCGGACCGCATCCATTCCGGCAATGGTAATTTTACGGGCAAGACTGTCTGTGATTTCCTGTACCCGCAACTCTTCCCGAATCCGCGCCTCAATGGATGCATCAAACAGCTGAAGGTGTTTGGAAAAACGCACCACATGCACCAGCTCATGGACCAGGATAAAGGTTAAAAAAGGCAGGGACAGAAGCCGCTCATCTTCCCGCATACGCTGCAAGATGGCCTTATCCTGAAGGCAGATTCGATAAACAGTAAAGGCAGAAGCCGAGGTGCTGCACTGCCAGGGCATGGCCACATACCGCATGACCTGGGCGTAAGCGCCCTTCACATGCTCATGGTCAAAGAGCAAAGCAGCCGTCTTGACATCGTAGCGGAGACGCCCCCAGCGGGATGTACTCATTTTATAGAAATCCGCAACACTTTCCTCGGCAACGGGCAAGGCTTCATCCAGAATTCCCAGCATCTCCTTTGAAAAAAAATCTTCTTTCGATAAAAGATCCAATCCCGACCTCCCTTTATCAGGGCTTTTTCCACGGAAAATGGTGTGGACAATGGGAGCACCTGCATGCTACTAAAGGAACTTATCGATTTACCTGAAAGATCGATGAACCGGTAATCTTTCCTTTCAAACTGGAGGTGGTATTTTGGGCAGCGTCATCAAAAAACGCAGAAAAAAAATGCGGCGTCACAAACACCGGAAACTCCTGGCGCGCACGCGCCATCAGCGCAGAAAAAAGTAAGACCGCTGTTTTTTCCGGCAACAAAAAAGCACCCGCTTCCGGGTGCTTTTTTGTTTGCTTTTTTTCTTACCTTTTCCCTGGCCCCTGTCTTTTCAGATAGCGCATGAAATCGGATTCCGTTGAAAAGACCACATGGCTGCCCTGCAGGGCATCTCTGTAGGTTTCAAGGGTTTGCTGGAAAGTATAGAATTCCGGATCCACCCCATAGGCATCCCCAAGGAGCTTCACCACCTTGGCATCCGCTTCACCCCGGATTTTCTGGGCTGCCCGGTAAGCTTCGGATTCAATACGCTGCAATTCCCTTTCCTTGTCCCCGCGGATCTTCCGCGCTTCTCCCACACCCTCGGAACGATACTTTTCCGCAATCTGCCGACGCTCTGCAATCATCCTCTTATATACAGATTCCCGCACCTGCTCCACATAATTGATCCGCTTCACCTTTACATCCACAAGCTCAATACCGAATACATCCAGCCTGGGCTGGGCCTGTTCAAGGATCATCTGGGTGATACGCTCACGCCCCACACGGATATGACGTGTCTGGGCCGAATCCCGCTGGGAAAGGGCTGTTCTGTCCCGCTCTTCCTCAATGGTTTCCACATCTCCAAAAGCATCCAGCTCCACCCAGGGATCCATCTCCCGGTTAGTCCAGCGTACGGATTCCACAAGGGCGTTGGAGGTGACAAGGTTGCGGATGGCAGGATCGATGATTTCATCCAGACGCCCCTTGGCCAGATGGAAACTGCCGATGGACTGGAAGAAACGGACAGGGTCCACAATGCGCCAGCGCGCAAAGGCATCCACATAGATATAAGTTTTATCCAGAGTGGGAATCTGACCCGGATCCCCATCCCAGGCCTGAAGATTTTTCGGAAAAAAGGTCACCATCTGCACAAAGGGAACCTTAAACTTCAGACCTGGCTCCACAATGGGCTTTCCAACAATCCTGCCGAACTGCGTGACCACCGCCTGTTCCGTTTCATCCACAATAAAAGCCGCAGAGTATGCCAGAAGCACAAGCACCGCAAGAATGGCGCCCAAAAGACCTTTTATTTTCATTGCTTCACCCCGAGTTCTTTTCCAAGGTTCAGAAAGGGCAGCACATTCCCCTGATCCGAGTCGATGATATATTTCTCTTTCAGATTCGGCAGGAGATCGCGCATCATTTCAAGATACATACGCCGTTCCGTTACATCCTTGGCCCCCACATACTGAGAGTAGATGCTCCTGAAGCGGGCAGCATCACCCTCGGCCCGGTTGACACGGTTCATGGCATAACCTTCCGCCTCAAGGATGACACGCTGGGCTTCCCCTCTGGCTGCAGGAACGGCCTTATTATACTCTTCCTTGGCCTTGTAAATCATCTGCTCCCTTTCCTGCACAGCCTGGTTCACTTCGTTGAAGGAGGGCTGAACAGGCTCGGGAACGTTGGTGCGCTTCATCTCGATGGTGACAATATGGATGCCTGATTCGGCCTTATCCAGCTCGCGCTGCAGAATTTCCTGGGCGGCAATGGCAATATCCTCACGGGAGCTGATGACTTCATTGATACTTCTGTCACCCACCACAAGACGCATACAGGCTTCGGAAAGGTCCCGCAGAAGCTGACGCGGATCCTGTACCTTGAACATAAAGCTGTACGGATCCCGGATCTGGTACTGCACAATCCAGGGGACAAGGGCCACGTTCAGGTCTCCGGTCAGCATCAGCGCCGCATTCTCCATATCGCTGCCCGCAAAACGCGTCCTCGCATCCATGTTTTCCCGGAAACCGAACTCCTCTTTGTACACAAGACGAACCTTTACCTTGGTGACCGTCTCAATACCTGCCGGAAGCTTGAAGTTCAGACCAGGGTCCGTAATTCTTGAAAATTTTCCGAACCTCTGTACAACACCCACCTCAGAAACGCCTACGGTATAAAACATGGTCGATCCCATGAGTACCGCAATGGCCACCAGCACAATGAGCCAGAAGCTACCCGGCACTTTCAGGTTTTTAAGCTGATCCACCACCTCGTCCATCTGCGGCGGTGTGCCACTGCCGCCTCCGCCTCGACGACCATTCCGCTGCTGCTGATCTCTGAGCTTATCCCAGTCCCAATTCATGTGTGCATCTTCCTTCCAAAAGGTTCAAAAAGCCCGGAAACGGGAAAGTTCCTTAGCCATACCTCAAACATACGCGCAGAAACCTGAAATGACCGACCCCTTCGGCCTTCCCCATCTCTGCCTTCCATAGCGCCTGCCGCATCCCTGGCAGACATGGTTACCATAAATCACATACCCCCCCTCTGACAACAAGATCCGTTTTTTTTCTTGCTTTCTCCGCCAGATCCCGTAGATACTCACCCGATAAAGTTGTTTCGAATATCCGCCATGCAAAAGACGGACATCCTTAAAACGCGGATCCACCCCCGCTTTATTTTCAAAATCAAAACAATCTTGTGCCTTTTCCCATGAATCATTCAAAACGATGCCGCATGTTTAATATATATGAAACAAACCAGCCAATCAGGTGTTTGCAGGATTTTTATCCATAGGGAAGCCTAATGGACGCGATGGGGTGGGGACTCCATGGTGGCTGGAACAATCTTAAAGATTTCTTACGCTCTGAATAAAATTCGCTGTTTTTATCTCAAAAATCCAAACAAAAAAGTAAAAGACAGATTTTTGCAAAATAAAATGCATGGATCTCCAAGTCAAGGAAAATACAAAAACAACCCTGCAGCCCAGATCCAAAACCTTCCCCTCCCCCCACAAAAAAATGGCGACCAAGGCCCGCAACCGGGCCACCAGAGAGTACCCAGGCAGACAGGGCAGACCTTCAGAATCAGAGTGAACCGCACCATGGCATCCCAAAGACCCCAGAACAAACGTTTCACCCATATCAGCACCGCACTGGACCAGACACTGGAGCCTTTTCGCTCTCGCTACGGCAAAGGCGACTTCAGAGAAATCTGGCGCTGCTGGGAGACCACCGTAGGCCCCGAGATCGCCAAAAATGCAAAACCCGTATCCTTCAGAAATGGATGTCTCACGGTTTCCGTAACCCATTCGGCCTGGATGCAACATCTCCAGTACCTGAAAAATGACATGATGGAACGCATCAACCTCACGCTCGGCTCTCCCCTCATCCAGGACATCCGCCTGCGCATCGGGACTCCGTGAACGCCATCAGTTCCGATACCCTCGGCTCCCTCCGGATACGCCAGCCCCAAAACGGTTACCGTTTTTCCATCGACCCCCTCCTTCTGGCCCATCAACTGGCTCCCCGTTCCGGAGAACGCATCCTGGACTTAGGCACAGGGTGCGGCATCATCGCCCTGCTCCTTGCCCTGAAAAACCCTGAAGCCCGGATTCTGGCCGTTGAAATCCAGCCCGACCTTGCGAGCTTGGCTCGACAGAATGTGAGCCTGAACGGCATGGACTGCAGCATCCAGGTTCTGGAAACCGACATGCGTCTTCTTGACCAGGCGAGAATACGGGGCCCTGTGGACAGCATTGCCATCAACCCGCCTTACTACAAACTTAAAAGCGGCCGCATGAATCCTCAGGACGAAAAAGCTGTCGCCCGACATGAGATTCACCTCACACTGAAGGAATGGATACTTACGGCAAAACGTCTTCTAAAAACCGGGGGCCGTCTTCATGTCGTCTTTCCCGCAGACCGAAGCGCAGAATTACTCCATGCCATGTCCCAGAACAACATCACGCCCAAACGCCTGCGAAGTGTCCACTCCCTACCCCACACCCCGGCCCGTCTCGTCCTTGTGGAGGGTATTCTTGCAGCAGGTTCCGGCATCCACCTTCCCCCTCCCCTTTTCCTCTACAAAGCCCCAGGCCTTTATACCCCTGAGGTCCTGGACATTCTCTCGCCCGGCGACCCTCTGCCGACAGAAGGACCGGACGTCCAAGGGGCCTGATCCCAAAGGCATTACAGAGCAAAGCGTTGTTCAGCCCCCCATGGATTTTAGCACCAGGGGAGCAGAATCTTTTTTTACTTCCCCTGAGGCAAGTTTTTCCAAATCTTCTGTTGACAGGCAGGACAAAAACGACTAGATACTTTTTCCTGTTTGGCACATATTGCCATATTGAAAATGCGGAGAGGTGACCGAGCTGGCTGAAGGTGCACGCCTGGAAAGCGTGTGTACGTCAAAAGCGTACCGGGGGTTCGAATCCCCCCTTCTCCGCCATTTTTCAAAAACAGTCTTTGAGCATACAAACCGCTTTTCAGCGGTTTTTTTGTTTCTGTCCCAATCAATTCCCTCCCCCTTGCTGCTCCGGAAACCTCCGCAAATTCCCATCCCACCCAAAGAGGGCTATGGCAAGGCCCGACCGAGTATGCTATGAACGAACACTGGAACGGCCAGCCCCCTCCCTCTCGCCCCAGGAACACCCCTGGTGTTGATGAAGCGCTTTTCCCGTAAAGGCCACTCTGCATGCAGGCCGATACGAATCTTCGCCGCCTTCCAAGGGATCAGACTTTTTTTCGTATTTTCGGCAGATTTCACCCATCTTCTGCCTGCCCGCCATTCCGGGCAAAATAAGAATCACCTGCGGCCCAGCTTTCCCCCAATGCCCCTTTCAAAACCAAAGGCAAGGAGCCCATCATGTCTTACCTGGTACTGGCGCGCAAATACCGTTCCCAGTCCTTTTCAGAAATTGTTGCCCAGGAACATGTCACCCAGACCCTGCAGAACGCCATTCTTGCCGGACGGCTGGCCCATGCCATTCTCTTCTGCGGTCCCAGGGGAACAGGCAAAACCTCCATTGCCCGTATTCTGGCCAAAGCCATGAACTGTGCCCAAGGCCCTTCGCCAACGCCCTGCAACCAGTGCCGTTCCTGCAGGGAAATCACCGCAGGCAATGGCGTGGATGTCATGGAAATTGACGGTGCTTCCAACAACTCCGTGGATCAGGTCCGGGACCTGCGGGACAGCCTGGGTTATATGCCCGCGCACAGCCGTCACCGAATCTACATCATTGATGAAGTTCACATGCTTTCCACCGCAGCCTTCAACGCCCTGCTCAAAACCCTGGAAGAGCCCCCTGCCCATGTTCTCTTTTTCTTTGCCACCACAGAACCCCATAAGATTCCCCTCACTATTCTCTCCCGCTGCCAACGCCATGATCTGCGCCGCGTGGGAACCCAGGCCCTGACGGCCCACCTGTCCAGCCTCTGTCAGGCGGAATCCGTTTTCATGGAAGAAGAGGCCCTGGACATGATCGCCCGCGAGGCAGACGGTTCTGTACGGGATTCCTTAAGTCTTCTGGACCGTGTCATCTCAAGCCTTGAAGGGGAGCCTGGAACACCTGACAAGGTGGCCCGTATCCTGGGACTTGCCGCCCGAAGCCGGGCTTTTCAGATCGCAGACGCCCTTTTCCGGGGAGATACCGCCAGAGTCCTTTCCATCATCCGGGATCTCCATGATGCAGGGGTGGATCTCAGAAAATTCCACGGCGACCTTGCCACCCACATCCGCAACCTGCTCATTGCAAAGGTGGCCCCCAAGGGCTGCGCAGAATTCCTGGATCTTCCCGATGCCCTGCTCCGGGATCTCCTGACCCAGGCCGCCCCCCTCACGGAGCACTACCTTTCACGGCTTCTTGATCTTCTCATGGGAGAAGACGCGGGCATGCGCCATGCAAGCCACCCTCGCCTTGCCATGGAAACCATGCTGTTGCGCTGTCTTCGCATCCAGCCAGCTCTCTCCATTGATCGACTTGTGGAAAGACTGGAAGCCCTGCGCCAGGATATCCTGTCTTCTCCGGAATCCTCCGGAGAGGCTCCCTCCCCTGGTCCTGAAGCCATGGCGCCTGTGGCGGCGTCCCCTTCTTCTGCTCCCCTTTTGCCCGAAAAGCCCCAGCCCCCTTTTCTGGCACCCTTTCCCGCGGAAAAACCAAAACCGCATTCAGCTCCTCCCCTTGCCACGCCTGCCCCCCAAAGCGTCCCTCCCTCCATGGGAAAAACCCGGGAGCCGCTGCCCATGGATATGCATTTTACGGATGACAACACAGAAGTCCCTGACCACTACAAACCCATGGAACCCAAAACGCCTTCCCCGGCTCAACCTCCCACGGCTCCGGCAAGGCAGGCAGGACTTCAGCGAGATGGCAAAACGGACACGCCAATCCGGCACTCTCCTCCTGAAAAAGATTCCAGGCAGTCGGCCCAGGCCCCTCCCCTCTCCCTCCCTTCGGCCAGGGGACAGGAAAAACTCTGGGCCACGCTCATTGCCCGCCTGCGTCAGGCAAGCCCCTCTCTGGGCGAGCTGTTTGCGACCAAAACAGCCTTGAAAAAGCTCTCTGATCAGAGTATTGAAATTGAGGTTCAGGGCTCGGGTTTTTCCATGGCGCGTTTCACCCATGAAAAAACCAGGCAGCTTGTGGAAACCCTTGCTGCGGAAATTTTCGGACGTTCCCTTTCCCTTGTGATCCGCGCCACAGAAGAAAAGGATTCTGTGGTTCTCCGCAGCCAGTCCGAAAAAGAACTTTTACGAAACGATGCCACAACCCATGCCCTGGTGCAGGATGCCCTGGAAATCTTCAAGGGCCGGGTTGCGGATGTCACTTTTCTGAAGGAGGCGCAATGAAAGGCATGGGAGGCAACATGGGCCAGATGATGAAGCAGGCCCAGAAGCTCCAGCAGCAGATGGCAAAGATGCAGGCGGAAATGGCCGATAAAACCGTGGAAGCTTCCGCAGGCGGTGGCATGGTACGCGTCACGGCCAATGGCCAGCAACAGATCCTTTCCATACGAATTGAAAAGGAAGTTGTTGACCCAGAAGATGTTGAAATGCTTCAAGATCTTTTGCTTGCAGCCGTCAACGACGCCCTGCAGAAGTCCCAGGAAATGATGTCTTCCGCCATGGGACAGCTCACCGGTGGCATGAAAATTCCAGGGCTTTTCTAAAAAAGTCGGGGCAATCCATCCTTATGCGGTGTCCGTTGCGACAAACCACGCAACGGACATTTTTCTTTCTCTGAAGGACAGCCATGCAGCACTACCCCCCTTCGGTGGTCCAGGTTATCCGACGCCTTGCAACCCTTCCCGGCATTGGTCCCAAAACAGCCGAACGGCTGGCCCTGCACCTCCTCAAGGCTTCCGCAGAGGACGTACGCGGTCTGGCCCAGAGCATTCTCGCCCTTAAGGAAAATGTGCGGCTCTGCCAGCGCTGTTTTGCCTTGAGCGAGGGCAATCTCTGTCCCGTATGCCGGGACACGGAGCGGGATGCAGGGCTGATCTGCGTGGTGGAGCGGCCTGCGGACATGATGGCCGTAGAAGCTTCCGGAGGATTCCGCGGGGTCTATCACATCCTTCAGGGGGTGCTGTCGCCCATGGACGGCATTGGCCCGGATGACATCCGCATCCGGGAGCTTTTGCTGCGCATCCGGAGAGAAGAGGTCCGCGAGGTGATTCTCGCCACCGGCACCGCTGTGGAAGGAGAAGCAACGGCCGCTTATATTGCCGGGCAGCTGTCCGGGTACCCTGTCCGGGTCACCCGCATTGCCTCGGGCATTCCCATGGGCGGAGACCTTAAATATATTGACCAAGTCACCCTGAAACGGGCCCTGGAGTCACGACGCCATGTATGATGATGCGCTTGTCTTTGATTGTCAGCAATGCGGGGAATGCTGTGTGGGATTCGGTGGTACCTATGTGAGCGCAGAGGATATCCGCGCCATCGCCTCCTTCATGGATATCTCTGAAACCCAGATGCGCAAGAATTTCTGTCAGCAATCCGACCAAGGGGTGGTGCTTGCCATCAGCCGGGAAGGCCGCTGTGTTTTTCAGAAAAATAACATCTGCGCCATCCATCCTGTCAAACCGAGAATGTGCCGGGAATGGCCCTTTATCCCCGCCGTAATCCGGCAACCCGGTAACTGGCGTCTCATGGCCCAGGCCTGTCCTGGCATACGACCGGAGGCTTCTTCCGAAGCTGTACGTGCCTGCACCCTGGCCTCCCTTGCCAAGACACGCCCGGGTTTTACACCGGATTCAGCCAAAAACGAGGCGGATGCACCTGATAAAACAGCTCCCCTTCCTGTTTAAAAGTGGTGATGATGTTGCGGGCCTCCAGAATTTCCATGGCCGCATTCAGGGCCTCTTCTCCCTGATTCCAGACATGGAGCAGACGACTTCTGGATACCTCTCCTTCCGCAGCAATGCCGCAGCAGCAGAGATAGGCGGAAATGGCTCCCACATCCAGGCCCAGATTAAAGATCTCCTGGTGCATGGGGTTACTGTCAAAATTCATTTTCCTACACCCTTTCCAGCCCCGTTTTCCGGACCATGGGTATCGGCGGCGGGGCCAATGAAAGCCATATTCCCATGATCGGTATTTTTGATTCCGGCATCGGCGGCCTTACCACGGTACGGGCCATCATGCAGAAGCTTCCCGGTTACGACATTCTCTACTATGGCGATACCGCCCGCATGCCCTATGGCTCCAAAAGCCCTGAAACGGTACGGCAGTACGCCCTGGAAAACACCCGTTTCCTTGTGGAGCGGGGGGCCAGAATCATCGTCATCGCATGCAATTCCGCGGCCAGTACGGCCATGGACGCCGTCACCCAGACCTTTGATCTGCCCGTTTTCGAGGTGGTGAACCCTGCCGTGGAAGCCGCCATCGCAGCTCCCCTTCCCCCGCGTATTGGGGTCATCGGCACACGCGCCACCATTGCATCGGGCGTGTATGAGGCCAGAATCAAGGCCCTGCAACCCAACGCCACCGTACATTCCGTCCCCTGCCCTCTTCTGGTACCCCTGGTGGAGGAAGGCTGGCTTGACACTCCGGAAACCACCCGGATCGTAAAAAAGTATCTGCATCCTCTCAAAACCAAACAGATCCGCACCCTCATTCTGGGATGCACCCATTACCCCATCCTCAAGGAGCTGATCCAGAAAAAAATCGGTAAAAGCGTCCGTATCATTGATTCAGGCAGCTGTGTGGCCGATACGGTGGTCCGTTATCTGGCACAAAACCCGCAAATGGATGCCCGCCTTGAAAAAAACGGAGAACACCGTTTTTTTGTTTCCGATATCACCGCGCAATTCCAGCGCAGCGCCCGCACCATGCTCCAGGGTCCCATACACCTCACCCATGTGAGGATGTAATCTCTCCTGCCGCCTGCGGTCCCACAAAAAGCATGGGAGAAGGGAGCCTTCGTCTCAGATCCTTTTTAAAAGAAGGAAGAAGGGCCTCCCGAATCCAGCTCCCTCCCCATGCGGCCAGTACAATCAGGGCATCCGCAGGCACCTCCATCCATGGATTTCCTTTTCCCTTCTCCAGCCACAGAAAATGACGAATGCCCTTCGGTGTTTTTTGCAAGGACGCATCCAGAATCTCCCTGGCCCCCAGACCCAAAAGATCCAGAGGGAGGTCCATTTCCCGGGCAAGATTCTGGGCCAGGGAAAAAACCGCCGCTGCTGATTTTGTTCCCCCATGGCAGCACAGGATACTCTTCCAGGGTCTGGACACAACTGCGGGTATGAAAATGGGAAAGGGTGCCACTGCCGGAAGTTTTCGCATGCCCAGATCCGAGTACAGCCAGAGTCTCGTATCCAGGGGCACCGGGCAGGCCATATAATCATAATCCACAGGTATATCCGGCAAGGCCGGGGTGGTTCTGTGCCGGACTTCCAGAAACCGTGCATCCAGACCGACGTCAGCGAGAATCTCCGCCGCCCGTGCGGCTGCCGCAGAACGGCCAGCCCTTCCCCAGTCCTCTTCCCCAAGATCCACCTGCACAACACGGTTTTCAAAATACATGAGAAAACGGGGGGCTTCCGGTACATAAACCACAGGTGCGGCACCCAGCATGCGACAGAAAAAGGCGCTCTGCATCAGCGCTTCCCGACCCCTCGGAGAATCCTGATACACATGAAAAAAACGGGGATGCAACTCCAGGCTTTCCATCACATTTCTCCCGTCTGCACCCGCAGCTCCCTGCGGTAATGGTCCAGAAGCGTGGCCCTCGAAATCATCCCCATAAAACGGTGATTGGCCACAACCGGCATGCTGAACACCCCCCTTTCATCCATAATATCCAGCACCTCTTGCAATTCATCGTCCGGATGCACCACAGGTACATCCCTTTGCATCAGCTGCTCCATGAAAACCGTGTCATAGAGCATATCATCCAGCAGATAAGGCCGCACATCATCCAGATGCACCATGCCCACAAAACGGCCTGTGGCCTCATCCTCCACCGGAAAATAATTTCGCTTCGAGTGTTTCTGTAAATGCACAAAATCCCGCAACAGGAGGTTCCTTCGTATGGGAATGCAATCCCTTTCCATTATTTCCGGTATCCTCAGATCAAGAAGCACCCGCCGGTCCGTTCCCGGTCGTAAAAGCTCTCCCCTTGCCACAAGGTCCCTCAGATAGATGGAAGCCGGTTCTCCGAAACGGCACAGGATGGTGGAGAGGGCGGAGACCACCATCAGAGGCAGCATCACCTCATATCCCCCGGTAATTTCAAAAATCAGAAAAATAGCCGTCAGAGGGGCCTGAAGAACGCCCGCGAGCAATCCCGCCATACCCAGAAGGGCAAAACACCCCTCCCCCACCCACGCCACCCCAGGAAAAAGAAAAACCAGGATACGGTGATAAAGGAGTCCCGCCAGAGCGCCCATCACAAGGCTGGGGGCAAAAATCCCCCCAACCCCTCCCCAGCCCAGGGTGAAACTCGTTGCCAGCATCTTGGCCAGAAGGGCCAGAAGAACCAGCAGAATGCCCGTCCCGTACTGGCCTGCAATCATGGTACGGACCGCCTGGTATCCTTCCCCCAGCACCACGGGAAAAAAGATCCCGATTCCTCCCACAAAAAGCCCTCCCAGGGCGGCTTTGGTCCACAGGGAAAGCCCCATCCGCAACGCCGCCTGGCCGGAGAATGCATGCATGGCCCGCAGCCCCCGCATGATGGCGATGGCCACAATTGCGGTGATGATCGCAAGACCCGCTGCGGCCAGGGTATCATGAAGATGGACGCTGAAGGCCTGGCTTTCAAAGGGAATCTGATTGCCGTGCATCCTGCGGCTGACTTCCGTTCCCGCCACAGCCGCCAGCGTGATGGGAACAAGGTGGGTACTCCGCCATTGCCCGAGCAATACCTCCATGGTAAAAACCATGCCCGCCAAAGGTGCGTTGAAAATAGACCCAATGGCACTGGCTGCTCCACAGCCCACCAGAACCACGCGCTCTTTCTCATTTAATCTCAAAAACCTGCCGATGTTGGAGCCAATGGCGGATCCGGCCATGACCACAGGCGCTTCCGGCCCCGCAGATCCGCCGCTGCCAATGGTCATACTGCTGGCAAAAATCCTCGAAAAGGTGGAACGCAGACGGATCAGGCCCCCATGGCGACTCACTGCGTAAATCACCTCCGGAACCCCGTGCCCCCCGCCTTCCCGCACAATTTTTTCCATAAAAAAAACGGATACCCCGGCTCCCAGGGCAGGCAGCAGAAAGGCCCAGGGTGCTTTCCGGTATCCGGCGGCAAGGGAGGAAAATCCTTCTATGAGATGGTGCAGCGCCACAGCGGCCAACCCTCCGGCCACTCCCACGCCAATGGCCAGCAGGATCAAAAAAAGCTCAGGATCCATGCGGGTCCGAAACCCAATCCAGCCCGCAGTCACCCAACGTCCCAGGCTTCTCATGGGCTCTCGCTCCTACCCATCATATTCTTTTCCAGCTCCCGCACCGCTCCAA
>Ga0265295_1001120_pt1 | contig 48954 bp, 20 predicted proteins | sample Munlansysbiofilm_FD_192503 | JGI IMG/M metagenome (GOLD analysis project Ga0265295, IMG submission 192503) | Leachate microbial communities from a municipal landfill in Southern Ontario, Canada - Methane capture system biofilm | ecosystem: Engineered > Solid waste > Landfill > Unclassified ...
ATGCTTAATCCGTTCTCTTACAGTCGTTTATGAATATGTAGTTTTCATAATACTTGTCTTTTAATGCCGAGAAATAGGCCGAAAATACCTGTTTTTGCCCTGGGGGTGGTAAAGTCGGGTCAAGTCATCTCGAGTCAAAAGCGAATTGAAGTTAAGTCCAAGGGCAGAGCGTGATGAGGGGCTTGTAGATAAGAGATTTGATAGATTGGAGCGGCCCGGAAGACCGCCCCAAAGCTATATCTTAGCGTATCTTAAGTATTTTTATCGTCTTGGATTTCCTGTCTGCCTGCGCTCTTAAGATATACACACCGCTGGCGCAAGCTTTTCCTTTCTCATCCTTACCATCCCAGTCCAGGTAACTGTTGCCCTTGGGCATATCTGTATTGCACAGAGTTTTCACCATTTGACCACGGATATTATATACTTTCAGGCTTGCCGGAGCAGATTCATCCAGTTTCAGGCAGATACGGGTCTGTTCCTGGAAGGGATTAGGGAAGTTTTGGCTGAGTAGTTGCACCGGTGGACTCCCATGTGGATCATCATTATTGATTGGATATGCTGCATAGTACTGGACTGCGCTGTAGTGTCCACCTCCGGGTACCAAGATCATATAGGCACCGTAATCTGTGGGGTATAGATAGGCACCATGATCTGTAGGGTATAGATTGGGAATATCTCCTGCGCCCCACAAAGCATCTGCAGGGATTTCGATGCTGCCGCTGGAATCCAATAAGAAATAGAAGCATTGGTTATTACCACTGGACATTAAAAGGATTCTCCCATCCGGCAAAGGGCAGATATCTTTTAAGAATGAATCATGACTGAGGGTGGTACTCCAGAGCTGGTTACCCAATAGATCATATTTCAGGATGCCGGAATGTGCAGGGCCACTGCGCTCCACATAATAGGCGTCTCCTAAAAAGCAGTTCATCGTAGAATAAACATTTTGTTCTAGAGAAGGTGCTGCTCCCAAACTGCCATCTGCATTTATCGACTGAATTTTGTGATCTGAGTAATAATGCCAGGACGACGGGCTGCTGGGGCCGTCATCATGCTCCAATACCCGGTAGATATATGCCAGCACATAGATCTGCGTTTCGTCTTGCCAAAAATAGTGGCTGGGCCTGAGGCCGACATATTCACTCCCCAAATCCCCCAAAGGCAGACCTGTGGCCGAATACTGTAAATTTCCAGTATCATCAATGATATTCATAAAACTCATTTCTGGACGAAAACTGAGCGGACCCTGTGACCAGAATATCCTATTGCCAGACAGGGCTTCTAACCATAATGAGTTACTCAGCCAGTCAGGGTTTTGTATCCCAGCCAGAATCCCATTCTCCTCCCAGGATGGAGATCCATTTACATAGCGGTGAAGCATGATCTGGGTGCCCGTAGAACGCGCCATATACAAGGCACCATTATGCATGGAAAAGATAGGGTCACCAGGGCCCGAATACAGCAGCCGGCCTTCCGGCTCCCAGGCAATATTTCCCGATCTATCCAGCACTTGGGCCCGGGATATGTAATCGTCGCCAGATTTTCTTGTCCACACGATCAGCACTTGGGTGTCGCTGATCGGTAAACACTCATAATTCAGGTTTGCAGACTCTTCCAGAAAACACTGTGCGGTGGGAAACAGGCTAATGCCGCTGGGACTAATAATGTTATACATCAATTTCTGTTGCCTATTTCGTCCTTGACGCCACATCATAAGACAAAGACCATCAGGCAGTGTGAAAGCTCTGAGGTCAGAGGCACTGCCCGACATCCCCGTAAGCAGAAGAATCCCCGGCACTGGATATGTGGCATTTCCCTGGTTATCGATGATCTGAGAGTGAATAGAGTTTTGATCATCCTGATCTATTTGATACAAAAAATGCAGATTTCCCTCATGAAGCTGCATATTTATATAAACAGCTCCAAAAGATAGGACACCGCCAGTCAAAGGTAGCGCACTGGGCCAAGACGTGAAATCGCTATTGAAATGCTGCACAAATGGCTCATTACTGACACATACCAAAAACCATCCCCCCTCATTATCTGCCACCGTATATTTGTATCCACTATAATAACTAAAGTTTGGATCATGCAAATTTGTGAGCTGGCTGTGAATGACGCTGCCCAAGGGATCGATCACGTCAAAGCGCGATATACGGTAGTAGGGAAAAGCCTGTACGACATCATAATGAACTATTAGATTTCCCCCGCTGTTTACGATTATTGCATCCAATATATTAGCAGTACTGCTATCAGAAGCACAATCCACTACCCATAAACACTCCCCCGCATAGCTCATCCGGCTTGCAGACACAAAAGACGCAGGAGCTGAGATAGTTCTCCAAGCCGCATAAAATGAGTTTAAATCAGCGCCCATGAGTAATAGCCTATCCGGAATCCCCTCCAGGCTTGGATTAGCAAATTCTCCAGCTATCTGATGATCCGCTCCGATCTTCACGAATTTGACACTTTTAATGTAGTTTACCCTCACGGGTATGGACAAGAGAGCTCCATGATCTTCTGTGGTAATCATCCCCCAACCATTATCAATAATCCCTTCAATGTTTAGGCCTTGCACTGGATGGGCAAGATTTCCCAAAGCATCTATATGCTGATAGCGGTAGGGACCGTTTTCTTCCCGGATGCAGAAATGCAATCCCCCCAAACCATCGCTGACCGGTCTGATACTTAATATAGTTCTTTGTGTGAGGAGGACCTGGATGTTTGACAGCTCTGAAAGCAGATTGCCCGCTTGGCTATACGTATTCAGAATTAACATGTGCGAGCCATAACCACCATCTACATTCTGGACCAGCGCTATGCTGTTGTCCGGATTTATGATGAGGTAGCCACTCATCCATGGGGGTCCTACTATAACTGGTTCTGTCAGCAGCGCCTCATTTCCCGGCGAATAGATCTGCATGTAGGTGTTTCTGATTCCCTGTTTGCTTTGCTTAAAGAGCACTACCAGATTCCCATTGGGGCATACTGTGCTTTGAGGGTTGAGTTCATAGTTCTCAAAATCATACAGCGGCACCAATTCATCAAAAGCCAGGCCGGCCAGCATCGGCAAAATAGATATTAGTAGTAGCGTCACAAATATCAGCTTTTTCATCTTAACCTCCCTGGAGCAAACGAAAAAGGAACTTGTTTTGGATCACAATGTATTCCCCTTTTTGGGACCTATGGTCAGACTATGTATAATGTTCTGGCTGTCAAGCTCTTTTTTGCAAATATTATTCGCTTGCTGAGAAGGTTCAAAGCCTTTAGCGATATACGGCTAATTCTTTGTCTTCAATGAGAGCTGCAGACCGGGATCTTCCCGGATCAGATGCAGCCAGAGTCGTCCAGGGACGGTATTTTAGCTGGCGCTGTATTCCTGTTTTATGGTTTCTATCAGTTCGTGAACGCTGATGATCTGGTTATTCAAGTAGCCATTCACCCCGCTGCAGCATACGCCTTCGTCGATCAAACCGGACTGCGCATTGATCAACGCCTGGGCAATGCAGAACTGCACCTTATGATAGTCGCAGGTATGCAGGCACTTGTAATTGCAGGAGATAGGCTTCTTTTCACCGGCCATGATTTCTTTCACAAATTTCGTCTTCAGCACGCGCAGGGGCATACCCACAGGGCTCTGAATTACTACGATATCAACCGGCGCTTGTGCCTTCAGATATTCGTCTTTAAATTCCTGTGTGGCATCGCACTCGTCTGTGGTGATAAAGCGTGTACCAATCTGTGCTCCGGCCGCGCCCAGCTCTACATACTTTCTGATGTCTGCACCAGTCTGCACTCCACCGGCTACGAAGACGAGGATTGTCTTATTATATTGCTTTTCATATTCTGCCAGCAGAGTCAGGACTTTGGGCAATTGCTGGTCGAGCTCAAACTCTTGCTGCCCCACTTCATCCAGCTTCACGCCCTGATGTCCACCGCTGTAAGGGCTTTCCAGTACCACAGCATCCGGCAGGCAATCGTAGCCTTTCAGCCATTTGCGGATGACAATGTTCAAAGCTCGGTCTGTGGATACGATAGGCACCAGCTTGGTTTTGCTGCCCGCGGGACGGTATTCCGGTAGATTGAGCGCCAGGCCTGCTCCACAGATGACAAGATCTATTTTCTCTTGGATGGCAGTGTGCACCATATCGGCAAAGTTCGTCAGCGCCACCATGATATTCACCGCCAATACGCCTTTGGTTTTCTCGCGGGCTTTGCGGATTTCATTGACCAGGCCACGGATATTGGCCTGGCGGAAGTTAGTGAGGAAATCCGGTTCGCGAAAACCGGGGGCGACAGCGGATATGGTGCCCACTCCGCCTTCATTGGCCACCGCAGCAGCCAGGCTGGATAAGGACACGCCTATACCCATGCCTCCTTGAATGATAGGGATTTCTATCTTTAGCTCGCCGATGCAAGCTGCTTTCATTGAGTTTAGTGCTTCGCTAAAACTTGTATTCTTAGGGATCATGTATCTACCTCTTGATGTATATATTATTACCAAGATAATGAACATCGTTCAGCTGTCAACCAATATCTCTGTCTTACAGTCCCTTTTTGGGGACACAGTAAGGCTTAATATTCAGCCTTTGGAGCTATTAATGCACTTGCAGAAGCCATGGTAATTGGCGTAGACGCCGCCCATGAGGGAGATGATTCCCCAAAATAGAGGCCCCAAAACGATATCCAAAAATACCGGACTGAGCTCTGGCAAGAGATATAAACCCCAGGTGATTAGATAGGCTCCCACCACGATCATGCTGTGTCCGAAGATAATCCCTGCCCTGCGATTGTTTACCCAACCCTGATAGATCAGCGCCAGTCCTATTAGAGATGGAATTGCCGCTGCGGTTCGATTGGTAAAAAGCAGCAAGACACCCAAGAGGAGAAGGACTATCCCCAGGCCGATTGAGCCATACGCAGGTTTTTTCATAATTACCTCACTATGACGATTCTTTCATGCCGGCATTTTATGCAAACACGTTTACTAAGTATTATTCTGGGGTCTTTACTGTCAAGAGGTTCAGCGGAGAATCCTTGCCTGGCTTAGCCACCGGAAGCACCAAGGACACCAAAACCTCTTTTTTATGCTAAAGAGCGATGTCGGCGGAACGGAGTCCGCCACTACGATAAAACCATAAAACTCTTGACGAATTTTAAGGGGGAGAATATTGGTGTTAAATTCTAGGGTATTGGTCCTCAGCCCTGATTGTTACTTTAAGATACACAAAGATATAGGAGTATATATGAAACGAACACTATTTTTGATTGCACTGATGATGATCATGATTACGAGCCTCTTTGCAGAGCGGATCAGCCTCGGTAGCGAAGGTAATTCTTTGCAAGTCTTGCAAAGCAGCACGCAGGAAACTATCCTGCAATATAAGATTCAGCACTTTGACACCCAGGAAGTGCAAATCCAGGGAAGTTCCTGGTATCACATCACCCTGCCCAATGAAGGCTTCACCCAGGATAAGGGGCTGCCTCAATTGCCGGTATTCAACCGCAGTATTATTATCGACGGCAGGGCCAGGATGAAACTGGAGATCTATGATATCGAATATACAGACATCAAGCTGCCCATAGCTCCTTCCAAAGGTGTGATCACTCGCAATATCGATCCCGCCACTATTCCCTATGAATTCGACTCCATCTATCAGGGTAATAGCTTTTACCCGGAGCAGATAGCCGCCCTCAGCGAGCCTTACATCCTCCGGGATTTTCGTGGTATTACCATCAAAACCACGCCTTTTGCCTACCGTCCTAGCACGGGAACGCTGCGCGTCTATACCGCTTACAAAGTTCGCGTTTATGGTGATGGCAACGACACCCTGAATACCATGACTCAGAGCCGGGATAGCATTTCACGCGACTTTGCCCCGCTCTATGAAAACCACTTTGTGAATTGGCAAAACCAACGTTATACTCCCGTGAGCGATAGCTTCGGCAAGCTTTTGGTGATCTGCCACACGAATTATATGAGCACCATCCTGCCTTACGTCAACTGGAAAATCCAGAAGGGCATACCCACAGAATTGGTGCAGTGGTCCACCATTGGCACCACTGCTGCTCAGCTTCAAACCTATATCAAGAATCGTTATACCGCTGATCCCACTATTGCCTATGTGCAGCTTGTGGGTGATGCACCCCAAATTCCTTCCCTTTCCTCTGGTGGCGGCGGATCAGATCCCAGCTTCTCTCTCGTGGCTGGAACGGATAACTATCCCGATATCTTCATTGGCCGCTTCTCCGCTGAAACCACTGCCCAGGTTACTGCTCAGATAAACAAGGCAATTGTTTATGAAAGAGATGTAACCACCAGCGATACCTGGCTTTCCAAAGCCTTAGGCATTGCCTCTGCTGAAGGTGGTGGATCGCAAGGTGATAATGGCGAATCCGACATTCAGCACATGAACAATATCCGCACCAAGCTGCTGAACTACGGTTACAGCAGTGTGGATCAGATTTACGATCCGGGCGCCTCAGCTGCTACGGTTACTACCAATGTCAACGCCGGCAGAGGGTTCATGAACTACGTAGGACACGGCTCTGACACCTCCTGGAGTACCACAGGATTCAACAACACCAATGCCACCAACCTCACCAACGGCAACAAGACACCTTTCATCATGGACGTAGCTTGCGTCAATGGCAATTTTGTGTCCATGACCTGCTTCGCCGAAGCCTGGCTGCGCAATGCCAATGGTGGCGCTGTCGCCATGTATGCCAGCTCCATCAATCAGTCTTGGAACTCACCGATGCTTGCAGAAGACGAGGTTACCATACTGGTGACAACCGAAGCAAAATATACTACTGGCGGCCTTTACTACAATGGCTCCTGCAAGATGATGGATACTTATGGCAACACAACAGGCTCAGACGGCGTAAATATGTTCAAAACCTGGCATATCTTTGGTGACGCCAGCCTGACCGCTCGCACCAAGACTCCTATCGCCATGGCTGTGACCCATCCTTCCAATATAATTTCAGGGACCAGCTCTATTAGCGTTTCCACAGGAGTCAACAATACCCTGGTGGCTATTACATATAACAACATCATCTATGGACGTGGATTCACCAATAGCTCCGGTAACGCGACTATTACGCTCACCAGCCCGCCCACCGGTGTTTTGAACTATACCATCACGGCTTCTGCGCACAACCGCGTTACCTACGTGGGCACCATTGCCCAGACCGTGGCCTCCGGCCCCTGGATGGAAGTGACTGCCGCAAACTATGATGATGCGAATAACGACCTTCCCGAATACAACGAAAGCGGCTACTTCGACGTTACCTTCAAGAACTCTGGTACTTCTGCCGCCTCGAACGTTTTCGCCACTCTAAGTTGCTCCACCACTGGCATCAGCATTACAGACGCTGCCCACACCATCAGCAGCCTGGCTGCCGGAGCTTCCACTGTAGCGGATAATGCCTATGCCATTAGCATTGCCAACAATGTGGCCGATGGCACCCTGGCGAACTTTACCATCACCATGACTATGTCCGGTTCTGGGCCCTGGACCTACAACTTCAGCAAGACTATTTCCGCTCCAGAGCTGGCCTTTGGCGATATGACCATCAGCGATCCTACCGGTAATAACAATGGCAAGCTGGACCCTGGCGAAACCGCCACCATCTCCATTGTGCTGAATAACACCGGTGCAGCCGCTTCCCTGCCTGGAACCGGCACCCTGAGCTGTAGCACAACTGGGATCACGATCGTGAATGGCAGTGCCAACTTCACAGCCATCTCTGCCGCGGGTTATACGACCCTGAACTTTACTGTCACTGCCGCTTCTTCAATGAGCCTAGGTACCCTGGCTGCGTTTGTCTTTAACGCCGCTGCCGGAGCCTATACCGCCACCGCCACCCAGAATGTAGAAGTGGGCGCCCCGATGGAAATTATTATCGGTAGCGGCAGTTCCACTCAGTCTTACCCCATTGACCGTTACTACACTTATTCCGGTCACGAAGCCATCTATCTGGCAAATGAAATCGGAACTCCCGGCACCATCAAATCCATGGCTTTCAACAAAGCCAGCGGTACTGATGTGAACACCATCGAAGCTGTAACCGTCTATATGAAGAACACCACCGCCACCAGCCTGGCCACCGGCAACTATTCCACCACCGGCTACACTCAGGTTTACAGCGGTACCTGGCCAAACACCGCCACCAGCGGTTGGATGGAAGTGGACCTAAATACCCAGTTTGCCTACGACGGCAGCAACCTCTCCATCCTCACCATTAAAGGTAATCAAGCCTGGATATCCAATTATCCCATGTGGAGCTACACTACCGCTTCGGCTAACCGGGCACGTCAGAACAGTAATGACAATTCACAACCGACCTCTCTGACTGCCTCCAGAAACCTGCCCAACCTGAAGCTGAAGCTCTTCCCGGCGGTTGGCATGCTCTATCCTCCGCAGAACCTTACTGCTGAAGCTTCCCATGCTTCAGTGACCCTCACTTGGCAGACCCCGTTCAGCGGCACTCCCACCGGTTACAAGATATATCGGAACAATACCGCTCTCACCACCGTTACCACTCTTACCTACAGGGATACAGCAGTAACCGACGGCACTACCTACAGCTACAAGGTCTCTGCCCTCTACGGCAGCGACGAATCTGACCCCACTGCCGTAGTCACCGCCACTCCAAATATGTATCCGCCCACCAACCTTGTCGCCACTGGCAGTAATAATGTAGTCCAGCTCACCTGGACAGCAGCTACCGGACGTGAAGCTGAGGATACGCTTGAGCTTGGCACCAAAAACCGTGCCATCAGCAGCTACAAGATCTACCGGAACGGAACTGCCCATACCACTGTAAGCGGCACTTCCTACAACGATACGGCCGTGACCAATGGCACAGCTTACAGCTACTATGTGACTACACTCTACACCAACCCCGCGGGAGAATCAGCCGCTTCGAATACCGCCACGGCTACCCCGAATATGTTGACAGAAGTGGTCATCGGTACCGGCACCTCTTCCACCGGCAATTATGATGCCTGCCCGATCAGTGTTTGGTATCAGAGCTTGCACGGACAATCGGTTTATACCAAAGCCGAGCTGAATGCCCTCGGCGTGGTTGGCCCCATTAATATAAATCAACTTGGCTTCAACGTGACTGGCCTGCCTGCCCAAGCCATGCCGAATTATGTGGTTCGTATGGGACACACTACTGCCACTAACGCGGCCAGCTGGATATCCACAGGCCTTACCCAGGTGTGGTCTTCAGCATCTTATCAGCCTGCCACCACCGGTTGGAACATGTACACCCTCAGCACTCCCTTCCTGTGGAACGGAACTGACAACATCGTAATTGATACTGGCTTCGGCTTGATTGGCGGATATGATGCCAGCGGTAGCACCCAATACAGCACTGTCACCAGCGGATATCGTTTCGGACGCAGCGACACTGTGGACCAGACCAACCTCTTCACTGGGACAGAAACCTCCACCTACAGACCCAATGTGAAGCTTTCCCTACTGGCTATAGCAACTGGTCCTGCCATTGCGGTCAACCCAGCCTCCATATCCGAAACAGCACAGACCGGCAACAGCACCACTGCAACCCTGACAATCAGCAATACTGGCAGCGCCGCCCTCACCTGGAGCACCCCATCCAGCTTCGCAGCCTGGGGAAGCGTAACACCTCTGAGCGGAACCATTGCAGCAGGAGGAAACACAGTTCTTACACTCACTCTCAACGCCGCTGCCCTTACCCCCAATACCTACAACGCCAATCTGGTGATAAGCTCCAATGCCCAGAACACTCCCAGCCTCACCGTTCCAGTCACCTTCACTGTTAATGCAGTGGTAGTGCCTTCGGACATCCGCTTCATCGCGGAGTGGGAACCTGCCACGGGTGTCATCATCGCTTATGCCAGCGGATTTGGCCTACCCTATAACATGATCGCTGACCTCTCAAATAGAGGCCAAGTATATGTACTGGGTACCTCCGGTAGCCAGAGCACGGCCACCAGCCAGCTCTCCTCCAATGGAGTAAACATGTCTAACGTCAGCTACATTGTTCGCAATGGTGTCGATACATATTGGACTCGCGATTACGGTCCCTGGTCCATCTTTGATGCTAATGGCGAGATGAGCATTGTGGACTTCCGCTACAACCGTAACCGGACTTATGACAACGCGGTAAATGCCATTTTGGACGACCAATTCGGTTTCAACTACAGCTACATGCCCCTGGTCGCCACCGGCGGAAACGTAATGACCGATGGCCAGGGCAAGATGATGTCCACCACTCTGATCCAGACCGAGAACGATGGCATCCAGAACTCCCAGGTGACTGAATACAACTATACTATGCCTCAGATTAATGACTTGGTGGAGCAGTATCTGGGTGTGACGGATTACTTCATGTATGCCGATCCGCTCTCCAACTCCAACATTGACCACATCGATTGCCATGCCAAGCTCTTGGATGTGGACAAGGTTATGATCGCACGCGCGCCTTCAGGCAGTGCCAATTACACCGCTCTGGAAGCTACGGCTGCCCTCTGGCAATCCAAAACCTCCAGTTACGGCACCCCTTATCAGATCTTCCGTGTGAACCAGAGCTCTGCTAACGAGCCCTATGCCAATTCCTTCATCTTCAACAACAAGATCTACGTGCCCCAGTGGAATTCAACCCCTTCCAGTTACGACACAGCCGCCATCGCCGCTTACCAGGCTGCTATGCCCGGATATACCGTGCAGGGCTATTACAACAGCTCCTGGCTCTCCGACGATGCCGTCCACTGCCGCGTGAATACGATTTATGACGAGCAGATGATTAGCCTCCGGCATGTGCCGCTGACTTCGGCCCCTGCCAACAGCAACATCACCGTCACCGTAGAGATCACCCACAGCAATCCGCTGAACCCTTCCAGCACTTACGTGGCCTACCGGCACAGTACTACCGGCCAATGGCAAAACGTGCTACTTACCTATGTCAACGGCAAAACCTGGACTGCTCAGATCCCCACACCCGCCCTGGGCCAAACCCTCTACTATCACATTCTGGCCACGGATACCACTGCCAGATTTGCCGGCATGCCCCTTTGCGGTGCCTCCGATCCCTTCAAAATACTCATAAATATCCCCGGCGCGAATACTGCTCCTACGATCGCTCTGCCAAACTCCTTCAGCTTTGAAGAAGACGGCAGTCTGGTAGTAGATTTCAGCCAGTATGTGGAGGACGTGGATAATGACACCCTCACCCTCAGTTACAGCGGAAACACCGACGTGATCGTCTCTATCGATGGACTGTCGGTGACTTTCACGGCAACTCCAGATTGGCACGGCACGGAAAACCTCAGCTTCACAATCAGTGATGGTGTTTTGACCGCCGATGATAATGTAAATGTGATAGTGACCTCGGTCAACGATGCTCCGACTATTACTCTGCCAGACTCCTTCAGCTTTGAAGAAGACGGCTCGCTAACTGTCGATTTCAGCCAGTATGTGAACGATGTGGACGAAGATGAACTAACCCTAAGCTACAGCGGAAACACAAAAGTGACAGTCTCCATCGACGGTTTGAGTGTCACCAACGGTGCGGTGGATGATGTCGATAAAGCTGAGCTAACTCGCAGCTACAGCAGAAACACGAATGTGAGCGTTTCTATTGACGGTTTGAGCGTCACTTTCGGTGCAACGGCAGATTGGCACGGCACAGAAACCATCACCTTCACGATCAGCGACCCAGAACTCTCTGCCAGTGAAGAAGTGGAAGTGATGGTAACCCCCGTCAACGATGCTCCGACCATTGCTCTGCCAGACTCCTTCAGCTTTGAGGAAGACGGTTCACTAACAGTCGATTTCAGCTCCTACGTAGATGATGTGGACGAAGATGAGCTTACCCTCAGCTACAGCGGAAACACAAATGTGACAGTCACTATCGACGGCTTGAGCGTCAATTTCGGTGCAACGGCAGATTGGCACGGCACAGAAACCATCACCTTCAAGGTCAGCGACCCAGAACTCTCTGCCAGTGACCAAGTAGACGTGATGGTAACCCCCGTCAACGATGCCCCAACCATAGCTCTGCCAGACTCCTTCAGCTTTGAGGAAGACGGTTCACTAATAGTCGATTTTAGTTCCTACGTGAACGATGTGGACGAAGATGAACTAACCCTCAGTTACAGCGGAAACACCAATGTGATCGTCTCTATCGACGGACTGTCGGTGACTTTCACGGCAACTCCGGATTGGCACGGCACGGAAAACCTCAGCTTCACAGTCAGTGATGGTCTTTTGACCGCCGATGACAACGTAAATGTGATCGTGACCTCGGTCATAGATCCTGCCGCCATCCTGGTAGCTCCGCTCAGCCTGGCCTATGGTGAGATCGAAATCGGCAGTACCGACATCAAGACCTTCACCATCACCAACAACGGCGAAGCCACCCTCACCGGAAATATTACCACCCCCACGGGATATAGCGTAGCCGAAGCAGGACGTTCCCGCAGTGAATTCGGCATAGCCTCCGAAACCGGAAAAGCAGAGCGCAATAGCCTCAGCTATTCCGTTGCGACTGGCGTTACCAAAACCTATAGCCTCAGCTTCACTCCCACCGAGGCCATCGCCTACAACGGTGATGTAATAGTTACCAGCAATGACCCGGAAAACCTCACCACAAACATCTCTATCACCGGCATGGGGCAGATCGGATGGCTGGCCAATCCCGCCATCTCCATCCTCTATGTGGATGCCGCTACCGACTATGTGAAAGTACAGTGGAATGCCATTCCTAACGCCAACTACTACCAGGTCTGGGGCAGCGAAGATCCTTACGGGACCTTCAGCTTCCTGGGCGAAACCACCGACGCTTACTGGAATGACATGGACCTCGGCCATGCGATGCGCTTCTATAAAGTAATCGCAGCGAGTGAATCCTACCTTATCACCAAATAAACAATAGCAACAACTGCAAACAAGCCCGGCCGCAAGGTCGGGCTTGTTGTTTGTCCCCCAAGCCATAGAGAAAGATCTGGTTCTCGAGTGGACTTTAACTATGGCCCTACACAGCAATAAAGGCGAAAACCCAAGTGGATCTACTCCTATATCACGACGATATCAATCTCCATTCCCTGCTAGGAGGCCTTTGCCAGCAGACTGCAACGCAACAATTTATATATTATTTAATTATATATCTTGACAAATAATCGTTAAGTGTACGAGCTATATTCAAAGTAAAATTATCTGGAAATCATACAATAAAAGTATATATAAGATAAGGAGTCAATTGTGAAGAAGAATTGCTTAGTTCTGGCCTCTGTGATAATCATGTTAATGATCGCTAATCTGTTTGCCGTAGTAAGTCGCGGAGAACGCCCTTATATTGATATTTATCAAGTGCCGGATAGCGCCATTGTTCCTGGCCTGATTCGGGTAAAGCTGAGCGAAAACTACTCTCACATCAGCCTCAGCACCCGCACTCTGGATGGGCAGCTAAAGCGTAGCGGGGAAACTGAATGGGATGCCCTGTGCACGCAATATGGCGTAAGCAAGATAAATCTTCTCTTTGACTCCCCAGCCCTCGCTACCAGGTATACGGACAGGCATCGCGAATGGGGCTTTGACCGCTGGCTGGAACTTGAGATAGATAGCAAAGCCAATATCAGAGATATCGTGATGGAATATCGCAAGCTGGGTGATATTGTCGAATTTGCCGAGCCTGAATACAAGAAAGTACTATATGCCGATCCCAATGGCTTTGTTCCAATTAGCTTGGAAGAGCTTCAGCGCTGGTCTGGTAACGACCCACGCCTGGGTGAGCAGTGGCATTACAACAACACCGGACAGCAAGCCGGCACCGCTGGCAAAGATATCAGCCTCTTTGATGCCTGGAATATAGAGAAAGGCCATCAGGATGTGATAGTAGCGGTTATTGACGGAGGTATCCAGATCAATCATCCGGATTTGGCAGCCAATATCTGGTCTGGGGTGGGTTACAACTTTGTGACCAATTCATCCACCATCACTGCAGATGACCATGGCACCCACGTGGCAGGCACTATAGCCGCTGTGAACAACAACGGTGCAGGTGTAGCCGGCATTGCTGGCGGCTCTTCTCCCACCAGAGGAATCAGCCTGATGTCTTGCCAAGTGTTTGCAGGCAATTCCGGAAGCGGCTTTGATGTAGCTCCAGTATGGGCAGCTGACCACGGTGCAGCGATCTCACAGAACAGTTGGGGATATCAGAATGTAAACGTCTTCAATCAGACAGACCTCGATGCCATAGATTACTTTAATTTGCATGGTGGGGGAACTGTGCTAAACGGTGGTCTCACCATCTTTGCAGCAGGCAACGACAACGCTGAAGGAAATTGGTATCCGGGCTGCTATAGTGGTGCTATGGCTGTAGCCGCAACAAACAACAAAGACATTCGCTCCTCTTATTCAAATTATGGCATCTGGGTAGAGATCTCTGCGCCAGGAGGCGAAACGGCCTATGCAAATGATCCCAAGGGTGTGCTTAGCACGATTTCCGGCAATTCTTATGCCTTTTACCAAGGCACCTCAATGGCCTGTCCCCATGTTTCGGGTGTGGCAGCCCTGGTACTGTCTTATGCACATCGAAACGGAGTGGCTTTTACCAATACCGAATTGCGCAACCTTCTTAAAAGCACCACCGACGATCATTATGCTGTAAATCCATCTTACATAGGCAAGCTCGGAACAGGGAGATTGAATGCTCACGCTGCTTTGTTGGCAGTGAATCCTTCCCTGCCCTCGGTTTCCATCACCACTCCTTCCAACAGCAGTGTACACGATCTTGGTGCTACCATCGCAATTAATGCTACAGCCACCGATAGCGATGGCAGCATTACCAGCGTGGCTTTCTATGTAGATGATATATTGAAGTTTACAGATTACAGCGCCCCCTATAGCTGGAATTGGAATACCACTTCCTTCAGTGCTGGCGTTCACACTATCAAGGCCATAGCTACAGACAACGATGCCAATACAGCCGTTCACAGCATTTCCATCAGACTGGACGCTCCTGCTGATGAAGGTTTTGAAAGCGGCAATTTCTCAGCCTATCCTTGGCTGAATAGTAGCCCCATACCCTGGACCGTGCAGAACAGCGAGAAATATTCGGGAACCTATGCCGCCAAATCCGGAGCAATAAGTGATAATGCTCAGACCGATCTCAGTGTTACTCTTTATGTAAGTCAAGCGGGCAATATCAGCTTCTACCAGAAGGTTTCTTCAGAGAACAACTACGACAAGCTCTTTTTCCTGATCGACAATGTTTCGCAGGGTGAATGGTCTGGAGCGGGAAACTGGAGCTATCAAAGCTATCAGGTAAATCCTGGTAATCATACCTTTACCTGGCGCTATGCAAAGGATAGAAACACGATAGGCGGCTCCGACTGCGCCTGGATCGATCACATAGTATTTCCTCCTTTGGGAGTCTTTTATGCGCCGCCACAAAACCTAAGCGCTACGCCTGCTGATGGCTCCATCACCTTGAATTGGGATGCCACTGGCGACACAGGCGTGCAAAATTACAAGGTTTATCGTAACGGCAACCTGCTTCAGACAACTCCTAATCTTAGCTATCAAGACCTTGCTGTTACCAATGGTAATACCTATTCCTACTACGTGATTGCCGTTTATGCAGGTGGAGAATCTGAACCCACTCCGACGGCTAATGTGATTGCCGGAGCTGTGCTTGATGCCATCCTTGGCACTGGAACTAGCACCACTGGAATCAACCCGATCAATATCTACTACAAATCATCACACGGGCAATCCGTATATACCAAAGCTGAGCTCAACGCTGCTGGCATTTCCGGACCCATCTATATCACTCAGCTCGGCTTCAATGTTGCCACCGCACCACTCTACAACCTGCCCAATTTCATCGTGCGAATGAAGCACACCAGCGCCACAAATGTATTAAGCTGGCAAAATGCTACCGGCATGGAGACTGTTTATAGTACCACCTCCTATGTCCCTCAAACGGGATGGGATATGCTTACCCTTAGCAGTCCCTTCCTCTGGAATGGGATGGATAACATTGTGGTGGATACTGCGTTTGGCATTGCCGACAATTGGAATAATTCAGGTACAGTATATTACTCTACCAGCACCTATGGCTACAGGTATATAAGATCGGACAACGCTAATCAAACCAATATCTTTAGCGGTGGAGATGTCAACAATAACAGACCCAACCTAAAGCTAGTCTTTGCCCCTCCTCCCGAAATCACCGTCCCCTTCGTAGATGGCTTTGAAAGTGGCGCTGACGACTGGGCTATCGTAAATGGTACTCAGGTCAATAAATGGCACTGGGGTACAGCTACCGCCAATACCGGTACCCACAGCCTCTACATCAGCAAGGATGGAGGAACCAGCAACAGTTACGACGAAACCAAAGCCTCCCTCAGCCATTTCTACACCAATGTCAGCTTCCCCGCTGGCACGGAAGATTTCTACCTGCGCTTCAATTGGAAAGCCAATGGACAAGATGCTGCAAACGACTATCTACAGGTCTATCTTACCGAAACTTCCATCACACCTTCAGCCGGAACAGAATTAACCACTGGAGCGCTGATATCCGGAGCTTTATCGAACTCAAACGATTGGCAAAACTTCAGCATCCAGCTTCCTGCCAATCTTGCCGGAAGCACCAAACGTCTGATCTTCTCCTGGAAGAATAACAGCAGCACTGGAACCCAAGCCCCTGCAGCCATCGACAACATTCGCATTGTGGAAGCCGAGCAGCAGGATATCGCAGTAGTCGTTGGCACAGAGAGCGAGATAGAGCTGCCAGAGCTTACCCTCCCTGATAACACTACCATCAATGCCTCGGTAATTATCAACGGTGTGAGTGGTTCTACTGTGGATTACTGGGCTGGCTATAACTCTGTGGGAAGCAACCTCAACAATGCCGGTCTGGATATCAGGCTGATCGTGGATAGCTTTTCCGGATCCGAACTGATTGTTAATATTAACCACAATCTTGGCTTTATCCCACCCACTATCGCTTACAGCTTTGGCGGGGGAGCTTGGAATATGCTCACCAATCCCGGTACCTGGACTGAGAATGATGCAGATTTGAACATCACAGTAGATCCACAGAGATCCAGTGAACTCATCATTGTCTTTTCAGATAGCGAGGAAAACACCCTGCCCGTTACCCTGTCTTCCTTCACTGCTGTCCATACCGGCCAGGGCTATGTCCGCGTGGATTGGGCTACAGCCTCTGAAACAGCCGTGCTGGGATATTACATCCTGCGCTCAAATAGCGCCGAGCTCACGGAAGCAGTGGCGGTTTCTTCGCTCATCGCGGCAGCCAATGCCTCAAATGGCGCCTACTACAGCTTCCGCGATAAGAGCTTCACGGAAAGTAGCACTTACTACTATTGGCTGAGTAATCTCGATTTCAATGGAATTGAAGGATTCTTCGGCCCTCTTGCCGTACATATAGACAATATGGGAGGCGGTTCTGAACCTATAGTTCCCCTGCTTACAGAAGCTCTGGGCAATTACCCCAATCCCTTCAACCCCGTTACCAATCTGCGTTATGCCCTGGCCAAAGCCGGCGAAGTGAATGTGCAGATCTACAACAACCGCGGACAGCTCGTGCGCACACTTTCGCAGCAGCACTCTCAGCCTGGCTATTTTAGCCTGATCTTCGATGGCAAAGACGCCGCCGGACTTGGGCTGAGTAGCGGCGTGTATTTCTATCGCACCCGGATCGGCGAATACTCCGCCACCAACCGTATGTTACTGCTCAAATAACTCTCGTAGGGGCGGTCTGGGTACCGTCTCAAACCTAATAAATAAGGCGGATTTAGTTCCGCCTTTTGTTTGCCCAAAGCACTTTATCACAGCTCAGCCCCCAAACCCGTCTAAAGAGCTTGTGCAAAATGCCGAATCTACCACAAGTTTACCCCAATAGCTGATAAGAAAAAAGGACTATCAAACGCCACGCCTTGGCGTGCTTCTGGATTGGATGCGTCTCGCGTCCAACAAGGCCACCGGCCTTGATAAAAGCCGAGCCAACTTGAAAAAAGAAGCAGACTTGAAAAAAGCTAAGCAAACTTGATAAGAGGAGCAGACTTGATAAAAGGGCAAACTTGATATAAATGGGTCACCTACCATGCCCTGCAGACAGGACATCTACAATCCAGCCACTCCTCCCTTCGAATCCAGTAGCCATCATACCCTTTATCCGTGTCAATCCGTCCAATCCGCCCGATCTGTGTTCTCTTGATCCACAGCGATGTCGGCGGAACAGAAGTCCGCCACTACCATAAAACCAAGCTCCAAAAACCCAGAACTAAGCACAGTCTCTAGCTAAGCTCCTGCTTGTAGTTCCCGTCAGAAATAGTAAGGAAAGCTGCTAAACAGGAAATAGATTTGCAAGATCGCTGTTTATAGTGCCCCGCAAACCGTCTGACAGCAAGGCAACGAGAGAATGTGGAAATATTTCCACTCACAATATCAGATTTTAAGGTTAAAATGACTTGACAAGAAATCTACCTGTCATTAAATGTAATCAGTTATGTGTGCGAAGCGTCTGAATGAGGATAGTAAATGGTTCTCAACCATATTGGAACTCAGAGCTAACACCACAATGTAGATCATAAAAAATAGACATAGAAATAGGAGAAATTATGAGACACACAAAGATGATTCTCATTTTAGGGTTCATTGTACTGATCGGCGTAGCCGGTCTCTTTGGGCAGGTCAATACCAGCGGTAGGGAGCTGTCTTTGAAACCTGAATGGGCAGAAAGACAAACTTCAGTTCGGGATTTTTCTCTGCGGGCACCTGAGCAAATTGCTACAGAACACAGCAAATCTGCCCGAATAGCAGAAAACCCAGGCAATGGAATGCGGGAAACTAAAACAAGTACTGGCACTGCATGGGGTACGGCGAATCACTGGAACCCAAGCGGTGTACCTGCAGCCACAGATGATGTGATTATCAATTCGAATATGGCTACTGGAACTGCGAATCGCACATGCAGAAGCCTCACAGTCAACAGCGGCTTTACCTTAACGGTTACCGCAAATCGCTACCTCGACGTTAGCACAGGCATCACCATCAATGGAACAGTGTCATTGACCGCTGGAACAACAGCGAACACCACATTGTATAATCAAGGCAATACCACGATAAGCAGCACCGGGAGATTGACCGCTACAGCTGCTAACACGGTAGTTTACTTTGACGGAACTACCCCTCAGTCTTTTACCAACAATGGTACGGTTACGCCTCCTGCATTTACGCTGGCTCTTGCAAATTCTGCCGGCTTGACTATGTTGGGAAGCAATCAGGTTACTTGCGCACGAGTCAATCTGTATGTGGGAACAATAAACAATGCCAACAAGATCACTCTGGGGAATGGCGGCACTACTACCGCTGCAGTTCAAAGAGGAAGCGATGTGTCAATTCCTGCTGGAAGTTTTGACCAGCCACCTACTTTCAATGCAGGGACTGCCGGGATTCAGTTGCTCTATGCCCCTGCATCCGCTAATTACTCCACTTCATACGAAGTCCCTACCGATGGCAAGGTAGCTTATTTATTATTAGTCTCTACTCCGGTAACGGTCTCTATGACCAGGGATATCACAATTCCTTATGTCTATACTACCGGGCTAAACTTATCAAACGGTAATCTAAGCATAGGCGCAAATACTCTCACAATCGAGGGGACCATTGGCGTTGTATCAGGTACTGTGACCGGTGGAAACTCCTCCAATATACTATATTCAGGGGATCCGTCAACCATCCTGCCAGCTGTCGCAGGAGGGTTAAATGACCTGACCATACAAACACGAAACGCTGCAACCATGATTTCCATGACCGGAAACGTGACTGTAAACGGAACCCTGTCTTTAACCCAGGGAACTCTTTCTAATGGCAATTATCTTACTATGGCAAGCGGAACCACTATATCCCGCGCTGCAGAAGGTGCTCTTTTTTCCGCGCCCACCTTTGCCGGAATTGTAGATCTGCTCTACACAGGAACCACCCCTATTATTGCGGGCAAGGAGCTTCCTACCAGTGCTTCTGTGATCAATAATTTCACCACGAATCCTGGCGGATTCACCCAATACGCTGAGAACTCCAGCACGACAAACCTTTTGACCGATCCATTCACAAACCTGACCAACTGGGCGGGAATGATTGGTACAGGTACAAATCAATATACGACAGTAGCTTCTGTAAACGCCGGTGGAACATCGCCAGAAACACGGTTTAGTTCAACTGCCGCCCACACCAATAGCGACCTCTATATTTACCGTGGACCGATAAATACAGCAGGATATGATTACCTGAACGTCTCTTTCCGTTCCAGTGCAGTTGGTTATTATACTCAGAACTACTCGACTTACCTGTCCTTGTTGTGTACGGCTAACCTGGCTGACCCCTTTGATGCCGTGTGGATGATGGAATATGCATCACACTCCGCTACTACGTTCACAGTACCCGCTCATACTACCAATGTGGGCGGAGACTTCTATGTCGCTTTTTGGTACATGGGTGATCCCTATGCTACGGATTACTGGTATTTTGACGATTTGGTGATCGATGGGGTCAAAAGCACTCCCGTTCTCTCAAATGTTACGATCAATGGCACACTGTATTTAGTCGGCGATTATACCATCGGCACTGGCAACACTCTGGCTATGGCAAACAATGCCACCATCAACCGTTCCGGCGGAGCACTATCTGCTGCGCCCACTTTTGGAACGCTGGTTAACCTTGTTTATTCCAACACCTCCGCGATTACTACTGCTTATGAAAATCCCGGTACCGGAGTGGACAAACTGACCCTAAATAATTCTGCTGCGGTCACCTTAGGCCAGAATACAACAGTTAACGCAGTTGTATCAGGCACCGGAAACCTTGTTTTTGATGGTAAATTACTAACCATGAATGGCAAGGACTTTGCAGTATCCGGTCCTGGCACTATCTCTGCCTTGTCTGTAGCGTTAGCCAATGAGGCTCAAATCTGTAACGGATTAACAAGCTTGGCACATGCATGGACGACCTCGGGAACCCAAAATGGCAACTTGGCCGTAACCCTCTCCTATCCTGCAACTATGGCAGAAGACGATTCTCTTTGGGTCTGGACCAAAACCAGCGGAAGTGAAACGTGTTGGACCCATGAAGGACAATTCGAGACCGCAAGCGGTCCCGGGAGCAATCGCTCTCTCACTGTAGTATTCACCAGCCTGAACGGAATAGGTAGAGCTGACAAGGATATCGCCATAACAAGGCAAACCTTTACTTTAAACGTCAATTCTACTGGTCATTTACAGCCTGGCACTGCGATCTTCCAAGACAGCACTGATCTTGGTGAAGTTACAAACGCCATATTTACTGCTAGCAATGCCGCTATGATTTGCGGCAGCTATTCTCCAGGACCTCCCCCTGCCGGATATGTTTGGACAACTACCCCCATCGTAGTCAGCCCCGGTGACTTTACAGCCGAAAACGGCTATGAGTTTACTATAACCTTCGTGCTGGAGGAAGATGACACCCTACCAGTGGAATTGAGCAGCTTCACCGCTGCGATGTTTGGAACTAATTCGGTTCACATCACCTGGGTAACTCAATCTGAAACTGAGGTTCTGGGTTTCCATATCCTGCGCAGCTTGGAAGAAGATCTTTCTACTGCTCTGCAGATCAGCGATCTCATTCCTGCCACCAATACTTCTCAGACCAAAGTTTACCTCTATAAGGATAAAGACCTTAACCAGGAAGGAACTTACTATTATTGGTTGCAAAATACAGAATTGAATGGAGAGACTGAATACTACGGTCCCATCAATGTCGTGTATAGTGCTACTCAGAATGAGACACCTACGATCCCCAAAGTCACCGGACTGAGCACAATCTATCCCAATCCGTTCAATCCTTCCACCACCATCAAATACGGTCTTGCCAACGCAGAGACCTTTGATATTACGATCTACAACAGCCGTGGACAGATCGTAAAGGTGATGGAAAGAGCACACAAGGAAGCAGGAAATTATTCAGCTTTCTGGAACGGAACTGATGAACAGGGGAAGGCATGCGGTACAGGTGTGTATTATGTGAAAATGCAAGCCGGAAAATCCAGCTTTACCCGTAAAATGGTCTTGATGAAATAGTGTAATATAACTATAGGATGCTTTAAGCCTTTTTAATAAACGAGGTTTCCTAAGGCATCCATAAAATAAGCAATGGGGCACGGTCTTGCGATCGTGCCCTTTCTCTTTTGTCTTTGTTTGACCACCGAGAACACCGAAAGAGGGACGTTAAAGGTAACTGGGGATATCGGGGCTTTCTTAATGCAGAGCTTGCCAGGATAAACCCTCTAAACCCTCTAAACCCTCTAAACCCTCTAAACCCTCTAAACCTCCTAAACTTTCTCGACTTTCTACACCCACTCGAAAAAAATCTCTTTACAGATTATGAGTAAAAATTAGAGTGTGCATCTAAGTTAAAAACCGCTTAGACTATGATAGAGACAGGAAGAAATGAAGATTAGGAAATGCAAGGACTAGATGCGGCTACGAAGGATATAAATGAAGATAATGAATAATAGCAGATATAAGGATACGCGATGAAAAAGCTCTTTTTGATGCTCTTTGCCCTATGGTGCATAGGCTTTCTCGCTGGCAAGGTGGATCTGAATACAGCCTCCTTGAGCGAATTGAAACTGCTTCCCATCACGGAAGCTCAAGCGCGTGATATTTATGAGTACAGGACCTTTGTGAAGATCCTGGAAAATATCTATGACCTGAGGGATATTCCCTCTATAGATCAGCGCACTTTGAACAAATTGAAACCTCTGGTGGTGGTCTCGCTATATACCCAGACCGATGAAGCGGCCATCCGCAGAGAAGAGATCCGGAGCCAAATCGAACGCCTGGACGGCAATGAAGGTGCCTCAGAAGGCATGGCAGACGTCTGGCAGGACTTTTTGATGACTCCCCAAAACGTGAACCGCATGCATTTTGACGACTTCGTGAGTTTGCCGAATGTCTCCGCGGTGGATGCTGTGGCAGTCCTCAAGAGAGTGGCCAGAGGCGATACCATTGCCGATACCAGAGACCTCAGAAACACCATGGGCATCTCCTATTACGGCTATTCAAACCTCAGGAACTACGTGTATTTCCGCGAACCTCCGGTAAAGAACAGGCTGATGTTTGACGCCTCGGCAGAGTATTTTACCCGTCCTTATGAGGAGGGGCAATACGATATGCTGCACGAAGCTTTTGTACCCAAGACCTTTGACAACAGGTGGGTCACCATTCCGCACGACAAGCGCATTTCCTATTGGGGCTATTTTAATGCAGATCAGGTGCAGCCGGATATGATGGCAAAGCTGAGAATGCGTTATGGAAACAACATCAAGGCCGGCATCATGACTTACAATCCGAAGACAGGTTCCGGTCTTCTCTTCTCGGATGCCAGCTATGGCTCGGACCGGGATGTGCTCAATACCACCAAGTATTATGCCGGATATGAGAATACCCGCCTGCCCAAGCTGGGCAATACCGCCATGAAGCTGTATCTGGGGCATTACCGTGCCACTTATGGTGAAGGCTTGGTGATGGAAAACACAGATTACTACAGCGCCCGCAAGACGGGATTTGGCTTTAGCAAGCGCATCATGGGCATCACGCCAGACCTATCGCGTACTCAGGAATATGCACTGAGGGGCGCAGCGATCGAGATCAAGAATCCCAAGTTTGGCGCGGCCTTCTTTGTCTCAGACGATGAAAAAGACGCGATGGCCTATGTGAATGAAGATGGCAGCTATGTACTGCGGGACAACTACGGCAATGACGTATTTATAGATGAAGATGGCGCTCAATACTTCGTTAAGGATGCCGTGCGCATCTACACTTATGAAGATGGCAGCGCGGTCAAGACAGACAAACGCAAGCTCTTCAGCTATGTGACTCCCACCCTGCCTTATGATAACGACACTTTGCTGGAGGCCGAGCAGTGGTTCAATGAATCCATGAACCCCACACCCCCGCAGGGACAGACCTATGTGCCTTTTGCCATGCCTTACATCAATCTTGCCACCCGCAGAAACGCCATGCGCGAAAAGCTCTGGGGTACTCATCTGCAAGTGAGTCCTTTCATAGGCACCAAGCTCGGTTTTACCACCTACACCGCACTCTATGACAACGCTCATCTTGTGGTACCGGATTTTAATAATCTCTTGCCGCTGGTGCTTCGTGATTCCTATAATTATCCCAAGCTCAATAAGACCCTGAATTCCGAAATCTCCAATATGTACAGCACTCAGAACGCTAATTATAGCAGAGACTACCGCAGAGTAATCGGCTTTGATGCTGGCACGGTACTGGGGCATATCGCCCTGCAGGGAGAATATGCCGAGCTGAGCGTGAATGGCAAAGACCACAAGCTGGGCGATGATCCCAGTGCCTGGTTGGCCAGTGCGCATAGCCAATTTGAAAACCTGTATTTTCTCACCCTGATCCGAAATTATGATCTGGGTTTTGAAAATCCCTATAGCAATAGCTTCTCGGAGCACGAGCGCTTTGATGATACCATCTTGGAAAAGAATATCTACGCCCTTACGAATCCCACGCTTTCCGATATCTATCAGAATAGCAATCAATCCGCCCCGGAGAAGGGAGTCTATTTTGAAACCCGTTACAAATTCAATAACTACTTTACCATTGGCCGCAGCTATCTGGACCTCTGGGAAAGACAGAGTGACGGACGCCGTAGTGCCAGATTCCAGACTGAATTGGAATTTCGCCCGCTGTTTCAAATGGCCATGCGGGTGCGCTACAAGAACCAGGTAAACCGTTACGACGACTTTGCCGAACGTGGAGTATCCAAGACCAATGAATACACCCTGGCAGTCCGCAGCTTCCTTTCAAATTACGATTTCCTGGAACTGGAGTATCGCTACAACACGGTGCTTAGCCCTCCTTACACCTCTCTTACCAATCCTGCCCAGCCCGGTAATAATACCATGGCTGCGGCGATGACTCTGATGACCGGTGACTATATCGCTGTAAATTATACGCATAATTTCAGCGCAAACCTCAAAATGCAGGGCTCCTTCAATTACTGGTATGGGCACGGCATTTCTCACTGGGATTGGGAGGATATGGAAATAGACTTTATGGGAGAAAAAGGTGCCAAAGTTTGGGTCGCCCTCTCCAGCCGCATTTCCAACAATATGTATATGAATATCAAGTTCCGCAATAAAATCTATCAGGATAAAGAGCTTAGAATTCGCCAGAACAACGACCCCAATCATATCAACCTGGCAGATCAGCTCACCTATTTTGAGAGGGTGGAGCATAGTGAAAACACCATTCGTATTTCCCTTGATTATCGCTTCTAACGTGGAGGAAACATGTTATCAAATAAATCTTTATTGATCCTTAGCCTGCTGCTCTTGGTCTCTGCACTGAGTGCTTTCAGCATTACAGACACCCATTTTGGTTACCGTTATGGCTCCCTGGATGCCAGAGGCTTTGCCATGGGCAACGCCGGCATGTATAACAATATGCGTCCCGCCAGCTTTGTGCTGAATCCCGCCAATCTCACCGCACAGCAAAAAACTGTCGGTCTGAATGTAAACACCTTGATCAACCGGGCCGAAGATACCCGCATGCTCCCGCTGTACAATTCCTTTGACAATTACATCGATGATGCGGTCTATGCCTCGAACATCAATGCCTTTACGGATTTTTCCGGAGCTGGATTTGGTTCTTACGCTTTTGGCGGCTTTCGTTTGGGTCTGGGCGCTTATCACGCACCCTACGCCAGCTTTGACAGCAAATACCGCGAAGAAATCCGCAACAACCGCAATACCGATAACGACGGCTATCCCGAAAAGATCGCCCAAAACGATATCGAAAACGACGGCGCTTTGCTGAAGACCGGTTTGGCTGTAGCCATGGCTTATGAGCTCGCACCCTATTGGAATGTGAATATCGGCTTTGATTTTGGCATGATGAATGCCGATGTCAAGCAGGAGACTACCATCCTCTGGACCGATTGGTCCCGCCAGCAAGTGGCTGAGAATGTGGTCTTGCCGGATTATCGGCGGATTGCAGATTGGAAGCTGGAAGGCGAGCAGATGAAAGTAGGTGCAGCCTTCAGACTGGGCCCGCGCTTTGGCCTCGGCCTGAGCTATATGCCCCAGACCACTCTGGACCTCACCGGTACAGATTACACCCGCAGAGATGCCTATCGCAATACTCCTCTGGACAGCACCTTTGTAGTTCTGGACGGGGATTATGATCTGCCCAGCGAGATCAGGCTTGGCCTTAGCTATTTCCCGCGCAACGTGATGAATACTGTCTTCAGCATGGATGTGGAAATGGTAAACTACAGCGATGCCATGGACGTCTTTGACGATGTCTATAATATCTATGCCGGAGTGGAACATCACATTATGCATCGCATTCCTCTGCGTTTTGGCTTCCAGGCTGTGAATAGCTATTTCCTGGATACCAAAGAAGCCATGAATAGTGATGGCGATCCCATCACCCTCTATACAGCAAATAAAATACTTACACCCATGATCACCGGCGGCTCCAGCGTGCAGCTATTCAAAAACATCGTCCTGGACCTGGGCTTTGGCTATGCCTGGCGCGAATATGAATCCCTGGATCTCTTTGGTGATGCTTATTACAACGATAAAACCTACACCGGGTCAAGCACCTACACCCTTTGGCCCAATCAATACATCAACCTTCAGAACCGCGGGTGGGAAAATCCTGACAAAGTCAAAGAAAGCTTCATCACCCTGAACGCCGGCCTATCATTTAGCTGGTAAACATCCTTTTCAAGGGAGATACTGTGAAAAGATATATAATACTTTCAGTGCTTGTTTTGGCACTGAGCCTGAGCTTTGCGGAGGATTTGCGCCTGGACATTATTTGGTCAAACGATGTTCATGGCGGGATCGACCGCTCTGAGGCCACCTTCATGAATCCGGAATTCCCCCCCCAATTGGGCGGAGGAGCTTCCGCTGCTTCTTTAATTAAACAAGTGCGCTCCTTCAGGAGCCCCACACGAGAAACCCTGCTCCTGGATGCCGGAGACTTTTTCCAAGGCAGACCGGTGGGCACTGTGACCCAAGGACGCGCTGTAATAGAATATATGAATGCCGTAGGTTATGATGCCATGACCCTGGGAAACCATGAATTTGACATCATGCAGCCAGAATTGATAGAGACCCTGGAGATGGCAAACTTCCCCATCCTGAGCTGCAATGTGATCGACACCACTACCGGTAAAATCCCCTGGTATGCCTTTCCCTACACCATCGTAAATAGATTGGGACTGCGCATCGGCATCTTGGGCTTCACCACCACAGATACCAAACTGATGAGTTTCCCGGAGAACATCAAGAATATCGATTTCCTGGATGAGAAAGCATCGGTCACCAAATATGTGAAGATCCTGCGCGAAGAAGAGAAGGTCGATCTCGTGATAGTTCTGGGACATGCCGGACTGCCTTATGACATTGAACAGACCTATCTGACCCGCTACGATGCGCAGGGCAATCCTCTTTATGAAGAACGCCGTGCCCATTGGGGTTATGACGCCCAGGAAGTAGCCCGCGAAGTGCCAGGCATCGATCTTTTCATCGGCGGACACATGCACAAAGGCGTGCCCAAACCCTGGACCGATCCCGTCACCCACACCCTGGTGATCCAAGGCTATGCCTATGGCTCTGGCTTGGGGATGATCACCCTCACCATCGATCCTGAAACCAAGACCATCAGTGGATATGAGGCTCCTGCAATGCGGGAAGGCTCCATGATCACCTTGTTTGAAGATCAGTTCATCCCCGATCCCGAAATTTCCAAGATGATCGAAGCCCAGGTGGCTGTTGCCGAAAAAGGCATGGATGAGATCGTGGGAAGTGCCGCTGTGCATCTTTCCCGCACCAATGTGGATGCACAATCTCCCATGGGAAATACCATCGTGGATGCCATGCGCTATATGGTGAATGCAGATTTTGCCTTCCTGAATCTGGGTGGTGTGCGTGCCGAAATCAAAAGCGGCCCCGTCAGCTATCGCGATATCTTCGACGTAATGCCCTTTGACAATATGCTGATCAGCTTCAAATGTGATGGCGCAACCTTGAAAAGAATCATCGAAACCCGTGTGGAAGGCAGCCGCGCTGGACTCATCGTCTCTGGAGTGAATGTGGTTTATTCCCGCACCCGCCCCAGTTGGGATAGAGTGACCACACTGAAGATCGGTGGCGAGCCCTGGGATCCCAATAAGATCTACACTGTGGCCACCACAGACTTCCTGATGCAAGGCAATGCCGGTCTCACTATGCTCATGGATATTCCTCAGCAGGATATCACAAATAACAACATCAATCTACGGGATGCCATCGTGCATTATTTCAAGCAAAATTCACCGGTCAAGACCAAGATCGACGATCGCTGGAAACGTAGTGATGGCTCTCCTATGGCTACTTGGATGAAACCGTGAAGATTCTGATAGTTTATCACAGTGAAAGTGGCCACACCAAAGCCTTTGCCGAAGGGATTTTGGGCAAGCTCACCGCCCTGGGGCATATTGTGAATAGCATTCGCTTGGAGACAGCTGCGCCTGTAAAAATGAAATCCGTACGAGAGTCTCAGACCATAGATATTGTGAATCTTCCCGATCCACAGGACTATGATGCTCTGCTCTTTGGCGGACCGGTCTGGGCTTGGGGTCCATCTCCGGTAATCATCAAAGCCATGCACAAAATGGGTAAACTCACCGGCAAGACCTGCCTGCCCTTTGCCACTATGGGCTTTACTGGAGGCAAGGCCGCGCTCCGCTATATGTCCCGCGAGCTCGGTACCAAAGGCGCCAAAGTGCTGCCCGGTGCGAGCTGCAGACATATGCTCTGCAATTTTGCTGAAGAGATAGAGAAGAACGCGGCTAAAATCGCCGCTGCTATCAGTTTATAAATAATCAGTAATACCGGAAGCAAGCTGTGATGGCTTGCTTCCGGTTTTTTGTGCTAAAAACTTCCTCCCATTGTAGCGCAAGAGCATCGTAACGCTGTCTTTAGACGGCCACGCACTGTCTTCAGACGCTGCCTGCTGGATTCGACGCGTCTCGCGTCGAACAAGGTCGCAGACCTTGATAAAATACGAACCGTCTTGATAAAAAGGGAGCAGTTCCCAATCGGATTCATTGACCATTATGCCCTTTATCCGTGTGATCTGTGTGATCTGTGAGAGAGTCTTTTGTATGGTTCACGTACCGGCTGAAGACAGTGCTACTATGTACGCACGCACCAGCTAAAGCTGATGAAACAGCCGGCTAAAGCCAGCGTTACGGAATAGTTCGCTGCCTGCTGGATTCGATGCGTCTCGCGTCGAACAAGGTCGCAGACCTTGATAAAAATGCGAACCGTCTTGATAAAAAGGGAGCAGTTCCCAATCGGATTCATTGACCATTATGCTCTTTATCCGTGTGATCTGTGTGATCTGTGAGAGAGTCTTTTGTGTGGTTCACGTACCGGCTGAAGACAGTGCTACTATGTACGCACGCACCAGCTAAAGCTGATGAAACAGCCGGCTAAAGCCGCGTTACGGAATAGTTCGCTGCCTGCTGGATTTGATGCGTCTCGCGTCGAACAAGGTCGCAGACCTTGATAAAAATGCGAACCGTCTTGATAAAAAGGGAGCAGTTGATTGCTTGGGTGGCGGGCAGATCTATTCCCCGCGTCCCAAGCGTAGTGGAGGACGACACCTGATCCATCGATAGAGAATGACATTGGCATATTATTTCAGACAGATATGTGGCTTCTGCCCAGACTACGCTATCCCATTCGTTGTCGTGGAGATGTCGTGGAGATAGCAGGAAGAAACCCTTTTATCTCCACGTCATCTCCAGCATAAGTTATAGAGCTAGACCGTGGCAATCGTCTGGAAGACATTCACTTTCCCAGACCTTTTTAGGACAAATCGGTGTATATACAATCCTTCTTTCGCAGAAACAAGATCATGTGCTACGGTAAAAGCTCTTTTAATCCAATGAATCCGCCCAATCCGTGTGACTATTATCCTGTTGACCACACAGACCGGCTGAAGCCAGCGTTACGGGTCCTTTCGCAGAAACGGCGTTCTGCGCTACGGTGAAAGCTCTTTTAATCCCATGGATCCCCCTGATCCACTCAATCTGTGTTCTATTGTGTTGTAGGCGGAACAGGAGTTCGCCACCACGATAAAACCCTAAAACGATAAAACCTTAAAACCCTATAAACCCTTGCTTGACAAAAACCCCCACCTCATAAGCTTTGTGCAAAACTACCTGTTTTATATACTTATCGCCAATTGAACGAAAATCTAAGAGGATTATATGCAAGAAATCATCATTGATGGCAATAGCCTCAGCCTTGAAGCTGTGGGCTTGGTTGCCAATGAAGCCGCCCCTATCCGCCTGGCCGATAGCAGCATCGCAAAAGTAATAAAGTGCCGGGATTATGTGGACAAAGTCATCGCCAATGGCGAGATCATATATGGCCTGACCACCGGTTTTGGCAAATTCAGCACCGTGAATATCCCCCGCGAAAACATCGCGGAATTGCAGTGCAACCTGATCCGCAGTCATGCGACCAGCGTGGGCGAGCCTTACAGCATCGAAATTACTCGCGCCATCATGCTGCTACGCATCGCTGTCCTGGCCAAAGGGCACTCCGGCATTCGTCTGGAAACCTTGCAAACCTTGGTTGAGATGTTGAACAAAGGCGTGCATCCCATCATCCCTAAACGCGGATCGGTGGGTGCCAGCGGAGATCTATCCCCCCTTTCACACCTGGCTTTGGTGCTTTTGGGTGAAGGTGAAGCCATCTATAAAGGCGAAAGAAGCAGCGGAAGGCAGGCTATGCAAAAAGCCGGCATCACTCCGGTGACCCTGGCTGCCAAAGAAGGCCTGGCCTTGAATAACGGCACTCAGGTGATGGCTGCCATCGGCGCTCTGGCGATGTTGCAGGCCGAAAGCTTATGCCAACAGGCAGATATCACCGCAGCCATGTCCATCGATGCCTTGATGGGCACACCCTGCGCTTTCGACGCTTTGATCAATAATCTGCGGCCCCATCCCGGACAAATCACTTCTGCGCAGAACCTCACAAATCTGCTCGCTTGCAGTCCACTGCGGGAGTCTCATGTAAATTGTAAAAACGTGCAGGATGCCTATTCCCTGCGCTGCACTCCACAAGTGCATGGCGCGGTAAGAGATGCCCTCTCCTATGCACGAGGTGTCTTCGAAATAGAGATCAATAGCGCCACCGATAACCCGCTCATCTTTCCGGATGAAAACCGGGTGATTTCCGGAGGAAACTTCCACGGCGAACCTCTGGCTATTGCGCTGGATACCATGGCTTTGGCGATCAGTGAATTGGCAAATATCAGTGAACGCAGGGTCGAGCAAATCCTCAATCCCGCTCTGTCCCGCGGACTTTCTCCCTTTTTGGCCAAACGTCCCGGCCTGGATTCGGGCTATATGATCGTGCAGCTCACAGCAGCAGCTCTGATCTCAGAAAACAAAGTTTTAGCGCATCCCGCTTGTGTGGATAGCATTCCCACCTCGGCAAATCAGGAAGACCATGTCTCCATGGGCTCAGTTTCCGCGATCAAGCTCTTGCAGGTGATGGAAAATGTATCCAACGTCATCGCCATTGAGCTTTTGATCAGCGCTCAGGCTCTGGATGGCCGTGAGCAATCCAGCTCCCCTGCGCTGGAAGCGGCTAAAGCAGTGCTACGTAAGGAAGTCCCTACTTTGCAGGAAGACAGGATCATGTATCCGGATGTGGAAAAAAGCATAGCTCTGATCAAGGACTCCGCCATCCTGAAAGCCGTGCAGAGCGCTGGGATAAATATATATTGACAATAAAGTCACAAACTCCAGATTAAACTCTATGAGAAGAATATACGCTGTCTTAGTCATGGCAATGCTTTTCGCCCTTCTGGGCTGCGGCATTGACAATACCATGTACAATGCCAGAAAGTATTTTAATATGGCACAAGTTCGCCCCTTGAGTGCCAATGGGCGTCCTACGCCTCAAGCAGTGGGCGATTATACCATGGCCATCAAAAAATGCGGCATTATTCTCTCGGATGGCGGGAAGGGAAAACGCGCCGATGATGCCCTTTTCCTGATGGCCAGAGCCCTGTTTTACAAAGGCAATTCCTCCTTTCAAGCCAAGGATGCCTTTGAAGGCCTGATCCGGGGCTATCCCAAGAGCAAACACGTGCCGGAAGCTTATATCTATCTGGGTAAAGTCCTGCGGGACATCAATCAGGTCGCAGAATCTGAAGCAGTACTGGAGCGCTTTGTCCGTGATCCCAAATTCGTGAAAAATCACCCCCGCGCCCTTCTGGTAATGGCAGATTTTGAGATTCAGGATGAAGATTATTACCGGGCTCAGTACTGGCTGGAACGCATTATCAAAGACTACCCCAAGACTCCCGAAGCCAAAGAAGCAGCCTTCCTCTTTGGTAAAAACTATTATGTGCAGGGAGACTATGAACGCTCGCTTCAGGAATTTGAGAGCTTCATCAGGACCCGTGGCATTCCCAAGCCCAAAAAGATGGAGGCAAAGTACTATATCGCGCTGAACCATCTGGAATTGGGAGCGTCTGAAAAAGCCCTGAGAGAAGTAAAATCTCTGGTGCGCAATGAAGAGCGTCCGGACATGCTCTCCCGGGCCAGAGTGCTATACGGCCAGGCGCTTTTGGCAGCTGGAGATGTGGATGACGGCCTCAAGGAATTGAAAGACGTAACCACCAGCTATCCCCGCACTGAAAATGCCGCTGCAGCATATTTTTATTGGGGTAACTACCTGTATTATGAAGAGGGCAAGATTGATGAATCCGTGCCGCATCTGAACCGGGTACGCACCGAATTTGCCCAATCTCCTCTGGCAGAGAAAGGCACGCAAATGGCCGCTGCCATCAATAAAACCAAGCCTGTAGCGAATTTGAATAGCAGCCGCGATTTGCAAGCCTGGCTGGACTATCAATATCTGAAAGCAGAAAACCTCATCAGCCCCCTGGCTTTGCCGGATTCTGCCCTGGCTGTGTATCAACGGGTGATCGATGAACGGGATTCTTTGGCTGTGAAGCGCGATTCCCTGCTGATCAAGATCGAGGATGCCAATACCGTAATCGATAGCCTCATAGCGGTATTGCCAGCTCCCCCCGAAGTTGCAGAGCCGGATTCGCTGGAGCTTTTGGCAAATGCGGAGGCTGCTGATTCTTTGCTGACCGATCTAAATCAGCCTTTGCCTGCTGAGCCTAAAGAGCTGGAAACTGAGCCTGCTGTGACTGACAGCATTGATGCCCATGCAGAAGAAGCCCTGCAGGATGAAAGTATTGAGACAAATGAGCCGGAAGCGGAAAAGACTCAGGAACTCAGTCCCCCTTCAGATGAACCGGAAGACTCCATCGATGCAGAAGAAGTCAAGCCCGATGAAAGCATAGAGACAGAGAAACTGGAATCTGAACCTTCCACAGTTGATCTCACCGATACCGATGAGAAAGAGTCTCCAGATAAGTCTTTAGAACCAGATCAAACGGAAGAGCCTATTGATGAGGAAGAAATCAAGCCGGAGGAAAGCCCTGAGACCCAGGAGCCGGATCCTGTCCAAATCGGCTCGGCATTGCTCAAGGAACTCCAGCGTGATCTACCCGTCTGGCAAAAAAAGCTGGACGATCTGCAGCCCTTGATTGAACGCTTTGATACCCAGATTATCCCCTTCTGCTATTTTTCCATGAACAGCCTGCTGCTTGAATTTCCGGAGCGCGCTGAAGAGGCTGAAACCCTTTATCAGAAAATGCTGGCAGAATACCCCCGCAACATGTATAGCGCTGCCGCCACGGCGATCAAAGAAGGACGCAGTCCCCGTTTGGTGGACCCAGCTTACAACGAAGCTCTGGCAGCATTTGACGCCGCTTTGGACAGCTATCCTGAGGCTCCTGATTCACTGGTCACCATGATGCAGGACTATACCGAAAGTGAATATGATGACCTCAAACTGCGGGCAAATTACCGCCTGGGCTGGTACTATAGCTTTGAGGAACCAGACACCACCCTGGCCAAAGAATACCTGGATGCCGTCCTGGAAGATCCGGATAATGCCGAATACGCTCCTGCGGTGAGACGCTTCTACAATGGAACTAAATATCTCCTGCGGGATTCCGGACTCAGCGATAGCATTGCAGTAGTAGCAGATAGTGTGTCCGCTCCTGCTGCCCAAATAGAGCCTTTGGAAGAAAGCCCGGCAGATAGTACTTTTACAGGACCAATTACCGGGGAAGCAGCAAGTCCGGATTCGCTCAAGTTTGAGATAGAATTGCCGGAAGAAGCTTTGCCGGAAACGCCGTTAGAGCTCACTGAGCCTGCCGTGCCAGATTCCTTACAAGATATACCAGCAGAGCCCCAGGAAGGCGCTACAGAGCCGGAAATCAGGCCTGAAGGGGACTCTGTAGAGCCTCAGCCAGTTCCCCCCGAGACCGAAGAGACCCCGCCTCCGCTTCAAGATCTCGTCCCTACCCAGATACCGCAAGATCCGAAAGAATGAGCTTGCCGCTGATCTATCGCCAGCATCTGTATCTTCGGCTGGCCATCTTTTCCCTGGGGATAGCCACAGGCTTTGAAGCCTCTCTGCGGCAATTACTCACACAAATAGCCCTCTCCCTTTTTTATATCACAGTGGAGCCACAGCTCTTTGCAAAGCTGGGTTTTGCCCTGCGCAAGCTCCTCACTTTTCTAGCCGGATACTGGCTCTTTGCCTTGCTGTTCAAGGTCGAATTCCCTCAGGCTGTGCTCTTTAGCCTCACGATCATCTATCTCATCCTCATCACCGTGGCAGTTTGGGGATCCCTGGATAAAAGAATGCTGCTAGCCCAATGCAAGCCCTGCCGTAACTTCCAAACAGGAAGATCTGTACTGTCTTTCAGCCTGGCCACGTATTTCTTTATCAAGCGGTACTTTGCTGAATATCAAAGCCTGCAGAAACAGGAGAACATCGCCGGCATTCTGGACCGCGCCATCAGGGCCGGACTCAAGGTGCATGAGGGTGCGGGCGTCATCGAAGATAAAGTTCAAACCCTTTTACGCGAGGATTACATCCAGCCCACACGCCAGCCTGCGGCAAATCTCTACGGCCTCATCTTCTTAAGCCTGCTCATTTTGCTTTCCAATATCTGAGGCCCGGCATGCGTTATTTGATTATGATGGAATACGATGGAAGCGAATTTGTGGGCTGGCAAAAACAGAAGCAAGGCCGCAGCGTTCAGTCTGTAATGGAGCGCGCACTGGAAGCTTTCAGCCAAAAGCCAGCTATGATCACCTCCGCAGGACGCACAGATGCAGGAGTGCACGCTTTGGCGCAATATGCCCACTTCGAATATGAAGGCCGCATGACTATGGCGCAGATGCTCAAGGCTTTTCGGCGCTGGCTGCCCGCTGATATCAAGGTCTTGCAGATCTGGCAGGTGGGGGACGATCTTTCCGCCCGCTATCAAGCCTTTGAGCGCCAATACCGCTATGTCCTGACCAAGGATCTCAGCCCCTTCAACCGCAACTATACCGGCTTTATCCCGCATCTGAAACTGCGCCTGCTGCCCATGCAAGCAGCGGCAGCAAGGCTCCTCGGCAGGCATGATTTCTCCAGCTTTGGCCGCCTCAATCCGGAGGTGCCAAATCACATCTGCGAGCTCAAAGAGCTCAGCATCTCTGAAGAAGAGGATGCCTTTGTCTTTACCCTGCGCGCCGATCGCTTTCTGCATCACATGGTGCGCCGCATTGTGGGCACCCTGGCCTATATCTCCCATTTTGATTTGCCCGCGGATACGATAGACAAGATCCTGGCAGACGAATGCCCGCGGCAAAATCTGGTTTGCACTGCTCCTGCCCAAGGACTCTTTCTGATTGGGGTCAAATACCCGCCAGAACTGCTTGACGGCAAAGCCACCTGCAAATTATCTGACATCATAAGAAGGTAAGCATGAATTATAAAATCCCTCGGGGAACATACGACATAATGCCCAAAGACAGCGCCCGTTGGCAGCATGTGATAGACACATTCCGCCTTGTGGCACAGCGCTTTGGTTACGAAGAAATCACCACTCCCATCTTTGAGCTGGCAGGCCTTTTTGAACGCAGTTCCGGAGAAAGCTCCGATGTGGTGCAAAAAGAGATGTACCGCTTTGCAGATCAGAAAGGACGCACCTTTGCTCTGCGGCCAGAAGGCACGGCCGGTGTGGTGCGCGCTTATGTGGAAAAGAGCCTTGACCGCCTGGGCGGCAGGAGCAAATACTATTATATCGGTCCGATGTTCCGTTACGATCGCCCTCAGGCCGGACGCTACCGTCAATTCTATCAATACGGTATCGAGTTTATCGGCAGCAATCATCCTTATTACGATGCGGAAGTAATCGCGCTGGAGATGCAGTTTTTGGCTGAATTGGGCCTGAAGAATGTATCCCTGGAGATCAATAGCGTGGGTTGTGCCCAGTGCTCTTTAGATTATGATGAGGCGCTGCGTGCATACTACCAGCCGCATCTGGCTGAGCTCTGTCCGGATTGCCAGAATCGCTTTGAGGTTCGCCCTCGCCGTCTTTTGGATTGCAAGGTTTCCTTTTGCCAGAGCCTCAGAAAAGACGCGCCTTCGCAATTGGATTATCTGGATCAGGACTGCAAGGAGCATTTCAGTGAGGTGCAAAACTATCTGGATCAAATGGGTGTGAAATACCGGGTCAATCCCGCCATCGTGCGCGGCCTGGATTACTATACCAACACCGCCTTTGAACTCATCGTAGATGCTTTGGGCGCACAGGATTCCATCGCTGGAGGAGGCAGATACAATGGCCTGATTTCCCAGCTTGGTGGCAAGGATACCCCTGCTGTCGGTTTTGCCGGAGGTTTTGAGCGGCTGCTCTTGGCTCTGGAGCTGGAAGGAATCGCGGGTTACGAGCCCGTAAATCCCACTATATACGTGATCGGCATCGGAGAGGAAACCCGGCTCATGGCCCTCGAATATATCACCAAATTGCGTCAGGACGGGATCTATGTGGATTACAATCCCGATAAAAGCTCCTTCAAGGCCCAGATGAAGGCCGCAGATGCCAGTAAGGCCAGATATGCCCTCATCATCGGTGAGGATGAATTGGCCTCAAAGCTGCCCACTTTGAAAGACCTGGAAAGTTCCCAGCAGCGTAGTGTTGATTATCAGCAATTGCTTGATATTCTGCAGTAAAGCGCATCCCGCAAGGCTATAAATAGGAGATTTATGCTCTATAATGAGATTTCTGCGCAGCTAAAGCACTCACAGTTCTTTGCGGGTCTGCTGCCGCTGAAGCGTGGCACCCAGATCTACCATCTCAATCAAAGCGCCAGAGCCTTGGTGGCAGCCCATCTTTGGGCCGAGACCGGCAAGGATATCATCCTGGTCTCGCAAGATGATATCATCGCCGAAGACCTCTGGGAAGATCTGGTCACTTTGGTGGGACGAGACCATGCCTACTATCTGCCGGATTACGAGATTCTGCCTTATGAAGAGCGCTCTCCGCACTACTCCATCCGCGCCACCAGGATGATCACACTGCTGAATGCGGTTACCGATCAGCCGGCCATCTACAGCCTCTCCATCCGCTCATTTCTACGCTACATCCCCTGTAAAGCAAGTCTGGCCCGACATATTTTACATCTGAAAACAGGTGACAGCATCGATCCTGAAACCTTACTCAAAAGCCTGCAAAATATGGGCTATGAGATCGAGTATCAGGTCTCCAAAGTCTATCAGGCAGCCCGGCGCGGTGGCATCATAGATATCTTTTCCCCGCCGAATCTGCAGCCCGTGCGTCTGGAATTTTGGGGCGATGAAATCATCTCCATTCGCAGCTTTTCCACTAGTACTCAGCGCTCCATCCCCGGCGAAGTGGGCGAAGTAACCCTCATCCCCGCCCGGGAAATCTCGCTGGACGATATCGATTCCGGCTCTGTGATCATCTCCAAAGTGCGCGACACAGGCTTTTTTGAGGGCATAGAGAATTATTACAGCCTGCTCACCACCCAGCTTTCCTCCTTTGTAGATTACTTCGAGGCTGACCAGAGCATCTTCGTGTTCAGCAATTTCAGCTATGTCAAGGAAGAGATTCAGGCTCTTACCGAACAGACCTTTACCCAATACCATAAAGAGCTGAAACGCAGCAGCCGCGGCAAGGTGCCCAAGGTGAATAAACTCATCCTGGACGAAGAGGCTTTCTACCAGCGCATCAATGCCCGTGAAACCCTTTTTGTATCCCAAAGCGAATTTATCCTGCCCGAAATCAAAGAGAATATCCGCGCTCCTTTCGAATCCCAGCCCGTTTTTGAAGCCGATCTCTCCCTGGTAGCAGATACTCTGAAAGCCAAGCTGGATCAAGGCTGGCAGCATGTTCTACTCTTTGACAACCGTTCCCAGGAAAAGCGCACACGTCAATTGATCTCTGAAGATGCCGCCTATCAGAGCCATATCGGTGTTCTGCATGAAGGCTTTGAGATCGAGGATGCCCGCCTGGGCATCTGGACCGATCATGAGATCTTTAACCGCTACAAGCGCAAGCGTTATGCCCCCCGTTTTGCCCCAGGCGAGAGCATTGTGGATTACGAGAACCTCAAACCCGGGGATTATGTGGTGCATGTGGATCACGGCATCGGTGTCTTTGAGGGCCTCAAAATCATCCGGCTGGACGGACAGGAAGTGGAGTGTCTGGTGCTCCGCTATGCCAATGACGACCGCGTCTATGTGCCTACCTTCCAGCTTTCTCTGGTCAGCAGATACGTGGCCGAAGAGGGCGCAGCTCCCACTTTGAACCGCCTGGGCAGCGCCAAATGGCAAAACACCAAACGCCGCGCCACTCAGCAGATTGAGCTAATTGCCGCAGACCTGGTCAGGCTATATGCCGAGCGCAGCAGCCGTCCCGGCCTCGCTCACGCTGTGGATACCGAGTGGCAAAAGGACCTGGAAAGCTCCTTCATCTATGATGATACGCCTGATCAGGCCAGGGCCAGCCGCGAGATCAAGGACGATATGGAGCTTCCTACCCCGATGGAGCGTTTGCTCTGTGGTGATGTGGGTTTTGGCAAGACCGAGGTCGCCATCCGCGCCGCCTTCAAAGCGGTGAATAGCGGCTTTCAAGTGGCCGTGCTAGCTCCTACTACTCTCTTGGTAGAACAGCATTTCCGTGTCTTCAAAGAACGCCTCGTCCAATATCCTGTGCGCATCGCCATGCTTTCCCGTTTCCGCTCCAAAGCCATGATCGATAAAGAGATCCAGGATATCGCCGCCGGCAAAGTGGATATCGCCATCGGCACGCATCGCCTGCTTTCCAAAGACATTAAATTCCCCAAATTGGGACTCCTCGTTATCGATGAAGAACACCGCTTTGGCGTGCGCCACAAAGACCGCCTGCGCCGGCTGCAAAGCAATGTGGATACGCTATATATGAGCGCTACCCCCATCCCTCGTACCCTGAATATGGCGCTGGCCAAACTCAAGGAAATCTCCCTGATGCAGACCTCACCCAAAGAGCGCTTGCCCATCCGCACCATCATCACCCCGCGGGATCTGGAAGTGATCAAAGACGCCATTCGCCGCGAAGTGGACCGCGGTGGCCAAATCTTCTTCGTACACAACCGCGTCCAGACCATCGAAACCGTCGCTCTGGAATTGCGCCGCGAAATGCCCGATGTCAGCTTCCTGGTGGGACATGCGCAAATGCCCGAAAAGCATCTGGAAGAGGTGATGAAAGCCTTTGTGGAGCGCGAAGCCCAGGTTCTGGTCTGCACCACCATCATCGAAAATGGCATCGATATCCCCAATGCCAATACCATCTTGATCGATCGCGCCGATAACTTCGGCCTGGCCCAGCTCTATCAAATGCGCGGACGCGTGGGACGCAGCAACCGCCGTGCCTATGCCTACCTGCTGATCCCCAAAGGCACCACCACCGTGGCCAGACAGCGCCTCGAAGCCCTCACCCAATACGACTATCTGGGCGCCGGATTCCAGGTGGCCCTGCGCGATCTCGAACTCCGCGGAGCCGGAACCATCCTGGGCACCAAACAAAGCGGCATCATCCAAGCCATCGGTTTTAACTATTACAATCGCCTCCTGGGCCACGCCATCGAAGCGGTGGAAAGCGGCGATACCTCCAGCCTTTACGCAGACGACGATCCCAGCACCCGCCAAAGCATCCGCACCGAAGTCGATCTCTACTTCCCCCCTGAATATATCGATAACGATGAAGAACGCCTGCGTGTCTATCGCCGCCTCTCCGAGCTGGAAAACCTGGCCGATATCGAGGACTTTGCCACTGAACTCACCGACCGCTTTGGTGAAATCCCCCAAAATGCCCAGTGGCTACTGCTTTACTTCAAGATCGACCTATTGGCCAAGAGGCTGAAGCTGCGCAATTGCACCGTGAAACGCGGCACCATGACCATCGAATTCGACGGCTCACATACCCCGCCCAAGGCCAATATCCTGCGCTTTGGCGGCAAACTGAGCGAGCCCTTCCGCTTTGAAGCAGAGCGCAATCTCAAGATCATCATCGAGCTGGAAGATGGGCTGGATTCCTTGCAGCAGTTTGAAAGGGCGATTGAGATATTGGTGATGTGGGATTAAGGGATTACTGCGGTTTCTTAGTCTATTATATCATCGTGATAGAGCTTTAATAAACCCATAGTCATCGTTAATAACTAATGCCCTATCAAGTAATAGGTTAAAAGACTCACAAGAGGTTTCTGGAAGCAAGCTGCACGAGAAGCACACAGAGTTATTGCTGTTGCATACAGGATCGTTGGTACAAAACCTTGCCTTATCAAAAGCCTCAGCCAGCAATTGGCGGAGGTCACCTCTTTCTGTGATGGTAACTATTCCCCCATAGCTACCTTCAGAACCGGCAACAGTATAGATCATAATCCCGGCGTGAAAACCTGAAGAACAATAAATCCTTTCGCTCAGGGAAGAAGCGGGATAGCCACATACAAATTCAAGTTGTTTAATAAGTAAATGTGAGATTGTGTGAAGTAGAATGTACTTATATAAAGCGTAACCTGTGATATTATCATTGCCGAAGGGATTGAAGTTTTTGAGAGCTTCGCTATGATTACTAAAGCGTTGTCGAAAACTCTCATGCTGCTGGGCGGTCAAGTACCATTTACGAATTGCAAGATCATCAAAGACCATAAGGAAACCTTCGCCTGCCAATTCTACACTAGGAAGATACCGGGTTTTTTCCCCCGCGTTTGTAACATGTCTGGATTTACCTGTTTCAAAAATTGTGCCGGAGCTAATGGGATTGATTCTACTGTAAGAGCACAATACCGTAGCCATACTCAAAGTTCTGATTGAAATTAATGATATGGTGTTAGTTATAGGAGGCATTGATTTGAGATAGATCGGATCTTCGTCGGCAAAGTCATCATTTTTAGCTTTGGAGATCATATATTCAAATTCATCACATCTATAATTCATTTCGGAGCCAGGATCATCTTCACTGCTTCTTTTTGAGACAGGGATCATCAGGCTTCTCAGTATTTCCGGAAAATAAACACTGTTGCTCGATTTTAAAACTGTTTGCATTGATTCCTTGTCTGATGCTGGATTGAAGATACCAGACAGGTTTACCGATAACTTACATCTTTTACAAGAGATCCAGATTGATCCTAAATTATCCCGGTTAGCTGAGCTGCGGTACATGAACTCGTGTTTTTCACACTTCTCTGCTCCTAAATCCTTATCGTTGAACCAGTCTTCCCAAGGGAAATCTCCAATTTGCCCTGCCTCAGAGACTTGGATGAATCTGACCTGCTCCAGCAATATATACTTTGCCTTCTTGGCACCTGATGCCATTTGGCAATCGGGGCAGTAAAGATTGAATCTGCCTTTCAGATTCGTCATCTTGTATCTGTGCTGCCAATCGGAGTATTTCATAAAGCGCTTGCACACAGGGCAAAACATCCATTGAGGAAAGAATTCTGCCGAGATTAAGCTGGTATCTGATGCAACTTTGTGTCCTGAATGAGTCGTGCTATTTGATGGTACTTTTAGAAGATATGTCAGATTAGGAAAGGTGGCCTTCAATCTACTAATTAGCCTGTGGTCTTGTACAGAAATAGAATTAACTGTTTCTCTATCTTTGCCATCGACCTCATGGATAAAGTATGGCCACTTCTCAAGGGGTTGAATTTGCAGAGATCCCTCTGGAGTCTCAATCAAGGACCCTATCCCCCCATAAGAGCTAATCACACCATGACAGGATAACTCATAGTATCTATTCATAATCTGTGTTCCTCTTTTTCGCTCTAGGTGGTGCGAGTTTAATCACTGCATTCGGGCTGATCTCACGCATAGAATTCATGGTAAGCCAATCGCTATCATCATAATCCATTATAGTGGCGTCTGATGCATTAAGCAAAAGCTTTCTGAAAGTGAGCTCGGGATCGATTGATAGCTTTTCTTGCAAAATATCCATGTGTGTTTTTAGCCTGGATCGGAAAAATGGCATCATTGTAGGATCATCCTGCATCCTCTTAGACATAAAATTGATATAATCGTCAAGATCCTGTAAGCTAAGGTCTTGGAGAGAAGAAATACCCTTTATCATACGGATATAAGCCGCCAAAAGAGTTGGCATCATCTTGCGAATTGCTACGCGTGTGTAAGGAGTAACAGATATTGGCTCTACATAGCGATAGTAATTTTGGTGAAATGAAGCGAAATTTTCGTAGTGTGACTTATCTCTGGCTTTGAATGGGTTAAAAAGGGTAAGCACTAGCCCGGGGTGATTACGAGCAATACGACTTGTAACCTGGATATATTCCGAAACACTTTTGGGTTGCCCGTTCATTAATATCAGATTCAAGCGGGGAATGTCAAGACCCACCGAGATCATATTCGTGGCAAACACAATATCAATGGCGTTGCTCTGAACTTGACTGGGATCATTACTTAAGATGCTCGGCATCTCCAGGGATTTGAGCACTTGTTTTACTTCGTGGCCAGGAATCCGGCTTGTTAATTCTTTGGGATGGCGCAACCAAAACTTCTTGCTACTGGGATTACGCCTGAGAACCATCTGAGAGTATGCTTGCTGTACTTCATCTCTGGTTTTACTGTACATACGTCCAAGTTCTCTCAGTGAATTATAGTAAGACACCACCGTCCAATAGTTATCGAGATCTTCATCAATCCGGCCTGCTAACTCAAGACGTCCGAACAAGAGCAGAGCCAGTAGCTTTACTTGGGTAGATGTAACTGTCTTACCCGTGGGGCAGATGCCAACATATTCCCGATTAAGGTTGTTCTGGTCTGTTTTGGCAAAGAAGTTATCCCCAAAATGCAACCCTGAAGGAGGAAAAGTAAATACATCTCGATTACCAAATAGCCCTTTCACCTGAGCGGCAGCGTTTTTAATTGTAGCTGTGGAGGCTACAATTCTGGGCATTTTATTCCTCTTTTTGCACAGCATTTCTACTACGCTTTCAAATAAAGCCGAGATGCTACCCAAGGGACCGGAAATAAGATGCAGTTCGTCTTGGATTATTAGGTCTGGAGGCAGATTACCCTCTTCAGAACCAAAAAAGGCTGAAGCTTCTTCTACCCAGGCAAGGCGAGCAAACTTATCAACAGTGGCAAAAAGCAATGACGGTGGATTGTGATAAAGGCTTTCATCCACTAAATCTATCGGCAAACCTTGGTGAAAAAAGCATTCTGGATTTAGACAAAAAACCTCAAATTTATCCTTCAGGCTGTTGAATCCTATTTTATCCTCGCCAATGAGGCTAGTGCCACACCAAGGACAATGGCTGATAGGAAACTTATTTTGCCGCTGAGCTTCTTCTATATTTGGCACCTCAAAGATCTTGTTGATAACATCTTCTGCAGAGCCATCAGCATCTCGAAGCTTATTGGGCGAAGAAGCGACGCCTATCCATAGTCCTATGGAAAATGGCCCATTATCAATAGATTGCCGCATGAACTTGGAACAAACGTAATTCAGTGAAAGGATCATTCTGGATGCCCGCTCAAATTGCTGAGCAGTAAGCAAGCGCAAAGTATAACGCATAATCACGGAAGTACCGTATCCAGCAGAACCATATTTGAAACGTCTGAACAAAAGCGAGAACATTGATAGCAGGAAATAGGCTTCGGTTTTACCTCCTCCGGTAGGAAACCAGAGCAAGTCAACACTATTAGACCTAGTCTCGGATTCAGGATTAGTAATGCACTCTATATTGATTAACAAGAACGCCAGCTGAAAAGCATGATAATATATGTTTTCTGCTTCATTGCCGGGTTCTGGATTTCCTTGGGGGTCAATCTTTAACATATTAATAAGCATCGCACTATTAGCAAGACGATAAAGCGCCAAATAGCTTGGGTTATGTAGCAGTTGGATACCTTCACGCATTCTACTTAATGCACATCTCTGATTGGTAACCATCGTCTGTGCAGCTTCTTGATATCTGGAGTCGAGTTCAAGAGATGATTTAACCTGTGTTTCAACCCATGATTCATAACCATCCACAAAGAGGTTCAACCAATGCAGGATTTGAACGTCTGTGCTGGATGCATAGTAACTGCTGGCCTTGATTTTTAAGGCAGATCTGGCCTCACAATCAAGATTAGCGTTTATGGTAACAGGAGGTATTATTGAGGGAAGATACTCTGTTTGGATCAGCATTGTTTTTCCATCCACTTCATGCCAGGAACACGCGCAATTGTGCGCTTGAGCATATACTTTAGAATCCCGATACTGACAATCAATGATTTTGTCTTCAAGAGTGGCATAGGAGGGCAATTGAGGTTGAGGAAGAGGAATGATATTACCGTTTTGCACTTTGATCTTGCACTGATACATACACACATAGTTCATGTTGGGGCTGCGCTTCTGCATATTGCCCAGAGATTTTCTGTCGTGGCTATTCTCCAATAGCACTTTCACCACTTTTCGCTCTGGCTTGCTTTCAATCAATAACGAGTGTAATCTGTAAATTATCGAAGTATTATTGATTACTTTCGAATGAATACATACGGGTTTGTGAATTTCGAGTTCAGACAAATCTATCCTATATTCAAAGGTATGCAAACGCCTTATCCAAACTTTTCGGTATAACGAAAATACCGATTCTAAGATGCTGTTTATCCTCTCATAACGATTTTTCTCTGCTCCTTTAGCCTTAATCGAGTTTAAGCGCTCGTAAACTTTTCGTCGAATGATTCTGATATTTTCAAAATCTCCACTTATCTTTTCCATGCTGTTGCCTATCAGCTTTCTGGTAAGGGATACTGAATTAGTTTCATTGTCATAAGCCAGTAGGTTACCCAAGTACTCTTTATTATCGGCATTAAGATGTCGAATCAGCTCATAATCCTGATAATCCATCTTGATTCGTAACTTAGGATGGATTTCCTGAGTGGGATCAAGTTGACGATAACTGCCAAAGCTGATGTTGACCACAAAATCTTGGGCTTCTCCATTCAGGCAGAATGATAGCCCCAAGGAGCTGGGGTAAAGCTCTGGCCGGGTAAAATCATCGTTGGATATTTTCCCTTGATCCACGAAGTTATCTAATTCTTCAATACTTTTATCCCAGTCTGGATCATGTTGAGACTGTGGCTCTTCCTCGTCGAACAGATTAATTTCTATTTGCTGCTCATCATCTGAGGATTCGGACAGATTATTTAATTGAGGAAATATAATTCCCGACGAATACTTGTTGAGAGGATAGTCCGATATTATTTCTTCTTCATCGTTGTCAATAAAAGTATCGTTGCTTGGCCCAATTAAATGCTTGCTCAATAGTTCTTTGAGGATGTTTCTGGGATCGCTATTCTTCATCTTGTTCTCCCTGTTCTACAAGCTGAATAAACTTCCATTCAATAAAGTTATGCTTGAGGATGCTCTTGATAGCCTGAACATCCAATTTCGAAAGCAAAGGATAGTCCTCAGTGTTATCACATACATATTGGCCAATAAACTGATCATAATCTGTAGACTTGTTTAAAATAATTGCTTGGGCTTCAGTACTGAGATTGTGCCCCAAACTAATCATTACTCCGGTAAAAAAGTCTCTGTGTGAACTTATATCTGCTACTTCACTACTGCTCAAAAATCCTTGCTCGTTAAGGAATTTAGTGAGTTTTTCAAGTTTGGATTTCTGAGGAAACCGTACCTTAGCATTTGCTGAAACCCAATTATGCAAGAGATATTCAGATCTGAGCCCCGTGTACAAAGAGAGTGTTTTCAAACGTTCCTCATTGTATGTAGGTTTGGTAAATGCCTCAATATCATCCGGTTCAAAAACCGTGAGTTCCAGATACTCTCGCAGCTTTTGTTTCCAAAGCATTGAAAATATTTCTACTTGAGCAAATCTCTCAGACTCATCGCTGAGAATTTTGTATAGATAATCCCTACTTGTATTGGTGTAGAGGACTATGGTATCGCCAGCTTCAAGGTCAGTAACCGAGACTAAAGAGATATCGTCGTCATCTTTTCTAAGCACCTTCTGAGGACAGCTAAGATTTTGGATGTTACCATCATCTCCTGATGCTCGTATACTGTAACTATCATAAATCTCGTATCTTGCACTGGAAGCGAATAGATCATCTGATACTTCATAGAATTTATCTTCAAATCTGCCAATTGGATCATCAATATATCCCTGATCATCTCTATGAAGATCAAGCTCTGGAAATAGTGTTTTATCTTTAGTGCCTGTGTTTTGTCTTTCCCAACGCTGCAACTTTTCTATCCGTGATTTTAGAATGCTGATCTCAGGCGGATACAGTAGCATGGTAATACATACTTCTCGATTAATAACTTGGCTGTGTAGCCAATTGATGAGTTTATCTTTTATTAGGTGAATGAAATAATACTTTTCCATATGGCGACTCCTTTCAATTTCTCTGCGAAAATCCTTGTGTGATATGAGCAGGATATTGCTAATGCCTTGTTTTTCAATATTTTCACGCCAAATCTCAATGTCATCGTTCTCAACTACAAGATTAATACGCTCGTATCCCAATCCAGAGAAACCAGACCAAACAGTGGGACATTCTTTTTTCAGTTTGTAGATTAGGTATATTTGGTTGATTATTTGAATTATATCCTGTTCAACGTCTTCTTTTTCATAATTATCAGAGAGCATTGATCTAGTTATATCTATCCTAGCTGCCTCCAACTGCTCATCGATGTCCTCCAACACATTAAGCTTGTCACCTAATATACTAAAGAAAAGCTTATGAGCAGCTCCAAAGTGCTCCAATGAGTCGTATTCTCCCCGCAGGTCTTTGCGAAAACCATAGTATTCAATGCAAGCATTCGTTAGTTCATCACAACCAGCCAAGGCCTTCATTTCAATTTCCATTTTACATTTGCCTAATAAACGGGATTCTTCATTCCTAGTCCAATGCCAGAGAAGCATGGAATTGTCTTGTTGAATGGCTTGATTTCCTATAAGGCAATAGCGCCTAAACAAACCGTTGCCGCAGTCGTTTTTTACAAGAGACTTCAATTTGCTGATTCTTGTATCTCCACTTACAACAAGATACTCATACTCACAATTTTCCATGTGTTTCAGCATATAGGTTCTGGCAAGTTCATAGTCACTTGCAACCAACACTATGGGGTCAATAGGAAGCGTTTCCTTGACACACTCTTTGTCGCTTGCAACAATACTGCCAAAGGGAATACAATGATTGAGATTAAGGTTATTGAGCTGAGAAAAGAACTCGCCTTTATTGCAGATTACCACGATCTTCTTTTTAAAGAATGACGGAGGCTGTTCACTTCCCATTGTTAGGCTCTGGTAAAACTCTTTATACCTATCTAAGGCTTTATGACATTTTTGGTCTGAATAATATTTTTTATCCGCCACAAAGTGTGTTAGCAGTACCTCAGATATATCTTTATAATGAGTAAGTCTGTCTCCGCCTTTCACCTTGCTACCCAAAGTGAAATTATTGCAATTATATTTATAGTAATATGAGATTCCTTCGCGGATAAAAATGTAATGAGACTTCAGGGTTTCAACTTCAGGCATATGCAGCATGGAGCTTTTTGCTAACAAAGTGTATGCCGCGGGCATCAATATAGCCAGAGTTATGTTTTGTGGGCTGTTTTGGCTATTTGTACCAATGTAGATGTTTTTCCCTTCTTCAAAAGCCTTTTGTGTTATAAGGGAATTGATCAGATGAAAATCACTTTCGTAGACACCACTATAGCCTGGGATATCTTTGTATTCTTCAAGAGCCACTTCTGCCATAGGGATCAAGCTGTATATATCTTTTCGTTTTTCATTCATAGTTTCCCTCTGTATGTATGGGTAAGCATTTTGTTTTCAGTATTAAGGATGAGATAGATCGCCATAGAAGTCTCCACCCTTTTTGAACACGACTTTCTTAATTATGTCTCTTTTGGTTCCTAACATACCAAAGCCTAAAATTAGAGCCGCCATTTCGCCATTGCATTAAATAATTGGGTTGATACTGTAGGCTCTTATACCTTTCCATAAACATGTAGAATCTCCTTATCGTCGAAGTTTCATAAATTAATCCTAAAGAATGTTTGACAAGTTATCTTGTCTCCAGTCGTCTGTGCAAATTTTGGCAACATATAGTTAACTGTCAAGCCCTAATATAATTCACATTTTTTTGAGGGTTCTTAGCTATAGCCAAAATGGTATGTTAAAAGCATCTGCCACTGTCAAACCACATGCTCATCTACTCGTTTTGATTGTGACATCTTGGTATTTTCATTGTTTTTTCTTCAGTCTGAATAATCTGATGACATAGAGCCATTAGTCCGCTGTTTGAGAGCCACCCCTCCGAAAAATAGAGCCACCTGTTCCGCCCATGAGAGCCACCTTGCCAAATTGGCTCAAAATCAAACCATGGACT